>Ga0172364_10000154_pt1 | contig 41882 bp, 27 predicted proteins | sample LakKivSesite10cm_FD_114545 | JGI IMG/M metagenome (GOLD analysis project Ga0172364, IMG submission 114545) | Sediment microbial communities from Lake Kivu, Rwanda - Sediment site 10cm | ecosystem: Environmental > Aquatic > Freshwater > Lake > Sediment | place: Rwanda: Western Province, Lake...
CTGAGGTTTGATGTAAGAAAGGTATCCGGATCCTCAAAATACTCTTTAAGATACCAATTTTCAAACCCGCCATTAGATATTATCTGGGATAGGGAAGAATTGCAAAATGAAATTGTCACCAGGGTAAAAAGCAATAGCCGTGTTTTCATAATTTATTGATTTAATTATTTGTATCGACTATAAAAATACGATATAGTTTTTAAAAATCAATAATTATAGGAAATTTTCCGGGTGAAAGCCGTTAAGTTGAGGAGGAGAAAGGGATTAGTTTATTAAAAATCCCTTGTTCACAGTACCGATTAAATTATATTTTATTCAAGATTTGACGGTCATTACCTTTACTGACTGTCAACTACGATCCCGCCTAAAATCAGGAGGTTGTCCGCCTGCGGCGGACTCCGCTATCTAACCCTTCCATTCACCCTCTCCCAACTGACGACTGACGACTGACGACTGACGACTGACGACTGACGACTATTACCGCCTCGGCGTATACCCCCTGCTCTTAGCCATTTCCTCCAGTCTTTTCTGGAAACCCGATTTCTTCACCGGTTTTTTTCTGTTTTCCTGCAACCTCTGATGTATCTTTTCTTCATTGACAAAACGGCGGAACAGGAACATCTGGAGGAAGGTGAAAATATTGGCCAGGAAGTAATAATAACTCAGGGCGGCCGCATAACTGTTGAAGAATCCCAGGAACAGCACCGGCATCATGTACATCATCACCTTCATGCCCGGCACCTGTTGTTGTCCCGTCGACATCATTTTATCGTTTATCCTGGTGTAAATGATGGTGGAGATGGTCATCAGCAGGCAGAACAGGCTCACATGATTGCCGTAAAAGGGTATGTTGAAGGGAAGGTTGAGGATGGAGTCGTACGATGACAGGTCGTGAGCCCATAAGAACGGTTGCTGGCGCAGCTCGATGGAGGAAGGAAAGAAACGGAACAGGGCCACGAGTATGGGAAACTGCAGCAGCATGGGTATGCAGCCCGACATGGGATTGACGCCGACCTGCTTGTAAAGGGCCATGACGGCCTGTTGTTTCTTCATGGCGTCCTCCTTCTTGGGGAATTTTTTACTGATCTCGTCGATCTCGGGTTTAAGGACCCTCATCTTGGCAGTGGAGGTGTAAGTTTTAAAGGCAATGGGTAAAAGAACGATCTTGAGCAGGATGGTCAGAACAAGGATGATGATACCATAATTCCAACCGAAACGGCTCAGGAAATCGAACACCGGGATAACGGCATAACGGTTTATCCAGGCCAGCAGGAAAAAGCTCCACCCCAGTGGTATCTGGTGTTCGAGGGCCAGGTGGTATTTGCGGATGAGGTTGTACTTTAAGGGACCGAAATAAAACCGCATGGGCACCGACTGTATGGAGGCACGGCTGTAAGGGATGCCTATCTCGGCCCACGCCGACCGGTTGTAACGGTCGCTCTTACTCTGGTCGGTAAAAACCCTGACATCCGCATTGTTGAAATAATCACCCGCGATAAAGGTGGAACAGAAGAAACGCTGCTTGAAGGAAATCCACTTAACCCTGGTGGTCAACGCTTTCTGGTCATCTTTTGTCTCCGAGAGGTATTTGACTTCGTCGTTATAGTACCTGTAATAGATGGTGGTGCCGTTAAACCTGTCGACGGATTTCTCCAACCGGTACAACTCGGCATGCCATGATAGGTTCAGCGAATTGGTATTGGAGGCAAGGATATCTTCCAGTCCGACAATATTGAGCGTGTACCCGATCATGTAATCACTGCCCGAGAAATGATAGACATATTCGATGTACCGGTCGGGATTGAAGCCGCTGTCACCGCTATTGGTGTAAAGCCTGAACGAAAGGTTGAGCGAATCGTTGCCGGGCACGGTGATGGTCTGTCCGGGAGTATATGTATGCCCGGGAGCATACAGCGAAAAATAGAGCTCATTGGTGTTGATCAGGCGGTTATCGGCAAAGAACGAAAGGCCGAAGTCGACGGAGTCCTTGTTGAAAAGTATCAACGGTAACGAATCCCAGGTTCTGTATTTCCTCAGGTCGACGGAGATGATCTTGCCTCCTTGTGAAGAGATGCCTATGCGGTAGAGTCCGTTTTCAACATAGAATGTTTCATCCTTGCCGAAGGATGCGTTGGAGAAAGGTCCCAGCTCGTTTCTTCTTTCCTGTAACTGTGCGGTGGGGGCGCTACCCTGCCTGTTCACGGCGGCGAGGCTGTCGCGTATTTTCTGCCGGCGGGCCGCCGCCGCTTCTTCCCTGGCCGTGACCATCTGCAGCGAGTCGGCGGTGGCTTTCTGTACCTGTATAAGCGAATCCTGTATGCGTCGTCTGGCCTCGATCTCCTTCTTATTGGGAGCCACCCAGATACTGTAAATGATGGTGACCGCTAATATGAGAACCAGGCCAATGATGGTGGATCGATTCATTAATAATTAGTTATAATGGGATTTTCAAATGCCCGGCAAAGATAATGGAAAAGTTACTGATAAAAAACTGTAAAATGCATCAGTCGATCAAACGGACGGCATTTTGCCGGTATACCTTGGCGGCATGGATAAACTCGACGAACAGCGGATGCGGGTTGGCCACCGTGCTTTTATATTCGGGATGGAATTGCACGCCGATGAACCAGGGGTGATCCTTCAGTTCGATGATCTCCACAAGGTCATCCTTGGTGTTGATGCCCGAAGGTATCATACCTGCCTTTTTAAACTCCTCAAGGTATTTATTGTTGAACTCGTAACGGTGGCGGTGACGCTCGGTGATATTGGAGACTTTGTAAATGTCAAAGACCTTGGAGTCCTTGGCAATGGTACAGGGATAAGCACCGAGACGCATGGTGCCGCCCATGCCCGAGATCTTTTTCTGTGCTTCCATGATGTCGATCACCGGGTAAGGGGTGCGTTTATCCATCTCAGTGGAATGAGCACGGGTATACTTTAAAACATCCCTGGCAAATTCGATGACGGCACATTGCATCCCCAGGCAGATGCCGAAAAAGGGAACCTTGTTGACACGGGCGTACCTGATGGCCTCTATCTTTCCTTCTATGCCGCGGGAGCCGAAGCCGGGAGCGACGAGGATACCGTCGACACCGGAAAAAAGATTATCGGCATTGTCCTCGGTGATGCTTTCGGAATGGATACGTATGATGTTCACCTTGCAGTCATTGGCGGTGCCGGCATGCGTGAAGGCCTCGACAATGGATTTATAAGCGTCCTTCAGCTCGATATATTTGCCTACCAGTGCCACATTGACCTCTCCCGACGGGTGTTTCAGACGCTGCAGGAAGGCCTCCCATTTCTCCAGGTCGGGCGTGGTATCGAGGGGCATGTTCATTTTACGGAGCACCTCCACGTCGAGCTTCTCCCGGTGCATGAGCAGCGGCACCTCGTAGATCGTTTCGGCGTCAATGGACTCGATGACGGAAGAGGCCTCGACATTACAGAAGAGGGCTATCTTCTCACGCAGTCCTTCGGTAAGATGACGTTCGGTGCGGCAGACAATGATGTCGGGCTGCACGCCCGATTCAAGCAATGTCTTGACGGAGTGTTGCGTAGGCTTGGTCTTCAGCTCACCGGCGGCGGCCAGAAAAGGCACCAGGGTGAGGTGGATGACCAAACAACTGTTGCCCATCTCCCACCTCATCTGACGCACAGCCTCAATGTATGGCAATGACTCGATATCGCCTACCGTACCCCCTATCTCCGTGATGATAAAATCATAGTTGCCGGTGTTGCCGAGCAACTTCACACGGTATTTGATCTCATCGGTGATATGCGGGATCACCTGCACGGTCTGTCCCAGATAATCACCGTGGCGTTCTTTTTCGATGACCGACTGATATACCCTGCCGGTGGTGATGTTGTTGGCCTGGGATGTGGGCACGTTCAGGAAACGTTCATAATGACCCAGATCAAGATCGGTCTCGGCGCCGTCTTCGGTGACGTACACCTCGCCGTGCTCATAAGGATTCAGTGTCCCCGGGTCAACATTGATGTAAGGATCGAGTTTCTGTATGGTGACGGAATATCCCCTGGACTGGAGCAGCTTGGCGGTGGATGCAGAGATGATTCCCTTGCCCAACGAGGAACTCACACCTCCCGTGACGAAGATATATTTGGCTTTTCTCATATCCGGGTGATATTATGTGTTCATACCACAATCAATAGTATTTGTATCCTTCCACCTTAGCAAGGTATTTGGCCAGATGCATAACCTGACAGGTATAACCGAACTCATTGTCATACCAGATATACAGTACTATGCTATGGCCGTCCTCCGACACTTTTGTGGTGGGGCTGTCGAAGATGCCGGCCACAGGATCGCCGATAAAGTCGGACGACACCACCTCGGTGGAGGCTGAAAAACGGATTTGCTCCACCAGGTCGCCGTGGAGGGCGGCATTTTTCATCAGGGCATTGACTTCTTCGACGGATGTTTTATTTTTCACTTCCAGGTAGAGAATGGCCAGTGAGACATTGGGCGTGGGTATGCGCACGGCATTGGCGGTGAGCTTGCCTTTGAGTGTCGGGATGACCTTGGCGGCTGCCGACGCGGCACCGGTCGATGTCAGTACCATGTTCAGCGGCGCCGACCGGCCCCGCCGTGATTTCTTATGAAAGTTGTCGAGCAGGTTTTGGTCATTGGTATAGGAATGAACGGTCTCAATATGGCCTTTCACGATACCCAGCTTGTCCTCGATCACTTTGAGTACCGGCACCACGGCATTGGTGGTGCAGGAAGCCGCCGAGAAGATGTTTTCATTGTCGATATCAATATTTTGATGGTTCACGCCATAGACGATGTTGGGCACGTCGCCTCTGGCGGGGGCTGTGAGCAGGACCTTGCTGATGCCTTTGGCGATGAGGTGCCTGCTGAGGCCTTCCCTGTCGCTGTAAACACCCGTGTTATCGATGAGCAGGGCATCGTGAATGCCGTATTGCGTGTAATCCAGCTCATCAGGGTATGTCGCCGACAGCATCTTGATGATGTGACCGTTAAGGTAGATGGTCTGATCGTTGAGGTTCTCGACGGCGATGCCACGGAAGGGACCATGGATGGAGTCGTGCCTGACCAGCGCAATGCGCTTGGAGATGTCCTCGGGTTTGGTGCTTCGTGTCACGATGGCCCTGACACGTAACTGCGAGCCGTCGCCCTGGATGATGATCTCCCTGACAAGCAGACGCCCGATGCGTCCGAAACCAAAGAGAACGACATCCCTGGGACCCGAATAGGAAGGTTGCTTGCCGATGATATCCTTGAGCTTCTCGGCCACGAATTCTTTGGCGTCGCCTTCGAAACGGTCCTTTTCGAGGGTCCATTCATAATTGAGACGCCCAATGTCGATACGTGCCGGCGGGATGTCCATTTCATAAATGGCTTTAGCCAGCAATAAGGAATCCTGTATCTTTAAAGGTTTGCCGACCGTATTCACCGAATACTCATGCTTATAAAGAATGACACTCGAGCTCCTGTCAAACAACTGGCTCCTGAAGATAATAAGCTCTATCGATTTCTCATAGAATAGCTTACCTACGATATGCTCAAACTCAAAACCAGCCATTTCGTCCGTAATCCATTTACCCAGAATGGCATCGTACTGAAAGTATTTGTTGGGTTGAAAACTCTGGTCGGTTGTATCCATTTCATATCTTTTTTTTAAATCATTGAACAAGGCATAACGATCAGAGGCAAAAATAAAAAAAAAAGGATTACCCGATGTGTCCCACCGGGTAATCCCTTTATCTTACGAACAATTTATAAACACCCCGCGTTACTGTCCAAGGTAATTTTTCAATAACTTGGAGCGGGAAGCATGTTTAAGTCTGCGTATCGCTTTCTCCTTTATCTGACGGACCCGTTCCCTTGTCAGGTCGAATTTCGCTCCTATCTCCTCCAGGGTCAGGCCGTGGTTCATACCGATGCCATAATAAAGGTTGATCACATCCCTTTCTTTCTCCGACAAGGTCGCCAGTGAACGTTGTATCTCCTTGGCCAGTGACTCATGCATGAGGCCCGAATCGGTGACGGGCTGGTCGTCGTTGATGAAGACATCCAGGAAATTAATATCTTCATCCTGCGCCAGAGGGGCATCCACCGAGATGGTCTTGGTACCTATCTTCATGGTGGCGTCGATCTTGTGTTCGGGCATCTCGAGTGATTCGGCTATCTCATCCGCCGACGGGGGCCGCTCGAATTTTTGTTCCAGCCGTGACGATTCTTTTTTTATCCTGTTCAACGACCCCACCTGGTTCAGTGGCAACCGCACGATACGTGACTGTTCCGCTATGGCCTGCAGGATCGACTGGCGTATCCACCACACGGCATAGGAAATGAATTTGAAACCCCTGGTTTCGTCAAAGCGTTTGGCAGCCTTGATCAGGCCCAGATTTCCCTCGTTGATCAGATCGGGTAATGACAAGCCCTGGTTCTGGTATTGTTTGGCCACCGACACGACAAACCTCAGGTTGGCTTTGGTCAGCTTCTCCAGCGCTTTCTGGTCCCCCATTTTAATGCGGCGTGCCAACTCCACCTCTTCCTCGGCCGTGATCATCTCTTCTTTTCCTATATCCTGCAAATATTTGTCAAGGGAGGCAGTCTCGCGGTTGGTTATTGATTTCGAAATTTTTAACTGTCTCATGGTTGTTACCTTCTTTCATGCAACAGCTTGAGGTTGTACCAAAACTGACTTTTTTAGTTAACCGCAGAGTTCACAAAGGAAGCGCATAGAACGCAGAGTACTTAAAATCAGTCCTTTATTCCTCAGCGTTCTCTGCGCTCTTTGCGGTTTTATAAAAAAACCTCATTTTGACACACTCTCAAGCCAAAGATAATGATTTTCAACTTACTCACCGGTAGCTTTTTATTAACGACCATGTGAATAAGTTATTTTGTTCATGTTATAATCCTATCCCATAATAGGCTTTAATGCCATTGGGATAAATACCTTCGATGAGGATACCGCCGGATGCATGGTTGAGGGCATCCTCCAGATCGTTGACACTGTCGATATCTTTTTTGTCGATCTTCGTGATGATAAAGCCCTGTTTGATTTCGGCATCCATCAGTTTTCCATCCTGTATGGCCGTCACCATCACGCCGTGTGATATCCCCAGGTCTTTTTTCTGGGCATCGGTGATGGGTGCAAAGGAGGCACCGAGCATGGTGACGGTATTGATTTCTTCCTTTTTGACTATGCCGGTGGTGCCGTTGACATTTCTGAGTGTCAGTTCAAATGTTTTTTCTTTGTTGTCACGGTCAACGGTCACGCTGACTTTATCGCCGGGGCGTTCCGTTCCTATAATGCCCAGGAGTTCGGATGTGTTGTTGACAGGCGTTTTGTTGATGGCTTTAATGATATCACCTTCCTTCAGGCCGGCTGCTTTGGCGGCACCGTTCTCTGTCACGCCGGCGACATACACACCGTTCATGTCGGTAATGCCTTCCTTGTCGGCCAGCTTATTGTCAATATCCCTGATCTGAACCCCCATCAAAGCCCTTTGCACCACACCATATTCTCTCAGGTCCGACACGACCTTCTTTACTATATTCACAGGTATAGCGAAGGAATAACCGGCATAATAACCGGTGCCTGAGGCGATGGCCGAAATGATGCCGACGAGCTGCCCTTGTGTGTTCACCAGGGCGCCGCCACTGTTGCCGCGGTTTACCGCCGCATCGGTCTGGATGAAGGATTCGATGGGCGAATTGCCATCAGGAGACGATAAAATGTTGATATTTCGTGCCGTCGCACTGACGATCCCTGCCGTGACCGTGGAGGTCAGGTTAAAGGGATTACCCACCGCCAGTACCCATTGCCCCACCTTCAGGTCGGCGGAATTACCGTAAGTGATGTAAGGGAGATCCGTCGCGTCCACTTTCAACAGAGCCAGATCGGTCGACGGATCGGCACCGATGACCTTGGCTTTGTAAGATTTGTTATTGTTCAGGATGACCTCGATGGTTTTTGCCTTTTCAATGACATGGTTATTGGTCACGATGTACCCATCGGGTGAGAGGATGACACCGGAACCCTCGGCTATAACAGGCTCTTCTTCTGTCTTAGGGGGATTGCCGAAGAAATACCTCCAGTCGAAGAAATTACCAAAAGGTGACACCTGTTCTTCAAATTCCGTTTTAATATGCACCACATCATCAATGGTCTTGGATGCTGCCTCGGTAAAATCATTGCAGCAACCTTCGTCATTCACTACCGGTTGCCTTGTCAGGTGCACAGGGATAGACTCCTGCTGTATCGAGGCTGAATTTTCTTTTTTTACGCTTTTTCCTGTGATTTCAAATACACCGATGGCCAGTAAGGCCCCCAGGAAAGCTGCTAACGTATAACCGACATATTTTCTCATAGTTTATTAGTTTTGAATATTAAACAATCGATGATTATAAAAGTTTCACTCATGACGGCCCAAAAGCTGGCAAGAATTGTTCCCGGCGAAACATCTCCGGCCACACATCGCGGTACATTCATCCGAATGCCTTAACGCAGACTGTATTGGGCGAGTATAGGGAGATTGTTAAAAAATGTTAACCGCAAGAATATGACATTTTGTCGGTATCGAAGTCGGCACGTTAGGGCAGACAGTAGTGACAAAATGAATATCTTTGTGTCAATGTAAGATGATGTTAATGGCATGAAGATACATTTTCACAAATACCATGGCACCGGCAACGATTTCATTCTCATCGACAACCGCCCGGGTCATTTCATTCACGGTTCCGACTTCATCAGGAATCTGTGCGACCGGCATACAGGTATAGGCGCCGACGGCTTGATCCTGCTGAATGCGAGCCCCGGACATGATTTCAGCATGGTCTATTACAACTCCGACGGTGAAGAGGGCACTATGTGCGGCAACGGTGGCCGTTGTGCGGCCGCTTTTGCCGGACGGCTGGGAATGACCGGTAATGATGTGCATTTCATGGCCGTCGACGGAGACCATGAGGCGCTCATACTTGGCATCAGGGGGAACGTGACCATGGTCAGGCTCAGAATGAACGATGTCAGTCTCATCAGGGAAGAGAAAAACTGTTTCGTTATCGACACCGGCTCACCCCATTATATTACTTTTGTGAGAAACGTGAGGGACATAGACATTTACAGGGAAGGAAGAGACATCAGGTTCTCGGGCCGGTACGGGGAAAAGGGTATCAACGTTAATTTTGTCGGGGAGGACGAAGATCCTGTTTTTGTCCGCACATATGAAAGAGGGGTCGAAAATGAAACATTATCATGCGGCACAGGTATAATAGCTGCGGCGATAGCCGTGAATATAAAAAACGGACTGCAACCGTCGCCATTGACAATAAATACGTTGGGAGGTGAAATGAAAGTGCATTACTGCCCGGCAGGTTCTTCTTTCCGTGATATCTGGCTTGAAGGACCGGCAACAGCGGTATTTGAAGGAAAGATGACGGGGTGATGACCGGCCGCTCATCACAGCAGTCTGTTGCGGAGATGAAACCACTTGCCCATGACAGTTTATTGATCCATGGTATAATGATAGGAAAAAGAATTCTGCTACGTGCACCCGAACCCGGTGATCTGGAGGTTCTTTACGCCTGGGAGAATGATCCTTCGGTATGGCAGATAAGCAACACGCTCACACCCTTCTCGAGATATACACTGGAACAGTACATCCTGAGCTCACAGCTCGACATCCACTCATCGCGGCAACTCCGTTTAATGATCGACCTGATAACCCCTGCCGGAGCCGGCAGACCCGTCGGCACCATTGATCTGTTCGATTACGATCCGCTGCACCGCCGCGCCGGCATCGGTATCCTGATCAACAAAGCCGACAGGGGCTATGGTTATGCATCGGAAGCATTGGAACTGCTCATTGACTATGCCTTCAACACCCTGCAACTCCACCAGTTGTACTGTACTATTTCAGCCGATAATGAAAAAAGCCTGAAACTGTTCCAGGAACACCGCTTTAAAATCGCAGGCCTGAAAAAAGAGTGGCTGTCAGTAAAAAATAAATGGAAAGACGAATATCTTTTACAGCGTATAAACGAATCACAATAAATTAAACGATCCCGCATTAAGTCACCATGAGCTCCTATTATATCGGCACACGTGGTCAACGCACCAGGAAGAAAAAACAACGGAAATTGATGCGCCGCCTGTTTCTTTGCCTTTTCTTTTTTTTGGTCCTGCCGTTGTCTGCTGCCACTTTTCTCATATATCACACCTGTTTCAGACCCAATGTATGGGTGGCTGAAGGGGCGGTCAGGTCCGTCTGCATCCCCACCGACGCCACCTTCCAGGATGTCAAGACATTGTTGTACGGCCAGGGGTTGATCGTCAACAGGAAAACGTTCGAATGTTATGCCCGTTTCAGGCATTATGACCGGCACATTAAACCGGGGCGTTACATCCTTCTTCCCGGCATGTCGAATAACGGGCTGGTACATATGCTGAACAGCGGTGAGCAGACACCCGTGAAAGTGATCATCCATGACATCCGTGACAAGGCAACGCTGGCGCAATCTGTGGCGCGGCAGATAGAAGCCGACTCAGCCTCCCTCATGGACCTGATGGAGGATACCTCTTTCCTGGCGTCCTTCGGATTCACGCCCGGTAACGTCCTGATGAGGATCATACCGAACACCTATGAGTTTTACTGGAATACCGGCGCCACCAGGTTCTTTGAGAGGATGTACAGGGAGTACAACCAATTCTGGAATGAAGACCGCATGAAAAAGCTGGAGGCCACGGGTCTGACGCGTGAGCAGGTGATCATTCTGGCTTCCATCGTGGAGAAAGAGACCAACCGTGATGATGAGAAACCGCGCATAGCAGGTGTTTACCTCAACCGCCTGCGACGGGGATGGTTATTACAGGCCGACCCGACACTGGTCTATACTCTGGGCGATCCTTCCGTGCACAGGGTGCTGAACACTTACAAGGACATCGATTCACCTTATAACACTTACAGGTACGGAGGATTACCACCGGGCCCCATATGCGTCCCCTCGATCGTCTCCATAGATGCGGTGTTGAATTATGAAAGAAATGATTACCTCTATTTCTGCGGGCGCGATGATTTTTCGGGATATCATGTTTTTTCCAGCCGTTACCTGCAGCATGCCCTCAATGCGAGAAGATACCAGAAAGCCTTAGACAGGCTGGACATAAAAAAATAGCCACTGGCATGGTCTGCTGCCTTGCACACCTCACACATTAAAACGTATATGCAGGATGTCACCTTCTTGTACCACATAACTTTTGCCTTCTACTTTGAAGCGTCCGGCCTCCTTACAGGCATGTTCGGAACCCAGCTCGATAAAATCCTCGCTGCGCAGCACTTCGGCCCTGATGAAACCCCGTTCCATGTCGCTGTGTATAATGCCGGCGGCTTGCTGTGCCGTCATGCCTCTGTGGATGGTCCAGGCCCGGACCTCCTTGTTACCGGCAGTGAAGAATGACTGCAGGTCGAGCATCCGGTATGCCGAGCGTATCAGCTTGTTCACGCCGGGTTCGGTAAGACCGGCGTCGGCGAGGAAGGCTTGCCGGTCGGCAGGATCCTCCAGCTCGGCGATCTCAGCCTCCAGAGCCCCGGCAATGACCAGCACCTCCGCCTCTTGCTCCCGCAAAGCATCACGTACACGCTCCACATAGGCATTGCCACCGGCTGCCGAGGCATCGTCGACATTACACACATAAATAACCGGTTTATCCGACAGAAGGAAAAGTTCGGCGATGTACTTATTGTCATCGGTTTCCACAGGAGCACTGCGCACCGGCTGAAAGTCTTCCAGGTGCTTTTTGTAGACCTGAATCATCTCCACGGCCCGATTGGCCTCGGTGTCACCGGCGACGGCCACTTTCTCGAGACGCTGCATTTTCTTGTTGACACTATCGAGGTCTTTGGCCTGCAGTTCCAGATCCAGTATCTCAATGTCCCTCACCGGGTCGACGGAACCCTCAATATGAGGTAAACTCTCATCGTCGAAGCACCGCAGGACATGTATAAGGGCATCACACTGCTGAACCTCGGCCAGGAATTTGCTTCCCGTACCTTCACCCGGCACCACTCCTTTTCCCAAGCCTGGAATATCGATGATCTCCACCGTCGCAGGGGTTACTTTGTCAGCTTGTACGATTTTGTTAATGGCATGCAACCTGTCATCAGGAACGGGAATAACACACAGGTTTGCTTTGGATGAGCTGAATGCCGAACGTGACGTCGCCGCCCTGACATTCGACATGCAGTTGAAAATGGTGGTCTTACCCGTCCCCGCCAGGCCTATGATGCCGCATTTAAGTGACATATGTATTCGATTTTGTGATTCCTATTCTACAAAGATAATAAAATGTTCAGTACGACATGTAAACAACGTTGATCCGGATATCGCAATTCCTTCCCTTTTCATCGGTACATGATATCTTGACCTTTCCGGGAGAGGGTTGGAAGAAGATGTTCGAGGCGGCCTCCGCGGCTTTAAAGAAACGGTCGTTGAGGTACCAGTATACGTTGCTGACATCGTTCTCCACCTGGCACGACAGCATGAGCTGCTGGTCTTTGCCCTTGATCAGGATATATTCCGAGCCGTCCACGGGAGAGGTGATGACCGGGGCGATGCCGGCGAACAAACGGGGGCAGGCCGGATTATGGGGAGGCACTTTTTCGTATGGTATGTGTCGTGATTCGAAAAATCTGATGATCTCGGGGGGATGGTTCGGATAAAAGGCCCTTCTGTAGCCTTCCGCAGGCAGACAGGCACGGCAGTAGGAGAAGTTCCCGCCGGCATCGGTGAACACCTCTTTCAGGTGCATGCATTTGCCTGTCGGTGACACCCCCGGGATGAAATAATCCATCACCAGGTCGTTGCAGAAGTCGTTGGGCGGCAGTCCCGTCCTGGAGCATACCAGACGGAAATCGAGCGTAGCCGGTGCCGTGAACCATTCGTTCTCAGGTCGGTCACCCAGGACTTTAAAGACCGAGAACAACAGAGGAGCGGCATATTCGCTGCCGTTGAGTTCAGGTATCCCTTTTCCTGTAAAATCACCCACCCACACGCCGACGGTATATTCCGTATCATAGCCGATGCTCCAGGCGTCACGGCGGCCGTATGACGTCCCTGTTTTCCAGGCCACGCGGTGCATGTTCGTATTGTCTTTATACTGTGAGGGCAGATCGGGGCGCTTCAGCAGTGTCAGGATGCCTGTCACCATGTATGCCGCCGCTTCACTGAAGAGTGTATCCGGAGCAACGGCGGGAGAACCGGCGGTCAGCACCGGCGGTATGAAAACGCCGCCACCGGCAAAAGCTGCATAGAGACCCGTCAGCTCCTCCAGGGTGACACCGCAGCCACCCAGGATGACGGAAAGACCCAGCTCATCGCGTGAACGCCGGACGCTTTCAAAACCGGCCTCAGACATCTTATCCAGAAAACGATCCAGGGGCAGACGGCTGAGCATCTTGACCGCCGGGACGTTCAGCGACTGAGCCAGGGCGTCTTCCACCGTCACATAACCGCGGTAGTCCTGATCATAGTTCTCAGGGCTGTAACCGTTGAAATCGTACGGCACATCGTTGACGACGAGCCGTGGGGTGGCCAGTCCCTCGTCCATGGCCAGAGCATAAAGAAAAGGCTTGAGGGTGCTGCCGGGCGACCGTGCCGCCCTCACCCCGTCGACCTGTCCCCCGTTCACGGCATCGTTGAAATCGGCCGAACCCACGTATACTTTCACCTGTCTTGTTTTGTTGGAGACCACCAGTACGGAGGCGTTGGTGATACCCAGAGGAATGAGGCGGCTGATATAGTTCTTAACGACATCTTCGATAGCCGGCTGCAGGACCGGATCAATACGGGTTTGTAACACAGATCTGCAGGGATCGGCGGCATGCAGACGTGCAGCCAGGTGCGGGATCAGCGCCGGCGGGTCATGCCTGACCACATCCAGAGGTTCGTCTAAAGCATCGGCAATCTCCTGCTCACCGAACAGATGCTTCCTCCCGAAGGTCATCAGCCACCGGTTCCTCTCCTCTTTAATGGCTTCATTGTCCTTGCCCAGATGCAGCCTTTTAGGGTCGTTGGGGATCACCGCCAGGGTCACAGCCTGCGCGAGACTCAGAGCCTGTGGATTCTGTCTGAAATAGATCAGTGCGGCCGACTTGACACCTTCGATATTCCCGCCGTAAGGCACGAGGCTCAGGTACAGCCTCAGGATCTCTGTCTTCGACAGGTACCATTCAAGCTGGGTGGCGCGGAACATCTCTATGACCTTGTTTTTATAGGTGCGTGGCGCCGGGTGCAGTAAACGGGCAACCTGCATGGTGACGGTGGAAGCACCCAATATCCTCTGGCGCCGCAACGTATTGATGACCAACGCCCTGACAACAGAAAACGGATTGATGCCAAAATGAAAAAAGAAATACCTGTCTTCTTTATACAGAATGGTTTTCTTCAGCACAGGGCTGATCTCATCCAACCCGGTCTGCAGTCTCCATTTGTCATCGCTGCTCAGATAAACGTGCAGGATGGTGCTGTCGTCGGCCAGGATGACCTGTGAATAAGGAACACGGTAATCAAGCGGAAAGAGCGTATCGGCAATTTTAAACAACGACACGGTGATGAGGGCACAACAGGCCAGGCTGATCAGCGTTAATCTTATTTTTTGTTTGTTCAGAACGGCCATCGTCAGCCTGTTGTTAAAGTTCACTTCATAAGGATGGTCACCGTTCCTTTGCCCTTCTCATTGAAATGGCCTATCACGGAGGCGTCGGGCATGCCCTGCTCATGCATGCGTGAAACAACAGCGGCAGCGTCGGTCACGGGCACGGCCGCCAGCAGTCCGCCGGAGGTTAAAGCATCGCTGAGAAGAAGCTGCATGGGGCGGGTGAGCGCAGGATCCCATCGCAGCCACGGCGCCGCATGGTCGAGGTTGTTTTTGGTGCCGCCACTGAAAATATTGGCCGATATCAGATCCCAGACCTCCCCGAGAACAGGTATCCGTTCGAAATGAATGGTGGCGTCCACGCCGCTGCCACGGGTCATCTCCAGAAGATGACCTGCCAGGCCGAAGCCGGTCACATCGGTGCAGGCATGCACGGTGAAGGATGAAAAAACTGCCGCCGCACTGGCGTTGAGCTGGCTCATGACTTCAATGATCCTGTTGGCGGCAGTTTCAGAGAGCAATCCTCTCTTCATGGCATTCGACAGCAGGCCTGTGCCAAGGGGCTTCGTCAGGATGATCGCATCGCCGGGTTGTGCCGTAGCGTTACGCCACAGTCTGCCGGGATCGGCGAAGCCGGTCACCGCCAGCCCATACTTTGGTTCATTGTCTTCGATGGTGTGGCCACCCAGGATGACCACGCCCGCCTCGCCTGCTTTATCCTCAGCGCCCTTGAGTATCTGCTTCAGTACCTCCAGGGGTAGTTGCTTCGACGGAAAGGCCACAATGTTAAGGGCCAGCACAGGTTTACCTCCCATGGCGTAGACATCGCTCAGGGCATTGGCGGCGGCAATGGCCCCGAAATGGTAAGGATCGTCCACAATGGGGGTCAGAAAATCCACGGTTTGTATCAGCGCCGTGCGATCGTCGAGGCGATATACGGCGGCATCATCCGATGTGTTCATGCCGACAAGGATGTCGGGATGCCGCGGCACCGGCATCTCTTTCAGTATTGCCTCCAGATCCTGTGGTCGCAGCTTGCAGGCGCAGCCCAGGCCATGGGTGAAATGGGTTAGTTTCACGGTTTCAGAGGCCTGTAAGGGAGATCCATGATCCCCCGATCGCATTCGATTGACGGTCTTTATGATTTCCCCGGCAGCCCTTTCTATTTCATCTGCCGTGGTGAATTTCCCCACCGAAAACCTGATGGTGCCGGCGGCATATCGTGAGGGCACATGCATCGCTGCCAGCGTGGCTGACATCACCTCCGATCCCACATGGCAGGCTGCACCGGCCGAGGCGGCCACCTCCTGCAACTGGCCCAGGAGGGTGGTGGCATTGACACCGCCGAAGCCCAGACTCAGCGTATTGGGCAGACGCCTCTCGGGATGGCCGTTCAGGCGCAAGTCATCGAGGCTCTCTGACAATCTGTCATGCAACATGTCACGCATCATTTTCATGTGCCGCATGTTAAAGTCCATGTCTCTGGCGGCTATCTCACAGGCTTTGCCCAGGCCTGCGATCTCGGGCACGTTCTCGGTGCCCGCCCGCCGGTCAAGCTCATGGTCGGCACCATGGATGAGCTTTTGCAGTGCGACCCCCCGCCGCACATACAGCGCTCCCACACCCTTGGGAGCGTACAGCTTATGCCCCGCCAGTGACAGCAGGTCGACACCCAGAACCCCCACGTCGGTCATGATCTTTCCGGCCGATTGTGCGGCGTCGGTGTGAAAAAGAACGCCATGGTCACTGCAGATCGCCGCCAGCTGCTCAATGGGTTGAATGGTGCCCACCTCGTTGTTGGCATGCATGACGGTCACCAGCACCGTGGCAGCGGTGAGGGCCTGCTCCAGGTCTCCGGGGTCCACGAGGCCGTCGTCATCCACAGGCAGATAAGTGACCTTGAAACCCTGCGATTCGAGGTAACGGCATACCTCCGTCACCGCCGGGTGCTCGATGCTGCTGGTGATGATTTGGTTGCCTTTGTGGCGCCCTGCCAAAGCCGCTCCCTTGATGGCAAAATTATTGGATTCGGTGCCGCCGCTGGTGAAAATGATCTCATCAGTAGCGCAGTGCAGCAAAGCGGCCACTTGTGCCCGTGCTTCTTCTATGGCCCTGCGTGCCATCATGCCGTAATAATGCGAACTCGACGGGTTGCCGAAGAGCTCCTCCAGATAGGGCTTCATCACGGCCAGCACAGCCGCATCGACAGGGGTGGTGGCATTATAATCAAGATAGACGGGCTTTTGCGTTTCAGGTTTCATAACATGTTGTGTTTAGCAGCCTTCAAACCGTCAGCACATCCTGTGACGGTAATATTCAAGGATCATCTCCGCGTGGACGGCGGGGTCATCGTCCTGCAGCTCCGCCTGCCACAACGGCTGGCTGTCACGGATAGCGAGGCTGTGGGAATAGGTCTTGTCATAGTATGCCAGGACAATCTCTATGGCTTTGGCGAAATCATCCTTTTCAATGGCTTCGAGAGCCTTGCGGGTGTTCAGTCCTCCCAGCCGTTTGGTGATGCGTGTCACGGCCTCACGCAGCAGCTGTGGATTGAAAGCGGCATATTCACTGCTCAGCCGCCGTATCCTGGCGTCACGGCTCACCCGCATGAGGATCAGCGGGCTGCGTGTCATCTGACTGAACAGGGCCTCAGGTATCCTGTTGAAGCCTATCGTCTGGCTCTCATCCTCCATCCATACGGGCCTGCTGCGGTCCATCCGCCGCCACTGTGCGGAGAGATCGTTCTCAAACTGCTCGTTTGGCGGCTGGTGTCGTTGTCCCAGGGCGCCAAAGGCCGAGCCCTTGTGACATGCCAGCTCTTCCAGATCAATGACCTGCTCACCCCTCTCCTTCAGGGCGTGCAGCACGGCCGTTTTACCGCTGCCCGTCATGCCGCCGATGATGACCAGTGCTGACGGTACTTCAAAGGACTGCCGCACAAAGCGTCTGTATGCTTTATAACCACCGTTGACAACCGTTGTCCTGAAGCCGGCCATGTCGAAGAGCCAGGCCATGGCGGCGCTGCGCATGCCGCCGCGCCAGCAATACAGTATCATCTCACCGCCGGGGACCAGCCGTCGCGCCTGCCGCACCTTGTCGGAAAGCTGCGGACCGGCAAGATCGAGACCCGTGATGACCGACGCATCACGCCCCGACCGGTGGTACATCGTCCCCACCAATGCCCTCTCCTCGTCATCGAACAAAGGAAGGTTAAATGCCCCGCTGACATGCCCCCTCGCATACTCTGAAGGAGAACGCACATCCACCACGGGCACATGCTCAAGGTGCTCCGCCACTGTTTCTATGTCCTCATATCTGACCATCACGCGTTAAGATAATGTCATCCCCTGAAAATGCTGTTCAGGGTGTCACTTCAACGATCTTCTCCGCCTGATCGATATACAGGAGGAGCATTTTTACCGGTCCATAGCCCATCTGCTCCATGATCTTGCCATAATTCCGCAGCTGGGCCTGATGTTTCTCGTCGGGTTTGCCGGTTTTGTAATCCATGACCACGGCCTCTTTCCCGTTAATGACCACCCTGTCAGGACGGTACGACTGTCCGTCGGGCAGCAATATTTCCGATTCGGTCCGCACGGTAATGCCGGCTTTAAAATATGGTCTGAGCGCCGGCAGGCGGATGAGATCAGTGATCACTGCCGTCAGTTCCTCTTCCTGTTCCGGAGCGATTACCCCGCTGTTTTCAAAACCGGCGATGACCTCGCCGATGTCATCTTCGGATGTGATGCGTGCCAGCACGGCATGGATGAGGTTGCCCCAACGCCTGTTCCTGTCAGGGTCCTCCACATCCCACACCTCCGGTGCTCCGGCACTGAGGATGATACGACGGGTCCAGGCATTGGAGACCGGGTGTTTTAAAACAAAGCTTTCCTTTTTCTTTCGTTCTTTATCCGGCTTATAGGCTATTTTGTCACCGAATGTATAGATATTCCTGTCTTCCGTCCACAGGCCCCTGGCACGCAGGTAATGACACAGAAGCTGAGGCACGGACCTGGTCTCTTTAAAATCCTCACCCGGCCGCGAAGAGATCACATACAACCGGTCGACGGGGCGTGTCATCGCCACATAAAGGATATTGACCAGGTCAAGCATCGATTTGTCATGCTCCTCCTCATACAAAGGAGCGAAGACCGTCTCTTTCATCTGCGCATTGACAGGCAGCAGGGCGGCTTTCAACGCCGGCAGCTTCTCCTCTTCCAGTTCCACCCACAGATGCCGCCGGGTGATCCTGAGCTTCTCGTTGGCATAAGGGTAAATGACCACAGGGAACTCCAGCCCTTTGGACTTGTGTATGGTCATGATACGCACGGCTTCGGAGCCCTCAGGGATCAGGATGGAGAGGTTATCTTTCTTCTCCTCCCACCAGTCAAGGAACTCAGCGATGCCGGAACTGACGCTGACAGCATACTTTAAAACAGCATCGAGGTAAAACTGAAGGTATGGGTTGATGTCCCTGTTGATATGAAAAAGGCGTATCACCTCCTCGTTGAGGTCATAGACAGGAAATTTCAGAAGAGCCGTGACCGACACACTAAAACCGTTGTCATTCAGGAAACGGTAAAGCCGCCCGGGATCATAGATTCGATCCGTGCTCTCCTGCTCATCACGGACGAGATAGCTTCTCATGTCCAGGTCAAATACCAGATTGTTGACACGCAAATAATTGACGATGTCCATCCCGCCGATGGCCGTGGGCTGTAAGAGATAGGTGATAAAGGCGATGATGAACCGGACATCGGGTGAATTTTTCAGCAGCAGCGACTCATAGGAGATCACATCAATGTTCTCGCCCAGCAGGAAACGAGCCAGCTCGCTGGCGTTCTCGTTGGTGCGGCACAGAATGGCGATATCGCTCCGGTGGAAGCCGTCGTCTTCCAATTCACCTATGATCTCTTTGACACGCCGGCAGTTGTAATCGCCGGGGCTTTCGTCCGTCAGCCGGTTATCATAAAACTCCAGATGCACAAAGCCTCCCGTACGGTCGCCTGTGCGTGTCTGGCGCAGGTGTTCGTATATCTTTTCCGTGGTGCCCGAGAGAAGGGTACTGATCTCTTCAAAGAAATCATTGTTGAAGTCGACGATGCCGGCTTTGGAGCGGTAGTTGGTCTCCAGATGATGCTCTTTATGATGCTGTGTGAGGCTTTTCTCCACCTCGTCTAAGGCCGGGTTATCCTCTTTCCTGAAGATGCGGGGCAGCATGGCAAATTGCTCCACCTCACCGTTACGCCAGCGGTAAATGGCCTGCTTGCCGTCGCCGACCAGCATGTTGAAGCTGCCGAAGGCAAGTGAATTGTGTATGAGCGGCAGCAGGTTGTGCCATTGCAGCACTGAAGTATCCTGAAACTCGTCGATGAGAAAATGATGGAAACGGTCGCCCAGGCGCTCATAGATGAAAGGCACCGGCTCGTTGACGATGGCGGCGGCGATGTGCCTGTTAAAGTCGGAGATGTGGATAAACCGGTTGCGGCTCTTCAGCTCGGCCATCACTTTGCCGATCTCGTTGAGCAGGGCTATGGGGTAGATATTTCCATAGAGAAGGGCAAAGAGGGCATAATGGGGATACTGTTTCTCAGCTATGACTCTGATCCTGTTAAAAGCATCGGTCAGCGGTGCCTTCACGCCGTCGATGGCTAGCTGCTCGGCAGTCGTGGCGGCACTGCCGTACCATTTGTTGTTGTCAACCGTGTCGAGCACCCGCGTGTTGGGGATCAGCTTGTCGTAACGTCTGTCGGCGAGATACTCGAAATATTTCATCAGGCCCTGGTTGGGATAATAAAAAGCGGCACGGCGTATGCCCCGTTCATCGACCAGCGCCAGAGCCTCGGTGGCGATGGCGTAAAGAGTGTTCTCGAATTTTTTGATGTGCTCCGCCAGCGTCCGGCTGATGCCGAAGAAATCCTCCAGCGTCAGGTCTTTGATTTTCTCGAGGTAGGTCATGGCCTCCTCTTTCAACATGGTCTCGGCGAAACGCTGCAGATCGCCTTCGATCTGCCAGTTCTCCTCGTCATTGGCTTTCGACTCGATGAAATTGACCAGCACACGCGTCAGAGCGGCATTATTGCCTGCCTGGCTCAGCAACAGGTCGATGGCTTTGCGTATCATGCTCTCGGTGTCAAGCTCCACATCGAAATCATGTGGCAGGTGCATGTCATGGGCAAAGGTGCGGATGATGCGGTACACAAAGCTGTCGATGGTCATGATGGCAAAGTCGGAGTAATGATGCAGGATGAGCGCCAGCACCTCGCCGGCACGTTGTACGACGGCGTCCTGCGACAAGCCTGTCCCGGATTGCAGATCGGGTAACATATGCCTGACGGCGATGCTGTCCTGATGATGACCGGGATCGGCGAGTTGTGTCAGGTAAAGAATGATGCGTTCCTTCATCTCGTTGGCCGACTTGTTGGTGAAGGTGATGGCCAGCACGGACCGGAACAGGAGAGGCTCTTTAAGAACGATCTTCAGATATTCCCTGACGAGCGTGAATGTCTTGCCCGATCCCGCAGAGGAACGGTATACCAGCAGACTCATGCGCCGAGTTTTAAGGATATAAAAGTAGTCAGAATTTTATAAAGATGGGAACTCAGAGCGATGATAAGGGACTCCATCCCGGAAATTACCGGGATGGAGTCCCTTATTGTTGTAATTTTTTAATTCATAACCGTGCAACTATAATAATAGATCCCATTTTCCAGCACCGGCACACAATACTCTTCAACAACGGCTTTTGTGTCAAACGGTATATCATCAATGTACGGCTCATCCCTCAGTTTCAGGATAGGCCTGAACAGTTGAAAATGTTCTGCCGGTACAGACGCTTTCACCGCTATCTCTTTCGTGTCAAACGGAATGTCATCGATGTAAGCTTCTTCCTTTAAATTGAACTTATACAGACTGAGCTCCCGGCCGATCGACGCAGAACTTTCCATCATCCGGCTTGAATCATTCGTGACAGCACCACCGGTCGTTGCGGACTCCGGCAGATTGTTTTCCCCGGCATACAAAAGACCGAAAAAGCATATTGAAAACAGCAGAAATAAAAAAACGATATTTGGTTTCATAATTTTAATACTTTTAAGGTTTAAAAACTTATGTTTATGAACAGGAAATGCTACCCATTGTTCAGCCTTCTCCTCATCTTTAACATTTTCTTAACGAGCGCTCAGGTGACGCCGGTGAGGGATAAGGGCCTGTACCGGGAGAAACAGCCCGGTTTTTTTCAGAATACCATTCTGAAAGATCTCGAAGAATACAATAAAAAACTGCATCCCGTCACCACGCCGACCTATTTCACCGTCGATGTGAGCCGGTACACGTTTCCGACCGACATTAAGGATTATACGCAGTACTGGCATAATGCCCCTGTGTCGCAAGGTGTCACGGGCACCTGCTGGTGTTTCTCCGCCACCTCGTTCTTTGAGTCGGAAGCCAAACGGCTTAACGGTATCGAAGTGAAGCTGTCGGAGATGTATACCGTCTACTGGGAATATGTGGAGCGTGCGCGGGCCTTTGTGAAAAACAAGGGTGACCTGCGCTTTGCCGAGGGCTCCGAGGCCAACGCCGTGGTCAGGATGATGGAGATGTACGGCGCCGTGCCGCTGGAGGCTTACCCCGGCAAGCCCGCGGAGCAGCCTTTCTATGACCATCGTGATATGATGAAGGAGATGGAAAATTATCTGAAGAACATCAAAGAGACCAATGCATGGAACGAAAAAATTGTCATCGAGACCATACAGTTTATCCTGAGGAGTTACATGGGTGAGCCGCCGCAGAAATTCACCTGGCAGGGTAAGGAATACACGCCGGGATCGTTCCTGACGGATGCGCTGAAGCTCAACCTGAACGACTACTACAACTTCATGTCGACAATGGCGCTGCCTTACAACCAGAAGGGTGAGCTGGAGGAACCTGACAACTGGTGGCACTCGAAAGATTACTATAACGTTTCACTCGATGATTTCTTCACCGTCATCACCAATGCTCTCTCCAAAGGGTACACCGTGTGCAACTGCGGCGACGTGTCGGAGCCGGGGTACCTGGCGCGCGAGGAGATCGGCATCATACCCACCTTCGACATCCCGGCCGACTATATCGACGAGTATTCAAGACAAATGCGCATAGCCAATGAGTCAACCACCGACGACCACTGCATACACATCGTGGGATACCTCGTCAAGGACGGCGTGTACTGGTTCCTCATCAAAGACTCGAGCAGCAACGCCTACGACGGGCCCAACAAAGGCTACCGCTTCATGCGGCAGGATTATGTGAAGCTGAAAATGCTGACGGTCATGGTCCATAAAGACGGGGCGAGGCCGGTACTGGATAAGATCATCAAGTGATTGGGCCGGGAGATCACTCCTTAATCCACTTTCTAACCATTTTAATGTATTATTTGTGGGGTCTGAACATAGTAATAATCACTTTCATCCATGATCAGTGAATCGGTAATGGCGCCGTCAGTGTCAAGCTTATAAATGATGTCCATATAACTATAATCGTAATAGGGATTGCCCCCACTCCCCTGGAAATAACAAGCAGATAGCCTCCTGCCCGAAGTTCAACTGCAGAAGATGAAAAATCATCTTCTGCGGTATTGATAGTTGTCAGAAAAGACTGGGCATATCCTTTAAAACTAAAGATAATCAACACTGTGAAAGTTATAAGATGCTTGAAAGATACCACATCAAAAAATTTTAAATATCAAAAATAATAAATTCTAATGATTTTAAGATTAATGATATAGATGTTATTTATATGAGGTTGTATCAAAAGTTAAATTTCTCAAAGATTCCACTGATTAAACCAGATTTATAAAAAATATTAATTAATTATGGATCAATACTTTATAACTATCTGTGTAAATCTGTGGGAACATAAAAAATTCCCTTTTGACACGACCTCACTCTTATTAGCGACTATCAATTTTATACTGCCAATTGCCAACTGCCAATTTAAAAAATAATCACCCTTCTACAAATGACATCGATGTCATTCATCAGTTGAATCACATAAATACCAGGGTTATAAGATGATACGTCCACAGTCAAACGCTGACTATTGGACAAATTGCTCATATAATATACCTGTTCACCATTTTTGGAAAAGATAGTCAGGGAAATGAAATTTCCATTCAGCTCAATATTAATCCTATCGTGTGTGGGATTGGGATAGATAGAAACAAGGTTACCGGATTCTTTTTCCTGAACCGAAACATATCCCACATTGAGATCGACATGCACGGTATCGTTGCCGACATCCGGTTCTGAAGTGAAGATGATATCAGCGTGATGGGATCCTGATCCGGTATTTTGTGCATCCAGAAACAATGATATCTCCTGGAAGCTGTATGAATCAATGGATCCGGTTGTATCACTTAGCTTTATCCATGAGTCTTCGGCTCCGGTTAATGCCTGATCCGCCTCAATGGCAGCGTGCCATGTCAGCCATCCGTAACCGTCATTGCGGATGACAAGTGGTTCGGAGCATGAATCACCAGGATCCAGATACTTTGTGACCGTTTGAGGTGTGACGTTCATTTCGGGCATTTGGGGAACTAAGCTAACATCCCATGTCGTAATATCATCAATAGACAGATATTCTTCGCTAGCATAATATCCTTCAGCCTCACACGTAACATGATACCCATCCTGTCCAACCACTACCATATAAGAACCATCCGATCCGGAACAAACCGGATCATAAGTCTCAACGGTTATTTTTGCATTTTCAATGGGTAACCCGGTTAAACTATCGGTCACAATACCCTTTAGCCGGGCTATCCATATAATAAAAACATTATCGATATTCCAGTTATTTATGTCATAGCTATCTTCTCCACTGGCAACCAAACGAAAAGATATATTCTCCCATGGCGGATCGTGTCCGGGAACAATCACATGGCAACGTTTCCAATTGATATCTCCGTTATTGTAAAATTCCGCCAGGGGAGTCCAGATGGTGTCACATCCATATTTCGTAAGAAATTCAACAGTCAGCTTTTCCTTGCCGGTTGAACTATAGTCGGATAAGTAGAGATCAAAAGAAATGGATAAAGTATCATACGAAAAATCCCAGCCATTCCCAAGACATAAAACCAATGACTGAGAATAATTTTCAAGTGTAGGTGACCAATAAAATTCTGCACATGGTGCCGGATTCCCAGATAAATTATTTAAATGCCAATTTCCATCAATTGGATCGGATGACCAATATGGATAAAAACCCACATCCCATGGCTCAAAGAAAGGAATAGGCATGCAGCCACCAACAGGATATAATATGAAATTAATAATTAATGTATCGTTTTCAAATATTTGAAGACAATATTTCGGGCTAATCTGATAACTATTTTCATAATTTGAACTACTTGCGAAAAAATCATATTTTCCAATTGGAATAGAATCCATCATAAAAAGCCCCTGAATATCGCTTGTCGCTATGTAATTCCCCGGAGTTGTATAAATCCACGCGCCTTCAATTGGTCCATAGGTGGGATAGTCAACTACCGATCCCATGACTGTACCGAAAAGGAACGGGACAACCGAATCGGGATCGTTGTGTCTTGTATATTGAATGGATTGCTTATGACCTGACGCGTCAGATTTTTCAATCGGCTTGTCAATTCTGCCGGCGCATAAGCCGGATGTCAGGGCCAATGCGATGACTGAGAAAAGAATAAAGTTGGCAGTTGGCAACCTGCCCCGATGAATCCCGCCACAGGCGGAACGAAAGCGGGATTGGCAGTTGACAGTACGTTTTAGCATAAATAGTAAATTAACAAAATATCAGGGACACAAATATAATGAATAATAATATAAATTGCAATATATTTTTGTTAACAGGGGATGGCGAGAGGTTTAAGCTGATAGCTTTAAGCCTTGAGCTGCGAGCTACGAGCCGTAAGAGGAAGAGGATGTGGGTGACTGACGACTGACAACTGACGACTGACGACTGACGACTGACGACTGACGACTGACGACTTGAATCGTGCTCACAAAAATTCAGGCTGTAACATTTGGTTTCATTGAATATTTTACTACCTTTATAACCTGTAATTATGTATAAAAATACTCTTCCGGAAATTTAATATTGACAACCATGAAATACCGTTATATTTCCCTTCTGTTCGTCCTGATGCTGATGGCGTCGGAATGCAAAAAAGAATCCCCCTCCGGGCTAAAAGAACCGGCACAGCTGAATCTTCCGGCCAAGGCATCGGAAGTCATCACGCACAGCAACGGCTTCGGTGTCGACCTTTTCAGAACCGTTGCCGTCACTGAAGATCAGAATATGATGGTCTCACCTCTCAGCGCGAGCGTGGCCCTTACCATGCTGCTCAACGGCTGCAAAAACGTTACCTACGACCAGATACAACAGATGCTTGGCTTCGGGGGACAGACCCTCGAAGAGATCAATGACACTTACCGCAGCCTTGTCGAACAGCTCCTGAACATTGACCCGGAGGTTAAACTGGCCCTTGCCAATGCCGTATTCTATTACAGCGGAAAAATTGGCATCCATCAATCCTATCTCGATGCGATGGAGAACGTGTTCGATGCGCATATCGAGGGCCTTGATTTTACAAGCCCCTCCGCATTGGATGTCATTAACGGCTGGGCAAAGGATAACACATACGGCAAGATCGACAAGGTTATTGATCAGAAAGATCCATATATGGTCATGTTCCTGATGAACGCCCTCTATTTCAAGGGTACCTGGACCGACCAGTTTGACAAGAACCAAACCGCTCCGGGGACATTCCATCTTGATGACGGCAGCACAACACAGGTTGAGATGATGCATGGAGAGATAAATGCCTGGACTTGCAGTGAAACAGACTTTTCAGCTATCGAAATGCCTTATGGCCGGAAGAATTTCTCCATGATCGTCATTGTCCCGGCCGGAACACTGTCAGAATTTGTAACAGAATTCGACAGCGTGAAATATAGCCATATCACTGCCATGCTGGGTCAGCCGGAAGAATCGCAGGAATATATAGTCACCATGCCAAAGTACACGTTTAAGTATGAAAAGCAGCTCAACGACCAGCTCAAAGCCCTTGGCATGACGGATGCCTTTGACACCTATCTGGCCGATCTGACAGGGATCGGTGGACCAGATCTTTATGTTGACTTTGTCAAGCAGAACACCTTTGTGGATGTCAATGAGGAAGGCACAGAGGCGGCGGCGGTGACCACTATTGGCATTGGAAATACAGCTTGTCCAACAGAATTCAAAGTAGACAAACCCTTTATTTTCGCCATCCGTGAACGAACAACGAACGCGTTGTTATTTATCGGGAAGGTGGAGGTGCCGGAGGATTAAGATTCAAGCTGCGAGTTGCGAGTTATGAGTTGCGAGTTGCAGGTTACAAGTTACAAGTTACAAGTTATAAGTTACAGGTTGCGGGTTGAAAGTTGTGGGTTACAGGTTGCAGGTTAAAAATACCTGTAGACCTGTAGACCTGCCGACTGTCCCTCACTCATACCTCATCCCCTCAACGGGATCTCTGTTCGCTGCCCTGATGGCGTGATATGCCACCGTTGCCATGCCGATAATGAGGGCCAGGACGGCCGCCTCCGCAAAAGGCCATGGGGTGAGCCTGGTGCGGTAAGCGAATTCCTCGAGCCAGCGGTGCATGAGCAGCCACGCCACAGGCACGGCAAGGACACAGGCCACCACAATCCATTTAAGGAAGTCAAGCACCAGCCTTCCCAGAATCCTGTCCACGCCCGCACCCATCACCTTGCGGATGGCTATCTCATGACGGCGCTGCGCCGCGGCGTAGGCCGCAAAACCTAAAAGACCCAGGCAGGCAATGAAGACCGCCAGACCTGAAAACCACTGAAACATACGGCTGAAACGCCTCTCCGCCACATAGGCACCCCTGATATACTGATCGAGGTATTCGTAATTAAAAGACTCACCTGAGATAGTCTGATCCCACAACCCTTTGATCTTCTCCATTGTCACACCGGGGTTGACTTCACCGATACGGACCGCCAGATAATTATAGCCGTTCCATGGCTTGCGGGTGATGAGCAAAGGAACGATGGCGTCATGCAGCGGTGCGAAATGGAAATCCCTCACCACGCCGATCACCTTATGCCGGCCGTCCCTGGCAATGGTCTTGCCGATGGGTTCCGTCCAGTTCATCTGCCGGGCGAGTGTCTCATTGATCAGGAAAGCATCCCGATCGGCACCGGGTTCTTTGGAGAAGCCGTGGCCCTCAATGACAGGTATCCCCAGCACCGTCAATAAGTCTTCATCTACATCCAGAGCGTAGATCATGATGGGATCTCTCAATCCTTCGGGGATATAACCGTTACGTGTGAACCCGTAACCAGGGACCTCACTCGATACCCCTGCCGCCATTACGCCGGGGATCTGCAGCATCTCATTCTTCAGAACGGCATATTTGTCACGTGAGGTCTCACTGTTAAGTGGGATCAGCACGACATTTTCCTTGTCAAAGCCGTAACCGGCATGTTTAATATAACTTAACTGTTTTATTATCACCAAAGTGCAGATGATAAGCGTGATGGAAACAAAGAATTGGAAGACCACCAGGATATTCCTGATGCCTGTTTTCCTGCCGGCCGTGAGGAAATCATCGTGGAATATGCGGATGGGGCTGAACCGTGACACGAAAAATGACGGGTAGCTCCCGGCAAAAAGACCTGTCAGCAGGACCAGAAGCAACAGAGCCGGGAAAAAAGGCAGATTCGACCGCCGGTAAAAGGTGAGGTCGGTCCCTGCCAGGCCGTTGAAGGTGGGCAGGATAACCTCCATTAAGAGCAATGCCAGAAAAAAAGCGATCAGGCTGATCAGCATCGCCTCGCTCATAAACTGACTGATAATCTCCCGGCGTGAGGCGCCCACCACTTTCCTCAGCCCTACCTCCCGGGCTCTTTGTGTTGCACCGGCCGTGCTCAGGTTCATGAAGTTGAGACAAGCCAGAATGAGGATGAACAAAGCAATGGCCGAAAAAATGTAGATATTCTTCAGGTCGCCCCTGGTGGCAAGGTCATAGGTGGCAGGTGAAAACAGGTGTACGTGCATCAGCGGCTCGAGTTGCAGATGCAGCAGCACGCCAAATTGCCGGTATTTATAGTTGATGTGTTTTTCCATGAAATCGGGGAAACGCGCGGTGAGCCTTCCCATATCGGCATTGTCACGCAGTAGGAGATAGGTCAGGTAATCATGACCGCCATCCCAGTCCAGAAACCTGTTGGGATCATGATACAGTGTCAGAAAAGAGACCAGGGCATCAAACTGCAATTGCGAATTAGCTGGCGGGTCATCAACAACACCAGTCACCTTTATCAGGTCGCGGTCGTTCAGCCGGACCATTTTATCAAGCGGATCACAGTCACCGAATATCTTGTGTGCAGTCGACTGTGTCAGCACGACGGTATAGGGTTCTGTCAGAGCCGTCAGCGGATCACCCTCAAGTAACGGAAAAGAGAAAACCTGAAAGACTGAAGAATCGGTATAGGTGAGGTTGTTCAAGTAAAAGTTTTTATTTTCAAAGGTGATAAAATAACCGCCACGGGGGTATGAAAAACGCACCACCAGCTTCACCTCGGGCATTTCGTCGAGCAGCGAGGGAGCAATGCCGGCGGTGGTGATGGCTGAGATCTCACGCCCGCTCTCACGCTCCGTAACCAGGTCGACACGGTAAATATGGTGGCGGTGCCGGTGGAAGCGGTCATAGCTGAATTCATTCCGGATGAACAACAGAAGAAGTATAGCGGCAGTGAGCCCGATGGACAGACCTAGGACATTGATTATTGAGAAAAACAAATTCCTCCTGAAATGACGCAGTGCAATTTTAAAATAATTGGCCCACATGTGTAAGAATTAGGAATGCCTTCCTTCAATAAGATATCAGCAATAGTTTCACGAAGCCTCTGACCTCCACGTCCTCACCTTGCCACATGACCAGAAACAGGTTCCCGTCGGGTGCCTTCAGCTCATTCATGGCGATAGTGATCGTATTATCACCGGCCGGAAGGGATGAGAATGTTCTGTTCCATATTTGCAGGCCGGCGGTTGTGACGACTTGAAGATGCACCGGTCCGGGTCTGTCCATATACCATTGAACATAAAGCACATCACGGCAGGGATTGGGGTATAGAGTCATCCTAGGACGATGATTCTCCAAATGGGCTATAGAGGTGACGGTCCGCACCGAGTCGATATACTGCACCGTGATGAGCTCTCCCTCCTGCGTCACCTGCAATACAGGTACCCCGTGACCGTTGGCGAGCCACTTATACTCGGTATAGTTCCGGCTGACAGGTACACCCAGGTTCAGTGAATCGATGTACACGCTGTCGTATTCGCTGACGTCCGATTTCAGGCGGAGAGTCTCAAAGGTGCCATAGGGTGTGGTCAGCGTGCCCCAGCCGTCGACCGTGTTCAGGCGCTCACGTGAAGTGGTGACGTAAGCCACATCAGGCAGATCGAGAGTGAAAGAGGAGCTGGAAGAATCGACGTTACCGTAATCCAACGGAAACTTGTAATACCGGTCAGGGTTATCATAACGGAGCGGCACAGGTATCGCGTTCACAGTAAAGGCATAGCCTGCCAGACCAAAAGAGCTGTTTGACCCTTTATAATAATAGTATACCTGGCTGACGGTGACACCGGGGATAATATCGAAATCGGGCAGAGGCTGGGCAAGAGTGGAATAGACAGGATAGAAAAATACCAGCTGGTACACCAGGGGGGTGGATAACACGCTGACAAACGTGTCGACTGACTGATACAGGACGCCCAGCGTGGCAAAATCCCAGTTATAATTCTCGCCGGTCAGCGTAAAATCGATGCCGCCCGTTGTCACGGTATAGCTCAGGCGTATGGTATCGTCCACCACGGGCATGTCATCGTCGGTGATAGTTATTTGAGAATAAACTGCCGGCGATAAAAACGACAATAATAAAGTAAAGAGTAACACTTTTTTCATGCTCAGAATTTTTATGTGATGAGGCGAAGTTAAGGAAATTTCACTGTAAATTCCATCTCAATACATAACAGGGGTTGCGATATCGGCTGTTTTTTTACGTTTACGGTGGAACAGGTCGCCGAAGTTATTAAAGTCTTTGCTGTATGACAAGCCGACGCCCTGTGTGTAGGGTGTGTTGTCATTCAACAGGTTGCCGGTGTTGGTCTTGTTATAGGCTCTGCCTCTGAAACGTCCGTCTGGAGTGATCTTCACCTCGATAAGCACGTCGCCGACGAGCTGGCTGGCCTGGCCGGCGCTGCTGCCATAAGTGCCCACACCGAAGGCACTGTTGATATATACGCGGTCGTTAAACAGCTGTGTTGACAAGGCCAGTTCCACCTGCTCAGGCGTGAGGGTAGTGCCTTTCTTATAGTTGACTCCGATATCGAACTGCTCACTGATCTGCGAGAGCCAGTTGCTGAGCTGGTTGGCGATGATGTCGTAAGTGGACAGTCCCATGCTCGAGGCCACGCTGCCGCCCGTCGTGCTGAAGCTGAAGCTGTTCAGTACCAGCAGCGAGATCATCTGCTGGGTCATCAGCACCTCATTGGTCGTGTCGATGGCATTATAGACAAGGCTTTTCACCTCATCGGAGGCATCAGGCATATCCAGGCTGAACCTGATATCGGGATTAAACAGGTTACCCGTGAGCCTGATGATGCAATCCACCGGCACACGCTGGTCATAGAGCGACGTGTCGCCGGTGAGTGTCGGCAAACCGCCGAGTTTGGGTCTGACCTGGTACGTCGCCCGGATATTGACACGGGCATCATACAAATCGCCTGTCCACGCTATGGTGCTGCCACCCAGGATACTGAACGTTCTGTTGATCAGATTCTTCATGCTGAAAAGAAAGCTGCCGTCATTCATCGTGTAAATGCCGTTGATGGTGAAATCACCCTTGGAATTCAAACCCAGCTTCACCAGTCCGTCACCCGATACCCTGATGTTTCCCATTTGCATCGGTAAAAAGATCTGTATCGAAGCATCATCGGTGACATTCAGGTCGAAATTCAGGGCAAAGCCACTCGCCGTAACTACCGGCAACAACTGGACGGATTCCCGGGATTGGGTCGTGTCAGGCCGGTTGGTTACAAAATGAATATAGTCATTATCCGATACATCGGCGGCATAGGAGATGGGAATGTAAGCCCGCGTTCCCTTATCCGTTCTGGCTTTCACGTCGAGGAGGATGTCGTCGACGGGTCCGGTGATCCTGGCGGTGCCGGTGGCTACGGCCACACCATAGAAGAGAGGGCTCTGTGCCGCCGTGTTGCTCATGCCGATGAAATCAAAGGGAGTGACCTCCAGATCCAGCCGCAGATCCTGAAACAACTTATGATAGATCTTTCCGTTGACCTTGGCCATATGCCCTGCAGTATCGTATAACGTCACATTGTCGAATCCGATGTACCCGGGTCCAAACTCAACGTTATCGGAAATGGAATAGAGCGTATTGAGGAAATTGATCCTGAATTCGGTCCTGCGCACCTTCACGCTGCCGGTGAGCTGCGGCGAGGTGCGGCTGCCCGTCAGAAACAGGGTGCCCGTGGCATAGCCGTTCAGGGTATCCAGAAAAGAAGAGAAAAAAGGATAAAGCGTATGCAACTTGTAGTTGTAAAAGGTCGCTGTCAGGTCAAAGGCATGGTCCGGATCCTGAGAATAATATGAGCCGTTCAGGGTCATGGTCTTAACGATGGTGTCGCTGCCATGGTACAGGATGTCGGCATTCACCATGAGCCGGGCATTATCCTTGTCCCACCCGGTATTCAACGACAGATCGCCAAGGTGTTCACCGTTGAGGTTAAAGTCATCGACCAGCAGCTTACCGGTGATATCAGGATGATGAAAAAGCTCGGATACATTGACCTGTCCATTGATAAATCCTCTTATATCGAATCCCAGATCACGGATAAAGGGATCGAAGTAAGCGATGTCGAGGTCATGACATTGCAGCATGATATGGTCTGAGGGATTATCCGACACCGCTCCGTTGATCACCAGTCCGGCCTTCTGTCCCTTGAAGCTCAGGTTGCTGACAGTCAAAGCGGTGCTGTCGACGGTGATCCTGTTTTCCGGCGTGATGCTCCATGCCGAGTCATTGATAAGCATAACACCTGAAGTGATGGTTGCGGTGAGGCGCGGATAATCCGTTAAAGACAGCATCCCTTCGATCCGGCCCGTATTATGATCGCCGGCCAGGGTATCGTTCCAGAAAAGTCCGAACAGGACCGTATCACCGGCCAGTCTGGTGCCGATCTTGAAGGCATCGATGCCGAGGGAGAGCGTGTCCCGGCTGCTGGGTTGTTTGAGCCAGATACGTGAGGCCCCCGTTGTTATATCCAAAAAATCGGTGGAATGCCCTTCCACATAGTAATCATCGAGCTTAATGCCACCATAAACGACCTTGGGTGAATGCAGCGTGAAGTCAAGGTTGCCGTAGGCGGAACTGTAAGTGCCACTCAAATGCGTGCCGGGGGCAACCTGTATGAACGGAGCAAACAAAGTGGTCAGATCACCGGTATTTTTCAGATCGACGGTGAAAGTAAAGTTCTGGCGGTGCAGGACAAACGCCGAATCAGGCAGTGCCAAAGGAAGCTTATCGGTATACCTGCTCAACCATGCAGCAAATGAATGCGGTAAATCACTGGGATAGATTTCGCCGTCAAGTAAAAGATCAAGGTAATCGGATCTGAGCGCCAGCCTGCGGCGAAGGGTGTCGACATCCGTCATCGTGACATCGAGATCATTCAGCCGGTAAGCCGTGCCATTTTCAATATAAACCACCTGACTCATTTTTGCCGATCCCTGGATGCTGTCGAAGGTGCTGCCCGTAACCTTCATATCCAGGTTAAAGGATAATGAAGTGACGGAATCCCTTTTGCTGATACCCAGTTCATTCAGCATGGCATGCCTGACACCGGCAACAAAATTGAACTGGGGGACACGTCTGTTGAAATCGACCAGTCCTGAGAAATCAAGTGCAATATTAGGATCATCGATCTTTAACAACCCATTGAATTTCTTCTTTGTGTATTCACCCTGGACGATGATCTGTTGATATTTATGGTTCAGATACATGAGCGAATCGACCGTCGCGTCAAGCTTCACGTCAATAGTCTTATCATTCAGGCCGTGACCGGTGATGTTGGCAACCATATCCAGCAGACCGAGATACTCCTTCAACCCGGCCACTTTGGCCACATTAAAATCATGGGTTTTCAACCGGCCGCTGTACTCAACATCGTGTTTCTTCCTGTCGTTCTTCAGTAAGATATCTGTTGTCAGTGTTCCCACGTCGGTGTGAAAGGTGCCGTTGGAGACAAAATCATCGTAAAAACCGGTGAAAGTCCCGTTAACCCTGACATTACCCAGAACGGCGAGGGCCTCGGGTATGCTGACGTGGTTACCGGCGCCGCCCGGCAGTTTAAACCGGATGATATCGTCGACGTTCGTCGACATCTCGTCAATGCGCATCTGGACAAAGGTCTCCGTGATATCAGGCAGACCGTTCATGGCGATATCGCCCCTGAAGAAGGTCGAGCCTCCGAAATGAAAACTGAAATCACGCAGTTTCATGTTCGATACCGGTCCGTTCACTTCACCTTCCAGGTTGAGACTGTTATTCATGCCGTTAAGGGCGGTGGTGAAATAAGCGATATCACCCATGTCCACCTCCGAAGGCCGTATTGCCGCCCGGATGGTGATCCGGTTCAGAAAGTCACCAAAAGCGCTGTAATCATCATATAAAAAGGCCAGATCCAGATCGACGGAAGAATGGTTGGTGACGAAGGCCAGGTTGTCCACAATGATACCTCCGGGGCTCACCCTGGCATCACCGGCGAAGCTGTTCAGCTCGAAACCGCTGTGATCCCTGAACGACAGGCTGTTCACCTTCCCGAAGATGGTGTCGCCGGTGATACGCAGGTCGCTCACCTTCAAGTTCAGCATGCTGATGTCGAGGTTGGCGAAATCAATGGCATGAAGCGTATCCGGCGCCCTCATGGTGACCTGGTCCTGTAAGACGAAATGACAGTCCTTCATGGTGATGCCCGCACATCTGATCCGCCACGGAGCTCCGGACACCGGGCTGACAGTGTCGGCGGAGCTTAAATGATCGATGATGGACTGGATGTTCATTACGCTGTCGCCAAGGTATCTTCTCAGGGCTATATCACATCCGTCCAGGACAATCCTCTTTAATTCAAGCACGTGCTCTTTTGTCTTTATTTTCCCGATATTCAGCCTTATCTGCCTGGCATCAAGGATTTTATTTTTATGCAGGTCATCGATGGACAGGCCGTTGACGATAATATTGAGGAATCCTCCAATGTGGATGCTTTCGACGGTGATGGTCGTATTCAGTCTCTTTGAGAGGACGGCGGCGGCTTTCCTGGCAGCGAAGGTCTGTACGGCAGGTATCTTGAACAAGCCATAGAGCAGGCCGAACAAAACGATCAGCGACGCCACCAGGTACAGGAAGCCCCTGGCTACCTTTTTTTTAGTACTTTTGCGCCTGATGTGATCGCTTTGCGGTTCCACGTATGGTAACGGATATTTATATTCTAGGTATTGAGTCGTCGTGTGATGACACGGCGGCTGCGGTGACCTGCAATAACGTTATTCTGTCGAATATTATTGCCAACCAGGAGGTCCATAAGAAATACGGTGGTGTAGTGCCTGAGCTGGCCTCAAGGGCTCATCAGCAAAACATCATCCCCGTCATCGATCAGGCTTTGCAGCAGGCAAAGATACATAAAAGACAATTGCAAGCCATCGCTTTCACCAGGGGCCCGGGGCTGCTGGGGTCGCTGCTCGTAGGAACCAGCTTCGCCAAGGCGTTGGCACTGGGTCTGGGCATCCCGCTGATCGAAGTGGACCATCTCGAAGCCCATGTGCTGGCACATTTTATCGCTGACAGTGAAGGCAGAGCCGCCATGCCTTCCTTTCCCTTTCTGTGCCTGACGGTCTCGGGTGGGCATACACAGATCGTCCTGGTACACGACCATTACACCATGGAGGTCATCGGCCGCACTATCGACGACGCCGCCGGCGAAGCCTTCGACAAAGCAGCTAAGATCATGGGTCTGCCTTATCCCGGCGGCCCCGCCATCGACAAGCTGGCCGAAGACGGCAACCCGAAGGCTTTCACATTCCCCAAACCCAACATTCCGGGACTGGATTTAAGCTTCAGCGGCCTGAAGACCTCTTTTCTCTATTTCATCCGCGATCAGCTGAAAAAAGATCCCGGATTCATCGAAAAGAATAAATACGACCTCAGTGCCTCCATACAGGATACCATCGTCGGCATCCTCCTATCTAAGCTAACAGCCGCATCACGTCAAACCGGCATCAGAGAGATAGCCATTGCAGGTGGAGTGGCGGCTAACTCCTGTCTCAGAAAAAAACTGACCGGACAGAAAGATGATAACGGATGGAACATCTACTTCCCCCGTTTTGAATACAGCACCGATAATGCAGCCATGATCGCCGCCGCCGGTTACTTTAAATCCAGAAAAGGCCTCTTTGCCCGGCAGGATGTGGCACCCTATTCAAGGAACCGTAAATGAAAGATAAATAATATAAAGAGCATATGAAAGCAACACAACAATTAAAAGATGAGCATGAAGGGATTAAACTCATGCTTAACATCATGGAAACTATTTCCCGCCATATCAAAAAAGGTGACGAGTTGAACATCGGCCATTATGAAAATATTATCGATTTCATTAAGGGTTTTGTTGACCAATGCCACCATGGAAAAGAAGAGGAGATCCTGTTTCCTGCATTAATCAGTCACGGGATGTCAAAAGAAGAGGGTCCCATTAGAGTCATGTTATATGAACACCAAGTAGGAAGGAACCATATCAGGGAATTAAACAATGCGCTGACGGAATTTAAAAATGGAAATAAAGAAGCTATCAGTCGTATCATCGATACTTCAATGAATTATGTTCTTTTACTGCGCAGCCATATTGAAAAAGAGAACAATGTTCTGTTTATGATGGCTGATGGTATCCTGAGCGAAACCGAACAATCCGGAATAGCCGATGCGTTTGAAAAACTTGAAACAGAAAAAATAGGGATCGGTAAGCATGAAAAATACCATGAATTGTTGAAGGAATTAAAGATTATTTATTTACAATAAAATCATACAATTAAGAAAATCAATGTAAAAAACAATGTCTGGTGGGTTGGAAAAACAGACTGGGAATTATGCAAATTCCATGGTGACGAGTATTCGACACATCATGGTACCACTATACCGTGTGAAATGGAACACGCCTGATTGCTGAAAATATTGAAAAAGGTATCAGGTATGCAAATGAAAATATTAGAGTAAAGATTTTTAATACTTCTAATACTGATAAAAACGATATCATAACCGAGCTATTCAAATTACATATCATCCTTATAGGCTCACCAACCATTAATAAGGGGATTATGTATTATATTACAGGATTACTTTAAATGATAAAGGGCTTAAAGCTGAAAGACAAAAAAGCTTTTGCATTTGGTTGTTTTGGTTGGCATAGTGAAAGTGTTGGAATCATAAATGAAGCATTAAAGACAGCAGGCTTTGATTTGTTATCAGAAGGGATACAGGTAAACTGGCATCCTGATGAATTCGATTTCAAGACATTTATAGAAACAGGAAAATCATTAGTATGATATTAAAGATGTGACAAATAAGTAATTAACAACTATACTTACCGGGATGGCGTGAACAAAGATTATCAGGTGGAGCTATGGTCAGTTGTTATCTGGCGCCCTTGTGCCGGCGTTATCTTTGAAAAAATTGTAGACAGTGCCATGACGCTCATAGTTTTCCTCGCGCATGGCCATCAGACGCAACTCATTCACCACCACATCCACGGCATCATCATCAAAACCGCGCTCCCATGCAGCCTCCTCCAACGTCAACCACACCGCCTCGCCACAGGCAACACAACGTATGCCCTTCTGCGCCAGATAATGCCGCGCAAACGGATAAATAATAATCAAATCCTCAATCGAAATTTCCCTCGTGATCTGTGTCTGCTTCTTCATCTTAAATCAAAAATCTAAAAATTTAAAATGTAAATCAAAAATCACATATCGTTAATCTTATATCGTATATCTACCGGTGGTTTTCGCGTAAGAGGTCATTCACTGTCTTAACAGGATTAAAAGTGCCCAACGGCACCTCCACGAACACGGTGATCCACTGTGCCATGGCCCCGTTCCATAATCCGGGCAGCTCCAGGGCTTTTAGCTCCCTGCCGTCCTTCGACTTCACCGAGATGAAACCCGTTGAAGGATCAATGAACTGCGTCAGGTCATAGGACTTGCCTTTCGCATCCTTCACACCGCACACCAGGTCAACGGGGTTGAAGTGGGTCGACCGCATGAAAATCTCCCTTTGACCCGGATTATCTCTGTTTATCTGTGATGCCTCCACGATCTGCAGCGACACCCTGCCATCCCTGTCCTTAACCCAGAATGGGCCGCCACCGGGTTCGCCCACATTCTTCACCATACCGCACACACGGACGGGACGGCTGAGCAGGTTAAGAAACCAGGTTGCTTTTTCCTTTGACGTCAGGGCCGGCAGATCCTCACGTACCTGCAGCATGACCTCCTCACGGCAGAAAAGGTCTATCTCGTCAAACAGGGCATCACCGGCCTCACCTCCTTCCAGATCCCTGATAAAACTGAAGATCTTTGATTGCAGCCGCAATAAATAACCCGCCAGGGCTTGTTTGTAAAGCACCGTCACCACCTTCTCCCGGTCCGGGACCACATTATCGATATTCTTTATAAAGATGATATCCTGTTTCAGGTCGCTGAGGTTGAAGATGAGAGCACCATGACCGCCGGGGCGGAACACGAGACGGCCCTCATCATCACGGAAGGGTTGGTTGTCCAGGTCCACAGCCAGCGTATCGGTAAAGGGTTGCTGAAGGGAGAAGGTGACATCAAAGAGATGCCCCGACAACCGCTCATAATATGCTCTGATCCTGTCCCAGTGCGACCGGAAATGATCCAGGTGCTCGGGGCTCACGGTGAAATGCACGGCCACCTTACCCGTGCGGTCTTTGCAGTATAACGATCCTTCGACGAGGTGCTCCTCCATGGCCGTCCGCGCTCCTTCGGGGTAAGAATGAAATTTCAAAAGACCCTTCGGCAGGAAAGCGTAATTCAGACCCTCGCCACCAAGCAAATGGCGGATGACCGAACGGTAATCCTTTGCGCTGAGGGCCTCGGCGACAGGCCGTCCGTTCCGGTGCGCCACCTGGGTCAGGTCGCCGTAAAAGGCAAAGCGGTCCAGGCTGTCGATAAACTCCTTCACCGAAGCAAAGCTTTTGTCGTTCAACAGGTGGTGCTGATCCTTATCCCGTGATGACGCCGTCACGGCGAACTCGAAAAGGTGCTTGAACATGCGACTGGCGGCGCCCGAGGCAGGAACAAATTTGACGGCCGTGATCTGCCCCGACCGTTCCCTGTAATAACGCGCCAGCGCGTTCACCTCCTGCTCACTGAACACCCTTATGCCATGACCGGCAGTGGCCGGCGCAACTAAGTTGACATAAGGTATACCGTTGACGAAATAACCGATCTGCTCCTCAATGGTCTTCAGCGTGATACCTCTGGAATGGATCTGGTCTAAATCATTGTCGTCGAAAACAGGAAGCATTTTATGGCTTTTATTTGCCGGCAAAAATACCAAAACTTAGAACAACTTTTTTGTTTGCTAATGCAACTATTTGGCAGGTCTGCAGGTCTACAGGTTTGCATATCTGCAGGTCTACAGGTCTGCAGGTTTACAGGTTTACAGGTTGTAACATGTTAATTTCAATCCTCTTGCTCAAATCAACTTGCAACCTCCAACTCACAGCTACTAAAATAGTCTCTAAAAATGGGCCCAAACCACATCCGGGACAAAAAAACTTGCTTTTCACATAAATATATTTTAAATTAGCAATCGATATTATCAATGTAATTTTAATATGATATGAAAAAATTCTGTTTCACTGTTTTTATTTCTCTCCTGTTAATAAGTTCAATTAGACCCCTAAATGCCCAGACCTATTGGACTTTACCCGATTCAAATGTGATTTGGGGCGTGGCCTATGCTCTGGTTTATCCTCCGCCATGGGGTTATAATTATTATTATCAGTACTTTATAACAGATGATACACTGGTAAATGGCATCGTTTATCATCGACTTGAGAAGGCTGATTATGATATTTTCTGCAAACAAAACATTAATTATAGAATGTATGCGGGTGCATTTCGGAATGATGTTCCTGATAAGAAAGTATATTATTTACCCCCTGATTTTGACCATGATACATTGCTGGATGATTTTTCACTTTCGATAGGTGACACATTGCCACCTTCATATGCAAATATAGCTTATCCGAATGTCTACGTTATTTATATCGATTCGATTTTAATCAATAGTAATTACCATAAACGATTTATGCTTGCCGGGAGTGGTATGGATACTTATCTCACAGAGGGTGTAGGGAATAGCACAGGTCCACTCGAGGGGATGGCTTATTTTGAAGGTGGAGGATGGCTGTATTGATTCGAATGGAACAACATCTCAAATAATGCTCATAGTGATCCGGTCTGTTGTCACTTGACTACAGACACTTGTTATAATGTCGGAATTAAAAATATCACACAGCAGGAAAATCATCTGATGATCTATCCCAATCCCTGCTCCACAGGAAATATCTATATTGAAACAAATAATATCGACCTGCCCTTTGAAGTCGCGATCTACAATACTTATGGGAGTGTGATAAAAAAATTCCGCATACAGCAAAATCATACTTACCTGAGTCTGAATGGATTTAATAAGGGTATCTACCTGGTGATTGTTCATTCAAAAAGTGATTTACTCAACGCTAAATTTGTGATAAACTATCTGTCAGTCTTAAGGTCTAAGGGTCTACGGGTCATCAGGTATTCAGATATCTACTACATGCAACCCGAAACTCGAAACCCGCAACCCGCAACCCGTAACCCGCAACTCTCTTAATTTTCTATTTCCTAATTTTATCCCCCCCTTTTAATTCTTGATATTTATTTCTAATTTTGCACTCTCCTTCAGCCCAGGTGGTGGAATTGGTAGACACGCTACTTTGAGGGGGTAGTATCCGTTAGGATGTGCAAGTTCGAGTCTTGTCCTGGGCACCGCAGCCCAAGTGGTGGAATTGGTAGACACGCTACATTCAGGGTGTAGTGGCCCCTGACGGCCGTGCAAGTTCGAGTCTTGTCTTGGGCACCCAGAGAGCGAACCCCGGATGCTGTCCGGGGTTTTTTGCAGGATACATCATGTTTATTCGATCGCTTTATCTGTCCCTATTATTCCTTGCCTTTCTCATCGTGGAACCGGTGACGGCCCAGGTTCAGCCGGTGACGGTGACCCCCGGCGGCGGCATCTGCCTGTTCAGCCTCCACAATCCCGCATATCGCCACGATCCTGACTTTCAGCATTTGATAAACATCCTCGCCGATGCGCTCCAGAAAGATATCGGCGCCACCGACTACTCCTGCTCTTACACCACCGTTGCCACAAGCGAAGGAGATGGTGCCGGCACACTCCGGCTCAGGATACTCATACACCGGGATACGTGCTACGGCGATGTCATCTATAAAGATTTCGACATGGCGGAACAGCTCTCACCCGGTCGCGTCAGCCTCGATCTGATGATCTTTTTCGGGGAACGGGATACGGTCCGGCGACACGTCGGCAGGGTGGCGATCGCTGAAGACGGCAACGGCAGCGCCACGGTCACCATCCCCTGGCCGCAGGAAAAAACCGTTGCCACCGTTAAACTTCAGCACATGATCTTCGGGTATGATGAAGCCGGAATACGAGCCTTCGATGACAAAATACAACAGATCAACGATTATTATATCTCCTGCGCTCTTGCTGACACGGCGATGAGGATGATCGAGCGCACACCGGTGAGCCCGGCCCTCATCCTGCCACTGACTTTCATACGTTACCTGCAAGCAGATCAGATCATCACCCGCCTGAACACCAAACATTTCATAGCCGGTCTTGATCTTACGCATAACGATCCGGACGGGTACCTCCGGCGCTTAAAAATATTGAACTACAAACAGTCCCTGTTCCGTCAGGAGCTGCTGTCATCCGTAAACCACCTTCCTGATCACAGCCTGTCCTGTGATCCCCGGGCCTTAGC
>Ga0172364_10000155_pt1 | contig 41851 bp, 50 predicted proteins | sample LakKivSesite10cm_FD_114545 | JGI IMG/M metagenome (GOLD analysis project Ga0172364, IMG submission 114545) | Sediment microbial communities from Lake Kivu, Rwanda - Sediment site 10cm | ecosystem: Environmental > Aquatic > Freshwater > Lake > Sediment | place: Rwanda: Western Province, Lake...
ACGAGATTCTTCATGGTGTGATGGAACTGATGGCCGGGAAGCAGAATGAATTGACCACCAGGGTACTGAGAGATTCCGACAATGTTATTGATGCTGTTTTCAGGATTTTGGATATAATGACAGAGCATTTCAGGAAAATGAGTCCTGCATTCAGGCTCGATATGAAAAAGTATCACAATGATATTGTATCCAGGATAAGGGAAACCGGGAATGTCCCTTCCTTTATGAATAATACGGATATCTTATTAAGAGGGATTCGTGAGGGTTACTTCAGGAAGGACATAAATGTGTCGGTTACCAATAAATGTCTTGAGGAGATGGTACGGATATCAAATGATGATGAGAAGTATAATACAGGGGATCATGAGAACGAAGAGATAATACGCAGTTTTTTTATAAATTATTTAAGGGGAATAAGCACACAAAAGGGTCTTGATCTGATAAATCAGCATGAAAGGAAGAGACCAGCAGATAAAGGTCAGAAAATAATTCAAAAATGAAAATAATATAGTCTTATGAAAAGAAAAGCAATAATAATTTTAATTACTCTGATCACAATTTCCCGATTAGGAGTTTCCGGACAGGCATCTGATAGTGAGATGGTTTTATCATTGCAGCAAGCGCAGGATTATGCACTGCTGAACAATAAAATGGTTCAGGCAGCCAAGTCAGATGTTCTGGCTTCCCGCATAGCTGTATGGGAAACAATTTCAGCAGCTTTGCCAGAGATAAGTGCGACAGGGTCGTTTACCGACAATCTGAAACTAATGACTACACTGCTGCCCGGTGAATTCTTCGGCCAACCGGGAGTAAAGATCCCTGTAACCTTCGGATCAGAATTCAACTCGAGCGGATCAGTACAGGCAAGCCTTTTGCTTTTCAACGCGCCGCTATATATTGGAATAGAAACAAACAAGCTGGCCAACAAACTTAGTGAGGAGAACCTTGAAAAATCGGAGCTTGATACAAAGGAATCTGTAGCAATGGCTTATTACCTCATTCTCGTGAGTGAAAAATCCCTGGAGATCCTTAACGGGAATATTGCCAACCTGAATGAAACGCTGAAATCAACACGTGCAATGTATTCAGCAGGGATGGCAGAGTCAACCGACGTTGACCAGATGGTATCAAATTTGAGTATGGTGGAGAACTCAAGGAGCTCACTTGAACGCAATATTGAGCTCAACTATAACCTGCTTCGGTTCCAGCTTGGTGTCAGTGCAGGTACAGTGATCAGGCTTACAGAGAAGCTCGATAGTTTTACAGACCTGGTTAATATTGAGGCTATCCTCTCACAGGAATTTGACCATACCCAGAATATTAATTTCCGTATGATTGAGGGGCAGGAGAAAATGTCGGCACTGGTTCTGAAATCGCAAAAGGCTTCAGTATTGCCAACACTGGCAGGGTTCTATAACTATGGCACCAACGGAATGGGTGATAAAGTTTCTGAACTGCAGTGGTTCCAGAATTCAATGGCCGGTCTGCAAATCTCTGTCCCGATAATTGCCAGCGGGCAGAGATATGCAAGGATAAAGAAAGCTCAGTATAACCTTGAAAAGGCAAGAACTACAAAAGAGATGGTAACCGAGCAGTTGCTCATACAGGAAAAACAGCTGAGGTATAACCTTATCAATGCCAATCTTCAGTATAAAAGCCAGAAGGAAAATGTTGAGGTTTCCCGGCGGGTATATGAAAGCATGGAAAATAAATTCAGGCAGGGGATGGCATCAAGCCTGGAGCTGACACAGGCAAACAGCCAGTTCCTCCAGGCTGAGAACAATTATATCTCAGCTCTTATGAACCTGCTCCAGACAAAGCTGGCGCTTGATAAGCTTTTAAATAACATCTAACACGATTATAAATTAATAAAAAATCAGATAATGAAATATTTGAATACAATTCCGGCAGTACTTTTAAGTATATCTTTTTTGTCGTCCTGTGGCCCGAGACCTGGAGGTCCGGCAGTATCACAGAATGATTCAGCTTCGGTGAAGCCGGTAATTCCGGTAAAGGTCGTTAGTCTTAGCAAAACTAAAATTGCAAGGACAATTGATTATACAGCTACCATACTTCCTTATGAAGAAGTTAACATGGCCCCTTCCACTCCGGGTCGAATTGAACAGTTATATGTTGAAACAGGAGATAAGGTCAGCAGGGGCGACAAACTTTTCCTGATGGACCGCACACAGCTTTATGCACAGAAGGTCCAGCTCGCAAGTCTTGAAAAAGACCTCAGCAGGCTCGACACGCTCTTAAAAACCGGGAGCATAAAGCAGCAAGCCTACGACCAGACCAAAACACAGTATGATGTGCTTAAGACCAATGTGAACTTCATGGAGCAGAATACACTAATGAAAGCGCCTTTTAACGGGATTGTAACAGGAAGATATTTTGAGAATGGAGAATTATATTCCGGCTCACCTACTACACCTACAGGAAGGGCTGCAGTGGTGACGGTTATGCAGATCAATCCGCTGAAGGTTAATGTTGCTGTTTCAGAACAGTACTATCCGCTTGTCAGAATGGGCATGAAAGCTGATATCACAGCCGATGTTTATGATAATGAGACTTTTACAGGTAAGGTATACAGGATTGCGCCAACCGTAAACTCTGCAACCCGATCATTCATTACAGAGATTGAGCTTCCTAACAGGAACGACCTTCTTAAGCCCGGCATGTTTGTGAGAGTATCAATGGATCTCGGTGAGGTTGAGACTTTTGTTGTTCCTGCCGGTACCGTACTTCTCCAGGAAGGCACAAATATCAGGTATGTGTTCATTGAGGAAAATGGCCTTGCAAAACGAATTGAAGTACTGATCGGAAAAAGGTTTGATGACAGGCTTGAGATCATTACTGAAAACATAAAAGAAGGAGACAGGCTGGTATCTGAAGGCCAGTCAAGGCTTTTTAATAATGATAAAATTGAAGTAGTAGAATAAGTCAAGGATAATACTATAAGCAAATGAGTATTTACAGCAGTTCCGTAAAGAGGCCAGTAACTACAATTCTGGTTTTCGTTGCATTGGTTGTGATAGGCATCTATTCACTGACTCAGCTTCCTGTTGATCTGTATCCTGAAATGGAACTCCCTTTTATAGGCGTAGTGACTACTTATCCGGGTGCCAGCGCATCCGATATTGAGTCAAACATTACAAGACCCGTGGAAGACCAGCTCAATTCAGTGAGCAATCTTAAGGAAATAACATCTGCCTCCAGTGATGGTCTCTCAGTAATCTTTATGAATTTCGAGTATGGTACTAACCTCGATGAGGCTTCAAATGATATCAGGAGCGCACTGAGCTTCATCGAAAACTACCTGCCTGAGGACAGTGAGAAGCCCACCATCATGAAATTCAATTCAAGCATGATGCCAATTATCTTTTACGCTATTACCGCCAGGGATAGTTACAGGGGGCTTGAAAAGATACTAGATGAAAAAATTGTGAACCCGCTTAACAGGATAGAAGGCGTAGGTTCTGTAAGTCTGGCCGGAGTTCCGGGCCGTAAGGTATATATCGATGTTGACCCAAGGAAAATGGAAGCATATAATCTTACCATTGAACAGATCGGTAATATCCTGAGGGCTGAGAACATGAACATGCCTGCTGGTTATATTGAAATGGGACAGACCGACTATCCTCTCAGGATCCAGGGTGAGTTTCCTGAGAGCGATATAATGAAAAACATTGTTGTAAGCAGCTATAACGGGAATAATGTTTACCTTAAGGATGTTGCAGAAGTACGGGATACTATCAGGGAAACAAAACTTGACACCCGGATCAACGGATTGCCTGGAATGACCATGTACATTCAGAAACAATCCGGGGGCAATACCGTTAAGGTCACGAAAGAAATTGAGAAAACACTTGCCACACTTACGAAGGACCTGCCTGAGGATGTAAAGATCCAGAAGCTCTTCGATAGTGCAACATTTATCAAGGATTCGGTAAGCAACCTTACAGAAACCCTCCTTTATGCTGCCATTTTCGTTATCCTTGTCGTTCTGTTTTTCCTGGGAAGATGGAGAGCAACAGTTATAATAATTGTTACAATACCTATTTCCCTGGTTGTTGCCTTTATTTACCTTTTTGTTACAGGTGAATCAATAAATATTATTTCACTCACATCACTTTCGATTGCGATTGGAATGGTGGTGGATGACGCCATTGTGGTACTGGAGAATATCACCAGGCATGTTGAAAGAGGCAGCAGGCCCAGGGAGGCGGCAATATATGCAACAAACGAGGTCTGGCTGGCAGTAATCGTAACGACACTTACAGTTGTTGCGGTGTTCTTCCCGCTTACTTTTGTCAAGGGATTTACAGGAATCCTCTTCAAGCAGCTGGGTATGCTTGTGTCAATTACAATCGTTACTTCAGTTTTCGCCGCAATTACCCTGACACCGACCATGAGCGCTCTTATGCTCAAATGGTATCCGATCAGAAAAGATGCTCCGTTCTGGACTTATGACGGAAGCATCAGAAAGGGTCTCGACTGGTTCGATAAACTCTATGAGAAGACCCTTCGCTGGTCACTCCATCATAAGCGGGTGGTTATATTAATTGCTGTCCTTGTCTTTTCAGGGTCGATGGCTTTATTTACATTAATAGATACTGAATTCTTCCCGCAGGCTGACGAATCAAGGATAACGGCAACACTTGAACTCCAGACAGGAACAAGGGTGGATGAGACACTCAAAACTACGGATAAGATCGATAAATTACTGAAAGAAAAATACCCGGAGGTTAACCTTGTTTCATCATCAACCGGCTCAGATGACCAGGCCGGGTTCTCTTCACTGTTCGGAGCCGGTGGAACACATGTTATTTCGTATTCGATGCGACTTGTTCCGATTGAGGAACGTCAAAAAGGTGTATTTGAACTGGCTGAAGAGATGAGAGCTGAATTTGCCAGGATACCTGAAATTGTTGATTTTACTGTCAGTACATCAGATAATATGCCCGGCATGGGTTCGAGTACTGTCGACGTTGAGATTTACGGTTACAATATTGCTGAGACAAATATTATTGCTGAGGAGCTAGCTGCCAAAATTAAGAATATCAGGGGAGCGAAAGATGTTACAATAAGCCGCGATAAATCAAAGCCTGAGCTCCAGATCATTCTCGATCAGAATAAAATGATCTCAAGCAGCCTTAATACTGCCATGGTCTCTGCTGCCGTGAAAAACAGGGTTGAAGGCATGACTGCGACCAGACTTCGTCAGTCTGGAGATGAATATGACGTCGTGGTAAGGTTTAAAGAGAATGCTAGAAGCACTCTTACCGATATAGAGAACCTGGGAATAACAAATCCTATGGGACAGATTATCAGGCTTGGTGAAATTGCAACAATCAAAGAATACTGGTCACCTCCGAGCATTGAAAGAAAAAGGAGGGAAAGGATTGTGACCGTTTCCTTCAAACCATACAAAAGATCATTCACACAGCTCCAGGCTGAAGTGCAGAAGATTATTGATTCCACGACCGTCCCTTCAGGCGTTATGGTTCAGATATCCGGAGCAATCCAGGACCAGATGGAATCTTTCATGGATATCGGGTTCCTGATAATGGTGAGCCTTATACTTGTATACCTTGTAATGGCTTCGCAGTTTGAATCGCTGAAAATGCCATTCATTATAATGTTCTCAATTCCATTTGCTTTCTCAGGCGTAGCAATAGCGCTATTCCTGACCAAGACAACACTCAGTGTAATTTCAGGCATCGGTGCAGTGATGCTTATTGGTATTGTTGTTAAGAATGCGATAGTACTTGTTGACTTCATCAACCTGATGAGAGACAGGGGGAATGAGATGTATGAAGCGATAGCAATCTCCGGAAAGTCAAGATTGAGGCCGGTTTTGATGACTTCCTCTACAACAATTCTCGGTATGCTTCCTCTGGCTATGAGCACGGGTTCAGGTTCGGAACTTTGGAGCCCGATGGGAGTTGCAGTCATCGGGGGACTCATCTTTTCAACTCTGGTAACCCTTGTACTGGTGCCGGTTGTTTATGCAGTATTTGCGAAACATGGAGAAAGGAATAAAACCCTTGCCTTATACCATGATTTTGAAGTTATGAATGGTTCGGGAAATAATTAATAAACGGAATAATATGAAAGCGATAATGATCATATATAATCAGGCTCACACAGAAAGAGTTGAATTCATGCTAAATAAACTGGGAGTTAAGGGGTATTCACTCTGGGAAAATGTGCAGGGAAGGGGGACCAATACCGGTGTTCCTCACCTTGCAACCCATGCCTGGCCCGAGATCAACAAAAGCATGCTGACAGTGGTTGATGATGAAATGGTTGAAAAGATTCTGGAAACAGTAAAGAAGATTGATGCCATCAGCGAAGAGGTAGGGATCAGGGCATTTGTATGGGATGTGCAGAAGACAGTCTGACCTCACCCCAACCTCTCTCCCGGGGGAGAGGGATAAGAATATCCACGTAGTCATTTGATAAACAAAACAATACCCCCCTTCTCTCCTGGGAGAAGGGGGCATGGGGGATGAGGTTTTATTCCTCTTCCTCTTCTTCAGAGTAAGCTTTTATCACGGATTCCTGAACCTCACCCGGAACCTGTGCATATTCCGCAAATTTCATTGTATACATGGCGCGTCCTCCCGTTATTGAGCTGAGGGCTGTCGAGTATTTATTCATCTCTGCAAGCGGAACCCTGGCTTTGATTATTTCGAACCGCTTCTCGCTTGACATTCCGAGCACCATCCCCCTGCGTCCCTGCAGATCACTGATAACATCACCCATCCTGTCAGAGGGAACCATGATCTCAACATCATAAACCGGTTCGAGGATTTTTGGATTGGCGGTTTTAAATGCCTGGCTGAATGCATTCCTTCCTGCCAGCCTGAAAGAAATTTCATTGGAATCAACAGGGTGCATCTTGCCGTCATAAACATATACTCTTATGTCGCGTGCGTATGAACCTGTAAGAGGTCCGACTTCCATCTTCTCCATTATACCTTTAAGTATGGCAGGCATGAAACGGGCATCTATTGAACCGCCCACAATACAGTTACAGTAGATGAGCTTACCACCCCAGTCAAGTTCAATTTCATCCTTACCTCTGACAGAAAGCTTTATCTCTTTCCCTCCGAACTTCATCATGCTTTGCTCAGATGACCCTTCAGTATATGGTTCAATGATAAGGTGAACCTCTCCGAACTGGCCTGCACCGCCTGACTGTTTTTTATGCCTGTAGTCGGCCTGGGCTGCTTTGGTAATCGTTTCACGATAGGGAATCTTCGGGGGGAAGAAGTTTGTTGGGATCTTGTAAATGTTGTCAAGATGCCATTTCATTATATTTAAATGGTATTCTCCCTGACCGTGTACTATTATTTGTTTCAGTTCCTTAGAATATTCAATAATTATTGTCGGATCATCAAGATGTATTTTACCAAGTGCTTCCCCGAGCTTTTCATCATCACTTTCGCTCAGTGCCTTGATGGCAGCGCGGTATTTGGGTTCAGGGAATTTTATACCTTCATATCTCCAGTCATTACCCGGCACATTGAGGGTATGATCGACTTTTGTATTCTTAAGCTTTACAAATGCTCCGATATCTCCGGTGTGCAGCTCAGGTACACGGGTTCTGTTCTTGCCTGCACATACATAAAGCTGTGAGAGCCTCTCTTTTGTACCGTTGTTGCTATTTACAACATCAAGGTTCTCTGTTATCTTCCCCGAATAAACCCTGAAATAATTTATTTCCCCGATATGTTCTTCTATTGAGGTCTTAAATATATAAACTGATGCAGGGCCGGCGGAGCTGGGTTTCACTTCACTGCCCTTGCTGTTAACAGGTGCAGGCAAATCAGTTATTGAAGGCGCTTCACTTACGATGAAATCCATAAGGTCATTAACCCCGATATTGTTTTTTGCTGAGGTACAGAATACCGGGAACATGCCTCTTGTCAGAATACCCTTTGCTATACCTTTTCTGATTTCCTGTTCACTAAGCTTATCATTTGAAAAGAAAAGCTCCATAAGTGCTTCATCGCTTTCAGCAGCTTTTTCAACAAGTGTATTATGGAGCTCACCGGCCTTCTCCGCCTGGTCGGCAGGTATATCTGTTACTTTTGCAGCTCCTCCCTCTTTCGGGTACTGAAGCATTTTCATTTTAAGCACATCGATAACGGTATTGAAACCAATGCCTTCATTTACAGGGTACTGTACTAATACGACACCATTTCCGAAACGTTCTTTCATCATTTCGACTGATTTCTCGAAATTGGCTTTTTCATGATCGAGTCCGTTAACGGCAACAATCATTGGTTTGTTAAGCTTCTCAGCATGGCGGAAATGGATATCGGTTCCCACTTCGACCCCGTTCTGGACATTTATCAGAAGTACTGCACAATCGGCAACATGGAGTGATGAAATAACGCCTCCGCTGAAATCATCCAGACCTGGTGTATCGAGAATATTTATTTTCTTGTTATTGAACTCGCTGTAAAGGACTGTGGAAAAGATTGAGTTTCCGTTCTCGTGTTCAATAGGGCGGTAGTCAGATGCAGTATTCTTGCCGTCGATGGTGCCTCTTCTTTCTATAACACCGCCGTTAAAGAGCATAGCTTCTCCCAGGGTAGTCTTACCTGATCCTGAGTTTCCGAGCAGGGCAATGTTCTTTAACTGGTCAGTCTGGTATGTTTTCATGATTAATTGATTATTATATTATTACTATACTTTTATTTGCGGAATCAGAGCGGACAAAAATAATAATTTTTTAAAAACATTTTCTGAAAGCAGACATAATATCAAAATTTTTATTTCCTTTGCACCAGTTTTTTGAAACGCAGGAGTACCGGTTTTTCTTTCGAAGGTAAGTTTACAAAACATTTTTCTGCAGGAAAAGTCGGGAAGAAACCTGTTCATAACTTACAATTAAGTTTGAATAGACATAGTTTCAAGACAAGCTTCAAAGCCTGATTATTTTATGTTTCAGGCTTATGAAAATGAGGTGGGTTTTTAATTTGAGTGAATTTTTTAATCAATATAATTTGAAAATATGCCGACAATTCAGCAATTAGTCAGAAAAGGCAGGAAGAAACTGGTAGATAAAAGCAAGGCTCCTGCTCTGGATTCATGTCCTCAGAGAAGAGGTGTTTGCGTGCGTGTTTACACCACCACTCCAAAGAAACCAAATTCAGCAATGAGGAAAGTTGCCAGGGTGAGGCTTACCAACCAGAAGGAAGTGAACGCTTATATACCCGGTGAAGGACATAACCTTCAGGAACACTCCATAGTTCTTATCAGGGGTGGAAGGGTGAAAGATCTTCCGGGAGTTCGTTACCACCTCGTCAGGGGCGCTCTCGATACTTCCGGAGTTGACGGCCGCACTCAGAGAAGATCAAAATACGGAGCAAAAAGGCCTAAGAAGTAACATTAAAGGAATAAGATATGAGAAAATCAAGACCAAAGAAAAGGATTCTGTTACCGGATCCTAAATATAACGATCCGTTTGTAACCAGGTTTGTCAATAATCTTATGTATAACGGCAAAAAGAACCTTGCATATCAGATCTTTTATGATTCACTTGATATTGTAGGAGATAAATTCAAGAGTGAAGGCAAGACTTCTATAGAGATATTCAGGCAGGCTCTTGAAAATGTAACCCCCCAGGTCGAAGTAAAAGCTAGACGCGTTGGAGGTGCAACATTTCAGGTTCCCATGGAAATACGCGCTGACCGTAAAGTCAGCATCAGCATGAAGAACATGATCTTCTTCGCCCGTAAAAGGACAGGCCATTCCATGGCTGACCGCTTATCGGCAGAGATAATGGCCGCATACAAGCTTGAAGGCGGAGCTTATAAAAAGAAAGAAGATACCCACAGGATGGCTGAAGCCAACAAGGCTTTTGCTCATTTCAGGTTTTAATTTTGTGACTGTCTGAGGTAAATGGACCAGAATCTTAAAAATACCAGGAACATCGGGATCATGGCACATATTGATGCCGGTAAGACCACTACAACAGAACGTATTCTGTTCTATACCGGTCGTACCCATCGTATGGGAGAAGTACATGACGGAAATGCCCAGATGGATTGGATGGTCCAGGAACAGGAGAGAGGCATCACAATTACCTCAGCCGCGACAACCACTTTCTGGAAATATAACGGCGAGAATTACAAGATTAATATTATTGATACCCCCGGCCACGTCGATTTCACAGTCGAGGTTGAAAGATCACTCAGAGTGCTCGATGGTGCCATTGCTGTATTCTGCGCCGTGGGAGGTGTTGAACCACAATCAGAAACAGTCTGGAGACAGGCCGATAAATACAGGGTTCCCAGGATAGCATTCATCAATAAGATGGACAGGGCAGGCGCCGATTTCTTCAATGTGGTGCATGAGATCAGGGAAAAACTCGGAGCTCATCCTGCACCTGTACAGATTCCTGTCGGTGCAGAGGAGTATTTCCAGGGTATGATCGACCTCGTTCACATGAAGGCATTTATCTATCATGATGATGAAACCCTGGGAGCAAAATATGATATTACAGAGGTTCCCGCTGAACTTATGGCGGAAGCCGAGGAGTGGAGAGGGAAGCTTATTGAGGCTGTAGCCGAAGTCGATGATACTCTCCTTGAACGATATATTGAAGATCATGAATCAATAACGGCTGAAGAAATAATTACCGCCCTGAGGAAGGTTACCGTTTCAGGTCATGCAGTTCCTGTTATCTGCGGGGCAGCTTTCAAGAACAAGGGAATACAGAGCCTTCTTGACAGTGTGACAGCATACCTTCCGTCACCTATTGATATTGGTTCGATTACAGGAAAAGATCCCAAAAATGATAATCAGATAACACGGGAGCCCGACGATGCAGAACCGCTTGCAGCCCTCGCATTCAAAATAGCAACAGATCCTTTTGTCGGAAGGCTTGCCTACCTCAGAGTATATTCGGGCATAATACACGCAGGCGATACAGTACTTAACGTACGCACCGGCAAAAGGGAAAGGATAAACCGCCTTTACCAGATGCATGCAAACAAACAGAATCCCGTGGAAAGCACTTCCGCAGGAGATATTTGTGCAGGCGTCGGATTCAAGGATCTGAAGACAGGTGATACTTTGTGTGCAATACATAAACCAATACTGCTTGAGTCAATGGATTTTCCTGAACCGGTAATAGGAATTGCTATTGAGCCAAGAACTCAGGCTGACGTCGATAAGCTTTCACTTGCACTAAATAAACTGGCTGAGGAAGATCCCACATTCCAGGTAAAGGTTGACCCTGACAGCGGACAGACCGTGATCCATGGGATGGGAGAACTCCACCTCGAGATACTTATCGACAGGCTCAGGAGGGAGTTTAACGTCGAATGCAACCAGGGCCCGCCCCAGGTTGCCTACAAGGAGGCCATTACAACCACGGCCGAATTCAGGGAAGTATTCAAGAAACAAACCGGAGGCAGAGGCAAGTTTGCTGATATAACAGTTGAACTGGCTCCCGCAGAAGACGGAATAAGGGGACTTCAGTTTGTTAACGAGATAAGGGGCGGAAATGTCCCGAGGGAGTATATCCCCTCAGTGGAAAAAGGATTCCACGAGGCAATGTCGAACGGACCTCTAGCCGGTTTCCCGCTCGATAGTCTTAAGGTTACATTAAAGGACGGTTCTTACCACCCGGTCGACTCTGATTCGCTTTCATTTGAAATTGCAGCCAAGCAGGCTTTCAGGCGTTTTGCAGGTAAATGCAATCCTGTGCTGCTTGAACCGATAATGTCTACTGAAGTTGTTACACCCGAAGAATACATGGGTGATGTGATAAGCGACTTCAACCGCAGAAGAGGCAAGGTTGAAGGTATGGAATCGAAAGCAGGCTCAAGGGTTATCAGGGCTAAAGTACCTCTGGCAGAGAAGTTTGGTTATGTTACAGTACTCCGAACCCTTACCTCGGGAAGAGCAACCTCGACAATGGAATTTTCCCATTTCGAAGAGGTGCCTGCAGAAATAGCTAACAGAATAGTTGAAATTACCAAAGGAAAAATTTTTTAAGATGAGTCAGAAAATTAGAATCAAACTGAAATCTTATGATCATAATCTGGTTGATAAATCAGCCGAAAAGATCGTAAAAACCGTGAAATCGACCGGTGCTGTTGTGAGTGGCCCCATACCGCTTCCTACGCATAAAAAGATATATACGGTTCTTCGCTCTCCGTTCGTGAATAAAAAGGCGCGTGAGCAGTTCCAGCTTTCTTCATACAAGAGGCTGCTTGACATATACAGCTCAACACCCAAAACCATTGATGCTCTGATGAAGCTGGAGCTTCCGAGTGGTGTAGAAGTTGAAATTAAAGTGTGAAACCAGTAAACCTATATTGATATGCAGGGATTAATTGGAAAAAAGGTAGGAATGACTTCCATATTCGATGAGGAGGGGAAGAATGTTCCTTGTACTGTTCTGCAAGCCGGACCGTGTGTTGTTACACAGATCAAGACAAAGGAAAAAGATGGCTACTTTGCAGTGCAGCTTGGATTTGATGACAAGAAGGAAAAACACACCACAAAGGCTGAAGCAGGACATTTCAAAAAAGTCAACACTACCCCCAAAAGGAAAGTTGTTGAGTTTACAGGTTTTGCTGAAGGCCAGGTAAAGGAAGGAGAATTGCTTACAGCTGAACTTTTCAGACCTGATAACTGGGTCGATGTCAGAGGATGGTCAAAGGGAAAAGGCTTCCAGGGAGTTGTGGGTCGTCACGGGTTCAAGGGAGTTGGTGGACAAACACATGGTCAGCATAACAGGGGAAGAGCGCCAGGTTCAATGGGAGCTTCATCATTCCCTTCAAGAGTGCTGCCCGGGATGAGGATGGCAGGCCACACCGGGACTAACAAGGTCATGTCAATAAGCATGCGCGTTCTGAAGCTTATGGCTGAGGATAATATAATAATAGTAAAAGGATCAGTTCCTGGTCCTAAAGGTGGTTACGTAATAATTACAAAATAATGGAATTAGCTGTTCTCAAAATCAACGGTAAGGAAACCGGAAGGAAAGTTAAACTTAACGATTCTGTTTTCGGTATTGAACCTAATGATCATGCTATATACCTGGATACAAAGCAGTTTATGGCAAACCAGCGTCAGGGTACTCATAAGGCAAAACACAGAGGTGAAGTATCAGGAAGCACCAGGAAGATCAAGAGGCAGAAGGGTACAGGTACAGCTCGTGCCGGAAGTATAAAGAACCCTTTGTTCAGGGGCGGAGGACGTATATTCGGACCGGAACCAAGAGATTACAGCTTCAGGCTGAATAAAAAGGTCAAGCAGCTGGCAAGAAAATCTGCTCTTTCCTATAAGGCATCTTCAAACAATATTATTGTCCTGGAAGACTTCAATTTTGAAGCTCCCAAAACCAAGGAAATGATCAAATTGGGAAGCAACCTGAAAATAGCAGATAAAAAATCGCTTATTGTTTTATCGGAACAAAATAAAAATATATATTTGTCAGCCCGAAATATCCAAGGGGTCGAAGTTGTAACTGCTAAAGAATTAAGCACTTACGAAATTATGAAAGCTTCAACTTTGGTATTTGTAGAGAGTGCAGTTGACGTTTTACAGGCAACTTTTGAAAACTAGAAAACTTTAAGTGATGAATATTTTGCTCAAACCGATTGTTACGGAAAAAATGACGAGCCAGGGCGATAAACACAACCGCTACGGCTTCCTTGTTGCCAGAAGTGCAAACAAGTTGCAGATAAAGAAAGCTGTCGAAGAGCTCTACAGCGTAACAGTTGAGTCAGTCAATACCTTGCGTTACGGTGGAAAACCAAAATCACGTAATACAAAATCAGCACTTCTGAGAGGTAAAACAACTGCAACAAAAAAGGCAGTCGTGACACTGGCTGAAGGCAACAAGATAGATTTCTATAGCAATATTTAATAAGCGATATGGCAGTCAGAAAGATCAAACCTGTAACACCAGGTCAGAGAAACAAAATCATCAGTGCTTTTGACGGCATCACAAGCACTGTCCCGGAGAAATCCCTCCTCAGCCCGAACAGGAAAAGCGGAGGAAGGAATGTTAACGGCAGGCGTACCATGAGGTATATCGGCGGCGGTCATAAGAGGATGTACAGGGTTATCGATTTCCAGAGGACCAAAGATGGAATGCATGCAACAGTCAAGGCGATTGAATACGATCCCAACAGATCATCAAGAATCGCCCTTGTCGTTTATGAAGATGGAGAAAAAAGATATATAATTGCCCCTATAGGCCTCAAGGTCGGACAGAAGATCCTTTCAGGCAAGGAAGCAGCCCCGGAAGTCGGAAACACAATGTTCCTAAGCGATATTCCGCTCGGAACAGTGGTACATAATATTGAACTTAAGCCGGGCAAGGGTGCTGCCATAGCCCGCAGCGCCGGAACATACGCACAGCTCTCAGCAAGGGAAGGTAAGTACGCAACAATAAAACTCCCATCAGGTGAGACAAGAAACGTTCTTACAACGTGCCGCGCCACCATTGGAACGGTATCAAATCCAGATCATAACCTCGAGAAATCAGGCAAAGCCGGACGTTCAAGGTGGCAGGGACGCCGTCCAAGGGTAAGAGGCGTTGCAATGAACCCTGTCGATCACCCAATGGGCGGAGGCGAAGGAAAAGCATCCGGCGGTCACCCCAGATCACGAAGAGGTGTCCCGGCAAAAGGCTACAAGACTAGAGACAAAAAGAAATATTCTGCAAAACTTATTCTGGAAAGAAGGAAAAAATAACTGATTTAATATGAGCAGATCGATAAAAAAAGGCCCGTTCATCGAATTTAAGCTTGAGAAAAGAGTTCTCGAGATGAATGACAGCGGGAAGAAATCAGTACTTAAAACATGGTCGAGAAGATCAGTGATATCTCCCGATTTTGTAGGGCATACCATTGCAGTACATAACGGGAATAAGTTCATCCCTGTCTACATTACCGAGAACATGGTAGGTCATAAACTTGGTGAATTTGCACCTACAAGGACATTCAGAGGTCATTCCGGCAATAAGTAGAATAAAGTGAAAATTGTAAAAATCTGAGCAATGGGTGCGAGAAAAAGAAATTCGGCTGAAGCGAGAAAAGAAGCTGCCAAGGCAAGGTACAAGGCAGTGATGAGAAACTGCCCGACATCACCGCGCAAGATGCGTCTTGTTACCGGGCTTATTAACGGAAAAGAAGTGAACAAAGCGCTTGATATCCTGAAATACAGCTCACAGGATGCATCACGCCGACTGGAAAAACTACTGCTTTCCGCTATCGCAAACTGGCAGTCAAAAAATGAAGGAGCAAGGGTCGAAGAGAGCAATCTCTACGTTAAGAATATTCATGTCGACGGCGGAAGAACCCTTAAGAGACTCCAGACCGCTCCGCAGGGAAGAGCTTACAGATTGAGGAAAAGATCAAATCATGTTACTCTTGTCCTCGATAGTATGATTAAAGAAACAGAAAAAACATCAGAGTAAAATATGGGACAAAAAGTTAACCCGATTGGTAACAGATTAGGAATAATCAAAGGCTGGGATTCAAACTGGTACGGTGGAAAAGACTTTTCCGGGAAGCTGGTTGAGGACACTAAGATTAGGGAGTACCTTAACGCCAGGCTTGCTAAGGCAAGTATCTCAAAGATCGTCATTGAGAGAACACTTAAGCTGATCACCGTGACTGTCAACACCGCACGCCCCGGAATCATTATCGGAAAAGGCGGACAGGAAGTCGACAAACTTAAGGAAGAGCTTAAGAAGATCACCAGGAAAGAGATCCAGATTAACATTTTTGAAGTTAAACGTCCCGAACTCGATGCAAACATCGTAGCCAATAACGTAGCAAGGCAGCTTGAGGGAAAAATATCCTACCGTCGTGCGATAAAGATGGCAATAGCCTCAACCATGCGAATGGGAGCTGAAGGTATTAAGGTGATGATTTCCGGCCGTCTCGGCGGCGCTGAAATGGCCCGGACAGAAACATATAAGGAAGGCAGGATACCTCTCCATACATTCAGGGCAGATATTGACTATGCGCTCGGAGAAGCCCATACTAAAGTAGGATTGATTGGTATAAAGGTATGGATATGCAACGGTGAAGTATATGGCAGGAGAGATCTCAGCCCCAACATCGGAGCAAGGAATGCAAAAAACAAAAGCCTTAAGAGGAAGGCCAAGAAATAGGAAAATAATTAAAATCTACATAATAACATAAAGAAATGTTACAGCCAAAAAGATCCAAACACAGGAGAGCCCAGAAAGGGAGAATGAAAGGGAATGCCCAGAGAGGCACCGAACTGGCTTACGGATCATTTGGGATCAAGACTCTTGAGCAGTGCTGGATCACCGGTAGGCAGCTTGAGGCAGCCCGTCAGGCTGTTACCCGTCACATGAAACGTGAGGGTCAGCTCTGGATAAGGGTGTTCCCCGACAAACCTATCACCAAGAAACCTGCTGAGGTTCGTATGGGTAAGGGAAAAGGAGCACCTGAAGGATTTGTTGTTCCTGTCACTCCTGGAAGAATACTGATGGAAGCTGAAGGTGTATCCTTTGAGGTAGCCCGTGAAGCACTCCGCCTTGGAGCCCAGAAACTGCCGGTGATAACTAAGTTCGTTGTAAGACGCGATTACGTAAAGTAAAAATAAAGAAGTCATGAAGATATCTGAAATAAGGGAATTGAGCACATCCGACCTTATCGAGCGTTTAGATACAGAAAGGAACATGCTTGTACGCATGAAAATGAACCATGCAATTACTCCCCTTGACAATACTCAGAAGCTGAAACAGACCAAGCTTACGGTAGCAAGACTGCTTACTGAGTTACGCGAAAGAGAATCAAAAGAGAAATCAAAATAGCCGTTGATTACTATGGAAAGGAATATCAGAAAAGAACGTATAGGAGTTGTTATAAGTAACAGCATGGACAAGTCCATAGTCGTTGCAGTAAAAGGTAAGATCAAGCATCCCATCTATGGCAAATTTGTCAACAGGACAAAAAAGCTGATGGCTCATGATGAAGAGAACCAGTGCAATGTGGGCGATACTGTAAAAATTTCAGAGACCAGGCCTCTGAGCAAAAACAAATCCTGGAGATTGGTTGAAATAATCGAAAGAGCTAAGTAATTATGATACAGCAGGAAAGCAGGCTAACAGTAGCTGATAACTCAGGTGCCAAGGAAGTCTTGTGCATCAGGGTGCTCGGTGGCAGCAAAAAGAGATATGCCACAGTTGGCGACACTATTGTGGTAAGTGTGAAATCAGCACTTCCGTCGGGTGAAGCAAAAAAAGGAACAGTCAGCAAGGCAGTGGTTGTAAGAACTAAAAAGGAAATCCGCAGACCTGATGGCTCTTATATCAGATTTGATGACAACGCTGTTGTGCTGCTCAGCAATCTGAATGAAGTAAGGGGTACACGTATATTCGGCCCGGTGGCAAGGGAACTTCGCGACAAATACATGAAAATAGTATCACTGGCACCTGAAGTACTGTAATAAATAATACAAACAGCAATGCAGAAAAAAATACATATAAAGAAGGGTGATACGGTTATGGTGATAGCCGGCGAATCAAGAGGCCAGAAAGGCAGGGTACTGAGTGTTGACAGGAATAAGGAAAAAGCTTTGGTTGAAGGAGTTAACATGGTTTCAAAACACACTAAACCAAATGCGAAAGCGCCCCAGGGTGGAATTATCAAGAAGGAAGCACCAATACACCTTTCAAACCTGATGCTTGTTGATCCGGCTTCAGGCAAACCGACCCGTATCGGTAAGAGGCTTAATGATAAAAACAAACTTGTGCGTTATTCAAAAAAATCAGGAGAGGAGATCAAATAATGTACGTACCAGCGCTGAAAAAGAAATATAAGGAGGAGATCGTCCCTTCATTAATGAAGGAATTCGGCTATAAGACCGTTATGCAGGTCCCCAGGCTGAACAAAGTAGTTATTAACCAGGGTGTGGGACAGGCGATTGCAGATAAAAAACTTCTTGAATCCGGTCTTAAGGAATTAACAGACATTGCAGGACAGAAAGCAGTTCTTACCTATTCATCAAAGGATATCTCGAACTTCAAGCTCAGGAGAAACATGCCGATTGGTATTATGGTGACCCTGAGGCAGGACAGGATGTTTGAATTCCTTGAAAGGCTTATCTCAGTTGCATTACCGCGAATAAGGGATTTCAAAGGTATCAGTGCAAAACTTGACGGAAGAGGCAACTATACTCTGGGAATCACGGAACAGATTATTTTCCCTGAGATCGATCTTGATAAGGTTACCAAGATCATGGGCCTGCAGATCACATTTGTAACCTCGGCAAGGACTGATGAGGAAGCACTTGCACTTTTAAGAAACTTTGGATTACCATTTAAAACTTCAAAAAACTGATATATGGCTAAGGAATCAATGAAAGCCCGCGAAGTAAAGCGCGCAAGACTTGCACAGAAATATGCCGCCAAGAGAGCTGCTCTGAAAGCCGAAGGTAATTATGTGGCGCTGAGCCGACTGCCGAGAAACTCAAACCCGAACAGACAGCGCAACCGCTGCAAGCTCACCGGGCGTACAAGAGGTTATATGCGACAGTTCGGAATCAGCAGGATCACTTTCCGTGAGATGGCTGCATTCGGACTTATTCCTGGTGTGAAAAAAGCCAGCTGGTAATTTGAAAATTATTACAAACTATATAATGAATTTAAGATGACGGATCCAATTGCAGATTTACTGACCAGAATAAGAAACGCCATTATGGCCGGTCATAAGGTTGTGGAAGCACCAGCATCCAATCTTAAAAAGGAGATTGCAAGAATACTTTTTGAAAAAGGCTATATTCTAAGTTATAAGGTTACGAAGAGCGATAACGGACAGGGTATCCTTAAGATAGCGCTCAAGTATAATCCAAAGAACAAAAAGCCTGCAATCAAAGAGCTTCAGAGAGTAAGCCGTCCCGGGCTCAGGCATTATTCGGGAGTTGATGAGATGCCTAAAGTGCTGAACGGTCTGGGTATTGCTATCGTTTCCACTTCAAGAGGGCTTATGACCGACAAGGAGGCAACGAAGGAGAATATTGGCGGGGAAGTGTTGTGTTACGTTTATTAATCAGGAGGAAAGCTTAATGTCACGAATAGGAAAATTACCTGTAAACCTGCCCAAAAGTGTCACTGTCAGTATCAGTGACAACAATTTGGTGAGAGTGAAAGGGCCGCTGGGCGAACTGACCCTGACTGTCGACAAGGACATGAAGGTTGAAGTGGTGGATAACCAGGTTGTTATCACAAGACCATCTGAATCAAAAAGACATAAGTCACTGCATGGTCTTTACAGGGCTGTTATAGCTAATATGGTAACCGGCGTTTCACAGGGTTATAAGAAGGAACTTGAGCTGGTTGGTGTGGGATACCGCGCTGAAGCAAAAGGTCAGAACCTGGAAATGAGCCTTGGATATTCACATGATATAATACTTCAGCTTCCCGGGGAAGTGAAGGTTGAAACGAAAACCGAACGAAGGAGCAACCCGATAATTACGCTTTCAAGCATCGACAAGCAGCTTATCGGACATGTGGCAGCAAAGATCAGATCTCTGCGTCCGCCTGAACCATACAAGGGCAAAGGGATCAAGTTTGTTGGCGAACAGCTCAGGAGAAAAACCGGTAAGTCAGCTAGTGTTTAGTAATATGGTAAAAGTTTAAGGAAATGGCTTTAACTAAGTTGGAAAAAAGAACCCGGATCAGGAAAAGGATCCGTAACAAGATAAGCGGAACTTCTGATATTCCACGGGTGGCAGTATTCCGCAGCAATAAACAGATCTATGTCCAGGTTATTGATGACCTGAATAAAGCTACTTTGCTTGCAGCATCATCAAAGGAAAAGGAAATCGCTTCAGTGAAGAGTGTCAAGAAAACCGAACAGGCTAAGCTTGTCGGTAAACTGCTTGCTGCAAAATGCAAGGAGAAAGGCATTGAAAAAGTTGTCTTCGACAGAAGCGGATATAAGTATCACGGAAGAGTTAAATCATTGGCTGACGCAGCCCGCGAAGGCGGATTAAAATTTTAACAGAATATGGCAGACGGCATTAGAAAAGTAAAAACCAGCGACCTGGAACTTAAGGACAGACTGGTTAGTATCCAGAGAGTTACAAAAGTCACAAAGGGCGGACGAACATTCAGCTTTTCAGCAATTGTTGTTGTAGGGAATGAAGACGGAATCGTTGGTCATGGCCTCGGCAAAGCAAGCGAAGTTACAACTGCAATAGCAAAAGGTATAGAGGACGCCAAGAAAAACCTCATAAAAGTGCCTGTTATAAACGGTACGATCCCGCATGAGCAGGTTGCTAAATTCGGTGGTGCCAGGGTATTCATCAAACCGGCATCAGAAGGAACCGGGGTTAAGGCAGGAGGCGCAATGCGTGCCGTGCTGGAGAGTGTGGGCATAAGAAACGTGCTTGCAAAATCAAAAGGCTCCTCAAACCCTCATAACCTTGTGAAGGCAACTTTCGCTGCCCTGCTGGAAATACGCGATGCATTTTCAATTGCTGAGCACAGGGGAGTTAAAATGGAAAAAGTATTTAACGGTTAGTAAAGCATAGTGCAATGGCAAAAATTCGTATCACACAGATAACAAGCAGGAACGGCAAACCGGAGAGACAGAAAAGAACTCTCGATGCACTCGGCATACATAAATTAAACCACAGTGTTGAACATGAAGCCACACCCCAGATAATGGGCATGGTTAATAAGATAAGGCACCTGGTTAAAGTAGAAAATATTTAACGATAAAATATACAACTTGTAGTCATGGATTTGAGTAAATTAAAACCTGCAAAAGGATCGGTAAAAAGGAACAAACGTCTTGGCCGGGGACAGGGATCAGGAAAGGGAGGAACTTCTACAAGAGGCCATAAAGGAGCAAAGCAGAGATCAGGTTATAGAAAGAAAATCGGATTTGAAGGAGGCCAGATGCCTCTGCAAAGACGTGTTCCGAAATACGGGTTCAAAAATGTGAATCGCAGGGAATATAAAGGTATTAACATAGGCCTGCTCCAGGTCCTTGCTGAAACTAATAAACTTGATAAAATTGACCCGCAGGTGCTGTTTTCAGCAGGCCTTGTATCAAAAAATGCAATTATAAAGATCCTCGGAAAGGGAACACTTGAAAAGAAACTTGAGGTTCATGCACATGCTTTCAGCAAATCGGCTGTAGCTGCAATTGAAGCAAAAAAAGGTACAGTCGTAAAACTCTGATTCAATGAGACTGATCAATACATTAAAGAATATCTGGAAGATTGAAGATCTTCGTGCAAGGATATTTTATACACTAGGGATAATCCTGCTATACCGTCTCGGAAAGTATATCTCACTTCCCGGAATCGATCCTGCACAGCTGCAGGGACTTCAGAATCAGACTTCATCAGGGATCATGGGACTGCTGGATATGTTCTCAGGCGGCGCATTCTCCAGGGCATCTGTCTTCGCTCTCGGGATAATGCCGTACATCTCCGCATCAATTGTTGTACAGCTTCTTGGTATTGTATTTCCTTATTTCCAGAAGCTCCAGAAAGAAGGCGAGATCGGAAGACGCAAGATGAACCAGTATACCAGATATCTTACAGTAGTGATCCTCATACTGCAGGCTCCGACTTACCTGGTTAACCTTAATGCCCAGCTGCCCGATTCAGCATTCATAATTTCAGGAACATTCTTCCAGATATCATCAGTAATTATCCTTACTGCAGGAACTATGTTCGTGATGTGGCTCGGAGAAAAGATCACCGATAAAGGCATAGGGAACGGAATATCTCTGATAATTATGATCGGGATAGTTGCAAGAATGCCGGCCAACTTCATATTTGAAGCCGGAACAAGAATGAATGGTGCAGGCGGTGCGGTAGCACTTATCGTTGAAATAGTTCTTTTATTTGTTGTAGTGCTCGGAACAATCCTGCTGGTTCAGGGTACACGCCGTGTACCGGTACAGTATGCCAGAAGGATCGTGGGAAACAAGCAATATGGAGGCGTAAGGCAATATATCCCCCTGAAAGTCAATGCTGCAGGGGTTATGCCAATAATATTCGCCCAGGCTATCATGATGCTTCCGGTTATTATAGCCGGTTACTCACAGTCCGGTTCAGGCTTTGTCGTAGCTTTTTCAAATATGTACGGATTCTGGTACAACCTGGTAACGGCGTTACTTATCATTGCATTCACATATTTCTATACAGCTGTTACCATCAATCCGGTTCAGATGGCTGAAGATATGAAGAAAAACGGCGGATTTATACCTGGGATCAAGCCCGGAAGAAAAACCGTCGATTTCTTCGACATGATAATGTCGAGGATCACATTGCCCGGGTCCATATTCCTGGCAATAATAGCGGTACTGCCTGCTATAGCAGTTCAGGCAGGAGTCACACCGCAGTTTGCACAGTTTTACGGTGGAACATCACTCTTGATCCTTGTGGGAGTTATCCTTGATACCCTGCAACAGATTGAGAGTCACCTGCTTATGCGTCATTATGACGGGCTGATGAAGTCAGGCCGCGTAAAAGGCAGATCAGGTGCTGTGACATCTATTTAAATAGTATTACGTTCTTTGATGTTGTATTTAAAGACTGATGAAGAGGTCGGGTTATTAAAGGAAAGCCATCTGCTGGTTTCAAAAACACTTGCTGTTGTTGCCGGACACATAAAACCCGGGATTACCACTCTTTATCTTGATAGAATTGCTGAAGAATTTATCCGTGATAATGGTGCAATTCCGGCATTCCTCGGATATGGTGGTTTCCCTAAAACCCTCTGTACATCTGTAAATGATGAGATTGTTCACGGTATACCTTCAGGTTACGAGCTTAGGGAAGGTGATATTATCTCAATCGACTGCGGTGTGATACTTAACGGATGGTATGGCGACAGCGCCTATACCTTTCCTGTAGGAGAGACAAACAGCGAAGTGAGAAAATTGCTTGACTTTACAAAGGAAGCCCTGAATGAAGGTGTTAAGGCAGCTGTAAGCGGGAACAGGATAGGGGATATCTCGTCCGCAGTTCAGACAAAAGCCGAAAGTGGCGGTTTTTCAGTAGTCCGTGAGCTCGTTGGTCATGGTATAGGCAAAAAGCTGCATGAGCCGCCGGAGGTACCCAATTTCGGAAAAAAGGGAACCGGTCCCAAGATGGAAAAGGGACTTGTGATATGTATTGAACCGATGATCAACCTGGGCGTGAAGGAGACCATCCAGATGAGTGACGGATGGACTGTGAAGACATCTGACGGAAAACCTTCGGCGCATTTTGAATATGGAGTTGCAGTGAATAAGGGTAAAGCAGACGTATTGACAACATTTGGATTTATTGAAGAAGTATTAAATAAGATGTAATCATATGGCTAAGCAACCATCAATAGAGCAGGACGGAACTATCATCGAAGCCCTTTCAAACGCAATGTTCAGGGTTGAACTTGAGAACGGGCACGTGATAACAGCGCATATCTCAGGGAAAATGAGGATGCACTATATAAAGATCCTGCCGGGTGATAAGGTTAAAGTGGAAATGTCGCCGTATGATCTGACAAAAGGAAGAATTACATTCAGATATAAATAAGAAACACTACAATAATGAAAGTAAGAGCATCAATAAGGAAACGCAGCGCTGACTGTAAGATAGTCAGGAGGAAAGGGCGTATTTATGTTATTAATAAGAAAAATCCCAAGTACAAACAGAGACAGGGATAATTTGATTAATTTTGCAAACTATTTAAGAAAAAAATAATTATGGCACGTATTGTTGGGGTAGATTTACCAAGACATAAAAGAGGTGAGGTCGGACTGACATACATTTATGGTGTCGGCAGAAGCATAGCTCAGAAAGTCCTGGATGAAGCCGGTGTTGACAGGAACGCAAAGGTTGAGGAGTGGACTGATGAGCAGATAAATACTATCCGCCGTATCCTTAATGATAACTATAAACTCGAGGGAGAGCTTCGTTCAGAGACACAACTGAACATAAAGAGGCTTATGGATATCGGCTGTTACCGCGGAGTGCGCCACCGACTGGGCCTGCCGGTTCGTGGCCAGAGCACCAAGAATAATGCCAGAACACGTAAAGGAAGGAAAAAGACTGTTGCAAACAAGAAAAAAGCTACTAAATAGATAGATTATGGCAAAGAAAACCGGAGCATTAAAGAAGAGGCTTGTCAAAGTAGAACCGTCAGGTCAGGCTCATGTTCATTCTTCATTCAATAATATAATAGTAACACTGACAAATAATTCGGGTCAGGTCATTTCATGGGCATCTGCAGGTAAGATGGGTTTTAAGGGATCAAAGAAGAACACACCCTATGCTGCACAAATGGCATCAGAAGAATGCAGTAAAGTAGCTTTCGAACTCGGGCTGAGAAAAGTGAAGGTTTTTGTCAAGGGACCGGGTTCGGGCCGCGAATCAGCAATAAGAGCAATTTCCGGAGCAGGTATCGAGGTTACTGAGATTGTTGATGTTACACCGATGCCGCATAACGGCTGCCGGGCACCGGGACGAAGAAGAGTTTAGAAGAATTGCGGAATTCGGATTGCCGATTTCGGAATAAAATCCGCAATCAAAAATCCGAAATCGGCAATCCGCAATCCGAAATAATAAATTAAGAAAGTACAAATATTATTTATATAAGAAAATGGCAAGATATACCGGCCCAAAATCAAGAGTCGCAAGAAAATTCGGAGAGGCTATTTATGGCCCCGATAAGCACCTGGACAGGAAAAATTTCCCTCCAGGTCAGCATGGGGTTATGAAGAAAAGAAAGAAGACATCAGAATATGGCATTCAGCTGAGGGAGAAGCAAAAAGCCAAATATACGTATGGTATCCTTGAGCGTCAGTTCCGCAATACCTTTGAGAAAGCTTCAAGAGCCAAGGGTGTAACCGGCGCCGTTCTTCTCCAGCTCCTCGAATCACGTCTCGATAACACGGTCTACCGCCTGGGTGTTGCTCCTACGAGGGCAAGCGCAAGACAACTGGTGTCACACCGGCATATTACAGTAAATGGCAACGTGGTCAATGTTCCTTCATACCAGTTGAAACCCGGCGATATTATCGGTGTACGTGAAAGATCAAAATCGCTTGAAACGATAGTTGACTCACTGACAACCAGAAAAACCTCCAAACTCCCATGGCTTGAATGGGATGATACCCAGATGGCAGGTAAGTTCATGAACCTGCCTGAACGTTCCGATATCCCTGAGGATATTAAAGAACAACTGATAGTTGAGTTATATTCAAAGTAATTATTTAAGATAAATTCTATGGCCATATTATCATTCCAGAAGCCCGATAAAGTAATAATGCTGGAAGCAGATGACAAGCTCGGAAAATTCGAGTTCCGTCCTCTTGAACCTGGCTATGGTATTACCGTCGGGAATGCCCTGAGAAGAATCCTTCTCTCGTCACTCGAAGGTTATGCCATTACCACTGTAAAGATCGATGGCGTCGACCATGAATTCTCCACCATTAAAGGTGTGATGGAGGATGTAACTGAGATCATCCTTAACCTTAAACAGGTAAGGTTTAAGAGGACAGTAGATAATACTGATAGTGAGAAGATTACCATCAAAATACACAACCAGGAAGTGTTCAAGGCCGGAAGCCTTAATAATGCCTTGAGCAATTTTGAGGTTCTGAATCCCGACCTGGTGATCTTCAGGATGGAACCCGGAACAAAGCTTCAGATGGAACTCATGATCAGTAAGGGCCGCGGATATGTACCTGCTGAGGAAAATGAGCCTGCTGATGCAGAATTCGGACTTATAGCCATAGATTCTATCTTCACTCCCGTAAGGAATGTGAAATACTCAGTTGAGAATTTCAGGGTAGAGCAGAAGACCGACTATGAGAAGCTTCTTTTTGAAATTGAAACTGATGGTTCAATTCATCCGAAAGATGCTCTCAAGGAGGCTGCCAAGATACTTATTTACCATTTCCTTCTTTTCTCAGATGAAAAAATAACTCTCGATTCTGACGATAAACTGGCAAACGAGGAGTTTGATGAGGAAGTGCTGCATATGAGACAGCTCCTGAAAACCAAGCTTATTGACCTTGATCTGTCTGTGAGAGCCCTCAATTGCCTTAAGGCAGCTGAAGTTGAAACACTTGGAGATCTTGTGAAATTCAACAAGAATGACCTTCTGAAATTCAGGAATTTTGGAAAGAAATCACTCACAGAGCTTGACGAGCTGCTCGAATCAATGAGCCTTTCATTCGGAATGGATGTGACCAAGTATAAGCTTGATAAAGATTAATTTGAAATTGTTTGAGATAAATAGCGATGCGACATTCTAAAGTAATAAATCATTTAGGGAGAACAAGTTCACACAGGAAATCAATGTTGTCAAATATGGCAGCTTCCCTGATACTTCACAAGAAGATCAGAACAACTGTTGCCAAAGCAAAAGCATTAAAAACCTTTGTTGAACCTCTTATAACAAAATCGAAAAAGGATTCAACCCACTCCAGGAGAGTGGCATTCACATCCCTTAAGGATAAGACTGCCGTTGCAGAGTTGTTCAGGGAGGTATCTCCAAAGATAGCGGAACGCCCGGGTGGTTATACAAGGATTCTGAAGACAGGGAACAGGATTGGCGACAATGCTGAGATGTGCATCCTTGAGCTTGTTGATTTCAATGAACTTATGAAAGGCGGGGCTGAAGCAGCCAAGGCTAAAACAACAAGAAGAAGGAGATCGCCCAAAAAGAAAGCTGAAACCGCTGCAGGTGAAAAGAAAACACCGGAAGCAAAAGCTGATGAGGTCCCTTCTGAAAAGGCAGAAAAAGCTGAAACTGAAGAAAAGTAATTAGTTATAAAATATTGAAAGAGGAGGGATAAGTCATTATCCCTTTTTTTGTATATTGCACTATTGTTTAATAGAATAAATAAAATCCTATGGGTCAGATAGTTAACGTACATGCCCGCGAAATTCTGGATTCACGCGGTTATCCAACCATCGAAGTTGATGTAATGACAGCCAGCGGTTTTGTCGGTCGTGCTGCAGTGCCGTCAGGTGCATCTACAGGCGAGAATGAGGCTCTGGAACTAAGGGATGGTGACAAGAACCGTTATATGGGAAAAGGTGTGCTGAAAGCAGTTCATAATGTAAATAACGTAATAGCAGAGGAAGTAAAAGACATGGATGTTACCGACCAGGTCGCCATCGATAAGAAAATGCTGGATCTTGACGGAACAAAAACCAAGAGCAACCTTGGCGCCAATGCTATCCTCGGTGTTTCCCTGGCATGTGCCAAAGCTGCAGCCCAGGCTCACGGACTGCCTCTTTTCAGATATATCGGCGGAACTAATTCTGTGGTGATACCTGTACCGATGATGAATATTATTAACGGAGGATCACACTCTGACGCACCTGTAGCTTTCCAGGAATTTATGATCAGGCCTGTGGGTGCCCCTTCGTTTAAGGAAGGCCTCAGAATGGGCGCAGAGGTGTTCCATAACCTTAAAAAAGTGCTGAAAAGCAGGGGATTAAGTACTGCCGTCGGCGATGAAGGCGGATTTGCTCCAAACCTTGAAGGACCGGAGGATGCACTGGATACTATCGTAACAGCAATTACTGCTGCAGGTTATAAACCCGGAACAGACATTACCATTGCGCTTGATCCTGCTGCTTCAGCGTTTTATGTTGACGGAATGTACAATTATGCAAAATTCCAGGGACCGAAAGGCCCGAGAAAAACGTCAAAGGAACAGGTCGACTATTTTGAAAAACTGGTCAGCATGTTTCCGATTGACTCAATTGAGGACGGAATGGCAGAAGGCGATTGGGAAGGATGGAAAATGATGACAGAAAGACTTGGCAAAAAGATACAGATCGTGGGGGATGATGTTTTTGTAACAAATGTCGAATATCTTAAAAGAGGTATCGAATTGGGTTGTGCTAATTCAATTCTTATCAAGCTGAACCAGATAGGAACCCTGACGGAGACACTTGCATGTATTGAGATGGCTCACAAAGCAGGTTATACTGCCGTTGTTTCACACCGTTCCGGTGAAACCGAAGATTCAACTATCGCTGATGTTGCAGTTGCTACCAATGCCGGACAGATCAAAACCGGATCTTGCAGCCGCACTGACAGGATATGTAAATACAACCAGCTGCTCAGGATCGAGGAAATGCTGGGTGATCTGGCAGTGTACGGATATAAAAAGTAGTTATCAACAATTTGTTAATAACTTTTGTTAAAACCGGGTTTACAACAACGACCCGGTTTTTTTGCATTGAGCTTATGTTTGGTTTATTTTTGATCTATCGGGTGAGCGATAAAAGGCTGCTCGAAAGATGTGGAACCGGAAAAGGTTACTTAAATGAAACACGATCCGGTTCATCCAGACCCCCGGGCCTGCACATCAAGAGAGCCGAAGCACGGATGAAAGGACCAAAAGTCCCGGGTATCCGAAAGGTCACAGAAACCGGAAACGTTCTTTCAGCGACTGAGTCACAGGGCTTCAGAAAACAAAAGGGTCTCGGCCCGGAGTGATCTGAAACTGGTGCCGTAACCTTCGGGAAACGCGTACCGGAGCCTGAAGGACACTTCGTCCTGGAAAATCCTGCCGCGAGGCAGGAAAAAAGGGACAGCATGAAGGTAATGCCGTAACAGGCAATACCGGAAAGCCAGGGGTTGCAAAACCAGATCGTAAGACCTGTAATGCAGCCGGTCAGAATAACAGTAACCCGACGCCGTGAATGGTCTCGGCTGTTGACGGTGAATGGGAACTACTCTCAGGATTAGTTCCCATTATTGTTTTATACAGTATCCGATAAAGATGGTTGAGATTGATGGTATTATAATTTACCTTTGAACCATATTCAGATTCCATGCCATTTTCAGGATTGCCTGGTTTTATTTCCTTGCTTGAAAAGAAAGGTGAGCTTATCAGAATTAAAGCTTTTGCCAATCCGGTACTCGAAATAAGCGAAATTGCCGATAGGGTGGTCAAAAACAACGGTAAAGCCCTCCTTTTTGAAAATACAGGAACCGAATTTCCCCTCCTTATCAATGCCTTTGGTTCTGATGCACGGCTGAAACTTGCCCTCGGAGAAAGATACCCGGGTGAAATAACAGAAGATATAAAGAATTTGTTTTTAACCCTTACTTCAGGTACAGCCAGCCCGGTGAGATCTCTTATTTCACTTGCCAGAATCTCAGGATATATGCCTTCAAAAATATCAGGTAAAGGGATATGCCAGCATGTTGTGAACCGCGACCCCGATTTATCTGTACTCCCCGTCCTGAAATGCTGGCCTTACGACGGCGGACGTTTCATTACACTGCCTATGGTACACACCATACATCCTGAATCAGGTAAAACAAACGTAGGCATGTACCGAATGCAAATACTCGACGCTAAAAGCACCGGGATGCACTGGCAGCTTCATAAAACGGGAGCAAACCATTTTGAAGCATGGAAGGCAGCCGGAAGTAAAATGCCTGTATCAGTAGCCCTGGGCGGTGACCCTGTTTACACTTACGCAGCAACCGCACCCCTGCCGGAAAATATCGATGAGTATATCCTTGCCGGGTTTCTCAGGAAGAAAAAAGTGAAACTGGTCAGGTGTATCACTAATGATCTTTATGTTCCAGCAGATGCTGATATTATAATTGAGGGATTTGTAGATCCGGCTGAGGAGCTTGTCTGGGAAGGTCCTTTCGGCGACCATACAGGGTTCTATTCTCTTGCTGACTGGTATCCGCGTTTTCATGTGACTTGCATAACCCACTCAAGGAATGCTGTTTACCCCGCCACCATTGTCGGTGTACCCCCGCATGAGGATGCCTGGCTCATAAAGGCCACGGAGAAAATATTCCTCGCTCCGCTTAAGCTGGCCTTGCTGCCCGAGATAGAAGATATGCATATGCCCTCACCAGGTGCTGCTCATAACCTGGTGATAGTCAAGATAAACAAGAAATATCAGGGTCAGGGGAAAAAGGTCATAAGCTCCCTTCTGGGTACCGGACAGATGATGTTTACAAAGTGTCTTATTGTTGTCAGCGGTAATGTTGATATCAGAGACTATGGACAGCTTTTCTCACATGTGCTTGAAAACACCAGTTTCAGGCACGACCTCATTTTCACCAGCGGGCCCCTTGACATTCTCGACCACTCTTCGGGTACATTTGCAATGGGAGGTAAGCTCGGTATCGACGGAACTGTTAAACATGAACAGGAGCTGCTTCGTGAAACGGAGACCGAAACTGTTCACCCGAATTACCGGCAGTATAAAATTGCAAGGGTCAATCAGTCAGAATTTGCCGGTGCTGCTGAAAAAAGCAGGAGAGAATTTATGAACAGTGGAATACAGGAAAGCTACAGGCTGATTATAGCAGTTGATCACTCCGTGGATATAACAGATCTGTACCAGGTTGCCTGGCAGGTTCTTGGAAACACTGATCCTCAGAGAGATATTGATATAATCTCAGATGCATCAATCTATATAGACGGAACAATAAAGGCAGGCAACGGAAGAAAATTCAGGCGTAAATGGCCTAATGTTGTCTGCTCAGACGATGATACAATTAAGAGAATCGATCATTTGTGGGATACACTCGGCTGCGGTGACTTCATAGAGTCCCCATCCCTGAAGATTAAGAAATTGCTGCGTGAAGGCAGGGATGAAATAATTGTACGGGATATCTGAAAATCTGTTATTTACCCGACTTCATAATTCCAGGTACCGTTTTTTAGTATATTTTTGCACTATCTGATGACACCCGGGGTTTTTTTATATAATTCTGTCATGCCTTTGAAAGCGGGCATTTACGCAGGCTGCATCAAGTTCATGATGCCGGTTGATACCGATGCCAAAGGACTTCTTTTCTATATTATTTCAGGAGCTTTACTGGGTACTGCTGTTTACCTGGTAATCATGTTCCAGACCAGGTATCTGGTCAGGATCAGTAGACAACTGAAGGAAAAGGAAAGATCTCTTGAACAGCTTGAAAGGCAAAAAGCCGAGCTTGAGTTCAGGGAGAAGAACATGACTGACAGCCTGGTTTATGCACAGAGGATACAGGAGGCGCTGCTGCCCTCAGAAGAGTATTTCAGGACTCATTTCAGGGAATCTTTTATTTTTTTCAGGCCAAGGGATATCGTTAGCGGCGATTTCTACTGGATCGGTGAAAAAGATGATAAGATATTTATAGCAGGTGCTGACTGTACAGGACATGGCGTTCCTGGTGCACTCATGTCGATGATCGGGCTTGAAATCATCGAGAAGACAATTAATGAAGATAATATCCTTGTCCCTGCAGAGATCCTTGCTATTCTTAACAGATCACTGGAAAAGACCTTCAGCAGGCAGAAGAATATTGGCACTATCATCAGGGACGGGATGGATATCGGGCTTTGTGTGATTGACAGGAAAAAGAAAAAAGCAGAATATGCAGGGGCATTCTTTCCTCTTTATGTTATACGTGATAATACGCTCTTTGAGCTTAAAGGTGACAAGCTGATAATAGGTATGAACCCTATGGGAAGCTCTTACACAAATCATGAGCTTGAAATTAGGGATAATGACATTTTCTATATCTTTTCTGACGGTTATGTTGATCAGTTCGGGGGGACTGAGAACAAGAAGTTCATGTACCGCCGTTTCAGGTATCTTCTTACAACCATTCACAAGTTTCCCGTTAATGATCAGAAGGCTATTCTGGAGGACAATATCAGGACATGGATGGCAGGTAACAAGCAGATTGATGATATTATGGTAATAGGGTTCAGGCCTCTTTCCGGGTCGAAGGTCTAAATGAACTTCCTTATCTTTTCAATCAGGGCTGAGGGCTGAAACGGCTTACTTATATAATCGTCAATACCCGCAGAAATACATTTCTCCTTGTCGCCGAGCATCGCATTGGCGGTTATGGCAATTATGGGAACATGGGTATTGGTAGTGGATTCGAGTGCCCGTATTTTTTCAGCAGCCATCAGGCCGCTCATTACAGGCATCTGGATATCCATCAGGATGAGGTCGTAGCTTGCCGTTCCGAATTTATCGAGAGCCTCTTTTCCGTTAGAGGCAGTGTCGATGCTGTGGACCAGCGGTTTAAGTGTAAGATGGGTTATCTTCTGGTTTATGAGGTTATCTTCAACCAGCAGTATTTTTATGTCTTTAAGCTCTTTACGGACTTTCTCCCTCTGGATGAGCTCCTCTATTTTCGGAGAGGCTGTCTGTTGCCTGGGTTCGCGTATTATGTTGGTAAATGGCAGGCTTATATTGAGTACAGTGAAGTTATGGCCGGATTCCTGGGTATAAACTCCTCTTTTGAATGATATAAGGCGGGCAGTAAGGCTGTGCTCCCTTTTGTTTTCGTCGATCAGCACTATATTCTTGTCTGTCTGAATCCTCAGCCCGACAGTCGTCTCATTGGCTGTCTCTTTTTCCTTTTTAAGATTTATTGTGACTTTTGTGGGTCTGTCGGTATCGTGGTTCTGAACAGTGTTAAAGATGTCCAGAAAGATCTGTTTCAGAATAATCGGGTCACCCAGGCATTCAAAATCGCTTAATTCCTTCTTGTTTATAATGAAATCAAGGTTTGCCTTATCCTTCAGGCTGTATAACTCAATCGTGTTCAGAATTGTGGAAAGCAGGTTGAACCTGATAAATTTCCTAGGACCAGGACTCATGTTCCCTGCCGACTGCATTGTTAATTCATTAACAGATGTGACCATATTGTTTGTTGAGGCCACAAATGTTTCAAGCAGCTCCTTTTGCTTCTTCTCAAGTCCCGATTCCATAAGCATATCGCTGATTATAACCAGGTTATTGAGGGGTTCGCGGATCTTATGGGAAAAATCAGTTATTACATCATCTTTCTTTTCGTTGGAAGATGAAGCATCCACGATTGAATCTTTGGCATGATTAAGAACTCTCAGGACAAGTCTGATGTGGTAAACGCCGGTGCACGCGGATATTATCAGGATTATACCTGCGATTAATCTTTGGTTAGCCATAAGGAGGATTATGCCTGTAATCGCTCCGGTGATCCAGGCATAGCCAATTAATTCAACCAGTTTCCGGTTTTTATCAAAAAACTCCCCGGAAAGGGTTTGCATGTTTTCATTCGCGTTTTTTACTGATTCCCTGATCATAATGTCGCGTACAGACATGTAAAAATAAGCAAAAAATAAATATACGCTCCGTTAAAATGACATCCTTTCAGGGAAAAGGCTATTTTTGCCTTAACGGTACGATATTTGAGCGTATAAGGCAAAGCTGTGATGATTATGCATAGAAATCTCAAGGTTATTTATCTGCTGCATATTGTATTTTTTACCTTTATATCAATCTCCATTGCCGGGCAGGACCGGCAGGATATGGTCAGATTCACACCTGACTTCAGGTTCAGGGACGGAATCTACCTGAACTTTGAGCAGGTTAAAGCCAATGATCCCATTCCCAAGGCAAAGCTCCTTACCTCAACTGACTACAATGACCGTGAGTTCTTCAAAAAACTGATTGAGTCAGGAAAGATATACTACTACGACAATATGGGGATTCGCCAGGAGGTAGTGACAAATGATATATGGGGCTATTCGCGGAACGGCATAATATACATACAGGTCCAGGAGAATTTCTTCAGGATCACCTTTGTCGGCAGCATATGCCATTTTGTTGCCGATATAACTACCTATGATCCAAGGTACTATAACTCACCATATGGTTATTATGATCCATATTATTCTTATTCTTCACCATATTCAATGTATCCGGGTTACGGATATGGATATTATCCGGGGTCGTATTACCCGTACCGTCAGAGCAACTATGCCAGGAGCGAAGTAAAACAGTATCTTATCGAATTTGAAACCGGAAAGATTATGGAATTCGACATGCAGAATACTGAAATGCTTCTTATGAAGGACCCACAGCTGTATGAGGAATATGTTCAGCTTCCAAGGAAGAAGAGAAAAGATCTTATGTTTGTCTACATTAGAAAGTTCAATGAAAAGAATCCATTGTATATACCAGCAAATGAATAAAATATGAAAAGAACATTACTAATACTGCCGCTTTTCGTTCTGACAGCAGCGCTTTTCAGCCAGGCTCCATTTCCAAGTAAGGAAGAAATAGAACAGTTCAGCAAGACCAAAACCTGTGTGGTTCTGGAAGACGATCCTTTGTCAGACTTCAACTTTTACATCAGGGATGCAATGAAGGAATACTGGACTATAACGCCCTATGAATTCATTAATGTAAGTGATTTCAATGTAAGGAGGATAAGCAGCTCACTTTCTTTTATTGTTCTCACCGAGACCAATTTTGACAAGGATAAATCCAATTCCGTATTCAATTTTATTAATCTTCTTCTGGGAAAGAATGTTGAAAAGCTTGGCGAATTGCCCGAAATCTGTGCTGTACCTCTGTCGTTTGCTGGTGAGGAGGACAGTGAATACGGCTATAAGCTTGGTGTAATTTTGAATTTCATGCAGAAGCATGCACAGCTGATAATGGAAAATCCCTCTAAAACAGGAAGGAAATATCTTAAGTACTATAATGAAAACATACCTGCAGCAATGGGGAAAACCATTCTCTTCAAGAAAGAGGATCTGGCTCCCCAGATAAGCACAATTGAAAAAATAAAGGCAGTCTATTCAAACAAGGTGGAGATAGTGTCGGAAGAAGAGATAGTTGAAGCAATAAAAAACAAAACTCCCAATACACTTGTGCTGCATAAGGTAGGTCCCGTAGGTGAGAATGTTAAAGAAGGTTACTGTTTCAAGATGCTCATCGGCACTGATGATGCAAATATGTATTATTATAACCAGCATCTTATTGACAAGAACAACCCGAACGGATTCCTGCCTGCCGATCTTAAGCGTCTGGCCAGGTTTGATTAATGCATCAGAACCCAAAAACCAACGTCTTTTAATAAACTGACGACACTATGGAAGAAGTAAAAGAATTATCTGAATCTGAAAGAAACTGGTCGATGCTGTGCCACCTGTCGGCATTTGCCGGTTACTTTTTCCCTTTTGGAGGGATCATCGGGCCTCTTATATGCTGGTTATCGCGAAAAGATGAATCAGCCTGGATTAACGAAAACGGAAAGGCATCGCTGAACTTCCAGTTTTCAACCCTTCTTTACATGGTACTGGCTATCCCTTTATGCTTCATCATAATAGGTTTTCCGATAGAAATATTTCTGGGTATACTTGAGCTGGTGTGTGTGGTCATAGCAAGCGTTAGAGCCTCCAGGGGAGAAAGATTCAGATATCCGCTTTCGATACCGTTTATACAATAAATAAGTTTGGAGTGCCTAAAGTCCGGAGTACTTAGAGTTATTATTTAAGGATAACTCCAGGCACTCCAGGCACTTTATACTTATAATCCTGGAAATTCTTCTTTTTCAGGATTTTTTATTATCTTTCTTTATTATTTAAATAAACCGCTATGGCCTCAGATAGTAAAAAGGACAAAAAGAAGAAGAAAATTAAAGTCGAAAAATTCAGCAAGGACGACCTTTATCACGATGTAAAACCCGAAAAAAAGGAAAAAATCGAACGCAAGGAATTTGAAAAGCTGCTTCTCAAGCAGGATATTGAACTTGTCAAACTCCAGGAATGGGTAAAGGCAAAAAAGCTGAAGGTCGTTGTTATCTTTGAAGGCAGGGATGCAGCCGGCAAGGGAGGGGTGATAAAAACCATAGCAGGAGGCATGAATCCAAGAATCTGCCGGATAGTTGCTCTCGGGATTCCTACGGAAAGAGAGAAATCACAATGGTATTTCCAGCGGTATGTCAATCATCTTCCGGCAGGAGGGGAAATAGTGCTGTTCGACCGAAGCTGGTACAACAGGGCAGGTGTTGAGAAAGTAATGGGATACTGCACTAATGAGGAATATGAGGAGTTCCTTCGGTCATGCCCCGAATTCGAAAAGATGCTCATAAGGTCAGGTATTATCCTGATAAAATACTGGTTCTCGGTAAGTGACAAGGAACAGGAGAAAAGATTCCAGGACAGGATCGAGGATCCGACGAAGAGATGGAAGATCAGTCCTATGGATGTCGAATCGCGTGACAAATGGGTTGAATATTCAATGGCCAAGGATAAGATGTTCTCCTATACCGATACCAAACAGTCGCCGTGGTATGTAGTTCATGCTGATGACAAGAAAAGGGCTAGACTCAATACAATAGATCATCTTCTGTCGCTTATACCATACGAGGACCTTACACCAAAACCATTCAAACTTCCTCCGCTGAAGCGCGATGTGGCTTACGTCAGACCACCGGTAACAGACCAGACTTTCGTGCCTGAAAAGTATTAATCAGTCTGTAAAGTCTGTAAAGTCATGCGACTTTTGACTTTTGACTTTATGACTCTAGACTTTTGACTTATTATACTACTTTTGTCTTTTTTTGTAATGCAATGGCAATGAAGCCTTCTATACCCAGGGGAACCCGCGATTTCTCGTCTGATGAGATACTCAGGAGGGATTATATTATTGATACCATCAAGGGCGTCTTCCGTCTGTATGGCTATGAACCTATCGAAACACCTGCGATGGAGAACCTGTCCACACTGCTGGGAAAATATGGTGAGGAAGGTGACCGCCTGATCTTCAGGATACTTAACTCCGGCGATTTTATCTCGGAAGTTAAGGATGATGACCTGCGTAACCGGGATAGCTCAAAAGTATCGTCGCAGATAAGCGAAAAGGGGTTGAGATATGACCTGACCGTTCCCTTTGCCCGATACGTTGTACAGTACCGTGATAAAATACTGTTTCCATTCAGAAGATACCAGATACAACCTGTATGGCGCGCCGACAGGCCTCAGAAAGGAAGATACCGTGAGTTCCTTCAGTGTGATGCTGATATAATAGGCAGTGACTCGTTACTAAATGAGTATGAGCTCATCAAGATAATAGATGAAGTTTTTTCACGGCTCGGGATAAGAATTATTATTAAAGTCAATAACCGGAAAATACTGGCAGGTATTGCTGAATATCTTGGAGAAAGCAGAAAGCTTACTATTATCACTGTGGCTATAGATAAAATTGAAAAAATAGGTATAGAAGCCGTAAATGAAGAGCTAAGAGAAAAAGGCATTTCTGCAGAAGCTATAAAGAAGCTGCAGCCTGTACTTGAGCTTAAGGGAAGCAGTGACAACAGGATTAGCAGGCTTGAAGCTTACCTGGAAGAGTCAGTTACAGGTAAGAAAGGTATTTCGGAAATGAAAACGCTATTTAAATATATTACAGGCGGAAGTATATCAGGAACTGTTGAAATGGATCTTACGCTGGCCCGCGGACTGAATTATTACACCGGAGCAATAATTGAAGTCAAATCAGCTGAAGTAAATATAGGAAGTATCTGCGGAGGAGGACGTTATGATAACCTGACCGGAGTATTCGGGATGGAGGGAGTATCCGGAGTCGGAGTATCGTTTGGCGCCGACAGGATATATGACGTAATGAATCAACTCGGGCTTTTCGTTTCTCTTGCATCATCATCAGCTTCTGTGATGGTAATCAATTTTGGGGATTCAGGGTTGAACTATGCGCTTAAGATACTCGACTGCCTGAGGAAAAGGGGTATAAAATCTGATCTCTATCCCGATCCCGTAAAGCTCAAGAAGCAAATATCGTATGCTGATTCAAAAAAGATACCATATATCATTATGGCCGGAGAAGAGGAGATAAAAAACAATGAGATTACAATTAAATATATGTCTTCGGGGGAACAGAAGAAGATCCTGATGAAGGATTTCGATTCGGTTGACTTTTCAAGTTAATACTTTCAGGTTACTTTCTTACCTCTATTCCAGGCAGGACACTTATTGGTTTGTTCTTTGCTCCCTTCTATCCTGAAGTTCTTTAAGCAGCTGCTGGCGGTACTGGTTTTCAGCCTGGTACAGCCTTATGATCTTTGCCGGAGGAAGCGCTCCCTTTAAAGTCTGATGGAATTTCATAGCTAATTCGGTATCAGCCACTTCAAGTTCAATGAACTTGTCTCCAAGAACTGTAAGCTGTTCATCTGTCATTGAAGTTCCTTCCTGATTGAACTTCATATTAAGCTTCACCCGTTCCTGTTGAATCTCAATTCTTTTTGCCTGGAATTCGTTGTATAAAGGCCAGAATTTCTCAGCTTCTGAAGGAGTAAGCTTCAGTCTGTTTGTCAGAAAGGCAATCTTGTATGCATTCAGCCTATCCTGGTTTTGATTCTGGGCTCCTGCAGGAATGGTTGATAATAACAGCGTTGCAATCAGCAGAACTACATTTCTTTTCATGACTTCCTTTTTATAAAAGTTCATATATTTCACTTACATCTATATTATCAAGTGTAAGATAATCAATAATATCTGCCTTGCTTACGTCGGGTAGTTCCCCGGTAAAAAGCAGTGGTTCAGCGCTCTCCTCAAGTGAAAGGATATCAATTTCGTTCAGGTATGTTTCTGAGAATTCCTCGATGGTTATGCCGGTTACGAATGATCGCGTCTCTTCCCGTGAAAACATTTTCACTGTTACATATGACAGTACTGCCAGCAGTGCGATTGCCGCTGCTGCTGCTAGGAAATGATTAATCCTGAAGGATTTTTTCCTTAGTGGAGGCACTGCTTCCTTGTCTGCGGTGGCTGAAAGGATCCTTCGGGTTACATCATCAAAATAGTTTGCAGGTACTCTGAAAGGTCTCTTTCCTGCTATGTCATCAATTCTTCCCATTGTATTATTAGATAGTTTCCGATATAAAAGGTTTAATTCTCTCCGAGGAATTTTTCAATTTTCTTCACAGCTAAATGATATGAGGCTTTCAGAGCTCCTTCTGAGGTCTTGAGCACCCTGCTCATATCCTCATATGTCATTTCGTCAAAGTACTTCAGATTAAATACCAGGCGCTGCTTTTCAGGAAGCCTGAGAATTGCATTCTGGAGCTTCACCTGTGCTTCATCTCCGTCAAACCATGCAGCACCTTCAACTGAGGAGGCAAGATAACCACCTATTTCGTCCACTGAAACAGATTCATTTCTCTTTCTCTTCTTTAATATTGAAAGTGATTCGTTGGTAGCAATAGTGTAGAGCCATGTATATAATGAACTCTTATTCCTGAATTCATAAATGTTCTTCCAGGCGTTTATCAATGTGTTCTGAAGAGCATCGTCTGCATCTTCATGAAGAATTACCATCCTTCTTATGTGCCAGTACAGCCTTGAGGAGTATTGTTCCACAACAAGCCTGAACCCCTTGTTGATATCATTTCTCAGGAGTTGTAAAAGCTCTTTGTCCTGTTCAGGAGAATTCAACGATTGCCGGTTTTTATTCTTTGATGTAAGATAATGTAAAAGGTTTAAAGAAATAGTAAATTTGTCAGCATATAATAATGTGCTCTGATGGCTTTACAATGCGGTATAATAGGATTGACAAACGTCGGGAAGACCACGATATTCAATTGTATATCAAATACAAGAGGGGAGACCCATGCTTTTGCTTTTACCGGTGCAAAATCAAATCTTGGTGTTGTACAGGTACCTGACCCCAGGTTGTATGAGCTTGAAAAATATCAGGTTACTGAGAAGATTGTTCCCACAACCGTGGAGCTGGTTGATATTCCAGGACTTACAAAAGGATCGAACAGGAGTGAGAGCGGAGGTAACAAGTTTCTGGGCGACATTCGGAATACGGATGCTCTGATCCATGTTCTGAGATGCTTTGACAATGATCTGCTGCCTCATGCTGATGGCTCTGTTGATCCTGTCAGGGATATTGAGACTATTGACCTGGAACTGCAGGTAAGAGATGCCGAATCGATCATCAAAAAGATAGACCGGCTGCAGAAAACAGCGAAATCAGGCGATAAGGATTCTATGCACGGACTGGAGGTGCTTGCCAGATTCAGGGAACATATAGAAGGGTTTAATAATGCAGGAAGTCTACCCGTGAATGAAGACGAAAGAAAATTCATTGATGACCTGTTCCTGCTGACAATGAAACCGGTAATGTATGTATGCAACGTAGATCTGGAATCTGCCATAACTGGCAACCGGCACACAGAAAGGGTCAGGGAGTATCTTAAAGGCAGGAATTCCGAGATACTCATAATCGCCGGCGCCCTGGAAGCTGAAATAGCCGAGCTGGAAATAAAGGAGGACCGTCTTTCGTTTTTAAAGGACGCCGGACTTGAAGAGCCTGGAGTTGACAAGCTTGTCAGGGCAGCATACAGGCTTCTTGATCTACAGACATTTTTCACTGTAGGTCCGAAGGAAATAAGGGCATGGACAATAAAAAGAGGAATGACAGCCCCACAGGCAGCCGGGGTGATACACAGTGATCTGGAGCGGGGATTCATAAGAGCTGAGGTGATGAAATATGACGATTTTGTGAAGCTCGGTTCTGAACATGCATGCAGGGAAGCCGGTAAATTCCATATTGAAGGGAAAAACTATATAGTGGACGACGGGGATATACTCCATATAAGATTTAACGTATAAGTTCAAAATACTACGAAGAAGAAGCTGGCTATATTAATGCTGTGTTTGTCTATTTTGCCTTTTGCCACAGGACAGAATAAGGATAAAGAAGCACTGCTTCGAAAAGAAATAGCCCTCTTCGGTGAATCACGGGTTTCAATTGAATTCCCGGGATACCAGATAATGAGCAGAATTTCTGAAAACCTTTCAGTAAGTTCTGTAAGGGGTAAAAAGATTGAGCTGGCAATAACTCCTTTGACTGTCGCCTGGTTCATTTCACAGAACATTGATTACCAGATTATTGTAAGGCCGGAGCCCAAGTCATTTATCACTGCTGAGAGCATGAAACAGGCCATGGAGTGGGAGACCTATCCTACCTATCCGCAGTACGATTCAATAATGCGGAGCTTCGCAAGCCGGTATCCCTCCCTGTGTCTCCTCGATACAATAGGAACAAGTAATTACGGGAAGCTCGTGCTGGTTTTGAAGATATCTGATAATGTGAAGCAGGATGAACCGGAACCCGAAATTTTTTATTCTTCCACTATTCACGGCGACGAAACAGGAGGTTTTATTCTGATGCTCCGGCTGGTTGATTATTTACTTAAGAACTACGGGACAGACAACAGGGTGACGAACCTTGTCAATAATCTCGAAATATGGATAAATCCTCTTGCAAATCCCGACGGCACATATCGTAGCGGCATCACAATTTCCTCACCAACAAGGACCAATGCAAACGGTTTTGACCTCAACAGGAATTTCCCTGATCCCATGTATACAACGCCTCCCGTGAAGCAGAAAGAGACCCTCGATATGATCAGATTCATGAAAGAGCATCATTTCGTGATATCTGCCAACTTTCATTCAGGGGCTGAGGTGGTTAACTATCCCTGGGACAGGTGGTCCAGGCTTCATGCCGACAATACATGGTTTAATTACATAAGCAGAAAATATGCCGATACTGTTCATATTTATGCCCCTCCTGATTATATGAATTTCATGAACAATGGTGTAACGAACGGCTATCAGTGGTATTCGCTTTACGGAGGAAGGCAGGATTATGTGACCTGGGAGCTTCATGGCAGAGAAGTCACAATTGAAATACATGACAGTTACGTGACTCCTGCTTCTCAGCTTAATAATCTCTGGGTGTACAATTACAGATCGCTTCTGGGTTATATTGAGAATGCAATGTACGGTATCCATGGTATCGTAAGGAACAGTATAACTGACGAACCTTTAGCTGCAAGGGTCTTCATTGCCGGGCACGATAAGGACAGTTCACATGTTTTTTCAGATAATGCTTACGGGGCTTTTGTCAGGCTGCTGTCTCCGGGTACCTGGGATTTGACTTTTACGGCATGGGGCTGCCTGCCGGTTACTGTTAAGGATGTTATTGTGGCAGAAGGACAGAAGACTGAAATCAC
>Ga0172364_10000161_pt1 | contig 41616 bp, 43 predicted proteins | sample LakKivSesite10cm_FD_114545 | JGI IMG/M metagenome (GOLD analysis project Ga0172364, IMG submission 114545) | Sediment microbial communities from Lake Kivu, Rwanda - Sediment site 10cm | ecosystem: Environmental > Aquatic > Freshwater > Lake > Sediment | place: Rwanda: Western Province, Lake...
AATCATTATAACTTATTGCCAATTCTCTCTTTATGCCTTTATTATATGGAAAAATTTTTCAAAGTCAAGTCCATTAAAAATATCTATTTTTTATATAATTCAGCCACTTCTCTTCTAACTTTTCATTATGGCTTTGAGCAATCCTTCCCGCATTTGAAATTGAACCAAAATAGAATCGATTAAAAACAAAACTGAATATTATTCCCGCATCAACATATTTTTTATTCTTTATAGAATTATACAAAATAAACCCACTCAATGAAGTGAGTAGAAAATCTTGAATGCCCTGTTTAACATTACCTGCATACATCTCACCCGCACCCGGCAGGATTGCTGAAAACAACATTGCCTTGGTTAAGGATTTTTCAGGTCCGTTAATAAAATTTTTTATTTCTTTTGCAAGATTTTCATCAACAACCTGAATTTCCTTGAAGGCGTTAGAATACTGCCGATTGCATAGATAAGAATATGCCAGCAATCTTTTCTCCTGTGTTGGTTTAAGAATATCAATTGCGATATTATAATTTCCTGTTTTGATAAGTTCTTTACCTAAGATTATCCGCGATTCTATATCAATCTCAGGAAAGTCATTGAATAGTTTGTCAGTCTCTTCATATCCCTTGAAAAAATCTTGATTTAAAACTGCCATTGTATAATGGAGGCGCAACTGGAGATTCTTCTGTGCTGTGGTATCAAAAAAGAACAATCTTTTATATTCAATCAATGCCAAATTATAATAATTATTTGAAAATAAAGATTCAGCAAGGGTAAATTGTGCAAAAATAAATAGTATCATTGACCCCTATTAAAAATTATTTCACGGTATTTTTCATTTTCGTAATAATTATAGTTATGTACCGCATTTATACCACCATAAATATTGCCTGCATAAAAAATAATACTGATACCCAGGGAAATATAAAATTTTGTCTTTTCGTTTTGGTGATAGCAATAATAAGAAACAAGTGATCCCGTAGTAATAACGAGCATTGAATATATACCATCACCAACCCTTTGACAATAAAAATGGCCACCACCGGGGAACAAAGAAAATAATCCACCAATTACAGGACTTTTATGTTTAGGCAGGGGATGGGGTATATCAATAAATTCTTTTGCCTTTAAAAAATTGAATTCACCCGCATAACTCAAGCCGATTAATCGTTTTGATTTTGTTTCATCAATCATATTTTTAAGCAACTCCCGAACGATTGGATAATCACCTTTGAGTAAGTATATTAAGGATTTTGTATAGACTGCCGCGGTAGTATCACTTAAATAGTCGGCAGATTTTATTGCTTCATCATATCTTTTTAATCGCACCAGGCAATCAATAATCTTTTCATTAACCTCTTGTTTATTACTGTCACACAAAAATAAATAACGTCGGTATTCATTCAATGCTGAATTAAAATCCGCCTGTAGATATAAATAATCAGCAAATTTTAGGACCTGGTCAGGATTGAATAATTCTGATTGCAAAAATAGAAAATATATCATCATTCTATCTTTTCAATGATTATATCAAAGGGTTTTCTAATCGGTGAAAGAATAAAATTATTTTCTGGTGGGTCGTTGACCTTACCATTCTTTATGCCTGAATAAAATGTATCATAATAATTGACTGCGCTGTGATTGCAGCGCATCAAACGGTCGGACGCCATTAATGTACCCCAGAATATCCCGTATTTTTCAATTGCCTCTCCAGCAAAATGGGAACAGGATGGATAAAAATTACACACATCGCCCTGGACAGGCGAGATAATTTTTTGATAAACGCAGATACCTGCACCAAAAACAATTTTGACTGGGTTCGTCTCTTTGGGGTGTTGATTAAAAACTAAAATGATTATTAAAAAAGTCATTATTCTATTATATAAAAATCCATTAATAATTCAAGCCTTGACATAGCACAATCAATTATTATAATCGTTATATGAAGAAATGGCAAATTACTTGTGTTTCTCTAATTCTTTTCTGCACAAATACCGAAAAGGTTACTGAGGTGATTGATGGTGATACATTTAAGACTGATAAGGGAAAGACGGTCAGGCTTTTGGGAATAAATGCACCGGAGATGACTGACCCGGGTGGTGATTTGGCTAAGGAATTTATCACAAATATGATTTTAAATAAAAATGTGCAATTAAAAAAAGATATAACAGAAAAGGATGATTATGGTCGCTATCTTTACTATGTCTATCTTGAAAACAAAATGGTCAACAAAGAAATGGTTAGGTGTGGTCTTGCTGAAACAAGGTTTTATCCACCTGATACATTATACAAAAGGGAGTTTTTAAAAACAGAAAAGATTGCGATAAGGAACAGAAAAGGACTCTGGGCATTACCTGTATTTCAAATACCCGATACGAGCGGCATTTTTATCAAAGAAATTGCCCAGACGAAAACCCCTGAAGGGGTCATCTCTTATCAGGACGCAGGAAAATATTATGGTAAAATAAAAACTGTAGAAGGCACTATTGTTTTCACAAATAATACAGGCAAGGTTTGTTTTTTAAACTTCCATAAAGACTGGAAGCGATATTTTACTGCCGTAATCTTTTCAAGTGACTTTGATAAATTTCCTAAAAATCCTGAGGATTATTACTTAAATAGAAAGGTGTGCATAACCGGGTTGATCAAAGAGTATAAAGGCAAACCCGAGATTGTAGTAAAAAGTCCTTCTCAGATTCAGATAATAAAATAATAAAAGACAGAAGTTAATATTTTGCAACATTTTGGGGACAGCCCCCAAAATGTTGCATTTTAAATTTATCCTATTTCTATTTCAAAAACACCTGTGGAACATTCTTTTCTGGATGTAGTATAATATCGGTCTCAATTTTGTAGACCTCAGCAATTGTTTCTTTATTAATAATTTCTTCTGGTCTACCAATCTTATGAATCTTTCCCTGATGTAAAAGAATTAATCTTTTGCAATATTGACTGGCAAGGTTCAAATCGTGATTTACAACAATTATTGTTATTCCCTGGTTATTTAAATTTTTCAATAATTCCATTATTGCGGACTGATGTTGGATATCAAGGTGGCTCGTTGGTTCATCAAGGAGTAGTATCTCTGGCCGCTGGGCAAGGGCGCGGGCTATCACTATCATCTGCCTTTCTCCGGCAGAGAGTGAATTAATCGGTCGCCTGCATAATTCTCTTGAATGTGTCTGCTCAATTGCCCATTCAATTGCGGAAATATCTTGTTTTGTCATAACCTGGAATGGCTCAAGATAAGGATATCTGCCCATTGAGATAATATCCTCTACAGTATAATTGAGTTGAAAATGTGTCTCCTGGGGCACAAAGCCCACAAGCCGGGCAAACTCTTTATTTTTTATTTTTTGTGTATCCCTGTTCATAATTGAAACAGCACCTTGTTTTTCTTTCAAAATTCCTGCGATGATCCTCAAGAGGGTCGATTTGCCTGCGCCATTTGGTCCAATAATTCCGCAAAATTCACCTTTTTCAATCGTAAATGTGATATCTTTTAAAATTTCTTTTTGACTGTAGGCAAAAAATAAGGTTTTTAATTCAACCGCATTCATATTATTTCCTGCAATATAAATAAATAAAAAATGGCACACCAATGAGTGATGTGATAATACCTGTAGGTAGCTCATAGACCGTAAGATTCCGTGCCAGCCCATCAGCAAGCAATAAAAATGTTGCACCCAAAAGTAAAGAGCCAACAAGATTTTTTATATGTTTTGGACCAAACAGCATCCTTGAGATATGAGGAATTATAAGTCCAACAAAACCAATTGCGCCAACAATAGAAACCACAAAACTGACTAAAAGGGTGATGATGACAAAGACCTCAATAGAAAATCTCTGAATATCAATGCCCAGACCTACAGCAGTCTCAATACCCGTGGCGAGAATGTCAAATTCCCGATAATATCTATAGAGATAAAAAACAAGAATTACAGAGCCAATCACGAGCATAATTATCATTGAGCGATTCTGGGGTGTAATAATGACTCCTAAGTAGCCCATTAATAGATAAATTATTTCATACAATTCTTTTCTACCAGCGATCATTATTATCATCACGAGTGAACTGCATAAAAAACTCATAACTACGCCGGCAAGGATTAATCTATCGCGTAAAAGCCCGCCTTCTATACGGGCAATTGCAAAGACAATAATTCCGATTAATAAGGCACCGGCAAAGGCAAAGACAGGACTGGAATAACCGAAGATTGCAATACCGATTGCGGCTCCGAGTGCGGCACCAGATGCTGAGCCAAGTGTATAAGGTTCAACAAGGGGATTACCGAATAAACTCTGAAGAATGCCGCCACTGAATGCAAGTACACTACCCGCAAATATGCCTAAGAGCACACGATAAAGCCTTAACTGGAATATCGGGCTCATCAATTCTCCAGAACCAATAAATAATTCAAGCGAGACGGCAATTAGAAATATAAAGATGATTATAATGGTTTTATTCAAGTATCCTCTCAATTTCTTTAAAACCGAGAACGAGCCTTGGTCCGGGTCGCATAAGCCAGTCCTGATTCATATCTTTATAAACCCTTTTGTTTTTTATCGCACTGATATTCTGCCAGCCGATGCGATTAGTAATCTCCTCCGGGTGTAGAACAATTATTATCTCAGGATTTCTAATAATTACCTGCTCCTGATTAATGACCGGGTAGTCTTTATTTAAATCAGAAAAGACATTTTCACCGCCTGCCATTTCTATCAATTCATTTAGATATGATTCGGCACCAATGGTAATCAATGGGCGGGTACATATTTCAACATAGACCTTTTTTTTACTCCATGGTCGTGGGTTTATATTTACCTTCATATAATTAACAAGTGAATCTGCCTGTTTTTCCCTGTTAAGAATGCTACCGAGATTTAGAATTTCTTTGTAAATATCCTCAAGTCTTTCCGGAGATGTCGTGAATGTTTTAATCCCGAATTTCTCAAGTTGATTCTTGATGCGGTTTTGTTCGGGAAGATTAACAACCACGAGATTTGGTTTTAAGTTAAGAATTCGTTCCAGAGAAGGATTGGAAAAATCGCCGACCTTATAGATTTTTTTTGCGGAATCAGGATAATCGCAATATGTGGTCACACCGACAAGATTTTTCTCGGCACCTAGGGCAAAGATAATCTCGGTCATTGCCGGTGAAAGGGAAACGATCTTAAAATCTGGCTCGTTTGAAGGGTTTTTACAGTTAGCCAAAATACAAAAACCCAAAAAAAAGAAAGAACTGACTCGCATAGGCTATATTATATTTAACCATATAGAAAAATCAATGCTTAATGGCAGTTTGTCTCTCAATTTTCAATATTATTATATTTTGTATGTCCTTTATTGCCTGTAATCGCTATAAACTGCCTTTCAAAATTTCTTTTTTATACTAATTTTAACCTATTGACAGCTCTCAAAATATGGATAAAATTGTTAAGTTATGAAAGACTTTAGCAAGGTGCTTCTTTTTAAATACCTTTCACCGCAGGAAATAAATTGGATGATGGTGAAATGGGAACCAAGAGATGTTGCCCAGGATACAGTGATAGTAAAAGAAGGAACTACCGGCGATGAAATGTACTTGATAGAATCGGGAAAGGTTGAGGTTTTTTTGACCCGCGGCGACCTGGTGCTTGTCCTATCAGAATTAGGTGAGTCATCATTCTTTGGTGAGATGGCGCTTTTGACCGATAAACCACGCTCTGCCACAGTAAAGGCAAAGACCGATTGCCGGCTCTATGTCTTAAAGAAGAATCAATTTATGGAGATTATCAACGAAAATCCAAAAGTCGCGGCAAAATTCCTGTTGGCAATGGGTGAAGACCTTTCCCATAGAATAATGACCACCAACGCCAACTTAGAAAATTATTTTCTGATAAACCGGGCAATCGTGGATAATGAATCTTTCAGAAATCTCTACATTCTCACCCACAAGGCCCCATCGTCTAGTGGTTAGGACATCACTCTTTCAAGGTGAAGATACGGGTTCGACTCCCGTTGGGGCCAGACTTTCTTTATAGTTCGGTGACCAAGAAAATGGTGAAAGAGAGCATAGAGCTCAAATAAACAAATATAAGGGGGTATTATGAAAAAAATATTATTTTTATCGTTTACATTGCTACTGGTCTGTTTTGCCCAGGAAATATCCGTCTACGGCAACCGGGGTATGTTCAAACTTCAGTATGCTGAGCCTCATAATATGGGTGTACTTTCATTCCATTTATCACCTTCAGAGCGCTTTGAGGAATTAATATCAGTACAACAGGGTATTAATACAACCGATCGCAAACATTTTTTCAATCTTTCAGAAGGTATTTCTTACTCCATAATTGATTATTTGGAAGTCCGTTTCCGTATGACCGAGTTTTTAAAATGGTTTGAGATGAATAACTATCCGATAAAACGTGGCGACCCGGATCCACCATGGGGCTTTGAGACAATAGAAATAGGTGGCAAGGCTGGCTATGGTGTTACGGCTGACAAAAATACTCCGCTAAAGTATGCATTTGGCGTTGAAGGACATATCAACTGGGGACCTGCATTACCAGAGGATAAGGAGGCGTTTGACAAAATGTTTTATTCAGATTCTTTTACAGATTCAGGCGCCACACCAGTTACACCACATTTCCCGCCCTATATTCCCCATGAACCTGATTATGCAGGAGTCGGCTTGGTAGATTTCAGGGTTGGACCTTTTGCCTCACACCTTAACTGTGGGTATTTAATCACTGGTGTCGACCATAAACCAAACTATGTCGCAGATGTTGATTTTCATCCCCGACCAGATTACATTATTCATGGCGGCGGGGTGGAATTGATACCATCTGAGGATGTTCGCATTCTATGCGAGTTATACGGCTATTATGATATGGACGCCCAGCAAGAATCACTCTGGATTACGCCAGGATTACGATTTGGCGCAAGGAGTGTAAGTTTTGACCTTGGCTGTGAAATCGGTCTTGTCAGTGGACCACTGAGCAGTAACTGGTGGAAGGCATTTTTCAATATCTCAGGTGGTGCTGATCTGATTAAAAAGGTTGAAGTTCATATTCCTATTGCCAAGGTTTCAGGAAAAATTTATGATGCAAAGAGCAGCGAACCGGTTCTTGCCACCATCACCTTCCCGGGTTCAGAAAAAGAGGCAGTTCAGACCTCGGCGAATGGTACTTATCAGGTTTCTTTCTCACCAGGTAGTTTCCGGGTTCATATTGAGGCAGAAGGTTATCGTTGGAAAGAACAGGGTGTAGTATTAAAAGATGGAGATCAAATCATACTTGACTTTGCCTTGAATAAAAAAGAGGTTGCCAAGGTGATTGGAAAAATTTATGATACCGAGACCAAATTACCGATTGTTGCAACGATTACGTTCCCACAAACACAATTTCCATCTATCAGTTCTGATACTTCAGGAATGTATTCGGTTGTCCTTGTACCCGGCACATTTAGAATCCATGTTGAGGCTACCGGCTATCAATTTGATGAAAAAGTCGTCACACTCCAGGAAGGAGATACAAAAGTCGTTGATGTTGGTCTAAATAAAATAAGCCTTGCCCAGGGTACCCTTGTCGGAAAGGTTGCGGATGTTGAAAATGGAACACCATTACTTGCCCAGATTTCATTTGTAGACTCAAAGATTCCTGCAATTTCTACTGATCCGGCAACAGGAATTTATAAAATCACACTGGCACCAGGAACTTATGTTGCTAAGGTTGATGCCCAGGATTATATCACTGAAACGAGTCCGATTGTCATTGTAAAGGATGAAACAAAGGTCCAGAACTTCTCACTCCGGAAGGTACCAAAGGTTGGCGAAAAGATAATCTTAAGGGGAATCTACTTTGACTTCAACTCTGCCATAATAAAGCCCGAATCATATCCGGTTCTTGACGATGCGGCAAAGGTACTTATTGCCAAACCAAAAATGCGAGTTGAGATAGGTGGTCATACTGACAGCATTGGTTCGGATTCCTATAATATGAAACTCTCTTATCAGCGGGCAAATTCAGTAAAAGAATACCTTGTGCGGTATCATAACATTGACCCATTAAGGCTTGAAGTGCGTGGTTATGGCGAAAGCCAGCCCATTGCAGACAATCGCACAAAGTCAGGTCGTGACCAGAACCGGCGTATTGAATTCAAGATACTCAGTATAGAATAACAGGAGAATCAAAGGGGTTGGGATAATTTATCCCAACCCCGGCAACCAAGCATCCAGGAATTAGCTACAGATTTACAAAAATTTACTCAATTGAATTATTTAAGTGCATTGATTGGAAGTGGACAATTTTTTATTTAGAAATATTAACTGAGGCAATCTCATGTTCAATATGGTCAAGATATAGTAAATTTCCCAATTTCATAAAAATTTCATTCGCCTTTAAAAACATCTGCAATGCCTCCTGATATTTGCCCTGTTTCTTGTAATTCAACCCCTTAAGAAAATATATCTCAGCCGTAAATGAATTATCAGGCAGGTTAACAATTATATTCAACGCCTTATTATAATAATCCTGTGCCTTATTGTAATCTTTCAATGCTGAGGCAATCTTTCCTTGATAGATATACGCAAATACCCGCCGGCTGATATCCGGATCATCTTTCATTTGAGCAAAAATGGTATTGGATAATTGCCTTGCCTTTTTTAAGTTCTTATTCAATAAAAGATACTCAATCTCTTCAAACTGACAATCGTATATATATTGCTTTAAGTTTAATTTCTTTGCGTAGGTATACGCCTTTTTTAAATGATTCAATCCTTTCTTTTTCTTTCCAGTCTCGCGGGAGAATTCACTCAGGTGGATATTAATAAAGTTATTTCCTTCAGTAAAGTCTGTTTCCCGGGCATACTGAAGTGCAAGTTTAAAGTTGCTTAATGCCTCATCAGTCATCAACCGACGGAAATTTATTGCCCCAAGATTATCATAAAGAAAGACAATATCCCGTTTTGCACCGATCAATTTTGCAATTCTCAGTGCCTTAGCACAAAATTCTTCAGCCTTGATTAAATTATAGTGAAAATAAAGTGAACCGAGGTCTAAAAGTGTAACCATTATGCCTGCCTGATAACCAATCTCTTCGTAGAGTTTGAGTGCATTTTTATAATATTCCTCGCTTACAGAAAAATTTAATTGTTGTTGATAAACAACTGCCATATCCAGATAACAGGCAGCCATTCCCTTTTTATCACCCAATCTCTGACGAATTTCCAGTGCCTTTTTAAAATATGATATTGAGCCCTCGAGGTCTCCAAGTTGTAATAATGCCACACCTTGAGTAACAAGAATAAATCCAAGTTCCTGACCCGGTATCTGTTTTGCCTTTTTTAATAACTGTTCACACTCCTTTTTTGCCTTGAGGTATTGACCGAGTCTTGTATAGATCCAGACGATACCTACCCTAAATTGATACGATGTACCAATTGGGGTGGTTATCTTTAGACCATTTTCATAATATTTCAATGATTGTTTGTAACCACCGATATTTTCATAGATTTGACCGAGTTTATTGTAAATCTTATAGTCATTGGGGTTTATCTTTAAACAGGCATTAAGATTTTCTATTGCCTTCTCACTTTTTCCCATTAGATAATAGATTTCTGAAAGACTGAATTTAATTTTAAATATCTCCTCAAGATTATCTTCAAACCTCAGGGCATTGGTAAAAAACTCTACTGCCTGTTTGTGGGCGTAATTTTCCTTGCATTTTATTCCTGCCTGCCGCGAATAAAAAAGTGCCTTTGCTGGATCATTGGCAACTGTAAAGTGGTGGGCAAGTTGTTCGTAATAATTGGGAAGACTGCTATGAAAATATTTCTCAATTGCCTCGCCCACCTGCCGGTGGTATTTTACCAAGTCTGCCCGATTAATATTTTTATAAACAATCTGCCTAACAATATCTTCGCTGAAAAAGAAAATATCGGTTTCTCGTTCTTTAATAAAGCCTAATTTAAATAGACGGTCAATAGCATCCATTGTTTGCCCAATATTTCTTTGGGCGCAAAGGGCAATTATTTCATCATTAAATTCCTGGCCATAAACCGAAGAGATTTCCAAGAATGCCTTTGTTTCCGTATCAAGGAATTGTATTTTACGAAGTATGGTTGCTTCAATACTTGGGGGAATCTTTAACTCCTGATCAATAAGAAGGACCCATTCTCTACCATTGTAAAAAATTTTATTCTCCCTTTCCAGTTCCCGTAGTATCTCTTCGGTATAGAATGGGTTTCCGCCGCTTAGATTATAAATAAATTTTGTCGTAGATTTAGAAACACTGCCCATAACCATTTCAAGAAATTTAAAGGTTTGAGGTTCATTTAAAGGTGATAATTCAAGTTTTGTATATAGATTTTCTCTTGCCCAGATTCCTAAAAAATCAGCGATCGGTGCATTTTTTATTTCCTCGGTACGATATGCGCCTAAAATTTTAAGATTCTTATGGATGCTTCTTATTAAAAAATCCAATAGTTCGCAACTTGAGCGGTCGGCCCAGTGTAAATCATCAATAAGAAGTATAACCAAACCAGGCGATGATAACTCAATTATCTTATTGAAAAACAGGTTAATGCTATCAAACAGGCGATATTTGTCAAGCCCTTCAACTTTAGAAGAAATCATCTTATCTTCGGGTAATAATTTCATTATCTCATGGCGAAAGACTTCTGGGATCTGTCCTAATACGCGTTGGATAAAGGTAAAGTCTTGATTAACAACCTCTTTGAACATATTGTGGAATGGATGATATGGAACTGATACCAGTGCAGCATAGGAGTTTGCCCTGAAATATATACAATCTGGAAAAAAGTTTTTTACTTCTAAGGCAAGTCTGGTTTTACCCACCCCGGCTTCGCCACTGATGAAAATTGTACTATACCCTTTTAATTGCCGTGAGCACCAGTTAAGCTCTTCTTCTCGACCAATCAGTACCTTTACTGGAAATTCTAATTTTTTGGTAATTTCTGCCTTCAATCCAATACGATTTTTGCCCTCTTTTTTTGCCTGATACATTAATCGGTCTGCCTGACTTATTAAAGTTTCAATATTCGTGCCATCGTCAGGATAGATTGAACAGCCAATACTACAGAAAATTTTATAGCTGGCAATTGAGGTTTGGTTCAGGTTGGTTAAAATTCTCTGGGCAAGTTCCATAATTCCACGGGCATCAGTATTGGGCACAAGCACAATAAATTCATCACCACCATAGCGAACGAGATTATCAACTTCCCTTACAATATTCCTCAAAAAATTGCCAAATTCAATCAATACCCGGTCACCTTCAAGGTGACCATAATTGTTATTAACTTCCCGGAAATTATCTAAGTCAATAATAATAATACCAAATTTTGCCGCAAAACGATTCGCCCTTTTGATTTCATTATCCACCCAGTAATATAAAAACCGCCGATTATAGATTCCGGTCAATTCATCATAATAAATTTCTTCTCGTTTCATTATAAAATTATATTCAGGAAAACTTTTACGTCAATCTATTATACTTGAATGTAATTTGTCAAATATTTTTCACCCGATACCCTAATATTCTTTCATTCTGATACTCTTTACTCGTATCTCAATGCCTCAATCGGATTCAATGAGGCGGCTTTACGTGCGGGATATATTCCAAAGAAAATACCTACAGCTGAAGAGAAGCCAAAACCCAAGAGGATCATCCAGGGAACGACCGCGGCCTTAAGCGGCGAAACCGCCGAGATTATCCAGGCAAGGAAAACACCGAGAATAATTCCGATAATTCCACCAATAAGGGCTAAAACAACTGACTCAGTAATAAATTGTAGTAAGATATTTTGATTTGAGGCACCGACTGCCTTACGTATGCCAATCTCTCTGGTCCTTTCTGCAACCGAGACGAGCATAATGTTCATAATACCAATCCCTCCAACAATCAAAGATATTGCCGCAATTGCTACAATTGCCACAAAACCAACACGCGTAATATTTTGATAAATCTCAAATAACATCTGCTGGGTTCCCAATTCAAAGTCATCGGGTTGGTCAAGGCGCAAGCCATGCCTGCGTCTCATCAATTCCTTGATTTCATCTATTGCCTTCTCAACCCTTCCTGGTTTTGGCACGACACTTATTGAATAACCACCAAAAGCCCTTTCAAATACTGTCGTTTTTCTTCGAGGAAACGCCTTTTCATAAAATGTATAAGGGATGGTCACAAGATTGTCCATACTCTGACCGAGGAATGAACCTCTTTCCTTATATACACCAATAATCTTTATGCGATGTATACCAATATTTAAGTCCTTGCCCACCGGTGATTCATCGCCAAAGAGATTTTTTACAATATAAGATCCGACAACACCAACATTTCTTTTATGAAGTATATCATCAACATTAAAATCCCGTCCAATCTCTACAACATAATTGTGTGCTTTTGAAAAGTCCTCGGTTGAACCCTCTATTGATGTCATTGCAATCTCTTTATCCTGATACTTTAATTTAGTAAAATTCTGCTCAATCGTCGGTATTGCGGTCTCTACTGATGGAAGTTGTTTGAGGGCAACAGCATCTTCAGGCGTTAAATCATGACGCTTTGCAATCTCTTCAAAATTGGTCGGTCCCATTCTTACCATTGAATACTTTGTAACAAATATCAAATCAGAACCAATAGATCGAATCTGACGCGCCACTGATTGATTCAAACCCTCAATTAAAGATAAAATCGCAATAACCGTGGTCACACCAATGATAATTCCCAGGGTGGTCAAAAAAGAACGCATTCTATGGGATTTAAAAGTTTGGAGTGCTAAATTAAGTATTTCGGCCATTGTTACTTTACTTAGGAAAACAGAAGCTCAGGATATCAGACACTATAATCTCGTAGTTTTGCTTGGTTAAATTCAAAATCAGTATATTTTTCAAATTTCCATTCTGATGATCTAATATCTTTGAATTCACTCATCCACTATCCTTCCATCAATAAGTTTTATTACCCTTTTTGCATGGCTTGCAATATTCGAGTCATGGGTAACGAGCAAGATAGTATGCCCTTCACTGTGAAGCCTATCACACAACTCCATAATCTCTTTTCCTGTCTTTGTATCAAGATTTCCTGTCGGTTCATCAGCAAAGATTATCTTGGGATTGTTAATCAGCGCCCGGGCAATAGCGACCCGCTGGCATTCACCACCGGATAGTTCATTGGGCCGGTGATGCATTCTTTCAGCCAGACCGACTTTCGATAGAATTTCTTTTGCCCGTTCAATTCTATTTTTTTTATCTACACTTGCATATATCAATGGTAGGGTTACATTATCCAGTGCGGAAAGCCTGCCAAGAAGATTAAAATTCTGAAATACAAAACCAATAAAGCGATTTCTGATTTTTGCCAGTTCTACATCAACATAATCCGAGACCCTTTTATTCTCAAGAAAATACTCACCCTTTGTTGGTGTATCAAGACAACCAAGGATATGCATCAGGGTGGATTTGCCTGAACCTGATGGCCCCATAATGGAAAGGTATTCATTTTCCTCAATCTCTAAACTTACACCCCTCAACGCCTCAATCCCAACTTTACCCAAGCTGTATTTTTTATAGATATCTATTGCCTTGCAGAGCATAGTCACCTTAAAAGAGCTTATCAGGATACCAGGATATCAGATGTGGTTATCAGGATATCTGAGTATCAGATAATAAAAATTTTTCTGATAATCTAATATTCTGATATTCTTCATCCTGTTCATCTGATGTCCTGACTCCCATCGTTTTTCATTTCTTTAAATTCTACTCCTGTACCATCTTTTAATTTTGAGAGAACCCGATATGGACCATTAATCACAGTATCACCTTCATTAATGCCGGAAATGATTTCCATTTCAGTATCGCTTGATATACCGGTTTGAATCTCTTTTAAAACTGCTTTTTTATTTTGAACGATAAAGATCGATTCCACCATCTTGTCTTTTATTTTTCGCTTTCCTACAGCCTGAATGGGAACAATTAAAACATCGGTCTTCCTATTTGTGAATATTTCAGCCTTGACATTCATCCCTGGTCTGAGGTTTGAAGAAAAGTTCTTTAGTTCTATTTCTACTTCAAAATCGGTCGCCTTTTCCGTGGTGGTGATTGAAGTGATAGGCATCAAGCCGACCTTTGTTACTACGCCCTTAGATACCGAATCAGGCAGGGCATCAGCAATTACCTCTGCTGCCTGTCCAACTTTTACCTGTGGGACTTCAGTTTCATCTATCTTTACCACTGCAATCAACCTTGACATATCCGCAATTGTCGCCAGAACTGTTCCTGCATAATTCATCGTGCCCATTATCGCGGTCTCGCCTTCTTCAATATTAACTTTCATTATTTTACCAGAAATTGGCGCATAAATTTTGGTCTTCTGATAGGCATCCAGTGTCTGGTCATATCTTGCCTTTGCTGACTGGTAATTTAATTCAGCAGTCTCAAAATTTTCTTTACTTATCAAACCTTTTTCATAGAGGTCTTGTGTTCGGCTAAAGACCTGCTCAGCCTGCTTGAGTTCTGCCTCTGCCAGTTTATAATTTGCCTGCGCCTGGATATCATCAAGTCCAATCAAAAGGCTACCTTTCTTTATGAAATCACCTTCTTTGTAATAAATCCTTTTTATCCGACCAATGGTCTCTGCCGAGATATCAACCTGTGATTTTGCCTTGAGTTCACCATCAGCGTCTACCTTAGATACAACTTCGCCTTTTTTTACAATCTCTACTTCAACATTTTCTGCCTTTGACTTTTGAGTGAGATTAAGCACAATAATCAGTATTACGACAATTACTACACCTATAATTAAATATATCTTTTTCATCTTAACTCCTCAATAGTTGACTTTCCCAATAAATAAGAGAGTGTTGCCTGATTAGTATAAAAATCACTCAGTGCCCTTAATAAATTGACCCGGGCATTGTAGTATTCATCTTCTGTGCGTAAAAAATCCAGAATAGAAATTACACCCAGGCTATACTGCTCCCGGGCAATGACAATTGCCTCCTCAGCAACCTCTAAACTCTTTTTAGCATATTTCAATTTATCTATTGACTCCTGCAAACTGAAATAACTTGTATATAATGCCTTTTCCGATTCAAGGATTGCCCTGTGCTGGCTATATTTTTTAATCTTTACATCCTTTTTTGCAGTAAGATAGTCGAAAATCAATGTCTTTATCTCAAAAATGGGAAAGGTAATGTTTACACCATAATTTTTTGTTGCGTTCTCACGCCAATAATCAAAATCAAAAACAAATGAATCAATACTGGTATTATACCCGTAAAACACCGAAATCCTTGGCAAAAAGGCAAGTGTAGAAAACCAGAGGTTGGCTTTTGATAGACTACTCATCTGTTTTGCCAACCTGATACTTAAATTGGTTTTCATTAAAATCTCTTTTAATGAATCCAGCGAAGGTAAGGCAAAGGTATCGGAGATAGTGAGCGAGTCTTTAGGATAGATTTGATGTTCAATATTAAGCATTGTTTTTATTTCCTGTTGCGCCTGGGTCTCAAGTGTTCTTGCCTGAGAATTATTCTGCAGGGTTTGAAGATAGAAGACCTCGGCTTGTAGTAATTCTAATTTTGATGCAGAGCCGAGATTATACTTTGTCTCAACGAGCTTTTTATTCTCTACTGCCCGCTCCAGTGCCTTTTGTGATGAATTCAATAGTTCATTTGCAGTGATGAGGTTGTAATATGATTTCTTTAAATTCAGGATAAGATCGGCTGTTTCCTGATTATGCTGTATTGCAATCCCTTTTTCCTGTCCTTTGGCGACTACAATTGAACTGATAATATCTAAATCAAATACCGGAACAGAAAAATTAATTGAACTACTATATTTTTCGGTCGTTAAATTATTAAATTCGCTATGTATCCAGGCACCGGTTGTTGTAGTTGTGGGCAAAAGATAAGAAAGAGCCTGATAAAATTGAATCCGGGATTTTGCCAGTGTTTCCTTTGATTCTAAATAGGCCGGACCTTGTCTGAGAGCGATATCTATTGCCTGGTTAAGGGATAATGAATCAATCTGGGAAAAAAGGAAAACGAGTATTCCCATATATTAATTTATACGCTAGAGATTTTGTAAAGTTTCATCTGTATAATTGCTGCGGTATGGTTGGACCAAGTACAAAATTAGTGTCTGCCAAATGCACCACCAACTGCAACACTCAATAGAACTGAAGCAATCCAGAGTGCAAAGATCAGAATATATGCGTTTTGTTTTTTCAAGTTATTGGTAATACTTATTCCATAGGCAACGAGCAACATCTCCCACAGTATAAAAAAATCAATCTGGTTCAATAATCTGTAGGCAAATGAATGGGTATCCAGATTTGGCACAAAAAGGGCAAAGGATGTGCTTACCAGTAGCGAATGCTTCAAAAAAATCAAAATCCAGCGTATGATGTTCCCTGGTATCTTCACCAGTGCCGAAAACGAAACAACAGAAAAAACCAGTTTAAAAGAACCATTACCACCAAGCATCGGGATAAAAAGATTCAACAGCGCAGCAAAAATCAAAAGAATGACCAGGGTGCTGATTATTGCTCCTAGCCCACCAAAGACTAGCATTATCGGTCCAGAGGAAAATTTCATTGCCTGTTCAATCTGTTCATCGGTCGCATTACGCTCTTTCATAGCCTCTATTTGCTGGGCACTAATCAAATCTCGTGTAGTGGAAATTGTCAGGATAGATAATATTGCCATAACCACGAGTACAACAATCAAAGGCATCAACCATTCCGGCTTTTCTTTTATGCTTTTAAATACCGAGCCTGGATTTAGAAATGTATCAATTATATTTTTCATAATCAATTATACACATTATGCTTTCAAAGTCAACAACAAACAACAAAGGTATATACATGCGTATCATCTTTTTATGGATACTTAAAACCTGTATTCGTTGAAATATAACGCAAATGATACATTAGTACTTCTCATATTTTATTTCCTTAATTGGCTTTGCTTCGGGTTTTTTAAACCAGTCCTTAATTTGTTCCGCACTTCGTATTTTATGCGTGCGGCAAGGGCATTATCGTATTCTTTGAGGAATTTGCGGATTGCTGCCGGGTTATGAATAACCAGCTCGCGCAATGCCCAGGACATTGCCTTTACCACCATATCATCATGGTCGTGGACCAATAGGCGACATACCGCAAGGGTACGAAAAACATCACCGTATCCGCCACGAGACCGCACATTCAATGCTACGGTGCTGACCAGTGCAGTGCGGCGCCACCAGCGGTCTCTTGAACGTGCCCATGTATGAATTAATTTATCGGAAATCTGACCACGGAGCCAGGCTGGCCCTGAAAGCGTGCGGGCAAATGAGTCTACGGTCCACCAGCTATTTACGCCCCTGCCTAATTCTTCAAGCAAAGAGGCATTTATACATTGAAAAGCAGATTTGTGATTTTTGATTAATTCATAGGCAAACCAGCGGTGTCGGTATTTCAGCAAAAGTTCCCTTGCCAGGTCAAGAATAAATTTTGCATTAGTCTGTTTTAACTTTTGCGAATATTTACGGCGCACTGCCCGCGCACTTGGCGTATTTTGAACCGGCAAGGCACGGAGCTCAGCATCAATATCGTCCGCCAATTTCTTTACATCCGTTGACGCCATTTGCGTTGCCATATATTCTAAATTCTTATTCTATAATTATATCTCATGCTACTCGTTAAATCAAGTATTTGGTTAATTGCGCAATTTTACAATTATATAAGTGTCAGATTGAAAAAAACATCTAATTTGGAAAACTCCGCCGCCTTTATGACCCCATCTTTTCTAATTCTATATCTTGTCTCTTCGTCAGTCATCGCTTCGTAAAAGTTTAATAAGTATACACCCGCCCTTTGGAGTATTATATTCCCCAGTAAGTACTTAATACTATTTTCCACTCCCCTTCGACTTTTTTCAAAATATGTATACCACCGCCTTCATCTCCCCAATATTCTAAAATAGCTCTGTCTACATCAAGCCAGTCAACGAACTCCCCTACACGCCAATCATGCATCTCTTTGTATGAAGTACCATCTATATCAATAAAGTTTAAATTATGTTGACAACAATAATTGATTAAGGCTTCGGAACCAAATCTTGATACATTTGGGTTTCCACTCATAAACTCAACCTGCCAGTGTGAATTTTTCTTAACTAATATGGCATCAACAATGTACTTAAGATCGTTGATTTCTTTTGTTAACTCAGCGACGCGGTAACTGTATTCTTCTGAATATTGTTTGCCAGGTTTTCTGTAGAACTCAATTCGCAGTGAATCATCATGCAAAATTTTTCTCTTTAGTGAATCAACATAACTGCTGGCGACTTCTATTTTTGCTTCCGTGGTAACCATACAACTGGTTTCTCCTTCGGTGGCGGAATTCAATTTTTTAATAATTGAAAAATCCCCTAAGCAATTAACATCTACGTCATTCTTTAATAGTTCTTTTGTTAGAATATTTTGAATAAGTACATTTCCAATAGAATCTTTGCAGATGGACTCCATCTTTTTTTTACCAGCACTGAAAAGAGATTTTGACATTACGATGTCTCCCATCTCGCCTTGATTGATGGTGTAGTGTAGCAACGCTCCAAATACTGCATCACCTGCCACTGCATTCTGTATAGATTTCACTTTTCCTTCTCCTACTTTTTGATTATTTGCCAAGAATACTACCTCTTCGCCTTGAAAGGGTGAATCAACATACATTTTATTTTCTATATCCCCATCGGCATTAAACTCACCAGTATAAAACATTGAAGATTCCACATCAAACCATACATTGCAAATTTCATTTTTGTCTAAGTCTACATAACATAATACCCATGATTTTTCTTTGGATACCATGCCTATGAATCCACGTCCTTCAGCAATTTTCTCTAAATCAATAATATATTCACTGCGATAATCGCCGGTATATCTCCAGATTACATGAAAAGCAAATTCGTATCTTGCAATACTCTTCATTTCCTTGCCATCCATTAAGCAATAAATGTAATTGTAAGCTGATTCATGAGGATCTAAGTAAATTTTTTCCGTTTCATATTCAATTGGGACATCATCTTCATCCCAAAATTTTATATAAAACTCTACAGATACTCCATAATCAGTTAGATTTTTTGTTGTCCAGTAATAATATACATTGCCCGTTTTCTTGTCATCATCAGGAATTTTCTTAACTAAAATAGGATTTATAATTTTTATATCAGTATCCTTCCCTACTGTGTAACATGACCATAAATGTTTGTTGTACCTATTTATTATCTGCAATTTTATTTTTTTAATTTCCTTCTTTTGATTATACCAAGTCTCATATTTATAAATGGATGGGATTGACCACCGCCAACCATCACCAATACCAATCCAATCGATATTCAAGCCCCTATTATCGCCGTCATCATATTCTACACCTAAAAGAATATCATCGTCATCGTAACATCTTGCAGATAGAACAAACTGGTCATTACGCATTGATTTATTACTTATATTTTTTATAACTCCTTCTAAATCAAAAAAATCGCCTTTAACTTTACAGTCCACTTTTGTTATTCTTAAACCCCATTTCTCTCCGTCTTTTGCCTGAGCTGTCATATTTGCTAATAATATTGATAATATGTATATAATACCCATATTTTTCATACTACTCCTCAATTTTGTAATATTCCTTCAATTTATCCCTTATAATGTTTTGTTTTGGATTGTCAGATTGTAAAATCTTAATTATTTCTCTGAGGCAATCTGAATGGTACTTACCCTTTTTTAAAATAAAAATTGGACCTTCGTTAATTGCACAAGGCGCATATCCATACCAACCTTTAAAGTTCATTGTTGCCATTTTGCCGAGAACCATTGCAACATGCATTTCATCAGATGATAGACAATTTCCCCTCATTTCAAGACACAGGATAGCCTCTTTGATATTTTGATTTTTGGGGTTTTCCCATGTAATTGTCGTTGGATGCAGATGGATGTGTTTGAATATAGTTGTACAGCACGCTTTGATGTGGGAATCCTTAACTGTAGTACCTTCTTTACCGAGATAAGTTTTAACACTTTTCAATCCTAATCTGTGTGAACGCAGGCGTTTAGCTAATCGGTAATAATATCCTTTCGGATAATGAAGCTCGAAGTAATACAATTCGTGTAGAACAGGATGAATGAAAAAAAGCAAATACCATGCCCAATCATCTTGACTAAAATTCTGAGAGAACTTGCCGAATTCTTTTTCCAACCGAGTGATATCATTTGAGGCTATTTTGTGCAGAATAGAAATGGTTATAGGATTCCAATTACTGGAAAGAAGATTAAAAGAATTTTGCCTTTTGCATTTCTCGACATCTTTTTCTTTTATATTATTTCTTCTTAACCAACTAATAACATCTTCATGACTCTTGAACTTCGTTGCCCACCCACGATATCTCTTCTGAAGTTTGGCGTAATTACTGGATATCTTATTGATGTCACAGATGAAATCAGTCTCAGAGGTTGTTCCCTTCACTGTTGAAAGTAACAGTTCAGAAGCTATGTCGTAACCCCAGCCTAATCTCTTATTCATTATTTTTAAATTTGCAATACTTAGTTTTCAGGTTCTACTTGTATATATTTGCGATTCAATTCTTCAACAGCCAATGTGTAAATTCTCATTTAATTTTGACCTTTTTTTTCGACAGTTAATTTACTCTCTGAAATGTCGTGGTATACCATTGGAGCAAATTAATCCTTTTTACTTTGCTTTAACTTAGCGGAATATTCAATTTTATGTTTTCCTCTGAACAGCATAATTTGTGGTAGAGTAGTGCTATAAGAGATGGGCTTTTTTATTTGCCTCGGTTCTTTCAAATAATTGTCAATAATATGATTAAGCGTATTTAAGAATTTCTGGGTGTTACGGTCTGTTTTGAATATTTTAATACCATTTTTTATCTCGGATTTTATTTTTTTCAGGTAACGACAACGATTAAAGACCAAAAGATTATCCAATTCTCTTGGTTCAATCTTGATTGTATTGCCACCGTATTTTCTGCCAACTTCCCTTAAATTCAACATTGAAAATTGAGAATTCAACAATGCCCAAAGAATTTCTACACATTCGTTTTTAACAATTTCTAATTTTGGGTAAATCAGATGAAAAACATTTACCGGTCTAACTCCTGCCTCATTTAAGATAAACCTTGGGTTATCTCTTGCTAAAAGTGTAAAAATGATTGGTGGGACTTCCCTTTTTTCCATTGTTGATTTAGTGATAACCAAATCAAGATTCTCCGGATAATTCCAATGAAATTTTCTTGACAGTTTTTCTCACTGCCTCAATGCTTTCTATATTATCAACGATGGGCTTAAGATAATTTTCATTAAAAACAACGAAGCCATTATCAAGACGGATAAAGTACTTATGGAAAGCTTTTAATGCTCTTTGATAACCAGTTTTGTCTTTAACTCGTGGGCTATTAGATAATCTTTCGTATTCTTCAATGTTAAATACTGCGTAAGGGATAGTAACCAATGATTTCTTTGTACTAATTTTAAGAGCCTCTTTTCTTTGGCTTATTTTCGCAATTCCAAATCCAATATCATTTACTTTTGCGTCAATACCCTCTTGAACATCCAGTTCTGCATTACACTCAATTTCTAATCCATCTTCTTCCTTAGCACATAAGAAATTAAATAAGTAACAAAAATCTAATTGTGTAAGAACAGATATCCAGGTTCTATACATTCTGGCCTTGAATCCCAGAAAAAACCGAGTTTCATGATCACCATTAATTTTACCATTATAAAATTTTCTATGTGCGCGAACAACTTCTTTCAAAGCTTCAAGTTTTTTTGTAGTTTCATCTCCTTTGATAAGTCCATTCCAAAACTCGTTGAACCATTCTTCAAAATTAAAAAATGATTGCTTATCCCAGTATTTTTCAAAAATTGATTTCTGAGGAAATAGTAACGGATGCAGGTCTTGTTCTACCCATTTCATACTCAACTCTGCCCGATACTTGTTCAATGGTATAGTTTTAAGAAATTCACGATATTTTCTTAAATCTTCAATAGGGTTCTTCTTCATAATATTTCCTTTCTTTTTATCTCCTGCCATTCTTTCTTATTGGGTAAAGGAAGGTTTTTTAATTGAGTAATGCTTAAATGATAAGTAATCTCTCGATAAACATCCTTTACATATTTCCTTACATAATCGGAATTGAGATATTCGATTATCTCTGAGTCACTCAGGTCAAATTTTAAATTGAATAAATTATTCTTTCTTAAGAGGTGATAAACGTCGCCCATCCAGGGATAACATTTTTCATCATAAGCGGCCCCCACTCTGCCGTCTCCTCTGAAACCTAAACCAACGACAATATGGGGAATATTAAAATATCCTCTAAGTTTATTTACTTCTGTTTTTTTAATCCAATAACCTGTAAGATTATTATAGATAACCTTATTACATTTAAGATTTCTACCGTTCAAAAGCGGTAAATAACTATTTTCTTGGAGAGGTTTTTCTTTTAATATATAAGAGTTATGTTTAATTTCAGGAGTTCGTGGAGAAATTCTGACCTCATAAATATTATCTAACCGGTAAGAACAAGTGCTTTCTATGGTATGGGTATAGCCCGTTTCAAACTTAACTACTTCACCCCGCCAATGAGAATTGATCTTTATCGTGCTAATCTTATTATTCTGATATTCTAAAAATTCTAACCTACCAGTAAACTTATCAGATTTAAGAAAATTTAATACCACTGACGAAACTTCGGCCTCGGGTTTAAATACATTCGGTCCCAAATAAATTATTGCGGTTCCACCATTTTGGGACAAAAAAGCTCTTAGTTTTTTAAACTCATCCAGAATCATAAATGTCGCGGGAACGATAAAAATTAATTGTCCTTCAGGTCTGAGAAGTTTAATAGACTTTTCTATAAAGGCACCATAAACATTATATTTTCCGTACCAAGTTTCATACAGAATTTTATATTTCTCTTTAGTATTAGGGTCTATTTTTATTGTGTAATGTTGGGAGAGACTGGGAATGCCGTAAGGAGGGTTGCCGATAACTAAGTCAAAAGATGTCTCTGACTCCCATAAAAGATAGTCATCTTTGATTATCTTGATATTATTGCCAACACTTAAAGTAGTTAAATAATTAATTACCTCCTGATTAATTTCTATACCCAAAAGTTTCGCATGTTTAAAAAGTACAGGCTGATTTCTTTTTATTCCAATTAAAAACTGTGCCAAACCACAGGCTGGTTCTAAGATGGTAATATTTTTTTTACCAATATTCCTATTATATTTAGCGACATCAATTAAGTTAACCATAAAATCAACAATACGTTCAGGGGTAAAAAACATTCCATAATCTTTCTTGACGCCCTTGAGATTATTATTCACGATATTTTGATGGACTTTGTAGTCCACCAATGCTTCTTCTCTTACCAGTAATGATTTATATCTTTGGGGCTGATATTTTATTTTCTTCATATTCTGATCACCTTGTTTATTATATATATTAAATCCAGATTTTTAGCATTGTCAAGGTAGTGTGGGAATGAAAGGAGAGAAATTTGTTCTCTTTAGATACTAACGCTTTGTTGCCACAACAATATCTCTCGTGTCCCAGGGTTCACTTCATTATTAGGATACCGAAGTCTTCCGGATCATAGCTTATTGGTATCTGCCAGTCTGCAGCACTATTAAACCTCTTCTGCTTTCTGCGGAAATTGATTGCCCATATTTTTCCTTTTTCTCCTATTGCGCCCAGCTGGTCAAGTGGTATCTTTGCTTCTATACTCCAGTAATCGCTGCCTTTAATGGTTTTTACCTTATACTGACCATTCCATTTTCTATCCGCATCTTGAGCTTTTTTATTTTTTACATTTATCTTTTGGTCAAAAGGTGTTCCTAAGGGATTGAAGTATATTTGAAAAACTGGTCCATCGTTTATATCAGGCTGGAAGAAATAACCGATGCAGTCCTCAGCGTAAACAGCACCATCATGTTCAGTCGCGGAGGCAAAGATTGAATCCATCTTCTTTTCTGTGCATTTTGCTGCAATATAGAGATTGGCTTTATCCCATGCAAAATAGAAATCTACGGGCTCAATTGTCATGGAAGAACCATCTGGTCCAAACATTACTCTTACTGGATTCTTCCAAATCTCTTCGTTCAATTTACCGTCTACAACCAAAGACTTTTTAGCCTCATAGGCATATGCCTTGCGAGTAACCTGCATATACTTTTCTAATTTGAATTTCTTGCCAGCCGCATAAGGGTATTGAATAGAGAGTGTTGGAGTTGGATAGAGCGGACCATTACATTGGACCCTGAAATTTGCCTCATAGATTTTATTCGGTTCTATCTTAACCGGAAGGTATAAGGGCGTAATACGCCAGCCATCTGGGATTTGCCAGCGCAGTGTGTCTTCAAGAGTAATTTGCTCATTCAAATTTACAATCTTGACCTTTACCTGAGTCTCAGGCACAGTAACGCTAATATCGACTGGTGGTTTGTCTAAATTCATTGCCTCAGTTTTTATGCTATTGACTAATCTGTATTCTGCACCAGTCAATTCATCCCAGGGCTTAACCCCACCCAACGCAATTGGTGCAATTGAAATTTCCTCTTTATTAACTGTAACCCAGATAAAGTGGTATTGTAAACCAGTTGGACCCGGGATGCATGCACCACCTGAACTTCCCAAACCGGTATAGAGCACGCCATCATAGTTTCCACTAAAATAATCGTGGTAATGTCCAGTAAACACAGCATCCACACCGTATTTAACAAATATATTATGAAGGGTATCATTCTTCCCCGCGGCCCTTGTTTCAATCCAGTACGGTTTATGGAAAAATACAAATATATACCGAGCCTTTGAATTATTATGCCAATCATTGATTAACTAATCGATTTGTTCTTTCTGCTTTTGAACAAAAATTGTATCAATATCGTCAATGCTGTTATCAAGTATTACGAAATGTAAATCTTTTACATCAAATGAATGATAAGGAGGTCCAACATAACGTTTATAATATTCGAGCGAAACAGAATCCCATATATCATTATTACCCGGTGTGATATAGACCGGCGCAGTCAAAGATGCAAAAAGCGTTTTGATTTCTTCCCATTTCTGTTTAAGTATGATTGTATCGTTACTTCCTTCAATCTGGTCACCAACCGTTAACACAAAATCGGGCTTCAGTCTTTGAACTTCTTTAACAATCTGTTCGTAAATACCTGGGATAGAAGTTCCTGCTCGGTCGCCAATAACCGCAAAGCGAATTGGGCAATTACCATTCTGAATCGCTAGACTGCCAGAGTACCCTACTACTAAACCCATCAATAAAACCAAAAATACCTTACTGAATGGATGCATTCTGTACATAGTTACCTCTTTTTCTATAAACTTGAATTTGGTAAGAGTATAAAGAAAATTAAATCGAAGTCAAGCATATGTAGATTCCAATTGATTCTTGACTTTGTCTTAACTACAGATATAATACATTCCGGAGCACACTTGGAAATTATTATTATTAATGAACGAAAAAACAAAACATTAAATTTTCTTATCAACTGGAGTATTTTTACTTTAATTAATATTGTCATTATCGCAGTATTAATCCTTTTTGTTTATGGGGTTATCAATTTTGCCCGTGGTAGGGGCGACTATAAAAGACTGCAACAATTAACCCGAGAAAACGGTATCGTGCAACGAGAACTTGAACTTATGGAAACTGAGATAAAATCGTTAAATGCCATCCTTGATAGTTTAGCAAAAGGTGATACAGTATTAAAGAACTTTGCTGCATTAAGACCGCTTGAGGCGGTTATCTCTTACGCGGGTGAGGAAGGAGTACAAAAAGATTCTGTGGAAAATAAAAATCTTGGTCAGCTGTCAACAAACCTTGATGAACTCCTTTCAAAAGTAGAAAATCAATATTCAACGAATAAAGCAATCCTCGCTTATCTTAATCAAAAAGAGCATTTAAAGAATTTTATACCATCTATTGCGCCAGTTAATGGTTGGTTTATGCGGGGTTTTGGTTATTGTCTTGATCCATTCACGGGTACAGTAAAGATGCACGAAGGTATTGATATCGCTGCACCTATTGGCACGCCAATTTTTGTTACTGCAAATGGTGTAGTAAAAAAAGTTCAAAACACAAAAGATTTTGGTATTATCATAGAAGTCAATCATAATCAAGATTTTATAACAATCTATGCCCACTGCCAGAATCCAAGAGTCAATAATGGACAATCGGTCAAAAGAGGTGATATTATTGGCTATGTCGGGGCAAGTGGTAAGACCACAGGACCTCATCTTCATTATGAAATAAGAATATCAGGCGTTCCAGTTGACCCCCTGGATTATATAATCCTAAATACAAGTCAATAATCAGCCTTATGAATGATATTGTAAAAAGAATTAACGAAGTCAAAAAGAAGCGGGAGGCAGTCATTTTGGTCCATAATTACCAGTTACCTGAGGTTCAGGATATTGGAGATTTTGTTGGTGATTCCCTGGAATTGGCACGTATCTCCCATGATGTACCATCGAAAGTCATACTCTTTTGTGGAGTCCATTTTATGGCTGAGACTGCCAAGATTTTCAATCCTGGAAAGGTTGTATTGATGCCTGATCTCCATGCGGGCTGTCCCATGGCAAATATGATTGATCCATTAAAATTAAAAAAGGAAAAAGAAAAACATCCTGAAGCCGGAGTTGTAACATATATAAATTCAACAGCTGAGGTAAAGGCTTTGTCTGACATCTGCTGCACTTCAGCCAACGGCGTGAAAATAGCCCGGGCGATCGATAAAAAAGAAATCATCTTTGTTCCGGACAAATACCTCGGTGCCTATGTAGCACGGCAGATTCCAGAAAAGAAATTCTATCTCTATGAAGGATACTGTCCTACCCATATGCTATTCAGCAAAGAAGGCATACTGAAACTAAAAGAAAAATATCCCCTTGCCCAAGTCCTTGTCCATCCAGAATGTCGCATTGAGGTTCAGAAAATTGCGGACGCAATCTGTTCAACATCACAGATGATAGCTTTTGCAAAGAATAGTTCAGTGAGGCAATTTATCATCTGTACAGAAATTGGTTTGCTTCATAGATTGAAAAAAGAGAATTCTGATAAAGAATTTATTTCAGGAAATACTAATGCCCTGTGTCCAAATATGAAACTGACAACCCTGGAAAAGGTGCTCTGGTCTTTAGAGGATATGAAATATGAAATTACTGTTGATGAAAGAATAAGAAAAAAGGCACTCGCCGCAATTGAACGGATGGTCACAACATAGAATAAAATTAAGTCCCTTTTATATCATAAAAGACCAGACCAGAAATTAGTTTGGGATAAAAATCGGTTGATTTCTGAGGCATCCGTTCTTTATTTATTGCGACATCGCGCACTTGCTCAGGCCTTGTCGGATTCATTAAAAAGGCAAACTGGAATTCACCAGAGTCCACTTTTTTTATCGTCTCTGCTATCCCCCGCTGGTACCTTATATGGTCTTCAATCTTCTCTGGCTTAATACCCAAAATATTTTCTATCAAAAGCGAATGTAGCACTGCGACATCAAGGTTTTGATATTCTTTACTTCGGTCGGGTAAAACTTTCGCCATTGTTTTTAAATCCGTTAGTTTGAGGATATAACTACCTTCTGAAGAATAGAATCCCAATGCATGCATCTTTTCTTTTTCAAGTTCTGGCTTTATCATGTTTTTTGTTACTTTTCTTACTTCGAAAAACTCTTGTATCCTTTGCAAAAATGTTTCGGTCTTAAAATCCTTTAATTTCATCACCAGACGATGGGTCGGTAGAATAACAAGTCCGGGGTCCTGAATATTTACAAGGGTAACCATCTTGAAGTTTGCTGGATGGCCTTTGTCAATGTCACCGAGTTCATTCCGGTAGTTGAAGAAGGTTTCATAGCGATGGTGCCCATCTGCAATCACAAATATCGCATCTTTTAATTTAGCCGAAATTTTTTCTATTAAATATTTATCAGAAATCTGCCATAATTTGTGGGTAATATTCCGGTCATCCTTCACATCAACTATTGGTGATTTCTTACACTCTTTTTCAATCATTTCCACTACTACATTCTCTGGGTCAGTGTATAATAAAAATACAGGTTCAAAATCTTTTTTTGTTGTTTCCGTAAGGTTCAATCGATCTTCTTTGGGTTTTGAAAGGGTCTTTTCATGAGGTAAAATATTACCCTTACCTAATTCCTCAAGTCTCAGTCTGCAGATAAATCCTTTTCTTATATAATTCTTACCTTCAAGAGAAAATTCCTGAAAATAAGGATACATTGAATCTTCTTTATCTTGAACAAATATTTTGTCTTTTAGCCAATCCTGAACACAATTTTTTGCATTTTGATATTCCTGTTCGCGATTGTGCCCATCTGCATAATGGGTAAGGACCAGATTTACAAAATTATAAGGACTCTTTTTTTTATACTCTTTTTCCATTTCATCTGTAATCTGGTCATATGGCTGGGTTAAAACATCATTAAGATTCTTTATTTTTTTCAAATCGTATCTTATTCCCTTAAAAGGTCTAACCTCAGGCATTAAACCTCCTTTGTGGCTATGCTACACGTGGATTTACGCAGATATAGACGCAGATTAACGCTGAAAATTTAGGTATTTAGGCATTTTGGATTTTTAGGAATTTATTTCAGTGCGTCCCTTACCAATTCTGCAATCTGAACGCCCGCACGCTGTTGCCCTTCTTCGGTCTGGGCACCGATATGGGGAGTAAGAACAATCTGCTCAAGGTTGAATAGTTTATGTTCTTTTGCCGGTTCAACCTCATAGACATCTAGACAAGCAATCTTCACCTTACCTGCAGTCAGCGCCTCATAAAGTGCATTCTCATCAACCACACCACCACGTGCACAATTGACAATAACAACTCCGGTCTTCATCTTATCAAAGGCAGATTTATTCAACAAATGAGTGGTTTCTTTTGTCTTGGGAATATGTAAAGAAATATAATCGGAATTCTTAAGCAAAGTATCAAAGTCAACGACCTTGGCAAATTCAGAAGATTTCACAAAGGGGTCATAGGCAAGAACCTTCATATCCAATGCCTTTGCCCTCTTTGCCAGCTCAGTGCCAATCCGACCAATACCAATTATGCCAAGGGTTTTACCAAAAAGTTCAAAACCATGAAATTTTTTCTTTTCCCATTTACCTGCCTTTGTTGACGCAGTTGCCTGGGGAATCATTCTTGCCGCAGAAAACATCATTCCTAAGGCAAGTTCAGCCACAGAAATGGATGTCGCTGCAGGGGTATTTACAACCTTTATGCCTTTTGCCTTTGCCACTTCAGCATCAACATTATCCAGACCAACACCAGCACGTCCGATAACCTTTAAGCTCTTACCTGCCTCAATCACTTCTTTTGTGACCTTTGTGGCACTACGCACTATTATTGCATCAAAATCAGGAATGGTTTTAATCAATTCCTCAGGTGCCATTCCGGTTTTCTCCACAACTTCAAAACCACTTTTTTTTAAAATCTCAATACCTTCTTTAGCAATCGGGTCGGAAATTAAAACCTTCATTTTACCTCCTTATATTTATTAATTATAGCCAATTTTTCTTTAAAATCAATACCAGTGATTGACAGATAACTTTTATTAATTATAATAGATTATGCATTCAACGACGATATTAGGATTACGCCGCAATGGCAAGGTCGCAATTGGTTGCGATGGTCAGGTAACTACAGGTGAGACCATAATGAAGCAACGGGCAAGGAAGATTCGTAAAATGTATAACGATAAAATTCTCGTGGGGTTTGCAGGTGCGAGCGCAGATGCCCTGACATTATTTGAAAGGTTTGAAACAAAATTGGAAGAATTCCGAGGCAATGTGCCGAGAAGTGTGATTGAACTTGCCAAAGACTGGCGCCAGGACAAAATCCTACGCCGGCTTGAGGCATTTCTGGCAATTCTTGATAGAGAACACTCATATATTGTCTCTGGTGCGGGTGATGTAATTGAACCTGACGATGGTATTGTCGCCATCGGTTCAGGTGCACCTTATGCCCTTGCGGCTGGCCGTGCCCTTTTTAAATATACTCAGTTATCTGCAAAAGAGATTGTTGAAGAATCAATAAGAATCGCAGCCCAGATTTGTATCTATACTAATACAGAAATATTTATTGAAGAATTACAATAATTAATTATGTAGTAATCCATTTCACAATTCCAAAATTAACGGATCAAGAAATTGATAAATATAATGTCAAATTGAGAATTCTTGTAATGATGGAATGAAAAATGAAAAATTGGAATGGTTATTGCCAGAGGTTTATAACCTTATAGAAATGGTTAAAGGAAAAAATGCCAAATGTCAAACTCCGCCACCAAAAATGGATAATCAAGCCACTGTAGAGCTTTGTTTGCAAGGCATCAGTGATCTGTTTTACTGTTTCTAAATAATCATTATTTAACACGCAAAAGGATTAATTTCAGTTTTTTCAATGCATTATCCCTTATCTGGCGCACCCTCTCTTTTGTGATATTCATCAAGCGACTGATTTCTTCAAGGCTCTGCACCTCATAATCACCAAGACCGAAATTCCTTTCCACAATCTCCCGTTCACGGGGTGAAAGTTTTTTTAGTGCCTTCTGGATTCTCTCAGTCTCCTGCTTTTGCTTTAAAATCTCCTCTGGTGATGGTAAAACGAGTTTTTCCGCAGTCATCTGGTCAATGGATATGGTCTCAATAAGTGGCCCTGTATCATCGTTAGAGAATGTTTCATCAAGAGAAAGAATCGGTAATAATTCGGGAAGGGCATTGGAAGCCTGATGGATTGAGATCTTTAAATGCCGGGCAATCTCCTGAACCGTGGGTTCCCTGCCTTTTTCCTGAACAAAGGTAGGGATAAATGATTTAATTCTTTTAGCCAGATTGCTTTTAGGGACAATCTCCTGGTCAGCATATATTGCCTTATATATTGACCTTTTTATCCACCAGGTTGAATAGGTGCTGAATCTGTAACCTTTGCGTTCATCAAATTTTTCTACCGCACGCATAAGACCCTGTGTTCCGGCATTGATCAATTCACTCAGGGTCAAACCATAATCCAGAAAATTTTTACATATGTGAAGCACATTTCTTAAATTTGAAAGGATAAGTTTTTCTTTTGCTTCACTATCTTCTTTTTCTCTTATGCGTTGAGCAAGTTCAAATTCTTCTTCTCTGGTTAGAACCGAATATCTTGAAATTTCCTCAAGAAATTGCTTTAATCCTCTTTCAGTTACTCGCTTTGATTTCCGCATTAATTATGGAGTCAATGCTACATACCTCTTTCTTTCTGCCCGCTGAATCTGGAATATCAGTGGTTTACCTTGTTTCAGATTCTTAACTGCATTCCTGAAATCACTGATGTTTTCGATCTCCTTATTACCAATGCCAATAACCACATCCCCGATTTGAATTCCCGCATCTTCTGCGGGTGAATTGGATTCCACACTTATCACCACAACACCCTTTTTTGCGGTAAGATTATATTCTTTTACCTCAGGGCTGTCAATATCCACGACCTGTAATCCAAGTTGGGTCTCTTGCTTTTCACCACGTTGGGAAACAACCTGCGCTTCCATCTCTCCAACCTTTATTCTTAAATCCATCTCCTTGTCATCCCTGACTAACTTTAATTTTACAGTCTGTCCCGGAGGTGTTGCAGCCACAAGGAGCCGGAATGACTGGACATCAGTCACTTTTTTCCCATTAAATTCAATTATGACATCACCTTCTTTAATACCGGCTTTATCCGCAGGTGAATTATTTATAACCTCATTTATCAGAACGCCTTCAAGCGATGATAGATTGAGTGCCTTTTTCATATCTTCAGTAAGCTCTTCAAGATATACACCAAGATAGCCGCGAGTAATCTTCCCTTTTGTTTTTAATTCTTCAATAATCGTCTCGGCAAGATTAATTGGTATAGCAAATCCAATACCAATATTACCGCCAGTTGTAGAAGTAATTGCGGTATTTATCCCAATCACCTCACCCTGAAGATTTAAAAGTGGCCCACCTGAATTTCCTGGATTGATTGCCGCATCAGTCTGCAAGAAATTTTGGAAATCAGGACCCTCACTCAATGGAATATGACTTCTACCTTTTGCTGAAATCACTCCGACAGTAACAGTTCCTTCAAGATTGAATGGATTTCCCACAGCCATTACCCAATCACCAACTTTTATTTTATCAGAATCGCCAAGTTTCAAACAGGGAAGTTTCTCTTTTGTCTCAATTTTGAGTAAAGCAATATCAGTCCGGGAATCCGAGCCAATAATCTTTATATCTTTTCCCTTATATTCTTTTTTGTTAGTGAGTCTGATGATAATATCTGAGGCGTCTTTAATTACATGGTGATTGGTTATCAGATAACCGTCTTCTGAGATTATAAATCCTGAACCGAGCGTACGGGTTTTACTTTCACTCGGCGGTAAGTTTTTAAAGAAATCCCGGAAGAAATCTTCAAATGGACCCCGGAAATTCCATTCAAAATTATCAAAACCAGTCTTTATTGTCCGCTCTGCTGAGATATTCACAACTGCGGGTGAAACTATTTCCGCAACGCGGGTGAACGGACTCTCACCCTGTTCATTTATTATTGGATTGATACCACTAGTTCCCTGACTTGCTTCTGTACGGTTTGATAAGGTCGGGATACCAATACTGATAATCAATCCAAAAAGAAATGCAAATATTGCCGCAACACCGGCAATAATACCTGCCGATTTTAGAGAAATTTTTCCTTGCATTATTACTCCTTTTTTATTTTACCTCAACCTCTACTTCTTTAGATTTCATCGTTTCAGGTTTTGGTAAAGTTATATGCAGAACACCATCTTTATAAACCGCCTTAATCTTACTTACATCAACCTCGCTGGGCAGAGAAATTGTTCTTGAGAATTTTCCGTATTGTCTTTCAACCCGATGATAGGTCTTATTTTTTATCTCCTCTTCCTGCTTCCTTTCACCAGCGATTGTTAAAAGATTTGCTCTTACTGAAATTTTAACATCCTCTTTTTTCAAACCAGGTAATTCTGCCCTCACAATAAAATTTTCGTTATCTTCTTCAATATCAATCACTGGCAACCAGATACCCTCTGCCTCTTCAGTTAGATGTTTTCCAAAGAATGTGTTAAAAAACCTGTCCATATCATCACGCAACGAAATCAACTCTCTGAAAGGATCCCATCTTTTTAATGGTCTATCTGCCATAATTACACCTCCTTATTTATTTGCTTTTCTGCCCAATCGCTTTATAATGCTGTTCCCTTTTCTTTATTTCGTTTTTAAGTTTTTTTATCTTTTGAGCAATATGTTTAGTCTTCTGATTATTTTTAAAATCCTCATTTCCCTTTAGAGGGAAAAAACTATAAAATATCTGACCGAGTTCATTGAATAATTCCTGTAACTGTCTCTTTAATTCAAATATCTCAATCTTTAATTTACCTTTCATCGTTAAATCGCCTGCCTCTTTACTCAAGACCTTAGAGGCATCCTCGAGCCAGCGCGAAAAATCATCCCAGAATTTTGGCATTATTCCTCCTGTTTATCTTTTAGACAATAATAGAATAGAATGGTTTATTTAACTACTGGTAATATAGGTTGCTTAAAATTATTTGTATTGATTTCAAAAAGTCAGTAGGAGTTTTATATCTCCCTAATTTCTTTTTCTTTTTTCTTTAAAATCTCATCAACCTTTTTTATGTATTCATCGGTCATCTTCTGGATTGCTTCCTGTGCCTTGAATGATTCATCTTTAGAAATTTTCTTGTCTTTTTCAATCTTTTTTAGTTCATTATTTGCATCCCTTCTTATATTTCTTATAGCAATCCTTGATTCCTCAGCCAGTTTCTGGGTTAGTTTTACAAGTTCATCCCTGCGTTCACTCGTTAATGGCGGCAGGGAAAGTCTTATTACATTACCGTCATTATTAGGTGTAAGACCTAAATCAGCCTTGTATATTGCCTTCTCAATTGCTGAAAGTACCTGTTTATCCCAGGGTTGTATTACAATCAACCTTGGCTCAGGAATACTGATACTGGCAACCTGATTTAAAGGCAAAAGGCTGTCATAATATTCAACTTTTACCCCATCTAAAAGCGCGGGTGTTGCTCGGCCGGTGCGGATTTTTGCAAATTCCTGGGTTAAAAGATTTATTGATTTGTCCATTTTTTGCCGCGCATCATCCTTTATTTTTTGTATCATAATTTTTCCTCCATTAGATATCTAATGAACAATTGTACCTATTTTTTCACCAAGGATTATTTTTCTCAGAGGGTGTTTCATCAAATTGTAAACACAAATTGGTATCTTTGCTTCCTTGCAGATTCTGAATGCAGTTATATCCATCACATTCAAATTTCTATCAATCGCCTTTTGATATTTTAAACTCCGATAAAGTCTTGCTTTTTTGTCTTTCTTGGGGTCAGATGAATAAACACCTTCAACCTTGGTTCCTTTTATAAGAAGATTTGCGGATAATTCAACCGCACGCAAGGCTGCCGCAGTGTCTGTAGTAAACAATGGATTACCAGTTCCCCCAACCAGGATGACAACGCCACCCTGGTTGTAAATGGCGAGACCTTCTAATTTATTAAAATATTTTACCAAACCCGAAATCTCAAAACTGCCCCTTACGTAAACATTATCAATCTTTCTCTTCAAATAAGAATAGAGTGCCATACCATTAATTACCGTCGCTACCATTCCACATAAATCAGCATCAACAGGGTTTAACCAGGAGACATTTTTACCTCTGATGATATTGCCGCCACCAATAACCACACCAATTTTAACTCCAAGATTATACACTGAAACAATCTGCTCGGTAATATAATTTAATATTTTCGGACTCAGGATTTCATTATTCTCCCCGAGGATTTCTCCGGAAATTTTTAAAATGATTCTTTTGTATTTTATTTTGGTTCTATGCACCGAGGCGAAAACGGATAAATCTTCTAATAACAATATTTTCGCCAAATTTCGCGATCTGTTCTTTTAGATAATCACTAACAGTTTTTTCTGGTATTTTTACAAAAGGCTGTTCTAAGAGGCAGGCAGAGTTATAGAATTTCTCCATCTTGCCTTCAACAATTTTCTCAATTATTTCTGGTGGTTTTTTAAGGTCCTGAATCTGGCTTCGATAAATTTCCTTTTCTCGTTCAATAACATCAGAAGGTAATTCCTCCCGGCTTACCACAAGGGGTTCACTTGCCGCAATCTGCAGTGCAATATCCCGCACGAATCTGCGAAAATCCTGGTTACGTGCGACAAAATCGGTTTCACAGTTTACCTCAACAAGGACTCCAAGCCGATCGCCAGGATGGATATAGGCATCAATAATTCCTTCTTTTGTTATCCTACCAACTTTTTTAGTAGCAAGGGCAAGCCCTTTTTTTCTTAATATATCAACGGCCTGTTCAATTTCACCATTTGCCTGGGCAAGGGCATCCTTACAATCAACAATACCAGCACCGGTCCGTTCCCTCAATTCCCTGATTTTTTCCATATCCATTATGTCTCCTTTTCTTCGGTTTCAAAACCTTTTCTACCCTCAAGAAGTGCGTTAGAAATAATCTTTGTCACAAGGGAAATTGCCCTTATTGAATCATCGTTACCCGGGACTGGATAGTTTATACCTGTCGGGTCAACATTTGTATCCACAATAGCAATGATTGGAATATCCATTTTTCTTGCCTCATTCATGGTAGTCTCATCTTTTATAATATCAACAATATAAACCAGACCTGGCAATCTATCCATGTCCTTTATGCCTTCAAAATACTTTGATAACTTTGTATATTCCCTTTCATATTTTGATAATTCTTTTTTGGGTAACATTGCCCAGCGTCCATCTTCTTTCATCTGTTCAAGTTCTCTCAGGCGTTGAACTCTTGTATAAAGGGTATTAAAATTGGTCAACAGACCACCAAGCCACCGTTCAGTAATATAAAATGCACCTGCTCGTAATGCCTCTTCCTTTACTACATCCCGCGCCTGTTTTTTTGTACCAACATACAAAACTCCCTTGCCCTGCTCAGCAATCCGCACAGTTGCATCATAAACCCTTCTCAACGCCTCCTGGGTCTGGCGTAAATCAATAATATGCACCCCATTTTTCTTACCAAATATATATTTTTTCATTTTTGGGTTCCACCGCTTGGTTCTATGGCCAAAATGGATGCCGGTATTAATCAAATCCTGTAACGAAACGATCTCCAATTTACCTCCTTATATCCCCTTTATCGCTTAGAGAACTGGAATCTCTTACGCCTTTTTGCTAGTCCATATTTCATCCGTTCTTTCTCTCTCGGGTCTCTTTTTAGCAATCCCGCGCTTTTGAGAGTAGGTCTCAGCTCCGAATTGAAATTGACAAGTGCCCGGGCAATACCTAAACTGACTGCGCCTGCCTGGCCCGCAATTCCACCACCAGAAACTTTGGCATAGATATCAAATGTTCCCTTCACACCCGCAGTAATAAGGGGAAGATTAATCAAATCAACGAGGTCTTGCCGGCAGAAATATTGAATTGGTTCTTTGCCATTAATCTTTATACTACCTTTGCCCGGTTGCAACCTTACCTTTGCCACAGCCCTTTTTCGTGAACCATTGATAATTGCTCCCATTAACTAACCTCCTCTATATCTGTATTTCCCTAGGTGATTGTGCCTTATGTGGATGTTCAGTACCCAAATAAAGTTTCAATCTCTTGAGCCTACAGGCACGAAATTTATTTTTTGGCAACATACCACTCACTGCATGGTATATTATCCTTTTTGGATTTTTTTCCAACATAAGTTTTAAATTAATCGCCTTTAAACCACCTGGATAAAAAGAATGTCGGTAATAGATCTTATCAGCCATTTTTTTACCGGTAACTCTGAATTTGTCGGCATTTAAGACAACCACATAATCCCCGCAATCCACCTGGGGTGAATATTGTGGTTTGCCCTTGCCCATTAAAATTCTGGCAACCCTTGTCGCCATTCTACCTAAAATTTTACCCTGGGCATTAATCACATACCAGTTATGCTTTATTTCAGATTTCTTCAAAACCTTTGTTTTCATAGCTTATATTATAGTATTATTTTGCCAAAAGTCAATAAGGTATTTATTTCTTTAGTTGTTCAACAATTTCCGGCAAAATCTTACCAGCTGGCGATAAAATGCTGACATCAACAACTGGTGTAATGGGAGTGGACTCTAAATTTACTTCAATTGTCTTTACTCCATAATTTCCTGCAATCTCAGGTATAGCTGCTGCAGGCCAGACAACTCCGGATGTACCACAGATTATTGCGGTATCTGCAGAACTCAAAAATTTTACTGACTCCTGCCAGACTTCCTGAGGGATGGATTCACCAAACCAAACGACATCCGGTCTTAATAGACCGCCGCATTTACAATGTGGTAATGGATTAAATTGTGCATTTTCAATTTTATCAACTTTATTACATTCAAGACACCGGGTTAGAAAAATATTACTATGTAGTTCTAGGACATTCCTTGAACCAGCACGCTGATGAAGATTATCAACATTCTGGGTCAGGAGCAAAAATCCACTGAAATATTTTTCTAAATCAACAATCGCATAGTGTGCAAAATTGGGATTTGCCTTTAAGATAATCTCCTGGCGCCATCTATACCATTCCCATACGAGTTTCGGATCTCTTGAAAATGCCTCAGGCGTAGCAAGGTCAGTTGCCGAATAATTTTTCCATAGACCATCCTTACCACGAAAGGTGGGAATACCACTCTCTGCGGAGACACCAGCGCCTGTGAGGATAAATAATTTTTTGGTATTTTTTAAGATCTCAACTATCCTATCTATCATTGCCAAAATTATATTGATTTTTTCACTCATTGCAAGTATGCCAAAAACTTTGCCAGCAAATAAATCCGTGTTTATCTTGACAACATATCCTGTTTAAATATAATTTAACAATGAAAAAAAATAAAGAAATTGCCGATATCTTTAATCAAATTGCCGATGCCCTTGAGTATAAAGGAGAAAATGTTTTTCGGGTTGTAGCATACCGCAAGGCGGCACGAATTCTTGAGGAACTGACCGAGAATATTGAAGAAATTGTAAAAAGCGATAGATTGAAGAACCTGCCAGGTATTGGTGAAGGAATGGCAAAGAAGATTGAGGAATACTTAAAGACCGGAAAGATGCAGAAGTATATCGAGGTAACAAAAGGGATTCCTGAATCCCTTTTAGAATTGCTCAATATCCAGAATCTTGGTCCCAAGACCCTTGCCCTGGCAAATAAGCATCTTCGTGTAAAGAATCTTCAGGATTTAAAACGGGTAATTGAAGATGGTGGTCTTGCAAAACTTCCCCAGATGGGTGAGAAGAAAGTGGAGAATATAAAAAAGGGCATTGAATTATACGAAAGGAGCCATGAGAGATTATCAATCGCAGTTGCAGAGAGTATTGCCTCAGGTGTAATTGAGTATCTGAAAAAGAATGCTCCGGTCTTGCAGATTTCGCCCGCCGGTTCTCTGCGAAGGTGGAAAGAGACTATCGGTGATATTGATATTTTAGTCACGGGCAAAGACCACAAAAAAATAGTTGAAATCTTTACTCATTATCCTGGCGCCGAACAGGTTCTTTCTGCCGGCGAGACAAAGAGTTCTATTCTGGTTGGAGGTAGTGTTCAGGTTGATATAAGAATTGTTGATAAGAAATCTTTTGGCGCGGCATTACAGTATTTTACTGGCTCAAAGGCGCACAATGTGAGATTGCGCAGTATTGCTGTGGCTAAAAAATGGAAATTGAACGAATATGGTTTATTCAACAATGATAAAATTATTGCTGGAGATGATGAGGAAGATGTTTACAAAGCCCTTGGTTTACAATGGATTCCTCCGGAACTGAGGGAGGACCGGGGAGAAGTGGAATTCGCTCAGAAAAATAAACTGCCTAGACTTGTAGTATTATCTGATATCAAAGGTGACCTGCAGATGCATTCCAATTACTCAGATTCAACAGCAACAATAGAAGAACTTGCACTGACTGCTCAGAAATTGGGATACGAGTATATCCTCATAACTGACCATTCCCGTTCTGCAAAATATGCCCATGGAATGGAGATAGAACGGGTTCACAAACAATGGGAAGAGATTGATCAGCTAAATAAAAAATTTAAGCATTTTAGAATTCTTAAAGGGATTGAGATAGATATTCTTACGAATGGCAAACTTGACTACCCGGACAAAATTCTTAAAGAATTTGACCTGGTCGTTGCATCCATTCACCAGGGATTTTCAAAGTGTGTCAATGAGCGTATTTGTTCAGCAATGGAAAATCCTTATGTTGATATAATTGGCCATCCCACAGGCAGGCTTATATCAAAGCGCGAGGGATATGTGATTGATATTGAGCTGGTAATGAAAAAGGCGGCTGAAACAAAAACCTTTTTAGAATGTAATGCCTATCCTGACCGCCTTGATTTGAATGATGTAAATTTGAAGCGTTGCAAAGAACTGGGTGTAAAAATCAGCATTGGTACTGATGCCCACGGAATAGAAGAACTACAATGGATGAAATTCGGCGTTGCTACTTGCCGAAGGGGCTGGCTGGAAAAAGATGATGTAGTAAATACTTATTCAGTAAACAAACTTCTTTCACAGAGAAAAATAAATCAGAAATAAACCCCTAAGATTTTTAAAAATCCTACAATCTGTTTTTGCAATATTACTACAATTGCCCCGCCTAAACTTAAAAATGGACCAAATGGTATAGGATTATCCTTGCCTTTGCGGGTAATGCTCAAATAAATAATCCCTAATATTGAACCAACTAATGCGGCAATAAATATTGCAGGAATTATCAGAGGGAAACCCACAAATGCGCCGATCAAGGCAACGAGATAAACATCACCCATACCCATCACCTCTTTTTTATATGCCCAGCCGCCCAGAACCCTTATCAAAAGAATAAGCCCTCCACCAAAGAGCATACCGACCAAGCCAAACACAAGGTGGTGATTCAGAAACTGGTAGAACAATCCGAAAAATATCCCCGGGATTGAAATAATGTCGGGGATAAGTTGGTGGGTAAAATCAATACCCGAAATGATTATCAGTATAATAAAAAAAAGTGATAAAAAGAAAAAATTTATTTTAAAAGAATATTTGTTAAATGACCATAATAAGAAAAGTGCGGTCAGCAATTCTACAAGTGGATACTGGAAAGATATAGGCCTTTTGCACTGACTGCACCTTCCTTTTAAAAAAAAATAACTCAGAATGGGAATATTTTCATACCACTTTATTGGTTTTTTGCAATGAGGGCAAAATGAGCCAGGCACAACAATGGAGAGATTCCGAGGAATCCGATATATTAGAACATTTAAAAAACTTCCGATCACCGCACCAAAAATAAATACTGCAACAGAATAGAAGACTTTCAATGTATCAATCCTTTCTTTTCAGGTTATAATAAACGGCGAATGAATCAAGGCATTTACAAATTGACTCCATACTTTCTTTTATGATTGTAAAAACTTCTTCCAAATTACTCTGCATAACCCTGGGTATAACAAGAACAGCTTTTTTTATACCGGGCACAAGGTTGGATGTGATTATGTCGTGTTCGGCAAGACTGATAAAGACATCAGCGTTATTCAATGGCGTGCGATAGTCGTTTTCTACGATTATCTTATTACCAATATCAACAAGGGTCTTTGCCAACCCATAAAAAAGATACTTAATCTTGTCACATAAATGGATTTTGTCTTCAGGGCTATAGCGGTCAATCTTGCCGTAGACTGTTTTAATCTCCTCAATATTCTTGAGCATTGTGTCATACACTCTTTTGAACCCTGCTGCATCCATAATGTATTATATATATATTAAATTTTTTGTCAATATTACCTTCCCCCTTTTTTTATCCTTTTCTTACTGGTTTTTATAGATCTATCCTGTCGTGGTCAAATGAATTGGACAACCGTAATTTGTTTGAAAAAATTTATTGGTTATAATATTACTAACTATTATAAATTATTTGCGAAAAGAATGGCAATTTTTAATATTACGACAATTGTCGTAATGCCGTAATTATGGTTAGGAACATACAAACATTTTACAGGCACTTAAAGGTCAATTTAGTCCATATCATATCTATTTTTCTGCATTTAAAGAATCTTTCAATCTTTTGTCCTACTTAAGTAGCGAGTGCCTTTGTTGCTAAATAGATAAATTGTGATATTTTTGTATTACATTTTGGAGTTTTAAACACGAGGCACATTTGCCGCACATTTTTTTGCCACCAAGATAACAGGAATAAATAAATTCCAAAGGCGCATTGATGCTTATGCCAATTTGATATATCTCTCTTTTTGTATAATTTGCCACATAACTTACAACTTTTATTTTTCTCAAGGTGCTGAATTGAAGCGTTTTATTTATTGCATCAATAAACTCTTTTGTATTATCAGGAAATTCTCTTGCCTCTTCACGATTAAAACCAGTAACGATTAATTCTGCTTTGTAGTATTCAGCAAAACATGCCGCGATATTGATAAATAGTGCATTGCGATTAGGCACCCAGACATCTTTTAATC
>Ga0172364_10000162_pt1 | contig 41365 bp, 41 predicted proteins | sample LakKivSesite10cm_FD_114545 | JGI IMG/M metagenome (GOLD analysis project Ga0172364, IMG submission 114545) | Sediment microbial communities from Lake Kivu, Rwanda - Sediment site 10cm | ecosystem: Environmental > Aquatic > Freshwater > Lake > Sediment | place: Rwanda: Western Province, Lake...
GAAAGATAGAGAATATCTCTTTTATTTGGGAGTTGTCCTGACTTCCATCTTAATAGTTACTACTGAATTAAGATTATATATTTATCAATCTCTACTTACTGCTCTAAGATATGCATCTTTTCAGGTGGTATCCATAATTTCTACCACTGGCTTTGTAACTGCCGATTATGATACCTGGCCTGCACTTTCTAAAGCTATTTTATTTGTTTTGATGTTTATAGGTGGATGCGCAGGTTCCACCGGGGGAGCGATTAAAAATATAAGAATTTTACTCCTTTTCAAACAAGGCTATAAAGAATTTTATAAATTAATTCATCCTAAAGCGGTTACCCCTATAAGATTAGGAAGTAAGGTCGTTTCAGAAGAAGTAATGCATAACATTTCCAGCTTTTTCTTTCTATATGTTTTGGTTTTTATCACCTGTACTTTCATAATGTCAGGTTTAGGATTGGATGTCTTTAGTGCTATGGCTTCAGTAGCTGCCACCCTGGGTAATGTGGGTCCTGGTTTTGGTTTGGTGGGACCTTCTCAAAATTATGCTTTTTTGCCTCCGCTAGGAAAAATTGTTCTTACCCTCTGTATGTTATTAGGAAGATTAGAAATTTATACCGTTTTAGTGCTAGTAATTCCAGAATTCTGGCGAAAATAAATAAACCAGTAATTAGGGTCTAATACTTGATGAGCATTATTTATCTTCAGATAAAAAACTAAGTCAATTATTCATTTTAATAATGAGTATTAAAACTAAAAAAAGAAGGATATTCTCTGTTAAATTCCTAAGGTGAAAGCCCCTAACTATTAACAATATTGCTTTAGTTGTCATTGTTCCCTTCTTATGATAAAATAAAAAGAAAAAATTTTTGGGATGGCCTGCCTTAACTCGTCAGTAAAATACCCATCTAAGTACATTTCAGCTTACTTGAATTTTCACTTTAGCTGGAAGAAAATCTTATTTATCGGCCTGGATTATTTTTTAAAAAATATTAACATCCCACCCGAAAAAGACTAACTTCCATTTGGAAATCAGAATAAATTAGGGTGGAAAATTTTCCTGTGGTCAATAAGAGGAATTATCTAATGATAAAAAATATCTTGTTTGTCTATAACCAGGTAAGTAAAAGAGAGAAAAAGGGACTTTTTAGAGAATGTACCCTTGCTGAGGAAGTTGTAGCTATTAAACAAGCTTTAATGGAAACTAATAACCGTATATTTTCTTTAGACCTCTTTTCCCCCGAACAGTTAGATGAATTTATAATGAATTCGCCTCCTATTGATCTAGCCTTTGTTCTGGCTGAAGGGTATAAAGGATTGCCCCATACTTTATATGATGGACAAGGCGCAGCTATGGTGCGTAAGCATTTAAATAAATATGGAATACCCTGCAGCCTTTCTGATGTTGAAAGTATGGAAATCTGCCGGAATAAAGATCGGACTTACACTAAACTTAGAGAAAATAACATTTTAGTTCCTGAACATTTTATTTTTGACACTCATTGGAGATTCAATAAAAACAAATTACTTTTTTTAACTGAGAAAATTGGCTTCCCGCTAATGGTAAAACCCGCTGGAGGAGGAGATAGTATAGGTATTACTCCTAAATCGGTAGTATATAATCTTGAGGAGTTAAAAAATAGATTCCTTTCCCTCAAAAAAGAATTGGGTCCAGAAAGATTAATAATCGAAAAATATTTGCCTGGTAGAGAATATACCATAGGAATCCTGGGTAATAGAAGTAAGAAATATATCTTGCCCATTATTGGCTTCCCGGAGAATCATGGTATAAGATACACCTCTACCAAGAAGAAAGAACACAGAATAAGGGATAAGTTCGAAATTGTATATTTAGGAGATAAGAGATTTGAAAGTCTTGCCCAGATTGCTATCCATACTTTCGAGGCAGTAAAAGCTAACGATGTGATTAGAATTGACTTAAAAGAAGACGAATCCGGTAATATTTATGTAATTGATGTAAATGGTACTCCCGCACTTAATCGACAGGGCTCACTAACCTTTATGGCCAGTCATTTAGGTATAACTCATGATAAATTGATCAAATTAGTCTTTTACGAAAGTGTAATCCGCTATAATCTCATCCCTAACCTCCTCTTAGAAGAGATGCTTGCAGAGATTCATATAAAGCTTGCTACTTATTATAACCATCAATACTTTGAAGAGGCTCTCCTTTAAGAATTTAATTACAGTATTACCTGGGATTAGTTTCCCAATCAATCATCTTCTTTTTTAAGGCAATACCTTCTTTCCCGGAAAAACCACCCAGCCCTCCATCACTTCTGATAACCCGATGACAAGGAATAATCAGGGGTAAAGGATTTCCCTTCATAACATTTCCTACCGCCCGAAAAGCTCGAGGGAATCCTGCTTCTTCAGCTATTTCTTTATATGACTTAACTGAAGCGTAGGGAATTTTGCTCACTGTATGGAAAATCTTTTTTTGAAAAGTACTATAAGATTTTAAATTTAATTGATAATTAAGGAAATTTACTTCTTTACCAATAAAATAATCCTGGACTCTGCTAATTAAATCTAAAAAGTCTTTATTTTGCACCTTAAGATTATTATAATTAAAAATATTGAGGTGATTCTTTTCTGAAATCTTCTTTAATGCAAAAATGGTATCTTCCTTTTTTCCTTCTGGCAAAATAAAAAACCTTAATCCTTCTTGATTAAAGATTACCCCTGCCCATCCCCAGGCAGTTAAAAAAACCGCGTATTGAAAATTATTCTCCAATAGATATTAATACCTCCTTTGTCTTCAGCTTATTTTTATTATATAATTTATTTAGTTTTTAATAAAGGAGTAAAGAAAGTTTAAGATCAATTTCTTTAGCCATATAAATAGTTTATGAATTAATTACCTTACTACTAATGCTTTAACTAATTAAATATGAGAAATATAGGCAATATAGAGATAAATAAGTTTTTTTATAAAATATATTAAAAATCAGGGTTGGATTAATGAGGTTAAAAAAAATCGATGTCTTAATCCTAGCTGGTGGAAAGAGTAAGATCAGTTTGAGGAGATTCACTAATCAAGAAAACAAAGCCTTAATTGAAATATTTTCCCCAGGAATTCCGATGATTCTTCAGGTAATTAACTCTTTCAGAAGAAGTAAATATATTAATAGGATTATTGTTACCGGCTCAGAGGCAGTAAATAATCTAGTAAACAATAGAGCTGACTTGACTATTCCAGAAGGAGACACTATTTTAACTACTCTAAAATCAGGAATTCACCTGTTGTTTCAGGAAGCACATTTTTTAATCTCTTCCTGTGATATTCCCTTAGTAACCGAAAGTCATATCAACCGTTTTATTGAAGAATGCAACAGGTTTCCGGATTTTGACCTTTATTACCCTATAGTAGAGAAGGAAACTTATCAAAATAATTATCCCTTTCCCGAATTAAGAAGAGTGTATGCCAATTTATTTGAAGGGTCATTTACTGGAGGAAATATTATATTGGTTAATCCACAAATAATTGTTAAATTTGAGAGGATAATTGCTCAATTTATCCATTTCAGGAAACATCCCTTAAAAATAGCTCGACTGTTAGGCCCTCAAATTACCCAAAAATATTTAAGAAAATATCTTTCTATTAGAGATATTGAAAAGAAATTCTCTGAATTATTTATCGGATTTAAGGGGAAGGCAATTATTTCTTCTCCTGAAATAGCCCTGGATATTGATAAAGCTATACAACTAAAAAAACTAAGAGAGATATTGGGCGAAAAAATAAGGTAAAATTTTTATCAGCAAAGCAGATTTAAGCTGAAATCAGATAAATATGACCTTACAGATTATTTGATAGGCTTATAACTTACTCTTTAAACCATAAAAAACACCGCCATGTTTTTCAGTTAAGAGATAAGAAGTAATAAATGCCTTCCGGTCAAGCTCCAAGGAAATGTCTTTTACTTTAGGAAAATATTCTCTTTCACAGATAATTCTAAGAATCTCCACCTCGCCATCTTTCCCATAACCTATAGAGCGAGTAACTCCAAAACCCTCTTCTCTAAGCTTATTTTCAATCTCCTGCCATTTATTTTTCGAAATAATTCCAATGGAAATTATTTCTTTAGAAATCTTTTCGGAGATAAATATTCCTCCAACATTTCCCGCTGCAAATCCACTACAATAAGCTAAAACATTTAACCAATTCCCGATGTCCTTGAGAACTTTACTTACTATTAAAATAAAAATTAATACCTCAATAAAGCCGAGAATAGCAGCAATGATTTTTTTTCTTCTTACAATCATCTGCACTCTAAAGGTTCCAATCGTTACATCGATAACTCTGGAGATAAAAATTATTGTTGCCCCGAGATATAAATTTGAATCCATAACCTCGAGGAGAGAATTAATTATATCCATTGCTTTTTCCTCTTATCAATATTAATATTTAATTAATCTAATCACTTTGCTTTAATAAAATCAAAGGTAATTATAGTATATTATTAATAATTATTCAACTAATCAACTTATTTCTCCATCTTATTTTAAAGGATTAGAACAAATAAAGATAGACCGAATTAACTCAAAATTAAAAAAAGTACTCTAAAAACTTCCTGAGGAGAAAAATTATTTGGAATATTTTAATTTGCATTCCTTTAAGGTTAGTCCTAAAGAGGCAATTCAGATTCAAGAGGCATTAAGAAAACAGGTATTTTTGTATAAATCCTGCCCCAAAATAGAAATAATTGCTGGAGCCGATGTCAGTTATCATAAAAATAAAATGATAGGAGGGATAGTGATCTTAAAATTCCAGTCCTGGGAAATTATTGAACGTCAATATTCTGTTCAGCCAGTTAATTTTCCTTATATTCCAGGACTTCTTACTTTTAGAGAAGGACCAGCATTATTAGCCGCCTGGGAAAAAGTAGTAAATGAACCAGATATAATTCTCTTTGATGGGCAGGGGATTGCTCACCCCAGAAGAATGGGAATAGCTACTCATCTAGGATTATTACTGGACAAGCCTACCATTGGTTGTACCAAAACCAAATTATGGGGTAATTACTTTGCGGTTGGAGAAAGGGAAGGAGATTATACTTTTTTGGAGGAAAGTAAAGAAATAGTTGGCGCGGTACTTAGAACCAGGAAGGGAGTTAAACCTATTTTTATTTCCCCAGGCCATAAAATTGATGTTTTAACTTCCCTTGAAGTTGTGTTAAAATGTATAGATAAATATAAATTACCTCTTCCAGTAAGAGAAGCACACCTCTGGGTTAATACCATTAGAGCCCGATTAGCGAAAATCGAGGGAAAATAAAGAAAGGAAATATATGCAAGCAGAAATTATCTGTATCGGAAGTGAAATATTAAGAGGAGACATTATAGATACTAATTCCAATTTCATTGTAAAGAAATTAGCTGAATTGAACATTGAAGTAAAACATATTATAGAAGTTGGTGATAATAAAGAATCCCTCTCCTCTACTCTACAATATGCCTTGCAAAACTCTGACTTAATTATTACTACTGGAGGCTTAGGCCCTACAGAAGATGATATTACCTATTCGACTATTGCTAAAACTCTGAATCTAAAACTGATCAAATACCAAGAAGCAGAGGAACACCTGAAAAAAGTACTTAATAAAATAAAAATTAAAATGAATACCAGTAATCTAAAACAAGCCTACCTTCCAGAAGGGGCAAAGATTATTATTAACCAATATGGTACTGCCCCAGCAATGATTTTAGAAATAGGCAATAAAACTATTTGTTCTCTACCCGGCGTTCCCCACGAAATGGAAAAGCTAATAGAAGAGTATTTATTGCCCTATTTTAAAGAAAAAATTCCTCCTCCCTTCGTTAAAAAATCGAAAATTTTAAAAATAACTGGCTTAGGAGAATCATCAGTAAATGAATTAATCCGCGACTATATTAATAAACAGAAAAATTGTGCTTTTGGAATTTATGCTAATCCGGAAGATGTTCAGGTTCAGATTACCGCCCGGGCTAAGAGCGAAAAAAAAGCAAATCAAATATTACAGTCTTCCATTAAACAATTAACCAAAATACTAGGCAATTATATTTACGGAAGCGATGAAGAAACTATAGAAGAGGTGGTAGGTAATTTGTTAAAAGCCAGGAAGTTAAAAATCGCAGTAGCAGAATCCTGTACAGGGGGGATGCTGGGTGAAATTATTACCCGTATACCAGGAAGCTCTGAATACTTTCAGGGAGGAGTCATAAGTTATAGTGCCAGGGTTAAAAGGGATCTATTAAAAATACCCTCGGCAATAATCGAGAAATATGGCGAAGTCAGTAAAGAAGTTGCCCAATTGATGGCCGCAGGGGTTAGAAAAAAATGTAATAGTGATATTGGTATTGGTATCACTGGTATTGCTGGCCCAGGAGGCGCCACTGAAAAAAAAGAAGTAGGCTTAGTTTACATAGCTTTATCAGATGGTAAAAAGACTATATTCCAAAAACACCAGCTATGGGGAAACCGGCATTTGATTCGTCTTAGAGCCTGTCGCCGTGCTCTCAATATGTTACGATTATATCTAAAACCAAAATAACCTTTCTCTTAATATTCTACATCACGATCTAAAATTTTGATTAATTCCAAAAATAATCGAAATCAATCAGTATATTTCTTTAATCTTTGAATTCTCTTAGATTTTAAAATACTTCCCTTTATCTTTGAGGGCAGCTAGAACCATTTCTTTAATTTCTAAAGGTAATTGTTCTTCCTGCCATCTTCTTTCTAATTCTATCTTTTTTCCAGCATTTTTAACTGCTCTCCAGGCATATAAAGCTGCACCTAAGGCATGGTCAGCCATATGAGCAGTAGCTACCGCCTGCCCTACTGAACGGGCAATGGCGATAATGGTGGGATTAGAAGATTCTCGGGCTACTGTATGAGCATCTAAAGAAGCTTTTCTAGCTTCTCCTACTGAGGCTCCCCCAACCGGCCATCTTTTAGCTACTTTTAATGCCTTAATAAGACGTTCATCTATCTTTTCACCCAAGAGTGGCAATATATGTTCTGCACAACGAACTGCCCAGTTCATAAGCAGATAGTGATGCTCTTTTTTTAGTAAACCACCTCGATGTTGGGCAACAAATCTTCTATCTCGCATTTAATTAATTCCTTACTAGATCATACAGTTATTTAAATAATTCCTGAACTATCTTCCTGCAAACCATATAAACCTGGGTTCATTTAAAGACGAGTACCCTCCCATACTATTTCCCTTTTTAATTATATCATCAGACACTTTCCCCATAAAATAACCTCAAGGCAAATTTTATATTTTATTTCCCAAAAATATTTCCCTTTTCTGCTCTTGTGTTATAATAAAATTATCTTCTAATTAAATAAATGACTCATCTTTCCAAATAATAAATATCATTTCATAGATAATCATAAGATAATCATAAAAAGGAGAAGTAAAAATGATCAATGATTTTTTGCAACAAATATATTTCCAGAACAGGATAGTTGATTACCTTGTTGCCTTGATTACTTTTATCTTATTAATAATATCTATCCAAATACTAAAAAATATACTACTAAAGTTAATGAAAAACTGGGCAAAAAAGGGCATTAATAAGGTAGATGCAAAATTTGTTAAAACTTTCGAGGAAAGATTAAATCCTTTTATAAATTTAACTTATTTTGGTGCTTTTTATATCAGTATTAAGCAGCTAACTATGAATCAACAAATGGAGAAATTTTTTAATATTTTCGTCATAACCATATTAACTTTTTTCGGAGTACGATTTTTGATATCTCTTATTACCTATGGTTTGGAAATTTACTGGGTAAAAAAAGAAAGAGATTCTGCTAAAAAACAAGTCTTAAAAAGTACAATTACCATCTTGAAGCTAATCCTCTGGAGCGTGGTTTTCATTCTCCTTCTGGATAATTTCGGAGTTAAAATATCTGCCCTGGTAGCTGGATTAGGCATTGGGGGTATTGCCATTGCCTTAGCTGCTCAAAGTGTTTTAGGAGACTTATTTAGTTACTTTATTATCCTCTTTGATCAACCATTTCAAATTGGTGATTTCATTGTTCTAGGCGATTATAAAGGAACTGTCGATCACATCGGTATTAAAACTACTCGTTTGATTGGTTTGGGTGGTGAGCAAATAATCTTTTCTAATACAGATTTAACTAATTCTAGAATAAGAAATAATAAGCGGATGCAACATCGAAGAATTGCCTTTCCATTTGGAGTCATCTATCAAACTCCCTTAAGCAAATTAAAGAAAATACCTAGATTGGTAGAAGAAATTATTGCTAATATCCCCGGAACTACCTTTGAACGTGCCCATTTTACTTCTTACGGTGATTTCAGTCTAAATTTTGAAGTGGTGTATTATGTGAATGACCGCGATTATAAAAAATATATGGACATTCAACAAGAAATAAACTTTAAGCTAAAAGAAGTTTTCGAAAAAGAAGAAATTGAATTTGCCTATCCCACCCATAATGTTTTTATTGCTAGAAAAGATAAAAATAATTACCAAGAAATTAAATTGCTTCCCAAATAGATCTTCCAGAAGTAAAGATTATTAGTTAAATTTATTATTGGAGCATAAAGAATTTAGGCTACAACCATTTCTTCTTACGAAAATAAATTACCATATATATCCCGATTAAAGCCATAACTAATAAGGTAATCGGATATCCCCAACGCCAATGTAGCTCGGGCATATAATTAAAATTCATTCCGTATACCCCAGCAATAAAAGTCAGGGGAATAAATATAGTGGCAATAATGGTCAAGACTTTCATAATCTCATTCATCTTATTACTAATACTGGAAAGATAAATATCGAGCATTCCAGAAATCATTTCTCGATGAGTTTCTATAGTATCCATTATTTGGATACTATGGTCATAAATGTCTCGCATATATATTCGGGTAGCCTCTTTGATCAATTCTGATTCTGATCTTTCTAATCTACTAATTACTTCTCTTAAAGGCCAGACCGATTTACGGAGAAAAATCATATTTCTCTTTAAATCATGGATACCCTGCAAGGTCTTCGGGATAGGATTAAGTACCAATTCTTCTTCTATTTCTTCTATTTTTTCTCCGGCATTTTCCAAAATTATAAAATAATTATCTACTATACTATCTATTAAATTATAAGCTAAATAGTCAGTCCCTTCCTTCCGGATTTTCCCTTTTCCTTTTCTAATTCTTTCCCTTATAGGATCAAAAACATCCCCTATTCTTTCCTGGAAGGAAATAACAAAACGTGGCCCAAAAAGTAAGCTTACCTGTTCAATTTCTATATCATCCCTCGAGTTTGGGCAATAGATCATTTTTAAGATGATAAAGATGTACTCTCCAAAATCTTCTATTTTGGGTCGCTGATTAGTATTAGTAATATCTTCTATTAATAAGGGGTGCAATCCTAGATAATCACCAACCTTTTCAATTACTGTTAAATCTTTAAGACCATCAATATTAAGCCAGGTAACGTTTGATTCATTGCTAAAAGGAAAGCATTCTTCAATATTTTTAATCTCTCTTTCTTGATATTCTGTCTCATTATAAGTAATCAAATTGATAATGGTCTGTTCATTTTCATTTTTTGTTCCTGGATTTAAATTTATAGAGGGACAGTTTTTGTCTTCTTCTTGCTTTAATTTGGTCATAAGAAATCTCCTCTTTTTCCTTTATTTCACTATAATAATTATTTATTAATTTATTAAGCTAAAATTTTGAATCTTGGCCAGTTTCCGAAAAAAAATAAATTACCATCCAAACTCTTGCCCTACATCTAAAGGTAAATATTTGTCCAGCCCAGAATAATTCCCCCTAAAGTATTTTCTTCTGCTTTCTTTACCTGACTGTAATCTACTCTGTCATCTTTGGATAAATTTAAATTCTATAATTAATTTTATAGGTTATAAAATATAAAATTTTTTACTTCAACTTTTTAATTCTGAAGTACAATTAGGACAACGAACCGCTTTAATCGGAATTTGGGAAAAACAGAAGGGGCATTCTTTAGTAGTCGGTTCTGCGGGAGGAGCTTCTCGTTGTCTTCTAAGCTTGTTGATATTTCGGATAATCAGAAATATAGCCAGAGAAATTATAAGAAAGCTTACCAGAGTATTAATGAATACACCATAATTAATAGTAACTGCTCCTGCTTCCTGGGCTTCCGCCAGAGAAGTATAAGGACCAGCTGATTTAGTTCCTTCTTTCAAAACAGCAAAAAGATTATTGAAATCTACCTTACCAAGGAGTAGACCAATGGGTGGCATAATAATATCTTTCACCAGTGAATTAACTATGCTTCCGAATGCAGCACCGATTACAATACCCACAGCCATATCTATTACATTTCCGCGCATAACGAATTCTTTAAACTCTTTTAACATTTCCTTCCCTCCTGTATTTTATTTTTTAAATTCCACAGTCACTAAATTATTGAAACTTTAAACTCTTCCTCTATCTATTTCAGGGTATCATCCCTCTCAAAATCAACAACCAGAATTACTAATCTGTCTCTTCCCTCTAATCTCCACCTTTGGGGAGAAAAGCTAAACCTGTGCTATCATCTCCTTTCAATTACTTAACCGAAAGATTCGGCAATTCCCTTATTACCGATTCATTATATCTCTCTACTATTATAGCAGAACAATCTACCTTAGAAACTAAAATCTTTTCTTGGAGAGCAGTAATGTTCATTCTGCAGGTCATATAAACAGGCCTTTGATTTAATTATTTTTCTATCTTCTCAGCCTGAATAATGTTAACCAGCCTTGATAATATTTCTTTTCTTGATGGTGAATTAATACTTTTTATTATTTCCAAAGCCCTTTTATAATATTCCAAGGCAACTTCAGATTTTCCTAAAATAATATTTAATAAACCTAAATTCCCCAAATTAGTGATTATACCCTCTTTATATCCTATCCTTTCATTTATCTTTAAAGATTCTAGATAATTGTGTAAAGCCCTTCTAACTTCTCCTAATTTATTATAAACCAGACCAGTATTATTTAAAACAGTAGCTATTCCTATCTCATATTTTATCTCTTGGAAGATAGCCAAGGCTAGAGAATATTTCTCTAAAGCCATTTCTGATTTTCCAAGAAGGGCATAAAGGTCTCCTATATTGGTAAGGGTAATTGACCTGTTTTTCTGATCTTCAATCTTTTCAAAAATTCCCAAGGCTTCTTCCTGAAGTTTTAATCCATCTTCGGTTTTACCTAATTCTCCATATATAATACCCATATGATTATAAATACTGGCTATACCTTTTTCGTAGCCAAGTTTTCTATTAATCTCTAGGGCTTGCTGATAATGCTGTAAGGCTTCATCGGGTTCGCCCAGAAGGTGATAAACTATTCCCAAATTTTTCAGGATTAATGATTGACCGGGTAAGTGAGCTATTTTATTTCCTGCTTTTTTAAAACTCTTTAAAGAAGCTTTAAAATAATACTCTGCTTGATTATAGTCTGCAAGATACAGATAAGAATTACCTATAAGTAAGTAGAGGACAAATTTATCCTCTTCGGGAAGCAAAGAATCTTCTAACCTTTTTTTATAAACTTCTAGTGCTTGAATAAGATTATGTTCTTTTTCGTAATTCTGTCCTTTCAGAAAACAATTTGCTCCTAAAGGATCTTTTTTTATTATTTCAAGAAGGGTTTCAGGTAGATCTCTATCCCATAACTCTAATCTTTCATACAAATGATTATAAAATTGTTTGCGCTTTAATTTTTCTTCTCTATTTTTTCGTTCCTTGGTAAGTAGATAGATATTAAAAAAAGTAAGGAGAATGCATGCCACCCCTAATCCAATTTTTATTTCCTGGCTAATATTCTTCAGAGTGAATAGATAAACTGCAAAAATTAAAGGGGAAATAATAAAAGTGAAGTCTAATATCTTTTCCATTTCTCTACCCGAAGTAATTATTTTAAAATAAACGGCTACTATATTTTTATTATTCGAGGAAATTTACAAAAGTCCTTCTTCTTAACTAAAACTATGTTCCTGAAAAAGAATAATCTTGAATCTAATAGTTTATTATCTATTTATTTTCTCCTCATACTCAAATCATATCATAATAGAAAATATAGATCTGCAATCAGGATTATGTTAGAATTATTACTGACTCGATTCTAAAATATTATCTCCTAAAAAAATTAAATTTATACCAGGATAAAAACTTGCTACAGAAGAAAAAAGGATATCTTTTAGTCGCTTTAGCCGCCATTTTATGGGGAACTATTGGTGTGCAGGTAAAAAATCTACTTCACTATCAATTATCAGTCCAAACCATCGTTCTATGGAGAATGGCCTTTGCTTTTATCACTCTATTTATCTATATTCTTCTGACTAATAAAAGCATTCTAAAAGTTGACTCGAGGGGGCTTTTATATATTTCTTTAATCGGTTTATTCAGCCAATCTTTTTTCAATCTATTATACTTTAGTACTATCGAAAGAACCAGTGTCGCTACGGCAGTTACTTTATTATACACTTCTCCCATTTTTATTTCTCTTATGGCTAGAGTCTTTTATCACGAAAGATTTAATCTTCTAAAAATCTTAGCCCTTTTTCTTTGTATCAGTGGTTGTTTCTTAACTGCAAGTGGAGGATCTTTAGAAACCCTCCAGCTTAATTTATCAGGTATTCTTATGGGATTGGGTTCAGGTTTTACCTTTGCGCTCCTAACCATTTTAAGCAAAGCCATAATTAAAAAATATCATCCCTTAACGATTATTATTTATTCTATAGGTTCTGGATTGCTCTTTTATCTTCTCTTTTCTAATCCTGCCGAGATTTTTAAAATGAAACTGACTCCTGGCATCTGGTTATGGTTACTTCTCCTGGGTTTAATTTCTACCACTTTAGCTTATGGATTTTACATCTCTGGACTTTCTTGTGGCATAGAAGTATCCAAAGCAGGAATCATCAGTACTTTAGAATTGGTGGTGGGTGTAATTCTTTCCTATTTAATCTTCAAGGAAAGCCTGGAGAAGTGGAAATGGCTAGGCATTTTAATGGTTATATGGTCAGTATTAATGTTGCAAATAAAAGAATTTGTACCTTTCCATCTTTTCCCACCTTTCTCCTCTATATATAAGAGAAGCAGGAAAATAATAAAATAAAATCAATTTATAAAATTTTATTTTGGTATTATTTTTCTAATCTTTTACTGCTTTTGTTTCTATCTTTTAGGGGGATAATTATTAATATACACTCCGCTTACTACCAATACTGCTCCGATAAGCAAAGAAGAAGATAACTTTTCTCCCAAAATTAGAACTGCTATTAAAGTAGCAAATACAGGCACAAGATTAATAAAGATACTCGCCCGCGAGGGTCCAATCTCTTCAACTCCCTGGTAAAACCAGATAAAAGCCAGGACAGTTCCAAATAATCCTAAGACTATTAAACTAATCCATACTTCCCAGGTAAATTCTCTCATATTCTTTATCTGACCTTCCAGATAAGCAGGTAGAGCCAAAATTAAGGTACCAATGATACAGGCATAGGTAATAACTACTATCGGCTTGAGATTAAACCTGCTCATTACCACCTTACCCATTATAGTAAAAGAAGACCAACAAATTACACAGCCCAGAAGCAATAATTCTCCATAGCCAATCTTTCCCAGGAAAATTTCCCGGAGATTCCCCTGGGATATTACTATTGATACTCCTATTAAAGATAGGAAAATCCCTGCATAGTTAAAATGATTAAATCTCTCTTTAAAGACCAAGGCCGATAAGAGAGTAATAAAGGATGGATTTAAAGCAATAATCATAGAGGCCCGGCTGGCGGTAACAAATTTTAAACCAGAGAAAAAAAATAGATTATACCCTACCACACCAGTTAGAGCAAGAAATATTACCAGATATATTTCTTGAGGCGTCAGGGTCGGTATCCTTCCAAATATTTTAATGACTATTAAGCTTAAAAAAAGAGAGGCTAATAAAAATCTTAAAAAAGCAGAAGTAAAAGTAGGCAGATTTGCGGATAATATTCTTCCGGAAATATAGGTACTTCCAAAGAACAAAGCTACCAGAAATAATTTTATATAGGTGATATAATTGTCCTTCCAAACTATTCTCAAAAGACTCTTCCTAACGCTTTAATCATTCTTTTAATTACAATATGGTTCCTCCCAAAACAGGAAAATATATAAATCCTGCTTACTTAGTATCTTAAGAAAAATACATTTTTTTATCTTAAACGTGGGATATATTTAAACCAAGAGAGGCTATAACTTTGCCATCCTCTCTAAAGCATCGCCAGTCAATCGATAAACTACCCATTGATTTAGAGGTTTAGCACCTATATGCTTATAAAAATCTCGGGCTGGATTCCATTTTAATACTAACCATTCCATACGCAGGCAATTATTTTCCCGGGCAATATGGGCACAATGTTTCAATAAAGCGGTGCCGATTCCTTTACCTCGATATTTTTCATTTACGTAAATATCTTCTAAATAAAGACCGGGCCTTCCTAAAAAAGTAGAAAAATTAAAAAAGTACAGAGCATACCCTATCGGCTCGCCCTCAATTTCAGCCAGAAGGACCTGCGCATAGGGCTTAGCTCCAAATAGACTCTCTCGAAGATTCTCTTCAGTAGCCAGAACTTCCTGAGACATCTTTTCAAATATGGAAAGCTCTTTAATTAATTTAAGAATTGCCGACACATCTTTTATGGTAGCTTTACGAATATTTACCTTAATTTTGGAGGTTCTTCCTGACATAATCCTCCCTTCTTTCGCTATTTTATATTTAACATAGGATATATATTACCGAGGAAAATAATCTCTGGACACCATATTCAATTTTCTCTAATCTCTAATCAATTTAAACCATTAAACAAGCCATGGATGGATAATTTATTATGTTGATATTCCTTTTAAACCTATCTGCTCAGCCACTTCCTGCATTCCAGCAATAGTATCCGCAATAAGGTCAGATAAATCTATCCCGAGCATCTCTGCCCCTTTTTCAATAATTGAGCGGTTCACTCCAGCAGCAAATCTTTTGTCCTTCCATTTATTTTTTACAGACTTTACTGTTACGTCCATGATACTTTTAGATGGTCTAACCAAAGCAGTAGTAACTACTAATCCAGTAAGTTCATCAATGGCAAAAAGGATTTTTTCTAATTCCGTTTGTGGTTCTATTGTTGAACATATGCCCCAGCCATGGCTTATTACTGCTCTTACATACTCTTCTGGCCAGCCTCTTTCTTCCAAAATCTCTTTGCTTTTTTGGCAATGTTGCTGAGGAAACTTCTCATAATCCAGGTCATGAATCAACCCAATTATCCCCCATTTATTTTCATCCTCTCCTCGCTTCCGAGCAAAATAACGCATTACGCCTTCCACTGCTAAAGCATGTTTTATTAAACTTTCATTTTGATTAAATTCAGTCAATAATTGATAAGCCTCTTCCCGGGTAGGATTTTTTGCTTCCATGGTTCTTCCCTCCTGCCTAAAATTTTACTTCAATATTCTCTCTTTCCTCTCCCTCAGTCTTAAAGTATGGTCTGGTCTTAAAAGAAAACAGGCTGGCTATAATCGAAGTAGGTAATTGAGCTATAGAAATATTATATTTCATAGCTGTATCATTGTAGAATTGTCTGGAGTAACCGATTTTATCCTCGGTATCCTTTAATTGATTTTGTAAGTCCATAAAATTACCACTTGCTTTTAGATCTGGATAATTTTCAGCTACCGCAAAAAGTCTGGTAAGAGCAGTAGTTAACTCTGAATTGGCACTTAATTTATCCTCTGGTGTGGTTGCTGATAAGTATTTGGTTCGGGAAGCAGTTACTTCCGCCAGGGTCTCTTTTTCATGTTGAGCATATCCTTTTACAGTGTTAACCAGATTAGGAATAAGATCAAATCTTCTCTTTAACTGAACATCTATCTGCGCCCAGGAGTTATCCACCCTCCCCCTTAAAGTTATCAGCTTATTATAAGTTAGAACCGCCCAGGCAATAATTAGAATAATAAAAATTAAGGTAAAATTCATATAAATACCTCCTTCTTTTACTTATTTTTTTACCACTTAAACTTTTTAAAAAACAATAAAGATATATTAGAAGGCACCGGCCCCGCCACCGCCTCCTCCTCCACCTCCACCAGAAGAGAAGCCACCCCCTGAGCCGGTAGAAGCAGTAGTAGTCCGTACAAAAGCCGAACTGAAAGAATTATGAAAAGACTTAAACATATTACTATTTATTCTGCCTTTGGAATCAGTCATGTGGAATAGATAGGTTGAATTCCCCAGGGTAATATCTTGATTTTTTAAAACTATCCTTAATTGTGAAATTACCTTCTCCGCTATACCTAAAGATATAGCATAGACCAGATAGTGTTCCCATACTACAATAGAAGGGATTTCATAATCTTTCATATTGCTGAAATGCAATAAAAATCTTTTAAAGGCATTCCATTTGGTATATTCATTAATACCCAACTGGGTCTTCTTTCGAATTAAGGCGGCATAGATAATTATTCCTAAACCACTTAAGAAAACGACAAAAAATGCTGGGATTAGCCAGAAGGGCTTTATCCCAAGAAAAATAGCCAGGAAAAATAATAAAAATATAAAAACAAATTCCAGTAAAATTACCTTTAATGCAGATTTCAGTCCTTCTTTGGAATGACCAAAATAATTATATTTACTAAATTCTTTTTTTACCTTAGCCACCCATTGATCATAATTATGCCGAAAATTAGTTTCCGTTTTGGATGATTTGGCATAATCTTTAATCTCTTTTAGGGTCACGTTTTTACCATCACCTATAGAATAAAAAAGCCAGGTAATTAAATAGGCTTCATGCTCTTTTAATTTACTCAAATCGCCTTCTATCAGGCTAAATCTATAATCTTTTTTTCTCCAGTCAGAAATAGCTTCCACCTTAAGATGTTTTTTCCTGACCAGGTCTATTAAAGTGGCAATAATATCTTTAACCCCTACTCCTTGCAGAGACATTAAGTTACTTAATACTGCCGGGGTAATCTCTTGAGGTAATTCCCGGTAATAATCCATTTCTGCTTCAGGTTTTAATTCTTTATCATATTTAAAATAAAGACGGATGGCAAAAAAGATATTAAACAAAATTACTACCGGAATTAGTAGAATAGCCAGCAGGTTAAAGCTTTGCCCCCGATCAACTTCTTTGGCCCACTTCAATTCTTCATTCATTATCTCTTCGAATCTATTTTGATTCACTATTTTAGGACTATGGGGAAACATCTGGGGAGGGAATAAGACTCTAGCTTCCACCATAGTAGCAGAGGCTAATTGATTTACTTCATAAATTATTTTTCCATCATCCTGGATAAAAACTTCTCCATTCAGTGGGCCATGCCCGAAAACTTTTATTTGCTCTAGGGAGATTTCTTGAGCAGGTAGTTCTAATTCTATCCTCAGGTATCCTATAGGTGAGGTATTTGATTCATCAAAAAATTTCCAATAAAATTCTCCTGTATCTCTATATAGAGTCACTACATTATTTAATTGATACTCCAGAAGAAAGGATTTTTTTTGATTACTACTTTTATCATAAATTTGATAAGTAATCATTTCTCCTTTCTGGCTTTGGGTATATTCCAGCCTCTTAGTTTCAGGAAAATATTCCCAAGCTCTAAAATATCTAAATCCATCTGAACCCTTAATTCCTATAGATCTAAGGATGCCATTAAAATCACCATTAAAATCATACTCTAAAATTTCCCTTACCTGCATATCTCCGTTTCCCAATAGTTTAACCTGAGCTCGATACTCCGTTATTTTAAAACTTCTTTCCGCAAAACCACTGAAAGTAATAAAGTAGCAAAGAAATAAAATAATAGATATAGTTAATAAAAAAAGAAATCTTCTTCTATTTAGCTTTACACTAAACCGAATTATATCCACTACTTCTCCTTATGGGGCAAGAAAAACTTCGCCCATCTAAATCGCCCCTCTCGTTAATCAAGTAACAAGTAAATTAAATATTATCTGAAGGGTAACTCATTGAGGACACTAATCTTACCTTGAACTAATTTATCTTAATTATTTTACAAATCTTATCATAAATCCTTTTTTTCAGCAAAATATTTTTGAAAAAATAAAAAAGGAAGGTTCTTTTATTTTCCATTGCCTATGAATAATTAATCAGAAATAAAGAGTCTCTTCCCTTGTGGATATCTTTAATCTAATTATTCATATTATTCATATCTCAAAGCTTCCACTGGATCCATCTTAGCGGCTTTCATAGCGGGATATAAGCCAAAGAATAAACCAATAATTAAGGCAAAATTAAAAGCTAGTATTACAGAAATCGGAGTAATTACTAAAGGCCATTTACCAGCCTGGGCAATAGCATAGGCCCCCAGCCAACCCAATAAAATACCTACCAATCCACCCATTCCACTTAAGCTTAAAGCTTCGATAAGAAATTGACTCATAATATTTCTATTTTTTGCTCCTAAAGCCTTGCGAATCCCAATTTCTCTAGTCCTTTCAGTTACCGATACCAACATAATATTCATAATGCCAATTCCCCCTACCAGCAAAGAAATAGCAGCAATTCCTCCTAACATTAAACTTAAGGAGGTGGTAACCGAATTCACTGTTTCTAAAATTTCATCCTGGCTCATAATAGTAAATTTTTCTTTTTTTTCATCTTTTAAATATTTTGTTAAAAAATACTCTATTTCACTTACCGCTGAGGAAGCTTCCTGGCTGGACCTGGCTTGAGCTATATAGGAAGAGACAAATCGAGAATTAGAAAGCTTCTTCATAAAGGTAGTAATAGGTAGGTAAGCCTGGTTATTTAGATTTCCCATTAATCCTGCTCCCTTTTGCTCCATTACCCCTATAACGGTAAAGAGGTGATCTCGGTTCTGAAAATTCAATTTAATCTTCTCGCCCAGAACATTATTGTTGTTTCTAAAAAGGTCCTCCGCTAATTGTGAACCTAATACCACTACATTACGAGTATTCTCCAGGTCATCTTCACTAATAAATTGTCCCCGAGCTAGATTATAATTACTTACTTCGGGATAGTAGGTATTTGTTCCAATAATAGTAGCTTGTACATTTAAGTCCTCTCTTATTAGTAAACCTGAGCCTTGCGATAAAGGAAGTACTCTTTTTATGGATGGGCTTACTTGCTCAATATAATCAGCCAATTCAAGAGTAAATATATCCGAAGAACTTCGACTTACCCTACCTCCCCATCCCCGGCTGATGCCTGGAAGAATATTGATAATATTGGAACCTAAACTAGAAATCCGAGAGGTAATCTGCTCCCGGGCTCCTGAACCGATAGATACTATAGCAATTACTGCCCCAACCCCAATAATTATTCCCAACATAGAGAGAAAGGTACGTAATTTATTAGTTCTTAGACTATCAATGGCTAACTTTATTATTTCAAAAAACATTAGACTTTTTCATCCCTTTCCATCAATCCATCACGTAAGTAAATTATTCTTCTAGCGTGTTGAGCAATATCTCGCTCATGGGTAACCATAATAATAGTATGGCCCTCCTGATTCAACTGGTTAAAAATTTTCATAATCTCTTCCCCGGTCTTAGTATCCAGATTTCCGGTAGGTTCATCGGCCAAAATAATCAAAGGATTATTTACCAGAGCTCTAGCAATAGCAACCCTCTGTTTTTCTCCTCCCGATATCTCATTAGGTCGATGTTTTAATCTATCACTCAAACCGACACTATCCAAGGCTAACTTAGCCACCTCTCTTCGTTTTTTCGCCTTCAATCCTGCATAAATAAGAGGAGTTTCTACATTATATAAAAGACTTGCCCGAGAGAGTAAATTGAATTGCTGGAAAACAAAACCGATACTCCTATTCCGAATTTCGGCTAATCTATCTTCATTTAATTTACTTACGTCTTTTCCCTCTAAAAAGAATTCACCTTCCGTAGGCTTATCCAGACATCCAATAATATGCATCAAAGTAGATTTACCAGAACCAGAAGGTCCCATAATCGCTACAAATTCTCCTCTCTCCACATAGAAAGAGATCCCTTTTAAGGCTTCTACTCTCACTTTTCCTATTTGATATATTTTCTTCACTCTTTTTATTTCTAACATGGGGCTATCACTTCAATCTCTATATACTTTGTTTATTTATCTTTTAAATTATTAAATTAAAAATAAAAAATTATCGAGGAGGACCACCCATACCAGGTATCATGGGCATTCCACCTCTATTATTAGTAGAAGTAGTCTGTGCACCTGACTTATTAAATGTATAAGCATTAATAATAATCTCTTCCCCTTCACTTAGACCCTCTTCAATTACCGTGTAAACCCCATCACTCAACCCAGTCTTTACTGGAATAAAAACAGGTTTATTCTCTAACATCTTAACTACCATCTGCTGGCCATTATTATTGATCAAAGCAGTGATGGGCACCAATAATTTACCCTCTGCCTCTCCTACAATAATCTCTACCAAGGCAGAGAATCCCGGTTTAAAATAGGGATCTATTTCCTCTAATTGAACAACTACTGGAAGGGTAACTACTCCATTTACATTGATGGTATAATGACTAATCTCTACTACCCTTCCCGAGAAAGACCTTCGGGGAAAGGCATCTAGGGTGATGATTGCTTTCTGACCTACTTTTACTTCCAGACTATCCACCTCATTAATGGAGACTTCAATTTTATAACTACTATCATCAATCAGATATCCAACTTGTGTTCCCGCACTGATATAATCACCCGGTTTGACCGACACCTCAGTAATTAGACCAGAAAATGGGGCTTTAAGGATAGTACCCTCTAAATTTTTTTGAGCGATTTGAAAATTCATTCTTTGTTCTTCTATCTCACTCTCGGAACCATTAATCTTAATCAGTTCATAGGCATTTTTTGCTTTGAGATAATCTAATTCTTGTTGACTTCTTTCCAGGCTAATCAACTCCTCCCCCTGGGAAACTCGTTGTCCTTCCTTAATTAATACTTTCTCTACTTCCCCACTCAAATTAAAAGTCAGGGCTTTTTGATCATCTGGTTCAAGATAACCACTGGTAGAAACTGTATTTTTAAGATTCCCCTTTTTTACGTTGGTAATCATCTGGGGAGTAACATTAATATTTTGTATATTTAAGCCTTCCTGAACCTTCTTTGATAAAAATCTACCCCCGATAAGAGGAGCAATAATTACTATAAGTGTAATAATTCCAATAATTATCCATTTTTTCTTCATATTTTTCTTCTTTCACTCCTTAATGATAAAACAAAGGGTCATTATTTAATTGCTAATCCCTAAAAAATGTAAAATACGCAATTTATTAATTAAAAGGGCGTCCTGGGCTGATTTAAAATCTATCTTGGCATCTTCTACAGTAAGCAATTTTTGCTGAAATTCACTCTCACCAATTAAACCTCTCTGAAGTTGTTCCTGATAAAATTTCAGTTCTAATTCAGCTTTTTCCCAGATCATTAATTTCTCTTCTAAGCTCAACTCCAATACTTTTTGCTGGCTAATTAAATTAGATAATTCCAATCTTAATGCAGCAATAATACTTCGATACTCCTCTTTCAAGTTTTCTAATTTTACTTTATATTCTTCCTCTTCTTTCTTCTGCTTACCGCCGTCCGTAAGATTATAGCTAATTTCAGCACCTATCCCCCACACATTATTTTTACTACTATAAGCCCCGTATAAATCTATTGTGGGCTTTTTATTAGCTCTTTTCCATTCCATCTCTTTTTGAGCGCTTTCTTGGTCTAATAAATTATTCTTTATCTGATAATGAGAAGCAATAACCAAATCCATTAACTCTTCTAAATTATCCAGATCTATTTCTCGAGATTCAGTCTGTTGGATTATTTCTTTTAGAAAGGGTAAATCTTCCTCTAAGATTATTTCTGCACCTTCGGTAAGACCTAAATCTAAATACCAGCTAGACTTTTCTTGCTGGTAATTATTCTGAGCTTGTAAAAGGCTTATCTCAGCTGTTTTCAAGGTGATCCTCGCTTCCATTTCTTGATTCTCTCTGGCTTCACCAATTTCTACTTTTTTCAATATCCGGTTTAAATTTTCTTGAGCATATTCTAAATTAGTTTGGGCCAAAGAAAATTTTTCTTTTAAACGTAAGAGAAGAAAATAAGTCTCCAAAAAATCTATCTTCTTAATCCCCTGTTGCCATTTTAATTTTCTTTGCTCTTTAATTAATTCATTGGAGGTAAGATATTTTTTTTGTTCTACTTCGATAGGAATTATTGGATAAATAGTCTTAGCTATACTAAAAGTTCTTCTCAATCCTCCCGTAATTCCTTCCAGGCCAAACCAGTCTTCTTCCTTTAAAGAAATCTCTGATTGCAGGTTTAATCCATTAGAAAATAGTTTAGTAGTTTTCAACTTAATACCTGGACTGGTACTACTTATATAGGAGCTATCCTCCTCATCATCTTCATCTTTCTCAAAATCACCAGCAATAACTGGATTAGCAGTAATCTGCGTTTTAAAACCATATTCAGTCTCCAGTATGTCCAGACTTCTTCTGATACTCTCAATATTATTTTTTATTTCTTTAAGTGAAGAATTATTTTCTATTCCCCAGCTAACCGCTTCTTCTAAAGAAATTCCCTCAGCTTGAGTAGAATTACTTAGTAAAGGAGGCATAATAAACATTACCAAAAACATTATTTGGAGAAGACCAAATAAAAGCACTCTCTTAACCTGGTTCATTTAATTTCTACCTCTTTTAGGTCATGTCCCATTAACTGCTGTAAGGTCAACTTAGCAATATGATAATTGAGAAGGGCAGAATCCAAATTATATTCTGCCTGTAATAGGCTTATTTCTGCAGACAATAGATCATTCCTGGTTTTCAAACCAGCTTTCACCTGTTCAGATAAAACATTATGATTCTCTCGGGCTTGTCTTAAATTTTGTTGACTCAAATTTAAACTATTTATCGATTGTTTGTAAACATAATATTGCTTACCAATAGAATTATTTAGTTCTTTTAAAGTTTTTTCATAATCCAAATTGGATAGTACAATATCATTTTTTAATCGTTGCAACTCTAAGGAAGGACTCGATGCCACTATCGATCGTTCTAAATCTATTTCGGCTAATTCTATTTCACGTTTACATAGTTCCAGGGCAATACTATTGCTAATCGCTTCCTGGATAGCTGTTTCTTCATCTATCTTCCATATCTCCGGGTAATCTACTTCCCGAAGAATAAATTCCTGGGCTTCTTCCTTTGTTTCATTTATACCCAGATCAAACTTAAATTCTTTAAAAGATTGATGATAATCATCGTTAGCCTTCTCTAATTCGAATATAGCATTATGATATTCATTCTCCTGTTGTAGGAGCTCCAGACTCCCTTTATGACCAGCACTAACCTGAGCCTTTACTTCTTCAAATAGATTCTTTTTCAGCTCTACCCCTTTTTCTTTCAATACAATATTTTTCTTGGCTAGAATTAATTGCAGATACTTCTGAACTACCTCAATAATTATTTCATTTCTGGTCTGATTGTAATTCTCCTTTGCCTGCAGTAGACCTAAATCTCCCTGCAATTCTATATAACGCGAACCCATAAGTAGATTATCCGCTTTATTCTTTTCGTAATCTATCTGCGCATTCTTTAATTCCAAATCCGCAATCTTCAGATTTAAATTATTTTCCAGGGCCAAGCTTATAGCTTTAGACAGGTCTATTTCTTTTAATTCTTCTGCAGATATTTTTAGAAAGATAAATAATATAATAACTAATACCAGAAAATATGTCATACTATTTTTTATTTTCTTAGTCATTAAATAATATTCCCTCCTTTTATCTTTTATTTAGGAAAATATCCCTTCCCCCTTTACCCTTAGAGTCCCCATCTCAATTTTTCATAAACTCTACTTTTATAAAATAAGCAAGTTCTGTGCCAATTTATATTTTAATTATCAAGAAATTATTATCTGCCTAGTAGTAAATTGCCTTTACCTGGCTGATTCAATTCTTTACATTTCTCTCTTAACATATTAGGCAAGATTTTCTCAGCAATTATCGTCGTTTTTGTAATACTACCATAATCATATTGGAGAATAAATATCTTATTTTATTATTTTAACATAATTATTATTGAAATTCCTTATTTTTTCCCATCTCCCTTCTGGTGAATTACCTTTTTTATAAAACCAAAGTCGAGTAAAACCCTGATTCCGATATATTTAATTTCCTACTTCAGGGTGATCTAATTATAAAAGATAAGTGATTATTAATTTAATAACGCTCAAGAATAATGTTTTTTTGCTTGAGCTTTTTCTTTAAATCCTTCTCAACATAAAGGGCTTCCCCAGTAAAAGGATCCTGTTCGATATAATACATTAAAGCGGAATAAGTGGAAGGGAGGGGGGTAAAGATTTGAACTTGTTCGGGAAGTATTTTTAGCTCTCTTTTAACATATTCTTTTAATTGATACATATCTCTTTCCTGACAACCAGGGTGGGCAGCTATTAGATAGTAGGTCAAAAATTGTTTTTTCTTCTCTTCTCGGTTGATTCTGAAAAACTCATCTTTGAATCTCTTTAAATATCCTTGATTAGGTTTCCCCATTTTTTCGAGAATCTTACTATTTATATGTTCGGGAGCAATCTTCAATTGCCCAGAGATATGATATTTAATTAATTCTCGTAAATATTGCCCTCCAAACTTCAAATCATTTAATAATATATCATAACGTATACCAGAAGCAACAAATACTCGTTTTATTCCCTTAATCTTTCTTATCTTTTGTAAAAGCTTTATCTGTCTTTGGTGCTTTAACTTAAGATTTAGACAAGGCTTAGGATATAAACATCTCTTACCCTGACAACTACCTGACTTTATTCTTTTGGGACAATCAATGCCGTACATATTGGCAGTAGGTCCCCCTACATCTAAAATATAACCTTTGAAATCTCTTAAGTGGGTTAATAATTTTGCCTCTTGACAGATGGATTCTTCACTTCTTTGCTGAATCCATTTCCCCTGATGCACAGCAATAGAACAAAAATTACACTCCCCATAACAACCCCGGTGAGTAGTAATAGAGAATTTTATAGTCTTTAAAGCTTCTACTTCACCTTCTTTTTTATAAAAAGGATGAACTTCTCTTTCATAAGGTAAAGCATAAATTATATCCATTTCTTTCGGAGTAAGAGGAAGGGTAGGTAGATTTTGAATTAAATATCTATTACCATGCTTCTGACATAATCCTTGAGCAGTTAGGGGGTCATTATTTTGATAAAAAGTGTGAAACATAACCATAAATTTATTCTTATCTTCTTTCACTTCTTCATAAGAAGGAAGTAGCTTATAATTATTTACCGGAGAAGAAGAAATATAACATATTCCCCTTATATTCCTCCAATCCTGTTTATTTTTTAAACTATTAGCTAGAGCAAGAATAGCTTTCTCTCCCATACCATAAACTAGGATATCCGCTTTGGTATCAAAAAGAATACTTCTTCTTATCCTATCCTCCCAGTAATCATAGTGGGCTATTCTGCGTAAACTTGCCTCTATACCTCCCAGAATAATGGGCTTAGTTTTTTTAAAATATTTTCGGATCAGATTTGAATAGACGATGGTCGCTCGGTCGGGTCTTTTAGTATTTAATCCTCCTGGAGTAAAATCATCCTTCTTCCTCTTTTTTTTCAGTGCAGTATAATTAGCTACCATCGAATCCACAGAACCAGCAGTAACCCCCCAGAAGAGTTCAGGTTCTCCCATTTTGGTAATATCTTTTTCATTATCTATATCTGGTTGGGCAATAATCCCTACCTTATAACCTGCGGCCTGCAGTACTCTTCCAACCACTGCTGCTCCACAGAAAGAGCTATCTATATAAGTATCACCGGTGATGATGATTATATCCATCTTCGCATAGGATAAATCTTTCATCTCTTCTCGGGTAGTGGGTAAAAACATCTTTTTTCTCCTTCTGTTGGTAAAGTGACAAAAAAATCAAACATACTTTTACTAGAAATTAAACCATCCTAACAATTTTGCTGACATGAGCAATATAGATATGACGATAAATATTCTAATCCATTTATCTCCTTTACTTACCACAAAGTTACTTCCTAGATAAGCCCCCAGTGCATTCCCAACCGCTAAGACAAATCCAAGTACCCAGTTTACCTTACCATGCATAATAAAAATCATAAAAGAAAAAAGGATATAGATTAATTGAATGAACACTTTCATACTATTAATCTTCACTAAAGATGCACCAGTAATCAAGGCTAATGTAGAAATAATAATAAATCCTACTCCCGCCTGAATAAATCCACCATAGAAACCTATGCCAAAAAATACTATTAGAGCCAAGATAAGACGAAGGGGATGAAGAGGTTCTCCTTCCCATTCTTTTAAAAATCGTTTCTCCGGTCGAATAAGAATCAAAAATAGGATAATCAGCATAATTACCGCTAAAATCTTATTAAATAATTCTTCTGAGATAGATATAGCCATTTTCGCTCCGAAGAAAGATCCTAAAATAGCGGGAATAGCTAAAATTATGCTTAATCTGGGGAAAAAGAATCCCTTTTCCCTAAAATTGTACAGAGCTACTAAATTTTGTACAATCAAAGCTACCCGATTAGTACCATTGGCCACCGCGGAGGGTAAACCTAATAAAATAAGGAAGGGTAAGGTTAGTAAAGAACCTCCTCCTCCCAAGGTATTTATAAATCCTGCAGCTACTCCTATGATCAGAATTAATACTGCTTCCGATATCTCCATTTAGATAAATGCAGCCTCCTTATAACCTTTTATTTTAATTATTTTCTACAATAAAAACTCTTAATTCATTTAGAGATTTTTTCAAATAATAATAATATTAAACTTGAATAAGTATAAAACGCTTAAAAAAATCTATCTCCTATCGAGGTATAATTCAGATAAATAAAATTATTATTAGTATTTCATATCAATTCTAAAATGCTCTGGATAGAAAACCTAGAAAAAACTTTTTAATATTGACCATATCGATTTAAAAATATCTTTGAATATTCTAAATCCTGGAGATTTTTCGGTTCTTTGTCTTCAGCAGGATACCCCAGGCTAATAATAGAGAGAACTCGTCTATCTTCTGGAATGGATAAAATGGTTTTGATATACTCTTCTGCCTCAAGATGTTCATCATATTTTCTCTTTCTGATCTGCACCCAACATGCACCCAACTCCATGGCTTCGGCAGATAATAAAAGAAAGGTAGAGGCAATAGAGGCATCTTCTATCCATACATCAGATTTATAAGGATCAGCAATAACTACCACAGCCAAAGATGCATTAGCCAAAAAAGCAGAGCCATGCAATTTGGATTGAGATAGCTTTACTAATATGTCCTTATCATCGACAAATATAAACTCCCAGGGGCTTTTCCCTTTTGATGAAGGAGCAAATAGTACTGCTTGCTTGAGTTTATCTATTTTTTCCTTTTCTATCTCTCTTTTTTTATATCTTCTTATACTTCTCCTAGACTTAATTAAATCAAAAAACATATTTTTCCTCCTATATAATATAAGGTCAAGGGGACATCCCCTTGGACAACTTAAATGCGGTTTAAAATGATGGCGATAGAATGATTATCAGTATGAATTTCTAGTGAGAAAATACCCCATTACAAATTCATATCGGAAGGCTGTTCAGCCCCATAGTGATACACTTCTTTCTTTTTCCTTTGCCACGATAGCGGCAAGAAATATCCTTACAAGATCAGAACAAAGAAAGCATAAACCGGGTAACAGGGATGAATAGTTTTGGGTTTTCTCTCTAGAAATTACATAGACACAATACCTTTACCTATATTTAAAAGGCATAACTTATACCCAATTCAACAAAAACCTGTGATAATTCACCAAACCACGATACCACAGAAGATGCATCTACTTCATTTTTTTCTCCCATTACTATTCCTACCTGAATTTCCAGAGTGGTAATAGTACTGAGGTGATTGGTATAGTTAGACATAAATAAAGCAGAGCCATTATTAAAATTATACAAAGAGGTCAACCCGATACTGGAAAATTCATCAATCTGATAAGAGATATTACCTGTTAATAGATGAACATTCTTATCCTGACTTTCAGGTTGCCTTATCATCAAAGAGCCAGTAATCTGAGACAGCACCTCCGGCGGAATATTAAGGTATTCTGCCTGCAAATATAAACGATTGGCTGACGGAAAGAAATAGCTGTAGTCAGCACCGACCAGGAGGGAAAAAGATTTTTTTTCATCCCTATAATATCCCAGGGCACCATAGACACCAAATTTTCCTATATCTCCCTTAGCGGTGATACCAAAGCGCTGTTGGCCTGGCTTAACTGCTATTACCTGTTCCTGTACAAATTGTGCTGTAATATCAAAATCATTGATTAGAGTTCTCCCTCTTAAGCCTATTTTGGTATTTTCCAGGCTATCTGGGGAGGAGGCTACCAGAGATAGACCAGTATGCCAGTTAACTGGATAGTAAATCTCGATGGCATTTTGGAATTTGGTACTGTAATCTCTTTCTAAGGCAACTGCCCCCAAAGAGTAATCTACTGGATTTAATAGGGAGCCGAAAGACCAGGATATGGGCTGCCTTCCTATAGTAAGATGAAAATCATCAAAGCGATGCTTCCAGTATAATCTTTTCCAGAAAAAATCTAGCTGACCATTTACAATATCAGTATAAAGACTACCAGCAACCCTGATTTCATTATTGTCCCAGGGGGGGAGAAATAGTTCTAAATCAAGATTAGCCTGAGGTAAATAGCCGAATCCGGATTGATTATCATAAAATCCTGTTAAGGACACATTAAGTTGGCCTCCAAATGTTATATCGCTGGCCAAGGCTAAAAAATTGAAGAAGAATACGATAATAAATATTAAAGAAAATCCGACCAGTAGATGATACTTATTCATAAGCAATTTCCCGTTTATTGTTTTTTTAAATAGTATCTACCTGAGGCTCTGCAAACTGAACATTCTTTCATCTAATTCAGGATTTAATTTGATCTTATTGATTATAAATTGAGTATAGGTATCTTTACGTAACTTATTTTCCATAAAAGACTTTACCGGTAGCCATCGTCCTTCTATTTCTTTTACTTCTTGTACTTCCCTAACTTTCAGTAATCTTCCACTTTCTGCGTAAAGCTCCTCTTTTAAACCAATAAAACGTTCTTGATCAATCCAGGCTACCCGGCGATAATAGGATACTTTTTGTCCGGGGAGGGCAATAGCTTCTAAAATATAACAGGGACGGTCAAGAAAAATATCTTCTTCTAACAGGGTAAAGGTGTACAATTCGGTGAGTTTGTCTGATTCCATCATATCCTGATAGGAGAAATCACTTCCCATCAAACCCTGTTCCAGCATATGTCCGGAAATTTTAACAATATCCTCAGCATCAGGAAAAAACATCCACAAATTATCTCCCCGTTTGAGAAACTTTGTTCCCCTATCTGCAGGATTGGTAAATTCCACCAGGGCATCCTTTTCACGGGAATACATCACCATGGTTTTCTCAACCTTTCTCCCACCTTTACTGATAATCATAACTGCCTCAACATAGGCAGAATGAATATACTCATTTTCATCTCTTCTTTTCATAATTTCTTCAGCAGTTATCTGTTCTCCAAAACCAACTATGGTCAAATATACTAAGCAGAAAAATACCATAACTACAATGAAGCAAACTTTTTTTCTGGCTATCATGAAATTTATTCTCCTTTCTTACCTTATATTCTTAAAGCCTCATTAGGTTCGAGCCGAGCAGCCATTCTAGCCGGAATCATACAGGCAATGGTAACTACTAGTACACCGAGTAGAAAGGAAAAAATCAGGTTTTCTAAACTAAAAACAGTATAAAAAACTGATTCAAACATCAGGTCTGCAGACATTCCCTCCATGGCTGCACTAAAGTCCATACCAACTACCGAGAATGTTTTTGTAACAATGCCTCCGATAATTACCCCTATCGCACTACCTAATACCCCAATAATGATTCCCTCCATAGCAAAGAGGTAGAGAATTTCCCTGGCCTTTAAGCCCAGGGCACTCATCATTCCAATTTCACGGATGCGCTCATTAACAATCATAATAAGCGTGTTGATGAGGACGAAACAAGCCAGGATAATTATAAAAACATAGATAAAATTATACATTACCACAGCAATATCAAAAATTTCAATCAATTCATAGTCCCGATTCCAGAGCTGTGTTATATATTTTCCGGTCTTATCTTGCTCAATGAGTAATTCCCTGATAAAAGGTAAAACCTTATCTGCCTGACGGTAATGAGGAGTAATAATCAAAAGTTCAGTCACTTCTCCAGGAATTTCCAATATTTCTTGAGCTTGATCCAGAGGTAGAAAGAAAATATGCTCATTCAACAATTCAAGACTACTACTAATTTTACCCACAATCTGAAAAGTAGAGGCCCGAAATGAATCAAAGGCGGTACTGTAAAGAAAGGTTACCTTATCTCCAACCTGTCGATTGATTTTTTTCAGTAATCCAGCACCCATTACTAACTCCCTTTGCCCCATTTTAGGCATTCTGCCCTCCGTAATTTGGCGGTCTATAGAAGTAAATTTGATTTCCTCTTCTGGAACAACACCCCAACCCATCATACCAACTAATTTATCCTCGGTACTGACCATAGCGGCAAACTTCAACCTTGGTACTACCTGCTCTACGCCTTCTATCTGTTTGAGGCTTTCTACTATTTCTTCATATCCTTCCTGAGTAAAACCATTTACCGTATAGTTTAAAGATATTAAATGTTCTTTTAATTTATATTCCGTATCAATTATTCTTATATGACCAGCCTTATATTTAATATGATTACTAAAAGTAGATTCCAGCATCCCACTAATCATCCCTCTTAAAAAGACTACAGCAATAAGAGCAATAGCAATAGCAATAATAGAAACTATAGTTCTCGCTCGGGATCTTGATAAATTTTTTTTAGCCAGATTCCATAAAAATTTCATCTTATGCCTCCTCCTGCTTAACGATGATAAATAGCCTCTACGGGATCTTTATGTGCTGCCCAATAAGCCGGTATGATACTGGATAGTAAGGCAACAATAACTCCCAGGGAAAAGATATAGCCGAAAGTAGAATAATTCCAGGAACCATAAATCCTATCAACTATAGGAACACCATACTGAGACCAATCTAACCATTCTCCATAAAGGTCTTTAAAACTCATCCCCTTATTTACCATCCAGTTTACTCCTAAATATCCCAGCAGACATCCAGTCAACCCTCCCAGCACTCCTAAACCAGTTGCCTCCACCATAAAAACAAGCACTATCTCCCACTCCTTCATTCCCAATGCCTTCATCATTCCAATTTCTGAGGTTCTTTCCAGTGCCGAAAGAATAACATTATTAATAATACCTACCATTCCAATAAGTAATACCACAGACATAATTGCTCCTATCCCGCCTTTTTTCATTTCACTAAAGGCAATCACACTTTGAGCCGATTCCCGCCAGGAATAAGCCTGGATTAATAGTCCTTTCTCTTGAAATCTGTTCTCTAAAGAGTGAATAATATCCTCTTGGGAAGCCTCAGATGTTTTAAGAGATATCATAGTCACATTATTGCCAACATTTAGAGACTGTTGAACAATACTCAGTGGTAATAATACTGTATTAGTATTCATCATCGGATTCAATGTCCTTACTATTCCACCTACTTCCACATCGATAGTATTAAAGGTATCTTCTTTGGTTCTGAACAGTAAAATAATGTAATCATTCAACTCTAAATCCATCAACTCTGCCAGCTGAGAACCGATAATGGCCTTGTTTTCATATAAGGCATTCATAGAGCCTGCTATAAAATAATCCCGGGTTTGAAAAACCTCATTATAAGATTCCGGGATAATCCCTATCCCGATTACGCCCATCTCATCTATACCATTATTTAGATTAGCTGAGAATCTGAGTTCTGGAGAAATGCCAACAACTCCTTGGGTTTTAAAAATAATTTCAGCCAGCTCATCATTCCAAGATATCAGATTTTCCAGAAGCAATTCCTCCTTTTCTTCCCAGTAGGCTGGATGGGCAATTTGAATATCACCAGTGGCAAAGTTTTTTATATTATCAAAAGACATATTTTCTATGCCATTAAAAAGTGATTCGATAAAAAGATAGCCAAAAAAGGCAAAGGCAATGACTAGGATGGTAATAATATTTCTTCTCTTTTGCCGCAATAAATTTCTTAAACCTAAACGAATACTGAACATTTGTTATTCCTTTCTCTTATCCGAAGAAATCGTTCCGTCCTTCAGACTGATAAATCTTCTAGCATATTCCATAATTTGCGGGTCATGAGTAGAAAAGATAAAGGTAGTTCCTGATTCTTTATTCATTTTAACCATATTTTTAATAACATCTTGAGCAGTTTCTGAATCTAAGTTAGCGGTTGGTTCATCGGCTAAGATTATTTTGGGATTTTTGATTAAAGCCCTGGCAATAGCCACCCTCTGCATTTCACCACCTGATAATTCTCCAGGTTTACGATTTTCTTTACCCTTCAGTCCTACCTCTTCAAGTATTTTTATGACTCTTTCTCTCATCTCTTTTTCTGATAGTTTCCCGACCAGTCTCAGGGCAAACTCCACATTCTCATAAGCAGTTAAAACCGGGATAAGATTATAACTTTGAAAAATAAAACCGATATTGTAACGCCTGATCATGGCAAGTTCTTTCTTGGAAAGCTCGCTAATTCTATTACCATTGAGATAAATCTCACCTTCAGTTGGAGTATCCAGACAGCCAATCATGTTTAATAGGGTTGTTTTTCCCGAACCGGAAGGGCCAAATACAGTAGTAAATTCTCCTTCCTCAACAGTTAAGTCCACCCCCCTTAAAGCCGGTACTTCAATTTTCCCCTGCTGATAAATCTTTTTTACCTTTTTTAGTTCCAGTAAAGGCATTGTGCTAACCTCCTTAGAATATTCACTTGTTTCTAAATGAATTTTCTCAATTTTTTTAGATTTTTTGACACACTATATCTTTTGTTTTACCGACGGTAAATAGCTTCTACCGGGTCCTTACTTGCTGCCCAATAGGCTGGTATGACACTAGAAAGTAAGGCCACTATTACTCCCAGAAAAAAGATATAACTAAACGTGGCATAATTCCAAACACCATATACTCTATCCATAATTGGTATACCATATTGTGCCCAATCCATTAAATTTCCATAAAGAGCCATAAAATCAATCCCCTTGTTCACCAGCCAGCTCACTCCAACAAAGCCTAACAAACAACCGGCTAGACCACCTAATATACCAATTCCAGTTGCCTCCACCATAAAGACAGAAACAATTTCTCCTTCTTTCATTCCCAAAGCTTTCATCATTCCAATTTCCGATTTTCTTTCCAGAGAAGAAAGAACAATATTATTAACTATACCTATCATACCAATAAGCAAAACAACAGACATAATAGCAGCCACTGCCTGTTTTTCCATTCTACTATAGATTATTAAATTTTTTGCCAATTCTTTCCAGGAATATGCCCTCAGGGGTAAATTTTCCTGCTGAAAATTTTGATTCAATATTGCTAAAATACTTTCCTCTTTACCTGGATGTATTTTCAGAGATATATTAGTTACTGAATTTTCAGTATGTAAAGCTCTCTGAACAGTTTCTAAAGATAATAAGACTATTCTGCTGTTTACTATAGGATTTAGTGTTTGGATAATACCTCCCACTTCTACCTCAATGGTATTAAAGGTTTCCTCCCTGGTTCTCACTAGTAATATAATATAATCATGCATCTGTAAATCCATCAATTTTGCCAATCGGTCTCCGATAATAGCCTTATTTTCTGCTAATACTGACATAGACCCTGTTATAAAATAATCTTCTGTTTTATAAACCTGATTGTAATAATCCAGGACAATACCCAGACCAATTACACTCATTTCGTCTATACCATTATTCAAATTAGCTGAAAATTTTAATTCCGGAGAGACACCGGTTACCCCCTGGATTTGCCTGATATGGTCTTCTAGTTCCTTATTCCAATGAATTATATTTTCCAGGGGTAAGTCATCTCTTACTTCCCAGTAGGCTGGATGGGCAATTTGCATATCACCGATTTCAAAATTCTTAATATTATTAAAAGACATATCAGTTAATCCATCCATCATTGATTCGACAAATAGATAGCCGAAAAAGGCAAAACCAATAACCAGAATAGTAATAAAATTCCTTCTTTTATGACGAGATAAATTTTTTATACCCAACCGAATACTAAACATGTAAACTTTTTATCCTTTATTCACTTTTAATGTTTTCAGATACAATCTCTTCTTTAGGAATATTAGGTATATTTGGATCATTCGATTTATCAGTTTTAAAATTTTTATTATTAACCTTTATTTTATCCAAAAAATCTTTCAATAGATTATTACTGAAAATACTTATAGTTCCTTGTTTTACACCGATAATTTTTTCAATAGCTATTTGGTAATTCTTCAGCATCTTTACTATCTGGTTAAAATTTTCCGGATAGCGGTCTATTTCCAGGATCAATTTAGACAATCTTTCTCCTATTATGAAGGATAACTCAAAAAACAATCTAGCAGTCTCATCAGGATAAGGAGTGCTAAAACACCCTTCCCGTATTCCCTGTTTGATTATCTTGGAAAATTCTGGAGCTAATATATCAGTACTATTCTGATATACTTTATACCGAAAATAAATATTCTGATCATCATAAAAAGCCTTCTGTAAAGCTGTAATAAGTTCAATGTTGTTTAATTTTACCAGAGCAATGGCTCCGAAGGACCTATTTAATTTGGTCACAGCATTTAGATTATTTCTGTTAACAATTTTCTGTACTTCTACCAGAATATTATCGATTAAATCTTTAGTTAACTCATTTAATAGATCTTCTTTGGATTTAAAATAATAATAAAAACTTCCTTTTGATAGTCCTACTGCTTTGATAATTTCATCAACTGAAGTTTGGGCATAGCCCTTGGTAAAAAATAATTTACGGGCAATATCTAAAAATTCTTTTTTTCGCTCCTGTGGATTTTTGATTTTTCTCATTTTTCCCCACTTTATTTTAATAGACTGACCGTCGGTCTATTAATAGCACAATCCTTTCTGTCTGTCAAATTTAACTCACCATCTAAAAGTATTATTGTGAAAGGATTTATTTAAAAATAAACTAAAAAAGAAGGAAAAATAGATTAATTGTAGTATTTTATATATAAAATTAAGTAATGAGATATTTTTTATCCCTGCTTAAAATCTTAAATTCCAAAATTCTAGGCGATATAAATAGAAGGGGGGAAGTAAAGATTAAAAGAAGAGCATATTTAAGTCTTTACCAGATAAATATTTTATATTTTTCTGAAAAGAGGTTAGTTCACTATAAGGAGGTAAAAAAAATGAAAAAGCTTAAATTTTTAAATTTCCTGATGTTCCTTACCCTGGTTTTATTTTTTACGGGATGTTACCCTGAGGATTGTCCCCCACCAGATGCTTCTAAAATAACTGCCAGTAGAGGAACCACAGCTACGGGAGGAATGATTATTCAGGGAACAGAGGGAGCGGTAGAACCTGGAGCAACGGTAACCATTACAGATGCAAACGGAAAAACTGTCACCACTACTGCTGATGAAAAGGGAGGTTTCACCCTGCTGGAGGCAGACCTTCCTGATGGTTTTGATCATTCTATTGGAAATACCCTTAGTGTTACCCAGAAATCAGAGGGATGCAAGGAAAGCCCGGCAGTAAATGTACCCATTTTGCCTTAGATAAGCTTCCCAAAGCAATATAATAATTGAAGATAAATAATTAAACTATATATTTTTAATCCACTAAAAGATCAGGGGTAAACTCTTACTCCTGATCTTTTAATAGGCAAATATTTTATATTTATTTTATTCTCTAAAAATAAAATTTAATGTTCCACTATAATACTCAATTTGCCAAATATTGCATTTGCTTCTATCTCCAGGTATCCCTGCCCGACTTTAAAATCTTCTGTTCTATACTCTCTTGAAGTAAATATTACTGACGAATTATCCGGTAATATTAATTCACCAAATACAGAGCTGGCATGAATTAAAACAGGGACTTTTGGGTTTAAAAATACTTTTCCCTCGGCAAACAAATTATTAATTTTAACTTTTTTCACTCTGCTTTCTACCTTTACTTTGGATAAATCGATCTTCCCAGAAGAAAACAAAATATTGTATTCCTTCTCTAACTCAGACACTAAAATTGATCCTTCTTTAAAGATAATATTTCTACTATCTTGAAATCCAAAATCATTAAAAAGAAAAAAAATTCCCAGGGAAATAATAAGTGTCCCGATAGCTAATTTAAATATATTTAAATGAAAATGAAAAAAATTGTTGAGAAGCAACACTACTCCTACCAGCAAAAACAATATACCAATATAAAATCCCGCCACAAATCTCATGGGATCTCTCCTTTTTGAAAGATTATATTTTATTTTTCCTCAAGATATAAAAAAACAAATTCATTCTTTTAAAATTTTTGCTACCTTTTAAGATAAGTAATAATAGCTGGAAGAAAAGCTGGAAGGTCCTGAGGAGTGCGAGAGGTAATTAGATTATTATCTATTACTACTTCCTGGTCCAGATAGATTGCTCCTGCATTAATCAGGTCATCTTTTATGGCAAAAAAACAGGTAGCTTGCTTACCCTTCACAATGCCAGCAGAAATAATTACCCAGGCTCCATGGCAAATAGAAGCAATTAAACCACCTTTCTCATAGACCCCTTTAACTAAATTAAGAATTGCGGGATAACGACGCAATCGGTCAGGCGCAAATCCTCCAGGTATAATTATCCCGTCGAATTCTTCCGCCTTTGCTTCATCTGCAACTAAATCAGCTTCCGCTGGGTAACCATGCTTACTGTGATATTCTTTAGCGAATGGTCCGATTATTCTTACTACTGCCCCTTCTTCCCGCAATCGATAATAGGGATACCATAATTCCAGATCTTCATACATATCTTCAACCAGAATTGCCATCCGTTTCTTCGATAAAACCATACTAACCTCACTCCTTAAACAATATATAATTTAATACCAACCTTTTTAATAATTTCTACAAACTCGGTAGAAATTCCTGTATCAGTAATTATAATATCAAAATCAGTAAGATCAGCAAAATGAGAAATCTTTACCTTCCCAAATTTGGAAGAATCCACTAATAAAATTTTTGTATCTGATGAATTAATTACTGCTTTTTTTGTTTCTTTCTCATAATTGGTGGCGCAGGTAATGCCTAATCTTTCAGAAACACCAGCTGCTGAAATAAAGGCTTTATTAGCTCTTATCTTTTTTATTATATCAACACTTTCAGGTCTTTCAAACATTAGAGTATCATCATGAAAATAACCACCGGGGAATATTAATTTCCAATTTCTATTTTCATAAACATTAAATAATATATTTAGAGCGTAACAAATAATGGTTAGGGGCATATTTTGGGGAATAAATTTTGGAAGATATTCAGTAGTTGAGCCAGTATCTATTATAATCACATCATTTGGCCTTACCAAAGAAGCTGCTTTTCGGGAAATTTTAATTTTTTCTTCCAACATTAAGGATTCTGCAGTTTTGATTAAATACTTTTCTTCATTGACACTGAAAGGAGGATTTTTTTTCAGTACAGCTCCGCCTGAAATAATAGTAACGATGTTCTCCTTAGCTAACTCCCCCAGGTCTCTTCTAATAGTCATTTCAGATACTTTTAATCGGCTAGACAGATCTTTAATATTCGCAAAACCATCAATAGATAACCTATTCAATATAAAACTAATACGAGATCTTTTATTACCCATTTTATCTCCAATGACATAGATTATAAAATTCTGGCTAAAGTAGTATCTTTAACATTTCCCGCATTTGCTTCATCTGTATCCAGATGGAGGGCTAATTTACTTTTTTCAGAAACTCTAATTATTACATCTTTATAAATAACACTGTGGTCTCCGGATACTTCTACTTTTACCCGCTCACCATCCTTTACCTGAAACAGTTCTGCCTCATTATAGGTCATATGAATGTGACGAGCAGCTCGAATTGCTCCCTCAGGAAGGTCTAAAACACCTTTTGGGCCAATAAAAATAATAGGAGGAGAACCTTTTATATCCCCAGATACCCGGGTAGGAAGATCCACCCCTAATAAATAGCCATCGGTAATGGATAATTCTGCTTGAGTATAAGTACGAAGAGGCCCAACGATTCTTACTTTTTCAATTACCTTCATTTTTTTACTGACAATAATCACCTGTTCATGGCTGGCAAATTCTCCCGGTTGCGATAAATCTCTTAACTTGGTAAGTTCATAATCCTTTCCAAATAAAATATCAAGAGATTCTCTGGTCAAATGAACGTGTCGATTGGATACTTCCACGGGGATAGAAAACTGATTAGATAACTGCTTTTCTTCTCTGGAGGTTATTTCTTTATAAACAGTTTTGGCAATAAGATCTATAAGTTCCTTGTATTCTTGTTCTTCCATCTTATATCACTCCTACTAATATTCCAGGCAAAAATATCATCCACTCACAATCTTTACGCTTGCACTACAACCAAGACGAGTTGCCCCGCTTTTAATCATCAACAAAGCGTCTTCAAAGGTACGAATCCCTCCAGCTGCTTTTATACCCATTTTAGGGCCCACTGTCCGTCGAATCAAAGCAACATCGTGGGCAGTCGCACCGGCAGTGGAAAAACCAGTGGAAGTCTTTACAAAATCATAACCAACCTTTTTGACCAATTGAGAAGCAACTATCTTTTCTTCATCGGTTAATAGGCAGGTTTCAATAATCGCCTTGGTAACCGTAGTACTTCTACAGGACCTCTTTACTGCCCAGAGGTCTTCCTCCACCATCTTAAGGTCTCCATTCTTTAAAGCTCCTACATTAATGACCATATCGATCTCAGCTGCTCCATCTTCAATGGCATTGCGCGTCTCATAAGCCTTGGTATTACTATTAGTTGCTCCTAAAGGAAATCCTACCACTGCACATACTTTAACTTTAGTACCTCTCAGTTTTTTAGCACAATATTCTACCCAGGCTGGATTAACACAAACCGAATAAAAACCATATTGAATAGCCTCTTCACATAATTGTCGGATCTGATTTTCTGTTGCCTCTGGTTTTAACAGGGTGTGGTCAATATAAGCTGCCAGGTCCGCCGGGGTATTTATCTGTATTTTAATCTCTCCGTAAGAACTGGTAAACTGAGTTTTTTGCCTATCCTTTTCAGCTTCTAAAGTAAGTTTGTCAGAAGAAGAATCCCCTTTTAACCGGGAAATAATTTCCTTAGTAATTTTATCGATTAATTCTTTTTTATCTATCTTATCTAAATCCATAGATTTTACCTCGATTCTTCCAGACTAAAGTAAGTTTTACAGAAAATTTTTCTAAAGTAGATTAACTACCTCTTTCTATAGCCATTATTTTATTTACTCTTTTCCAGTGCCTTCCTCCTGCAAAAGGAGTTTCTAACCAGACTTTAACCATTTCACATAACTCTTCTGGATTATGTAATGACCCCCCCAAAGTCAAAACATTGGCATTGTTATGTTCTCGACTATTTATAATCGTCTTCAGGTTATAACATAGAGCAGCTCTTATCCCCTTAACTTTATTACATGCCATAGAAGAACCTATCCCTGCTCCATCAATCATAATTCCTCTTTCACATTCACCACTAGCCACTTTTTTTGCGACTTTAAGGGCAAAATCGGGGTAGTCTACACTTTCTTTATTATAAGTTCCCACATCAGTAATACGATAACCCAGTCCTTTTAGAAATCTACTAATTATTTCCTTAGCTTCATATCCTCCATGGTCAGCGCCCAGGGCTACACAATTCACTTTACTTCCTGCCTTTTCCTGGTTATTTTTGAATTCTTCGGGAATGTCAGCATAGTGAAGCCCACTAACCAAATTTTGAATAATTCTTACACGATCATTGCTCATTATTTTAGCGATCCCTTTCTCCTGGAAGCAAAATTACCTTATTAAATCAACAATTCCTACAATCATAGTTCGAACCGGGGCAGTCGTATTATTCATAATCAAGCGACAGGAGTTTCCCTCATCCATTACCAAGACTATATCTCCCACTCCAGCCTGAACAGTATCTAATGCTAAAAAAGTCTTTCCTTGTGGTTCTTGTTTAGCATTGATAGGCTGGATCACTAAAATCTTATATCCTTCATAAACAGATAATTTTATAGTAGAAACCACATTACCGATTACTTTACCTAAAATCATCTTTAATCTCCAATACTCACCTGGTCAACTATTCCCATAATAGTTAAATCCGAGGGATTAAACCAATTTTTTAGCCCTAAAGCAGCTTCTCTGCCGCCTTCATAAAAAACAATATCATTTATACCCGCTTGAACTGTATCACAAGCAACTACCGGATCTCCAATTTCTTCTAATTTTTCATTAAGTGGTTGTATCAGTAATAGTTTAATACTATTAAAGGAATCTACTTTTTGGGTACATACCACATTACCAATCACTCTTCCCAATTGCATCTTAAGCCTCCGAATTTTCAACCAATAAAATTATATTTGTCGTGAGTAAATAGCCATGTGTGGTTAGTTTTCATTGTGGGTTCAATGAATCGAACCACAACAGAAATAATTCTTATACAATAAATTTAGTTTAAACAATTCTAAAATAACCAACCAGTACACAACGCCTTTCGCGAGTAAAAGTTCTGGCTCGAGTTAATCCTTCTCCAGTAGGAGTGGCAATAGTAAAAGATGCGTAACCTGCCCCTCCAAAACCCAATCCACTATAACATGGTCCGTTCTTTACAAAAACAGAACAGTTCATTAATTTGGCCATTTTAGAAAGTTTGGAAATATCTCGAGAATGGATAGAGGCAGTGTGACGAAAATTATGCTCGCATTCTATTGCAAAATCTATTGCCTCATCTACATTACTGAAGCGAACCAGAGGAATCACCGGTAAAAGCTGTTCGGTCCAAACTAAAGGGTGATATCGATCTACTTCACCAAATAATATTTTAGTCTGTTCTGAGATATTTAGCCCGATATCTCGAGCAATTAAAGAGGCATCTTTACCTATATAAGCCTTATTCGGAGCTCCTTCGTGTCCCGGTTTCCCCGGCTCAGCAATAACTAATCTGGTCACCTTATCTATCTGCGACTCCTTTAATTCACATGCTCCATTTTTTATCATTTCTTCTTTTAATCTTTCTACAATTTTAGAAACCGCTAAAATCTCCTTTTCACAAACACAGACAATATTATTATCAAAACTAGCTCCATTAACAACGTCTTGCCCTGCTTTAACTAAA
>Ga0172364_10000163_pt1 | contig 41138 bp, 34 predicted proteins | sample LakKivSesite10cm_FD_114545 | JGI IMG/M metagenome (GOLD analysis project Ga0172364, IMG submission 114545) | Sediment microbial communities from Lake Kivu, Rwanda - Sediment site 10cm | ecosystem: Environmental > Aquatic > Freshwater > Lake > Sediment | place: Rwanda: Western Province, Lake...
CCCCCTTAATTTAAGGTAATTATTTAATAACTGACAACAGGTTCATAGTCTGCGCCATTAAAAAAGGAAAGAAAAAAATGTATTTACTTCATATTTCAAGAGGTGGCGGATAAATTACAAAGCGCCACGTGTATGTACAATCATTTTTCACTTGTTATTTTATATTAATTGGTTTAGGTAAACAGTATATTAAATGGAAAGGAGGGTTTGTGATTTGAAAAGGAATGGAGATAAAAGTTTTACCCTGATAGAGCTTCTTATTGTTGTTGCAATTATTGCCATTCTTGCCGCCATTGCGATTCCCAATTTTCTTGAGGCACAGGTGCGCTCCAAGATATCACGCGTCAAGGAAGATATGCGCTCCCTTGCCAATGCCATTGAGGCATACAGGACCGACCAAAACAGATATCCCGTAAAAACCAATTCTCCAGACAATTATCCCGAGGGTTATGTCCGTTATCGCCTGACAGCCTTGACCACGCCCGTTGCTTATATGACATCGCTTCCAGGAGATACATTCACTGAGTTAAATGTAGGTTATGGCGCCCGACCGGGGGACAAACCCAGTTTCATCTATTTATTAGACAAATATCATCCATGGGATTATTATTATCTAATTGATCCCAATTTCAGATTGTGTTTTCCAAACCCTTCCTTCGTCTGGGTGCTTGTTTCGCAGGGACCGGTTAAATGGGACACAAACTATATTATATGGATTCCTTATGACCCTACAAATGGCACAGTCAGTCAGGGTATTATTGCTCGTTCAGGGCCCTGATGGGTGAGATTTGTCGGTTGCTTTGATGCCTATCAAGATAATAAGGCGGGTAAATGTCACATTTACCCGCTTTCTTAATGAATGTTGGTTGTGACTCTGGTTGTATTCTTTATTTGCTGAGAGATATAAGCTCATTATAAAAACAATCAAAATTACAATATTTTTCATTTTCATATGATTACCGCCCGTTTTTATTTTGACAAATTTTTTGCATTTGGGGCATACACTTCAAAATTATTTCTATTATCACCCTACTTTTTAAGAAGCTATCGAAAATTATCATCCCTTAGAATTTTTTTATAATACAACTACCATTACCGTCATGGATAATACGTTCTAAAATCGTGATTTTCAACTCTTAGATGAAGCAGTCAAAATATTTTTAATATATGTTTTAGAAATCAAATACGTTAAAGATAGATTGGTAATTGATTTTAAGATGCAAAAATAACTTGAAAATGGTATTAAACGAAATGAATGCTTTCCAGCCAGCTCGTATCGAATTTTATAAGAAAGGAAATAATTCAGTTGAAATCTCTTTTTCCTGAAAGGGGGCGTTGGTTCAAGGGGATGTTGCACTCTCATACCACTGATAGCGATGGGTGGTTATCGCCCAGAAATGTGCTGAGGGCTTACAAGGCGATGGGGTTTGACTTTGTCTGCCTGACTGACCACTGGAAGGTCACACCGGCGCCAAAGGATGCACCGGATGGTCTTCTTTGCATCCCCGGAGTGGAATTGGACGGTGGCAAAACGGATGTGGGGGATTGTCATATTGTGGGGATTGATGTTCACAAGGACGCCTTTTTTGAACGCCCCCCAAAGGATGTGCATTATTCGGTGCAGAAAATGGTCGACCTTATCCGCTCGAAGAATGGTCTTGCCATGCTGGCACACCCCTCCTGGGATGGCGTGACGTGGCTTGACGTTAAAGATGTGGCGGATAAACTTTTTGCCCTTGAGGTCTGGAACAGCGGATGTGATGTTGAGATTGGGCGCGGTCTTGCTGATGTTCAGTGGGATGACCTTTTAAGCCGTGGATATAAAATAAAAGGGATTGCCGTTGATGACGCTCATCGTTATTTCAGCGATGCAGGGAAGGGATGGGTAATGGTGAAGGCGGCATCGCTGACTCACGCATCCATCCGCGCCGCTCTGGAAAAGGGTGCATTTTACTCCTCCTGCAGTCCGCTTATTCATGAATTGAAGAGGGATAAGAAGTCTTTTTATATTCGGACTTCACCCGTGAGAAAGATTGATATGGTCTCATCACCCACCCATGGCTCAACCTTCTCAGTCTTTGAGGGATGTGAACTGACGGAGCATACATTTAAATTGCCCAAGGCAAAGGTGCGCTACGTGCGTTTCAGAGTGACGGACAGCGGTGGGCGTCAGGCATGGACTAATTCTATAATTTTCCCCTGAAAACGCACCTCACATACGAGACACAGAGAACACTGAGGATAATGAAACAGGAAAAAACAGTAGAAACTCTATGAGTCCTCTGTGTCCGCCTGAGGCGGATTGTGGTGAAAATATTCCTTTTTTAGTATCTCTAAGAAAGGCATGGAAATGGCATCTGACTTGAGCTTTGTTGAATTTGTCGCAGACCAGATGAGGGATGCTGGAAATGTTTCTTACAGGAAAATGTTCGGGGAATATGCCATTTATTGTGACATGAAAGTTGTGGCTCTTGTTTGCGACAATCAGCTTTTTGTGAAACCAACCGAGGGCGGCAGAGCATTCATCGGCAATCCTGTGGAAGCGCCGCCATACCCTGGAGCAAGGCTGCATTTTCTGATAGAAGACGCATTTGAGGATCAGGAATGGATTGGCGAATTAATCAAGATAACTGCAAAAGAGCTTCCACTTCCAAAGCCAAGGCGGAAGAATTGGGCAATATGATGTCTTTAGATTATCGTTTCAGGAATTGTATTAGCAAAAGTGCGGAAGTAAATGGTTATGGGTGTCGTCTCTTTGATAATTGATTGAGTTTTGCCAAGTCGCCATTTATAAGTGCCTGTTTTTTGGCTCGAGACCATTTTTTGATTTGGAGTTCACGTTTAATAGTGGATTTTTTTGTCTGGTGAGGTTCGCGATATAGCAGAATTACAGGACGGCGTATGGCTGTATATAAAGCACCCTTTCCGGATTTATGGGCTTTCAAGCGGGCGTCAAGATTTTCGGTGTGCCCGACATAAAATGATTTATCTGAGCATTCAAGAATATAAACAAACCAACCCATTTGAATTATTTTGAGGAGAAATGTCCTTCGGCTCGTTTCACTCGCTCAGGACAGCATTCGTCTCAGCAAAATACAGGTTTACCATGAGCGAGGCAAAATATTCACAGAAGATTTTGCTGAGCCGAATGGTGGAGGCGGCGGGAATTGAACCCGCGTCCGAGGAACTCTCCCGTCCAGCCACTACAAGCTTGTCCTTCCTTTTATTGTCGCATCCATGAACGCCGAAAGGCGGGCTTCGCACGGATGTCAGGCTGATTTATCTTATCCTGCAGTTTCAGCCGTGCGCTTTCGCGCGCCGCAGGACCAGCCCGCTGAAGTGACGCCCATCCGGAGACCGCAGGCGGAATCACCGGTGGACGGCTGCCCTTAATCAGGCAGCGAGTGCGAGATTTGAGTTCGCAGTTATTGTTTTTTGTTCTGTTTTTTTACGAGGGACAGAACATCCTCGGCTTGCAGCTGTCCAGGCGACGGACCCCGTCGATCCCATTTCGCCCCCACAAAAGTTATATTATTTATCCTTCCACATGCCCCAGCGTGTCAAGTAAAACCGAATCATATAGAGAGATTTGCTACTTGACACTTGACCATTTCGATTCATAGCATCCCCACGAATTATTGCTTAATATCACTTGATGTAATCTTTCTGCAATTCTGCGCGCTGCATGGCGGAAAGGGTTCTTCATGCTTGAGCACTCGGAGTTGATACGTAACCGTTATGAGAAGGCAAAAGCCCTCCGCGCGAAGAATATTAATCCCTATGCGAATCGCTTCATACCAACTCATACCAGTCAGGAGATTTTAAACAATTCGGAGCAATTGATTGCAACGGAGCAGAAGGTTGTTATTGCGGGGCGCATTCTGACTATTCGCTCCTTTGGCAAGGCGGCATTTTTTCACGTTATGGATGGAAAGGGGAAAATTCAGGCGTTTGTCAAAAGCGGAATGATGCCGGATGAGGAGTTCGCCCTGTTCAGGGAATTTATTGATTCGGGCGATATTGTCGGGATTGAGGGGGTTGTCTTCCGCACAAAGACGGGCGAAGTCACCGTTCTTGCCCAGCGCCTGCATCTATTGACAAAAAGCGTCCGACCACTTCCCGAAAAATGGCACGGTCTGCGCGATACTGACGTGCGTTACCGCCAGCGTTATGTGGATTTGATAGTCAATGAGGATGTCTATAAGACATTTGAGATGCGAAGCAAAATCATGAGCGCATGCCGCCGCTATCTGGATGGGCGCGGTTACATGGAAGTTGAAACCCCAATGATGCATCCAATTTATGGCGGTGCATTCGCCAGACCTTTTTTGACCTATCACAACACCCTTGATATCCAGCTCTATCTGCGCATCGCACCGGAGCTTTACCTGAAGCGCCTTCTGGTCGGCGGTTTTGAAAAGGTTTATGAAATTAATCGGAATTTCCGTAATGAGGGCATTTCAGTTCAGCACAATCCTGAGTTCACCATGCTGGAGCTATATACCGCATTCTGGGATTATATGGATACCGCCGCTCTCCTTGAGGATATGCTCAAAGCCATTGCGAGAGATGTCCTCGGCACGACAAAAATCACCTATCAGGGCGATGAGATTGACCTGAGCCCGCCGGATGGATGGAAACGCATGACCATTCTTGAGGCGATTCAAGCCACGCTCGGTCTCAGACTGAAATGGGGTGAATCTCCTGATGACATTCGTGCAAAAATAGGGCAAATTTCAGGACTGAATGCGGCGGAATTTAATGACCTTGGCTCGGTGGATTTGATTCTGAAACTTTTTGACCAAAAGGTGGAACCCACGCTTATTCAACCCACCTTCATCATGGGATATCCCAGGGCTAAAAGTCCGCTCGCCAAGACCAGACCGGATGACCCGCTTGTTGCGGAGCGTTTTGAACTCTTTGTCGGGCGGCTTGAGGTGGCAAATGCCTATTCGGAGCTGAATGACCCTGCGGAGCAATTGCAGAGATTTCAGGAGCAGGCGAAACGCCGTGCCGCGGGCGATGCGGAGGCGATGTGCGTGGACGAGGATTATGTCCGGGCACTGGAATACGGCATGCCACCCGCCAGCGGGCTAGGCGTCGGTATGGACCGCCTTGTCATGCTTTTTACCGATTGTTCTTCAATTCGGGACGTGATATTGTTCCCGACCCTGCGCCCCGAAGGGGGACGTCCGGCAAAAACGGAAAATGAAAAACCTTAAGCCAATTGAATATGAGAGAGTATTAACGTGCTGTTCGAGAGTTTCATAAGTCGCCGATATTTACTTTCCCGCGAGCATAAAGCCATTGTCTCAATCATAACCGTCATCTCCATCCTCGGCGTCATGGTGGGCGTGGCGGCGCTGATTACCGTCATTGCCGTCATGGATGGATTTGATGCCACGCTTATCAAAAAGATGACGGGTACCTATTCGCACATTGAAATCTTTCCACCCTACCCAACAGGGCTGAAAAATTATGAGGAGATTGTGGAGAAGGCGGAGCGTGTCCCTGGAGTTGTTGCCGCAGCTCCTCTCATCCGCCAGCAGGCATTTCTCCAGAGAACAACCGGCATTGAGGCTCAGAAACTCGGCGCACTCCTTCTTGGCGTCCTTCCTGATAAGGAAAGAAGGGTAACAACGGCATTGGACAATGTGATTCTGGGCAGGGCTGATTTGGGATTCAGGGAGATTGTTCTTGGAAGCGAACTTGCCAGTCGTCTGGGTGTGAGACCTGACGACCCGGAACGTGACACCATCTATGCCATCACCAAGCTGGTGAAGACCGCCAATGGTCCATGGGCGAAGATTAATCAATTGAAGGTGATAGGAGTTTTTAAATCCGGTCTGTATGATGTGGACGCCAATTTTGCCTTTGTCAGTCTTCAGACTATGCAGACGATTTTTCTGATGGATGAGCAAGCGGATTTGATTCATGTGCGCGTGGCAGACCCGGCGCAGGTCTCCAAATATGAGGCGGCGCTCAGAAAGGTCCTGCCGCCTTATTATATCATGCGGACGTGGAAGGAATTAAGCCCCGATTTCTTTTTCGCCTTGAAACTTGAGAAGGTTGTAATGTTTATAATCCTGCTTTTGATAGTCCTTGTGGCGTCTTTCAACATCATTGGAACGCTTATCATGGTGACAACGCAGAAGACGCGGGAAATCGGGATTCTGAAGTCAATGGGGGCTAATAATAAGAGTATCAAACGCATCTTTCTCATGCATGGCATCACGATTGGATTTCTGGGCACCGGCTTCGGAGTTTTCTTAGGCATTGTATTGTGCGCAGTTTTGCAAAAGATAAAATATGGTCTGCCACCTGCCGTTTACGGCATCCAGACCCTCCCTGTTCTGGTCAAACCCACCACGGTCATCATCATTGTGGCATGTTCCTTTCTTCTTTGCATTCTGGCGGCGGTTATTCCTGCAATTCAGGCATCCCGCATGAACCCCGTGGAGGCTCTGCGCTATGAGTAAGCTCCTTGTGGCAAGCGGCGTGAAAAAGAGTTATCTCAGCGGTGCGCGGCTTATAAGAGTCCTCAATGGTGTCAATCTTGAACTTGATAGAGGTGATGCGGTGGCAATCGTGGGTGCCTCTGGCGCCGGCAAGAGCACACTGCTCCATCTTCTGGGCGCCCTTGACCGCCCTGATGATGGAAGGATTGCGTTGGACGGAGCCGATTATCAGGGAATGAATGACGCCATGCTTGCGGACATGCGATGCCGTCGCGTGGGATTCATATATCAGTTTCATCACCTCCTGCCCGAATTTAATGCCTTAGAAAATGTCATGGTTCCGGGGATAATTTTTGGTGGAGTCGGGATGAACTCACCGCGGACTTTTTTCTCATATCTCTGGACTATTCTTCATCCGACAGCGAAGGGTGAAATTTTCAGCGAACTGCGTCAGCGGGCGGAAAAAATTCTTTCGGACGTCGGGCTCGCTGAGCGCCTGACGCACAGACCGGCAAAGCTCTCTGGTGGGGAACAACAACGTGTGGCGCTTGCGCGGGCGCTTATCAATGACCCCGACCTTGTCCTTGCGGATGAGCCCACGGGCAACCTTGACCTTGCTACGGGCGAGAAGGTGCTGGATATGATTTTAGAACATACTATTGGGCGGGGAAAGGCGATTGTTCTCGTGACCCATAATCCTGACATTGCCTCCCGAATCGGCAACATCCACCAGCTCAAAAACGGTGTGCTGACAAAAATTTCGGCATGATGGAGACATGAAACCTGAGTAGTTACCGCCTCAAAAATGGAGATTAGGTTTCATCGTAACGGCGCAGGATGTCCCAGTAAGCGCCCCGGTATCCCTCATGAATTGCCTTCACGAGCAGTTCGTTGGCGTTGTAATTATAATTCCTGTCGGGTCTGGAAGGGTCAAAGAATAAAAAGCGCCTGTCATCTTTTATGAGGTCGTCCAGCAGTTGAAAAATGAATGGTACAACTGCTGGCTCAAGGAAAAAGGTAGCACCCAGCGGGTCATCAGTGCCGATGAGTCCGCCTTTTCCGCCCTCGCTCATTACCAGTTTCTCAAGTGCGGTTCCCGGATAGACCCTTGCACCAACCGTCACACCCACCCTGTCCGGCTTCAGATTTTTCATAAGGTCAACCGTTCGGCAGATACTTTCACGAGATTCGCCCGGCGCGCCAAGTAAAAGGTCAAGCATGACAGTGATGTCTGCCTCGCGGCATGCCTGAACGGCATCGGAAATTTCCTCAGGTGTGAAGTTGCGTCCAAGCCGCTTGAGCATATCGGCATCACCACTGTCCACGCCGAAGTTAATTCCAACACATCCTGCAAGCCGCATGAGTTTTGCGAATTCTTTTGAAAACGGAATGGGTGAGCAATAGGCATACCAGCGCATCTTTTCACCGAGGCGGAGTTTAATAAATTCCTTGCAGACATCTATTGCGTGTGAAAGCGGCAGATTGAACTCACTATCGCATGTGTGGAAATGGTCGACGTTTTGGGCGATGAGGTTATTCATTTCCTCAGCGACCGCCTTCGGGGGTCGCAGACGGATGGATTTTCCTTTTGCCAGAGGGTCGGCGCAATAAATGCAGGCGTTCGGGCATCCTCGCTTGGTTTCAAAACCTGCCTGTCCCCCCTCTGAAAAATATCGCCTGTTGTCAGCCCACGTGCGGCTCATTGGAGGCAAACCATCCAGTGATTGAAATTCGGGAGGATAACGTTGGACGTCGCCATTGTGAAGGAACACAATCCCGGGGAGGTCATGCCAATCTTGTTTGCTATTAATTCTGTTTACAATTTTTGGAAGGACAAATTCACCATCGCCCCAGACGCCTCCATCGGCACCGCATGACCTCATCACCTGCTCCGGCATGACGGAAAACCCTACACCTCCCGCAATAATGGTGGCATCCGTGTGAAGGCGAATGGTTTTGATAATCTCCGTGAACTCCAGCAGAAAGGACTGGCGGCTCGGAAAGGCGCAATCATCCGTGTTTCTTAGCGTCACACCTACAACTGTGAACTGTGCCTTGTCGAAAAAACGGGCAATAGCCGCCCTCCAATCTTCCTCCCAGCAGAGGTCGAGGAGGGAAGGTTGGTGTCCTGCAGATGCGAGTGCCTCCGCTATGTAATCCAGCCCGATAGGCGCAATTGGCGGTTTGATAAGATTTGTATTGATGAGGGCAACCGTGGTCATGAAAGAAACCTCCGGTAAATAATTGCACAAATGGTTGACTCAATCCTCTTGATAGATTAATTATATTAATTGTTACAAAAAGTTATACTAAGATAGTGAGATAAATTTTGTCAATAGCAGGAGGGTTTGTAATGCGAGGAGTTATTCCCATTAGTGAAAATATTTTCTGGGTCGGTGTGAATGACCATGAGACGGATTTGTTTGAAGCCATCTGGCCCCTGCCCCGCGGCGTTTCTTATAATTCCTATCTCGTCATGGGCGAGAAGGTGGCAATTATTGATTCGGTGAAAGGGAGTTTCCTGAACCACTACATTGAAAAAATCAAATCCCTCGTTGGGAATGGCAGAAAAGTAGATTATATCGTTGTTAATCATATGGAGCCCGACCACTCCGGTTCCATCACCGCACTTAGGCGGATGTTCCCGGAAGTTAAAATCGTAGGGAATAAAAAAACCGCCGAGTTTCTCCGCGATTTCTACCGATTGACGGAGAATGTCATGACTGTGGAGGATGGCGGAACGATTGACCTTGGCGGAAGCCGTCTGAAGTTCTTTTACACCCCTATGGTGCACTGGCCCGAAACCATCGTCACTTACGAGGAGATGCAAAAAGTGCTTTTCTCCTGCGATGCCTTCGGCGGTTTCGGTGCACTTGATGACCGTATATTCGATGACGAGGTCGACCTCGCATATTACGAGGATGAGATTCTCCGTTATTACTCCAACATCGTTGGGCGTTACAGTGAAATGGTCCAGCGCGCCATTGCAAAACTCAAAGGGCTCCCCATTGCCATAATTGCCCCATCCCATGGACCCATCTGGAGGAAAAACCCGTCCCATATCGTCACGCTTTACGACCGGTGGAGCAGGCATGAAACGGAGGAAGGGGTAACGCTCGTTTATGCCTCCATGTATGGAAACACGTGCCGGATGATGGAGGCAATCTCGCTCTCACTCGCTGAGGAGAAAGTGGAGAAGGTCAGGGTGCATGATATCTCCCGAATCCACGTCTCATTTGTCCTTGTTGACATCTGGAGATTCAGGGGCATGATTTTTGGAAGCCCCACATACAATACAAAACTGTTTCCTCTGATGCAGAATCTCGTTGATGTACTGAGAAACGATGAGCTGAAAAACCGTTATATCGGCGTTTTTGGCTCATATTCCTGGAGCAAAGGTGCCGTCAGTGCCCTTCATGATTTTGCCTGTTGCGGTAAACTGACCCTTGTGGAACCGGTTGTGGAGTGCAAATGCGCCCCGACAGAGACGGATATCGAGCAATGTGTCCTCCTTGGGAAAAATATGGCGCATGCAATAAGAAAATGATAAGAAACAGGTGGCAACAAGTGAATCCATATCAGAACAACAGGGCAATTTTTTTCTCTTGTCCCGCATTTGGGGCGTTCTTATAATCATGGTCAGATTTATTCGTTAGGGATTTGCAGGATTAAAGAATAAAACGTGCGCAGACGGAGTGATAAAATGCGAGTAACGGAAATTTATGGTTTTGAAAACCGCAAGCGGCAGGAATTGCCACTCTTTCTTGCGAATGTGCCGGCAGGGTTCCCTTCTCCAGCCGATGATTATGTTGACCGCAAGCTCGACCTGAACGAATACTTGGTCAAACACCCATCTGCCACGTTTTTTGTGCGTGTAGAGGGAGAATCCATGATTAATGCGGGTATTCACTGCGGCGATGTCCTCATCGTGGACAGGGCGCTTGAGGCGACGGATAAGAAGATTGTCATTGCCAATGTCGGCGGAGAACTGACTGTGAAGCGCATCCGCAAGATTAAAAGTAAACTCTTCCTTGCCGCGGAGAATCCAGATTTTGAGCCGATTGAGGTCAAAGGAGGAGAGCAATTTGAGGTCTGGGGAGTTGTGACCTATGTCCTTCATCAATTGTGAGGCACGGTCATGAGTGAAGTCTTTGCGCTTGTTGATTGCAATAATTTCTATGCCTCGTGCGAACGTGTGTTTGACCCGCGGCTGGAAGGGAAGCCCGTCGTTGTTTTGTCCAATAATGATGGCTGTGTGGTGGCACGCTCCAATGAGGCAAAAGCCCTTGGAATAAAAATGGGCGCCCCTGCTTTTCAAATGGAGGACCTCTTCAAAAAAAATAATGTGACCGTCTTTTCATCCAATTATGCCCTCTATGGAGACATGTCAGAGCGCGTCATGGAGACACTGGAGCAGTTCGCGCCAGATATGGAGGTCTATTCTATTGATGAGGCGTTTCTTTCCCTGAATGGAGTTTCGCCCATGGAAGTCACGGATTATGTCCACCGCATTCGTGACACGGTTCGCCGCTGGACAGGTATCCCGGTCTCTATAGGAGTGGGACCGACAAAAACGCTTGCCAAGGCGGCGAGTAAGATTGCCAAAAATAATCCCGGGACGGGATACGTTTTTAATATCACCGACCATCCCGAAATTGATGCCCTCCTTGATAACATGCCAGTGGCGGATGTATGGGGCATCGGGCCGCGCCATGAGATATTTCTCAAACGGTTCGGAATCCACACCGCCCGCCAGCTTCGCGATTCTCACGACACATGGGTCAAGAAACACCTGACCGTGACTGGGTTGCGGATTGTCTTTGAGTTGCGCGGTGTCTCCTGCATACCTCTTGAGGAAATGCCGATACCGAAGAAGGGCATCATGAGTTCCCGCTCCTTCGGGCGTCCGGTGGAGTATCTATCCGAATTAAAGGAGGCGATGGCGACCTTTGTCTCCCGCGCCGCCGAAAAATTGCGCGCCCAGCACTCCGCCGCAAATATCCTCCATGTCTTCCTCCTCACAAATAGATTCAAAGAGGATGAGCCCCAGTATTCCAACTCGGCAACCACTGTGTTGCCCGTGCCTTCCTCTTACACGCCGGAACTCATAAGTTATGCCCACACACTTCTCGAAATTCTTTACAAACCGGGTTATCGCTATAAAAAAGCCGGTGCGTTTCTTACTGAAATCGTGCCTGAGAATGAAATACAGACAAGTCTTTTGGCGCCTGGCTACCCCTATGAGCGTAACAGGGAGGTGATGGAGCTTGTGGACCGCATCAATGCCCGATGGGGGACGGATACCGTCCGGTATGCTTCTGAGGGAATCCAGAGGGAATGGACCATGCGCCGCGAACGCCTCTCACCTCATTATACAACCGTCTGGTCTGAAATCCCGGTAGTCAAGGCATGAGCATCTCCAATCTTCAGATTTTATGCGTTGCGCTGTGGGAGATTACATGAAGGGACAAAAAACCCAAATTATCCTTCTGTTCATTTTACTCACCTCGTGTATTCGCAGTCCCTCAAACGGAAGTTTTAAGCATGAAACAATAGAGGTCAGGGATGTTGGCTCGACTCTTCAATTATTTGTGGACGACTGGCTGATTGAAAAGATGCAAAATGTGCAATTCAAACTTCATAGCCCGGAGAGCCGCGAGGTTGTTTTCACCTTTGATAAGCCCTGGGAAGGAAAGCAGAGCGGTTACATCACTCTTTTGCAGGATGGTGAGGTTTTCAGGATGTATTATCGTGGCGGAGGTGATTTGTCGCGGGAATATCTATGTCTTGCTGAGAGCAGGGATGGAATTCACTGGAAGAGACCCAATCTCGGTTTATGTGAATACAATGGGTCAAAGGAAAATAACATTGTCCTGACTGGTAAGGAAAGGGCATATTGTGAAGCGCATAATTTTGCCCCGTTCATTGATGGGAATCCCGCTGCCCCAGCGTCGGAGCGTTACAAGGCAGTAGGATTGGGCAGACACATCGATAAGGTGGGGAAAAACCGATTGGCGCTATCCATCTTCTCCTCACCTGATGGGCTTCACTGGAAAAAGATGAGAGATGAGGCAGTCATAACAGAGGGTGCTTTTGATTCGCTAAACACTGTCTTCTGGGATGTTGTGAAGAAAAGATATGTCTGCTACATTAGAATCATGCAAAGGGGGAAACGTGGCATCGCTCGATGCATGTCTGATGATTTCATCAACTGGTCAAAGCCGGAACCGCTTGATTACGGGCAGACCCCGCCGGAGCATTTATACACAAATAACATTATTCAGTATTTTCGCGAGCCACATATTTATCTCGGTTTTCCGGCGAGGTTTGTTCCTGAACGGACAAAGATGTGGTTTGAGGGAAAAGAAGTTGACGGAGTTTCTGATGGCGTTTTCATGTCGAGCCGTGACGGTCTTCACTGGAACCGTAATTTTATGGAGGGATTTATTCGTCCCGGACTTAATCCCAATAACTGGGGCGAGGCGCACAGTAACAATGCACCCGCCTGGGGAATTTTGCACACTTCGGAGAATGAACTTTCACTTTACTGGGTGGAAAATTGTCTGGATGTCTCGTGTTTGCGCAGGGGAGCTGTCAGACTGGACGGCTTCACCTCGCTTAACGCACCATATAGTGGTGGTGAATTTATCACACATCCTTTCCGATTTGAGGGCATGAATTTAAGAATAAATTATTCAACATCAGCGGTGGGTGGAATCAGGGTTGAGATTCAGGATGTAAAAGGTCATCCGATTCAGGGTTTCGAGCTCAATTCATGTCAGGAAATTTATGGAGACGAGGTCAGCCGGATTGTCGCCTGGAAAGGTCACTCAGATATCCGAGCATTGACAACCCAACCCATCCGCCTGCGCTTTGTCATGCATGATGCTGACCTTTTCAGTCTTCGGTTTCAATAGGATTATTTGACCTTCAGTCTCGATTTTGAATTTCAATTAAAGTAATTTCTCGCAAGTGGACTTCAAAGGGCGGAGTTTGTTTTGCACAATGTCCTATATCACTGGTTTGTTTATGCCAAAATATTCATGGATAAGAATGTTCCGGAGACCTATTATTTTTTTCCACTCAATTTTCGATGAAGCCTTTTTGATATCCTCCGGCAGTTTATGCGCCGCTTCGCCTATAATCTCAAGATTGCGTATAACGGCATCCACAGTTTTCTGGTCGTTGGAGAACTGTTCGAAGTCCATATCCGCCACATAAAGATTTATCCAATTGATGGCTTATACGATGTCATCCAGATAAAGTTTTAAGTCTCTATGCATATACAACCTCACGAATAACGTAAGGTTTGAGACGGGGTTTAAGTGTGTCCTCCAATACCAGGTCCACTTCCGTTTGAAAAAGGTCCTCAAGAAAGAATTTTAGGTCCATATAATGGTCGAATGTGGGGTTATACAGTTCTACCAGCAGGTCAATATCACTGCCTTTAATGGATTCGCCACGAAGATATGAGCCAAAAAGCCCTATCTTTCTAACTCCGAATTTCTCTTTTATTGTGTCTTTATTTTTATGCAGTGTGTTAAGAATTTGGTCCTTTTTTACCATATATAAAGACCTCACTCATATCTAATATTGCAATTAATGGTTTATTGAACATTTGGCAAGTAGTTTTAAATATTTTTTATTTTGCGCGGAGGTCGAGGACGCGCTTTGCTTTGCCCTCAAAGCGCTCAAGAGATTTGGGCTCCACAAGCTTGACGCGGCAATCGAGGTTTAATTCATTTTTCAACTTATAGTGGATTTCCTCCTCAAGATGTTTGAGCTTGCGCATCTCATCGTGGAAGAGTCCTTCAGTTACCTCGACCTGAACTTCGATTTCGTCAAGGGCGCCATGGCGGGTCAGGACAATCTGATAATGTGGCTGGGTGTGTTCAATGCCAAGCAAAACGCCCTCAATCTGCGAAGGGAAGACATTCACACCACGGATAATGAGCATGTCATCTGTGCGCCCACGCACCTTTTCCATCCGCACGCCCGTCCGTCCGCATGGGCAGGCGTCCGTGAACAGTCGCGAAAGGTCGCGTGAACGATACCTTATGACCGGAACCGCCTGCTTGGTGAGTGTTGTCAGGACGATTTCACCGACCTCCAATGGTGCAACAGGTTCTTCCGTTTCCGGGTCTATCATCTCGACGATGAAATGGTCTTCCGCAATGTGCATCCCATTGCGCTCAAGACATTCGTATGAGACGCCGGGTCCCATAACCTCGCTCATTCCATAATTGTCAGTCGCAATGATGCCGAGGTCATTATCGATCTGTTTCCTGATGCCCTCCGACCATGGTTCTGCCCCGAAAAGTCCCCAGTTGAGTGAAAGGTCATCCGCCCCGACCTTTTCCTCCTTCATGACCTCTGCGATGCGCAGGGCATAGGTGGGCGTGCTGATGAGTGCTGTGGTGCCGAAGTCGCGCATGAATTTAATCTGGCGGGAGGTGTTGCCGCTGGAGAGGGGAATGACCAGTGCGCCAACTCGCTCCAGTCCACCGTGCAGACCAAAACCACCTGTGAAGAGTCCGTAGCCGAAGCTTACCTGCGCAATGTCATGGGAAGAGACGCCCGCCGCAGTTACAAGTCGGGCGCAGAGGTTTGCCCATGTTTCCAAATCATAGCGTGTGTAACCTGCAATGCTCGATTTCCCTGTTGTGGTTCCTGATGAACCCTGCACGCGCACAACATCATTCAGCGGAACGGCGAACATCCCGAAGGGATAATTCTCCGTGAAGTCTTTTTTGGTTGTGAAGGGTAGGAGGCGCAGGTCTTCGATAGAGTGAATATCCTCGGGCGAGATATTTTTTTCCTGCATCTTTTTGCGATAGTAAGGGAGTTTATCAAAGACCCGTTTCACCTGTTCCTTCAGCAATTCCAGTTGATGGTTTTGGATAGTGTTGCGGTCGGCAGTTTCCCAGCGAGGGTCCCAGAGTCTGTGAATCATGTTATAAGTCCTCTTGCCTGATAATTTCGATTCCGCTCTTGCGTAGGAGTTCAACACCTTTTTCATTATTATCGAGATTGAAGATAATCAGGGTGTCGGCAATGGCGTACAGATATTCCACGTTGATTTCCGCCTTGCTGAAGGAACTGAGGACACCTGCAAGACCGCCCGGCTGATGTGGCACGCGCACGCAGATTACCTCATTTTCACGAACGGTGAAGCCTGACTCTTTCAGCACCTGATGCGCCAGCTGATAACGCTTGCAGATGAGGCGAAAGATGCCGTAATCTTCTGTGTCAGCAATGGAGAATCCATAGATGTTTATACCACGGTCGCCGAGGGATTTACAGATTTCTGCAAGGCGCCCCGTACGGTTCTCCACAAAGATGGCAAGTTGTGTCAGGGTATTTTTTGACATGTAGCCCCCCCTTTATGTGCCCGATTGTGAAATTGAAGAACATCTGATTGAAAATATTTAAATATGGTTTTTATACTACTTCAATTTTTTGATGCAACTCTTTTTTCAAAAGACTTGCAGTGTTTCAATCGCTTGATGTAAAAGGTAATCCGTCTTTTTTTATAGTTATGCGTTGTATTATCCATTTCATGAAGTTCGGGAATGGAAAATGCGATTGAAATAATTGATTTGAAGAAGAGGTTTGACTTTCCCCTCAAACCGCGGGGGGGAATTTTCCAATATTTCCCCAACTGCCTTTTTCCGGTCGGTCATGAGCAGGATTTCTGGGCATTGCGCGGCGTTCATCTCAGCGTGGAAAAGGGCAAAATGCTGGGAATCATCGGGCGCAACGGTTCCGGCAAGAGCACTCTTTTAAAAGTCATCGCCGGCATTCTGAAACCCACGAGTGGTATGCTCAGAACGAGAGGGAGGGTGACAGCACTTCTGGAACTCGGAACTGGCTTCCAGGAAGAGCTCTCCGGGATGGAAAATATTTTCCTTAGCGGAGCCATCCTTGGCATGTCCCGAAAGGAGATAATGGAACACCTGCCCCAAATCATTGAGTTTTCCGGACTGGAAGGATTTTTATATACCCCCATTAAACATTACTCCTCTGGGATGCAGGCGCGCCTCGGATTCTCAATCGCCGCCAACATGGACCCCGACATCCTGCTTATTGATGAGGTCATGAGTGTGGGCGACCTTGAGTTCCAGTCAAAGTGCATCACACGAATTTCAGAGTTCAAGAAAAACGGGAAAACCATTGTGCTCGTCACCCACGAGATTGAGGTGGCAAATTACCTGTGCGACGAGATTGTGTGGTTAGAGGATGGATTGGTCCGCATGGCTGGAGCTGCGGGTCAGGTTGCCCATGCTTACCGTTCTGCGCTTCATGGGGATGGTGGTGCAACAGTTGCGGAGAAAGGCGCAAAGCAAATCATAAGTACAGGCGGCAAATCAATCGTCAGAAACGTTCGCCTGCTTGATGGTCAGGGTGTGGAGCAGAGCGTCTTTCGTTCGGGCGAGCCAATGACAGTTGAAATCAACTTTGACACAGAAGGGCGGATTCTGGAGCGTCCCGGAATACGTCTGACTATCACACGCCTGGATAATCTCCTCATAACGGATATTACCTCCGAGGTGACAGACTTTACACCATCGTGTCTGGAAGGGGAGGGGAAAATATTAATCCATTTCCGCCCGCTCCTACTTCTTTTTGCAAAGTATGACATCAGTCTCACCCTTTATGACCGTGATGACCCCCACTGTATTTATGAGTATCATCCCCGAATAGTCCGTTTTGAGGTAACAACCCAGAAAATTCATAATCCTTTCATTGTGACAGACCATCCCTGCTCGTGGGAAATCTCACCGGAGAGATGAGCATAAAAATATCTTGCATTCAGGCAGAATAAAATGAATTCTTATAGTGATTATTTAGAATCTCAAATAATAAAGGAAGCACCACGGAGTCACGGAGGACACGGAGAAGCTATAATCAATGAATTACGCAGAGAGACGCAGTTTGAGGAAATATTATCTGTAAAAATCTGGGAAATCTGCTGATTGAGGTGGTATATGAATCCCCTGATAGATATTGATGCTGAAGTGTGTCAGGATGCCTCGCGGGCGCTGGAGCTGGAGTGGCTGTTGACCAACGGGCTTGGTGGCTATGCGGCTTCCACCATTATAGGATGCAACGTGCGCAGGTATCACGGACTCCTTAACGTTGCCCTGACACCGCCCACGAACCGGCGTCTCTTGCTGGTCAAGTATGATGAGAAGCTCATTGTAGATGGAAATGAGTACTCCCTTTCCAGCAATCTCACCACAGTGGATGCGGAGGCGGAAGGACAGCGGTTCATGAGCAATTTCCGCCTTGACCCCTTTCCGATTTTCACCTTTGCCGCAGGGGATTGTGAAATTGAAAAGCGGCTCTTCATGGTTCATAAAAAGAATACTGTTATCGTCCGTTATAGAATCATAAGCGGAAGCGGGGACATCAAGCTTATCGTCACACCGTATGTCACCTTCCGGGACATCCATGCCGTGAATCCCAGCGGTCACAGTTTAGACACGAGTATGGAGGAACATGCCGGAATTTTGCATTTTCGCGCAACTGTCGATGCCCCGCGGCTTATCTTCTATCACAATGCAGAGTCCATCACCAAGCCCAAATATTCCCGGGCAAGATTTTATTATCCCGCTGAGGAAGGTTTGGGCTTTGAACATGTCGATTTCATTATGAAGATGTGTGACTTTAACTTCAGACTGTCGAAGGAGATTTCCGCCTCGATAACTGTCACTGGTGAGGAAGAAACGCCCCCATCGGCTATTTATTTAGAGCGTGAGGAAATCCGACGACACCAGTCCTTTGAAAAGAGGGCGATTGAGCTCCATCCCCTGAAAAAGGAGGATAAATATCTCCTCATGCTCTTGGAGGCGTCAGATTCATTTATTGTGAAACGCGGCGACGGGGTTTCCATTATCGCTGGTTATCCCTGGTTCACGGACAGTGGTCGCGCCTCGATGGTCTCACTTCCCGGTTTACTTCTTGCCACGGGGCGTTATGAGGATGCGCGGAGTTTGCTTATCTCCTTTTTGCGTTACTATAAGGATGGCATTATTCCGAACATGTTCCCCGAAGGCGAAGAGGAACCTCTATACAATACCATTGATGTCAGTCTCTGGTTTATCCATGCCATTTATGAATATTATCTCGCCACAAAAGACTTAGACACAATTTGCAACCCCTTAATGGAGGTAATCAGGGATATTATCCAGAATTATGTAAAAGGGACGCGGTTCGGCATCTACCAGGATTCCGATGGACTGCTGAGCGGTGGTGAGAGGGGTTCGCAGGTTACATGGATGGACGCTAAGGTTAATGGCAGGGTCATCACTCCGCGCATTGGAAAAAATGTGGAGATTAATGCCCTCTGGTATCACGCCCTGCGCATCGCGGCATATATCTCCGACCTTCTTGGTGATGAAACCGGCTTTAATGCCTATAAGATTCATGCAGAAAAGGTCAGGCAGTCCTTTGAGAGAAAATTCTGGTTTGAGGATGGGGAATACCTGTATGATACGCTGAGTGATACAGGTCCCGATGCGTCCATCAGACCGAACCAGATTTTTGCCATTGGTCTGCCTGATCCCGTCCTTACGGGAGATAAAGCCACGTCAGTGCTGGAAACTGTAAGGCGTTTTCTGCTTACTCCTTATGGTCTGAGGACGCTTGCGCCAGGACACCCGGATTATAAAAAGTGCTTTAAGGGTAGTCCTTTGAATAATGACATTGCTTATCATCAGGGAACTGTGTGGGCGTGGCTTATAGGTCCATATATTGATGCCCTGCTTAACGTGAAGGGTAATAGCCGGGATGTGGCAAAGGAAGGGCTCCTCACCCTTCAGCCCTTGCTGAGCCATCTGGAAGATGCATGTGTGGGCAATATCTCTGAAGTCTTTGACGCCGAACCGCCGCACACGCCGCGGGGCTGTTTTGCACAGGCATGGAGCGTGGCGGAACTCCTCCGTGCGTATGTCAGGTTGCTTCGTATGGTTCATGCGGAATCGGAATAATTTTCGAATGGAGAGATAAATGGTTGAGGAGAACAAGATACGCGTGTCCGAAATCTCAAGTCACCTTCAAAAAGGTAAAATACGGTTTGAGTGTCGTTATTACACGGGTTACAAGCCGTGCGGGATTTCAGAATTTTGTGATGGATGTGGCGGTTTTGAACCTTGTGGCATGCGCATCTTGATTATCAAACTTGCGGCTCTGGGCGATGTCCTGCGCACCACGCCAATTCTCCCTGCACTCAAAGGGCATTATCTTCAGAGTCACATCGTGTGGCTCACCGACCCCGATGCCATTCCTCTCCTGCAAAACAATTCGTATATAGACGCCCTCTACGGATTTGATACCGGCGGTGCCCTCTGTGTGACGAGTATTCCCTTTGACGTGGCAATCAATTTTGAAAAGGAAGAACGGGCGCTTGCACTTTTCGATGCCATTCGCGCAAAGGAAAAACGCGGATTTGCCTATTCTGCGGCGGGCACGCTCAGCATTGCCAATGACGCCAGTCTGTATGCCCTTCAGATGGGGCTCCATGATGAACTCAAGTTTCGCCTGAACAAGGAGACATATCAGGAGACCACCTTCAAGATGGCGGAGATTCCTTATCATCGGGAGGAGTATGTTTTTCATTTATCCGGGCGGGCAGAGGATTTTGCCTGTGACACTGCTAAAAAACTGAATCTGTCATCAGGGCGTTTCCATGTTGGGTTGAATACAGGTTGTGGCACTGTTTTTGAAACAAAGCAATGGACAGTGAATGGTTTTTGCGACCTTGCCTCAGCCCTCGCACACGATGGTGATTGTGACCTCCTTCTCCTTGGCGGTTCACGGGAATGTGAATTTAATCAGGCAGTTCTAAAAAAATGTGGCACTATTTTGAAAGACACCGGATGCAATAATTCTCTTGAGGAATTCGCGGGTATCATATCCCTTTGCGATGTGGTTGTGAGCTCTGACAGTCTTGCGGCTCATCTTGCCATCGCACTCAAGAAACATGTCGCCATATTCTTTGGTCCAACGTGTTCTCAGGAGGTTGATTTATATGGCAGGGGCGTGAAGATTGAAACGGATTTTCCCTGCGCACCCTGTTATCTGAAAACATGTTCCCGACTTCCCAATTGCATGGAAAATATGGACGCCAAGAGGATATACGATGCCGTCCGGTCGTGCCTCAATGATATAAAATTATCCCGGATGTAGATTAGTGTCAAAGCGAAGAGAACCAGGCGATGATTATTGGTATTTTTTTCTCCCCGCACTTTTTATCCTTCTGATTTTGGCTTTATTTCCGCTCTGGCGCGCCTGGAACGCCTTGCAATATCCTTATTCTCTCGATTATGCAGAGGGATATCTGGCTGTGGAGGCATGGCAGATTACGCATGGACAGAACATTTATCCCGATTTGAAAGATTATCCATTTCTTGTGAGCAATTATCCGCCGATTTTTCCCCTCTTGACCGCCCTGATTTTCTTTTTTAGCGGACCAACTCTTTTCTGGGGGCGGCTGATATGCTGTTTATCCGCCCTGGGAATTTTATTCCTGACGATGCTTGTCATATTGAAAAAAACCGGTCAGCTGATGCCAGCCATTCTGGCGCCGCTTCTTATTGTCAACACGTATGAATTTTATGAGTGGATTGCTTATGCGCGAGTGGATTTGCCGGCGATATTCTTTGGTCTGGCAGGACTCGTGATTCTTTCAGATGAGGATGCAGACCTTAACTGGCGTCTCCAGAAATGGGCGATTGTGTTTTTTCTTTTTTCCATTTACACGAAACAAATACAGATTTTCGCCCCTCTCGCCGCCTGCATTTATCTTTTTTTCAGGGATAAAAAATCCGGACTGCGATTCGCGCTGACATTTATCGGGTCGGCATTGTTCCTGTTTATCATGCTTTCCCTCGTTACGGGAGGGCAGTATTTCAAACACACGGTGATTTATAATGCCAACCGTTATGACTGGTGGCAGGTATGGGTATGGTTCCGGCATTTATTGCGATTTTATATCTTTTATATAATAATACTTTTTCTACTTACTGTTATTATTGTTTGTAGAACGTTCATAAACAAGGGGGAGAAGAAAAAGATTGAGCCCGGTCTTTTCAGCATTTACGCCATTATAGGGGCATTGTCTTTCCTTACTATTGGCAAGGTTGGTGCGGCGGGGAATTATATCCTGGAGGCGCATGTGGCGCTGGCTATCTTTTTCGGCTTGAGCATTTCCAAGGTGGCAGAATTGCTAAATAATTCTCCTCATCGCAGATTCGCCTGGGTAATGCTTTTTCTTATTGCGATTCTTGTTAATCTACATGCCGGTTATCTGGCACAAAAGAGTCGCCTTTTGTTCAGTCGCCCCAATCCCGGGAAAGGCGCTTATGCAAAAAACAACATGCTCTTTGATATAATAAAAAGTTATCCAGACCCGGTTCTGTGCGAACAGCCGCTTTTCCTGCTCCGTGCAGGTAAAAAAGTTTTGTTTCAACCCTTCATCATGTCGGAACTTTCCCGTGAGGGCAAATGGAATCAGGGGAAATTCGTGGATGACCTGCGGCGCAGAAAATTTTCACTGATTGTTACGGGGCAGGATATGTTTCGCGAGGGATTTTTGTGGCAATACACGGATGAGATGCGCCGGGCAATCAGGGAAAATTATATCACTTATCCCGAACCGCTCCAGACGCCTTCCTGGGCTTCCCTGAGCGCCATCATGCGCTCCGCCGAGGATGGGATTCCCTATTATCTTTATGTCCCAAAGAGGGAGGTAAAATGAGCAAGGAAACAATTGAAAAACTGAGTGCCAACATGGAGAAGGTAATCTTCGGCAAGACGGATGTGATCCGTTACGTGATAGCCGCCCTTCTTGCAAATGGACACGTTTTGATAGAGGACGTCCCCGGCGTGGGAAAAACTTATCTTGCGCGCAGTCTGGCGGTATCCATTGGCGGGATTTTCAGGCGCATCCAGTTCACGCCCGACCTCCTTCCCACGGACATCACCGGCGTTTCCATTTACAACCAGATAAGTAAGAACTTTGAGTTTCGCGAGGGACCGGTTTTTACAAACATACTTCTTGCGGATGAATTGAACCGCGCCACGCCACGCACTCAATCCGCCCTCCTTGAATGCATGGAGGAAAGACAGGTCTCATATGATGGCATTCCCCACATGCTTCCGCGCCCATTTTTCGTCATGGCTACGCAAAACCCGATCGAGCAACAGGGCGTCTATCATCTGCCTGAGGCGCAACTCGACCGTTTTATGATAAAGATAACAGTCGGATATCCGAAGCACTTTATTGAGATGGACATACTTGAGGCTCAGAAGAAACGCCATCCCATTGAAACAATCGGGTCGGTGTGCGAAATTGATGAAATCCTCCGCATGCAGGAGTCAGTGCATGAGGTGTATGTGGATGAATCATTGAGGGACTACATCGTTTCTGTTGTAGAAAGGACGCGCGACCATCCATCCGTCCTGCTGGGCGGCAGTCCGAGGGCATCGCTTGCACTGTATCGTATGGCGCAGGCGATGGCATTCATCACAGGAGCGGACTTTGTCCTGCCTGATGTTGTCAAGGAACTGGCAAAAACCGTCATGCGTCACCGGCTTATACTGAAACCACAGGCGCAGTTGGGCGGGCTGACTGCCGACCAGGTGGTTTCAGAGATTTTGCAGAAGACAGAGGTGCCAATAGCACGTGTTCGTTAGACGGCATTATAACGGGAGACACTGAATGCAGGTGCATCAATAATGAATACCGAACTGAGAATACTTACCAAACGAAACAGCCTCCTTTTCATTTCCTTTTTTTCACTGTATCTGGGATATATGCTTGGTAATCGGCTTCTTGTGTGTTTCGGGTTTGGACTTTTGTTCCTTCTTTTTTTTACATGGCACGCCGCACATAACTTTTTTCATGAGTTCAAGGCATCACGCAACCATTACCCGCGCACTTTTGAAGAGGCTGAATTGAGGATTGCCATCCACCTTGTGCCGGGAACGAAAATCCCCATTTACATGCTTGAGGTGGTGGACCTTTTTCCGCCTGGAGATGCATGGCACGTCCGCGCATTGGTGCCGGTTCGGCTTGATATGTCAGCCGGCGTGGAATTGGAATACAACGCCATCTGCACGAGGCGCCGGGGGATTTATGTCCTGGGACCCCTTGAGATTATCGCCGCTGACCCGTTGGGGATTCATGTTTGCAGGACCCAAATACCGGAAATAACGGACTTGTTGGTTTGCCCAAAGGCGCCGCTGCTCTCCCTGTATGAAGTGCTTGGAGATGGAACACTCTCCCACGTTGGTGTGGAAACACTTCTCCGTCCCGGGCATAGCGAGGAGTTCACAAGTCTGAGGGAATACCATGAGGGTGATAATCCCCGGCGTATCCACTGGCCTTCATCTGCACGTCATGAGAGATTTTTTATAAAAGAGTTTCGCGAGGAGATCACAACTGAGGTATCCCTTGTTCTTGACATGCACCGTCTCGCTCTATCGGGTCTGGGAGATGTTACGAGTATTGAATACATCATAAAGGCGGCGGCGGCAGTGGCTCAAATCGCAATTGATAAAGGTCATCTTGTACAGCTTTTTGCCCTGAGCGATAAGATGCAACATGTTCCGACTGATGGTGGCAACCGACATCTCATAACCATTCTTGACCGCCTTGCACTTTTACGCCCCCGAGGAGATGAACATTTCGAGGATGGGCTGGAAGAGGTGATGCCGTATCTGAAGTCCGGCTCAACGGCAATTCTTGTTGCCGCGGCATCTAATATCCATACCGGAAAAATTTCTCCGATTATCCGACAGTTGATGAACCGCCGTATAAAAACCATGATTATCCTTGTGGATGACCGCTCATTTATAAAATTCTGGAAAGACCAGGAAGAGCACATGAAGCGCGCCACACCCCTTGCGGAACTGAAGGATGTTTTATCAAGGGAGGGATGCAGTCTTTTCCTTGTGGCGAAAGGGGATGACGTTGCTTTAAAACTCCAGATGCCGGTATGATGCAAATTAAAAACATTGCGGTGTTGGAGAAACAGGGATTTTTCCCATCTTATGGTGGATTGTTATATGCCCTTGTCCTGGGACAATGCCTGTGGATTGGGGTGGGCGCACTCTCCTATGACCCGGTGGTGACAAGAGAATTTGCATCATTACGTCCTGGTATGTATGTCCCACTGCTTGGCGTACTTTTTGGCGGGGGAGTCTTATTCTCCATGAAATTTCAAGACCTCATCTCGGACTATTTAAAGCAATTCAATTATAGTGAGAAATTTGCATACATGCTGGTGCATGTCCTATTTTTCTTCATGCCAATTTTCATTGTGCGTCGATTCTCAGGCACTTTTTCACTGCTCTCGCTCAATCTGTTCATCCTTGTTACACTTGTTCAGCCCGGGTGTTTTGCGCGCCTTTACTTCTCCAATTTGTTTCTTATGTGCACCATTATCATCAAGGCGCCGACCGTGCCACCGCTCTGGGTTGCTATCGCATATCTACTGCTCGCTTTGACGATGTGCCTTGATTATTTCTATTTTAAATCGAGGCAGTATGATAGCGGGCGGATGCTCCCTTTTTCAGAACTCCTCCGGATTGCGGTGAGATATATCCTTCCTCCAATCTTCCTTGCCGCCATTCTCTATGTGACGTTACCGCCGATGCACAGACGCCTGATGCCGCATGGTAGAATAACCCTTAGGGGTGTGGCGGAGAGGGTAGCTCCTGTCGAACCCAACCTCTCCAGCCGTCTTGTCATTTACGCCGCAATAATTGCGGTTCTGCTTATGTTCACCCTTGCGATTCTGAACTGGTTGCAGAGACATTTTGGAGGGAAGAATCCACCGAAGTTTATAGAGATGAAGGGTATTGTCAGGAGGGTGAGACATTTTGTTGAAGATGTATTAATACGTCCCCGGCGAAGGCGTCCATCTTCCCCACGGGAGAGTATCATTCATGATTACAACCGTTTTTGTGAAGAGATGGGGAATCTTGGGCTGGGACGCGCCATTTCACAAACACCGCAGGAATATACCAACACGCTCCAACCTGCCGTTGCCGCAAGATGGAACAATCTCCTCGAAATGACATCCGCCTTTGAAAATGTCATGTATGGTGATAAAAATGTGGATGAGACTTATGCCGAATGGTTCAGAGGGGAGGTGGATTCCCTTCTAAGAATTTTTGCGGAATAAAAGTAGTTCACCTGCCCTGAGCGTTCTGCGGACGTCTTTCAGGTTTGGACCGCCGACATAAATCCTTCCCTTCGGCTCAGTGTCCGAAACACGCATCAACATCCAGCACCCGTTCTGCAAATAGAACTTAATGCCATCCTTCAGGTCAATGCCGACAATGCGCGTTCCCGCAAGCCTTTCCGGCGGCTCATTCTGCAGGACAGCAAGATTCCTCCGCAATTTCTCACGCTCAAAGACCTTGTCGATGCGCAGATATTCTACAGGATGAAAACGCCGTGCCATGTCCCTGACTATTTCCGCAAGAGACATTTTTCTGGCTGACATCATTTCAAGAACGAGAAGACCTGAGAGGAGTCCATCACGTTCGGGGATGTGATTCTTGTAACACACCCCGCCGCTTTCTTCGCCTCCCACGAGGATATTTCTTTCAAGCACTACCTCGCAGACGTTTTTGAAGCCAACCGGCACTTCATAACATCGGCGTCCGAGCGAAGCACAGACCTCGTCAAAGAGATTATCCGTGGAGGTCGTCCGCACGGCATCGCCTTTTATCCGGCGCGAGTGTGTGAGATATTCATACAAGAGCGGCATCAGATAATGAAGGGTGACAAATCGCCCATTGGAGTCCACAATTCCAATGCGGTCAGCATCACCGTCAGTGGCAAGTCCCACATCGCACTTTTCACGATAGACAAGTCTTGTAAGCGGCTCAAGAAGCGGCGGTGCGGGCTCGGGAAGGTCGTAGTCAAAAAGGGGATTACGTTCCGTCCTTATAGAAACAATGCGTATGCTTGTGTTTTTCAAGAGTTGCTCAAAGAGATTGCCGCCGGTTGAATGCATGGAATCCACAGCCACTTTGAGACGTGCCTTTTTCAGAAGCGAAAAGTTGGCATAACTACTTATGGCACTAAGATATGTGGTCAGAAAATCTTTCATGCGAATGGGAGGCGCATAGACGGGTGCGGTATTTGATGTGTGTTTTAGCCTTTTCAGAAGACGTGTCATCTCAACCGTAAATTCCGGCATGACAGGACCGCCATAATGGGCTTTGAACTTGATGCCGTTATAAAAGTGGGGATTGTGGCTGGCGGTAATCATGATGCCGAGGATGCAGTTCCGCCCCGTAGCCGCAAAGGAGAGGGCAGGCGTGGGGACGGGTCGGTCGCTTAATGCCGCATGAACACCCGCAAGGGTGAGTTCATCATATACCGCACGTGCAAAGAATTCTGACATGAATCGACAATCATAACCAATAACTACCATTTTATTAAGATTTCGCCGATTTTTCAAAAGTTGAGCAACCCCTTGCGCCACACGACGGACATTCTCAAACGTGAATGTCTCTCCTATGATGCCTCTCCAGCCGTCCGTTCCAAAATAGATTGAATCCACCGTGTTATCTCCAATCATTTTATGCTCAATGCCCGAGTAGGCGGCGACCGGCTGATTTCATGACCCGGAAGGGTGGTGATGTCCAGTGCTCAAGCCGGAAATGTGTCTTGAGACATGGATTGAAACCTTCCTTGAAGCGGGCGATGGCTGGTATGTTCCCGCCGATAAAATCCAGCTCCCGCACCGAAATTCCTGAAAGGTGTAGTGCAAGGTCCCAGATAAGAAGGGAACTGGTGCCCGTCTTGAGATATTCAGGGTCATTAACGACAATCAGGTAATATGCCCGCCTCTCATCCAGAAGACAAACGATAGATGAAACGAGATGGTTCTGAGAATCCCTTGCCCCAACGATAATGCGCTGATTTTCCAGCTCACCGGCTTCAATAATCGCACTCACAAGGGATTTTGGAATAGGATTCATGTCACCCTTTTTTGTCAGGGTTTTCTGGAGCAAATCGAATATCTCTTCCACCCCACATTCCATAATGCCATGCCGTAGATTCGTCCCTTCAGCCTTTTTTATTGCCCGGCGGACACTACCATCGAAGCCGTTCCAGAGCTTATTAGTGTCTGAAATATCAAGACAATATGTATAGCGCGCATGAGCCTTCCAGCCGCGCTGTAAAAATGGACGCACATCCGTGAGGGCAACATTATTGATAAGGTCAATCTGGGCATACTTTTTTTCGAGAAATTGTGCAAGGTTAGTCAGGACTTCATGCTCCGTCGAAAGGCGCTCCGAAATCTTTGTGCTCACTGCGGGTGCAAGAAGAAAACCCAGATATGGCGATAGGAGGGCATTCAGGGCGACCTTCCTCCCGAGCTGTTTTTTTTCCGTCAGGACAACGCCCCCTATAAGTTTATCTCCCCGGAAAGCGGCGAAAATCCGCTGGATGAAAGATGTCCCGCGCTCCAGAATTTTTTTCCAGGTAAAGGTGGTGAAAAGGGAACCCTGAGGGGAGACCCGAACAAACTCGTCCCACTCTGCCGCACGTTCAGATTTAATCTCCTCAATGTGACAATCCGCCATATCCATCTATTCCACAGGGTCAGTCCAGTTCATATTCCTTGCGCCAGTCCTTCTCCTCCACGAGTTCCGGCTGGTCTTTCTTATCAAGCATGAAATTTCCGAGGAAGAGGTAATCCATGCGTGTGCGCATAAAGCAGAGGTAGGCATCCTCCGGTGTGCAGACGATTGGTTCACCGCGAACGTTATAGGATGTGTTTATGATGACGGCACAACCGGTCTTTTCCTCAAAAGCCCTGATTAGGGCGTGAAAGCGTGGATTTGTCTCGCGACTGACCGTTTGCAGGCGTGCAGAGTTATCCACATGTGTGATTGCCGGTATGCTTGAGCGCACGACCTTTAATTTATCAAAACCACTTAGTTTTTTTTCATTTTCATCCGGTGGGCGGAGCAATTCCTTTTTCACCTGCGCCACGAGGAGCATGTAAGGGCTGGGATGTTCGGTCTCAAAATAATCGGAGACCTTTTCCTCAAGCACGGAGGGGGCAAATGGGCGAAAACTTTCGCGGAATTTGATTTTGAGATTCATGGTGGATTGCATCTCGGTGGAACGGGCGTCTCCGAGGATACTGCGATTGCCAAGGGCGCGGGGTCCAAATTCCATGCGCCCCTGGAACCAGCCAATCACCTTTTCTGATGCCATGAGGTCAGCGGCAGTGCGAATCAAATTCTCATCGTCGAGCTCCTTGTGAATGATTTTTTCGCGCCTGAGAAATTGCCTGATGTAGTCATTAGAAAATTCCGGACCGAGGAGTGAGCCGTGCTGAAAATCGTTTTTACCATCGGCATGGCGGGGATTATCGAGGTGTTGGTGCCAGATTAGAAGTGCGGCGCCCAACGACCCGCCAGCATCGCTTGCAGCGGGCTGAATCCAGACATCTTCAAACGGTCCCTCCTGGAGGATGCGTCCGTTTCCAACACAATTCAAAGCCACACCGCCCGCAAGGCAGAGATATTTCTCGCCCGTTTCCCTGTGCAGGTGGCGAGCCATGCGGAGCATGATTTCCTCAGTCACATCCTGTGCTGAACGGGCGATGTCCATTTCACGCTGTGTCATCTTTGACTCAGGTTTGCGTGGAGGTCCTCCGAAAAGTTTGTCAAACCGTTCATTCGTCATTTTGAGTCCGGTGCAGTAGTCAAAAAACTCCATATTCATCTGGAATGAGCCATCATCTTTCAGGTTAATGATTTCACGGAGGATGACATCCTTGTATTTCGGTTCGCCATAAGGCGCCAGTCCCATCATCTTGTATTCGCCGGAGTTCACCCTGAAGCCAGTGAAATAGGTGAATGCTGAATAAAGAAGTCCAAGGGAATGGGGGAATTGAAGGTCGGCAAAGATGCGGATTTTATTTCCCTCTCCAATGCCGCAACTCGCCGTCGCCCACTCTCCGACCCCGTCAATGGTGAGGATTGCCGACTTTTGAAAAGGGGAGGGGAAAAAGGCGGAGGCGGCGTGCGATGCGTGATGCTCTGGAAAGAAAATTTTCGCATTGTGTCCAACAGTCTTCCGAATCAATTCCTTAATCCAGAGTTTCTGCTTAATCCAAAGGGGCGCAGATTCAATGAATGATTTCAGACCGTGCGGTGCCGTGCCGGTATATGTCGCGAGCAGGCGCCAGAATTTAGTGAAGGGCTTGTCATAAAATGCCACGTAGTCAAGCTGCTCGCCTGTGATGCCGCCAGCCTCAAGTGCATACTGGATTGCATTCGCAGGAAATCCTGCATCGTGTTTTTTGCGTGTAAAACGCTCCTCCTGCGCCGCGGCAACAATACGTCCATCGCTCACCATACATGCGGCGCTGTCATGATAAAAGGCGGAAATTCCAAGAATGTGCTTCATACGTTAATATTCATTTCTGATACAATTATAAGCGATACTTAAACACCGAGACTCGGGGTGTCAAAGATTTTTCGTCGAAGGGGATAACGGTCTTGACATTGGTTGATTTTTCGTCATGATGTTCATCATTAATTCAATATCAGTGGAAAGATTTTTCGCGTGAGAGAGCGCTCAGCAATAAAAATAGACAGGACGTCCCCCCTTCGTCTTCTTGTTTTCCCGCTCTTATTCAACGTTGTTCTAAAAATTTCTCTTATTACTGCCAATCGCGCGGAATTTACGGACGGCATTCTACAGATTCTCCTCTTTTCTGTTCCAAGCAAACTGTATCCGCCGCTTTTTACAATCATTGTCATGATGCTGAAACCGCTCATTGGTGATGCGGAGATGGCGGGGCGGCTGATTTCGGCACTGGCAAGCTCAATCACTCTCATTCCCATTTTTTTCATCTCCATGCGTCTTTTTGACAAACGCACTGCATTTTATTCAGCACTGGTTTACACCGTTTCTCCCATGGCATTGCGATGGGCGACTCACGCCATGACGGACGCCCTTTTCGCCCTCCTGTTTTTCCTTGCGGCGTGTGAGTGCTGGAAGACAAGCGTTCAGGAAGGCGAGCAAAAGGCAAACCATCTTGCGATGGCGACTGTTCTCACAGTCCTCGCTACAATGACGCGCTATCAGGGCGTTCTCCTTTTTCCGATTTTGCTGTTTCTGCTTGTAACATTTATAATGAGACAAAAGAAAATTCCCGCATGGGCGATGATTTCTCAGGTACTGTGGATATTGCCGGTTATATGGATGGTGCTCTATGGTTTTCGGCATCAGGAGCAGTTTGTTGAGCGCGCAGGAATTACATGGCAGCAGACACTCCTGAATATTTTCCTGCTCATGGAGAGCTTTTTAGCATATAGTCCATATTTTCTAACCCTGCCGATATGCTTTGTATTTCTCGCCGGTATATTTTACGCAAAACGGCAGGGTGCGGGATATACAAAGTTCCTCATCATTTTTGGTTACCTTTTACTGATGCTTCTGATACTCCAGTCAGCCTTCTCATCTTTTCAGTCGCGATATCTTCTGCCACTTTTGCCCTTTGTTTCGGTTATTGCTGGCTGGGGATTGCGCATTATAGGTGAGCTCTGGAAGAAAAAGGCCGTTCTCTTTAACTTGCTGATTATTTTAATTGTCATTTACGGTTTGGGATTCGGGATGGCATCTATCTTTCTCCAGAGGGAGGCATTTGGAGATTTAAAGGATTCCGCACTTTATTTGCGCGCCCTTAACCTGAAAGAGACTCCCATTTTTTCCAATGAAAATTACAGAGACCTCGGACCGGTGAAGATGCGATACTGGTCGGGTTATCCAGTGCGGCCGTTAGAGCCATCACAGATACAGGCAAACAGCATTGTCTGTCTATCGAGTGCCTACGGTGGTATGGGTGCGTTTTATCAGGACACACGGTGGTTGCGGGAAAGGCACGGGGCGAGGTTGATTGCCCGTTTTGAGTCAACGCTTGTGCCCCTTCTGCCAGATATTATGCAGGAACCCTTCACGCACCAGAACCCTCTCGCACTGACCTTCCGCTACACCCCCCAACACTTCCGCACAGAAATTTATCAGATACATGTTACCACTCCAGACAGAAAACCCGCGGGGATGTAATCTTGCATTGGAAAGGTTAAATAATGTTTACGAGAACGGCGATGGGGTCGTCGTCGGTGAGGCGGGAGAGTTCGACGTTTGCGAGAGAGATGATGTGGCTGGCGGTCATAAGTCCGGAAAGGTCGAGGATACGTCCGCGAAAGAGGATGAAAAAGCCGGGGACAGAGCGTCCGGCGTCGCCATAATCTGTGTGGTGTTCAATGAAATTGTGAAGGACCCCTTCTATCCGGCTCTTGTTTGTAAGCAGGGCATCACCTCGTGAAATCTGAAGCCGGATGACGCCCTCGCGGTCGATGACCCGATATTGATTTTTTGCCGATTTTAAAAGCCCTATCAGCTTTTTATGGACGGTATGGACTCGATAGACAAAAAGACCGCTGATGTCACCGAGGCAGGAGATATCCTTGATTTCTTCGCGGACGGACTTGCGGACAACTGTCTCGCGTTCGGGTTCTGACAGGGCGGATTTTGAGAGGTCCCGTGTGCGAAATTCTGTGGAACCTGTGGCAACGGCGCGCAAGAGGTTTTTCTGCGGGTCAATCTCCATCTGGACTTCGATGGTCTCCGGCTGTGCCCCCATTTTCATGACCGCTTCTTCTGCCTCTTTGCGGATTTTCAAGATGTCTTTGTCAGTTGGATTGACAACGCTTTTTTCAATCATGTCGCGCACCATAGCGAGGGCGGCACCAATGGCGGAGATAACAGGGGCATTGGGGGCGATTTCAAAAGGGAGTCCCATCTTTTTTGCCATGTATGGAACGAGCGCCATTGCGCCTCCGCCTCCGCCGGATAGGGTGAGGAGATTCCGGTCAAGCTGATATTCATCAATCAAATCCTCAACGGCATTTGCCGCCCTGGGGAAGGATTTGTTGAGAAGTTGCTCGGCAGTCTTTTCGGGCGATGTTCCGAATGTGGCGGCAAGAGTGTTAAACGATTTGCGGATTGTTTCCATATTTCCAGCTGCATCGTCCCTCGGTGAAATAATGCCCAAGAGATTTGAGGCGCAGGTGGGCGTGACTGTGAATGATTTGCCGCCAGCGGAGATTTTGACATAATCCGCCGGGTCGTCCTTGAGGGGCTGTATCAATTCCATGACAGGATTTGCGCCCTTCGGAATTTCGGTAAATGATGCATATCCAAGATTGGCAATGTGGGCACTGCGCGGTCCAACATCGATGATTTTATTATTCCTGATGCGAGGGATGGAACCGCCGGCAATGCCAACCGTGCGCACGTCAAGCGTGCGGAGAAAGAGCCGATGCCCCCCAACTGTTGCAGTCTTTACAAGTGATTTGCCATTCTTGATGGCAGAGATGTCAGTGCTGGTTCCGCCCACCTCTATGAAAATGCCGTCCGTAATGCGGGCATACATAAGGGCGGCGGCAACACCCGCCGCAGGACCCGATAGCATTGTCAGGATGGGGCGGCGCCTCATCTCATTTATGTCCATGATGCCGCCATCGGAGCGCATAATCATGAGTGGCGCCTTGATGCCCGCCTCACGGACGCTCTGCTCGGTCATGTTGGCAGTCTCCATCATCTTGGGAAGCATACTGGCGTTGATGACGGCTGTACGCGTCCTGATGCGCAGACCATATAGTTGCGAAATCTCATGAGTGTTGGTTGCCATGAAGCCGTGCTCGATGCAGGTTGAGACCACGAGGTCTTCATTGGCGGGATTTTCCACACTGAATGCCTCACTGGCGACAAAGACCTTCGCCCCCTCACTCTCTAACTCCCCGACGACCCTCATGATGGTCTCCTTTTCTGGTGTTTCTGAGGTGTCAATGAATCTGTGGAAAGTTTTAAGGAGGCGCCCCGGCGCCAGTTCTATGTCCCCGACATTTGTTTCGGAGCGTGCTTTGGCTCTTTCGATGCCTTTTCCCATACCGATGATGCCCACCGGTGCCACGTCGCCTTCGAGAAGGGCATTAGTTGCCTGCGTGGTGCTGTGTGCGATAAGGATAATTTCCTCAGGATTGATATTTCCCTCGGCGAGAAGCAGATGGAGTGAATCAATGATGCCCCGCGCCACACCCTCCTTTGCGGTGTGTGTTGTGGGCACCATGGCCTGTGCGATAAGTGAAAAGGTTGCTGTATCGATTGCAACTGCGTGAGTGAACGTGCCACCAACGTCTATTCCAACACGAATCTGGCGTCTGATTTCCATTTCAGGGCTTTCAGTCTTTATGTTTGAAGTCGAGGGAGAAGCTGGCTGCCATGTCGATGCTTTTGTTCCGCCGACCGGATTTGCTTCCACAGGAATCACGGATGGTCAGCGTGGGCTGGAGGATTTCACTTTCCACCTTTTCCCCTTTGATGAGGGCGAGTAGTTTCAGCGCCGCGAGGGAGCCCAGGTTATACTTGGGCTGTGCCACGGTTGTGAGCGGCACCTCAGCAATGCTGGCAAGGAAAAGGTCATCATAACCCATGACGGCAATGTCAGATGGCACGCCAAAGCCGGATTGACGGAGGGCGAAGCTGGCGCCGATGGCTATTATGTCACCGGCACAGAAAACTGCTGTCGGACGCGGCTTTGTCTGAAGCATCAATCTCATGTTGTTGTAGCCAGCCTCCCAGTCGAATGTGGTCTCAATAATGAGGTTTTCATGGCAAGGGAGATTATATTTCTTGAGCGCCAAGCGATAGCCCTTGAGGCGGTCTCTGCTTATCTGAAGGTGATAGGGACCGGCAAGATGTCCGATGATTTTGTGCCCCGTGCGTATAAGATGTTCCGTTGCCAGAAACCCGCCCAGCACATTATCCACCGTGACCTCACAGATGCCCTTCACAGGCGGATGGCTCAGGATGGCAACGACGGGCATTTTCCGCTCTATAAAGTCCTGCCAGAGTTCCTTGTTCTCCTTGCATTCCACGGGTTCTGTAATAATTCCATCCACGCGCTTTTCGCGAAGTATGCGGAAATACTCACGCTCCCGTGTGGCGTCATTATCTGTCGGGCAGAGGATGACGCTGTAAGACTCGCCAGTCATAAGGTCTTCTATGCCCTGTATAATCTGTGGGAAAAATGAGGACATTATGTCAGTAAGGAGGAGTCCGATTGAGTTCGTCTTTTTTTTAACCATGGCTCGGGCAATGAGATTGGGATGGTAGTGGAGTTTCTTTGCAAGGTCTTTAACCTTTTTTCGCGTCTCTTCGCTGACCCGTGGATTATTATTGAGCGCCATGGAAATAGTTGAGGGAGACACATTCAGCGCCTTGGCAAGGTCTTTAATTGTTACCATGTTTAATTCCCCTATGTTCGAAATTGTTCAACTTTTGAACTCAGCATTCTCTGCTTTAAATATTAATACCCGATGAATATTAGAAGAAAACTCTCTTTTTGCAATAAGTTTCATGTGATTAATTTTGCTCTGGACATGTCAAGTTCGCTTTGAAGATTTTTAAGACGACCCATGCGGTCCTCCAGAAACAGTGCCTGAATGAGTTCGTCAAGGTCGCCTTCCATTATCTGGTTAAGTTTGTAAAGGGTGAGACCGATTCTATGGTCGGTCACCCGGTTCTGGGGGAAATTATACGTCCTTATGCGCTCACTGCGGTCTCCAGTTCCGACCTGCTGGCGACGGGAGGCTGATATCTCCGCCTGCTGGCGTTGAATCTCGCGGTCAAGCAGACGGGCTCGCAGAACCTTCAGTGCCTTTGCCTTGTTTTTGTGCTGGGATTTTTCATCCTGGCAGGTGACAACAAGACCGGATGGAATGTGTGTGATGCGCACGGCAGAATCGGTGGTGTTCACACTCTGACCACCGGGACCAGTTGAGCGGAAGACATCGATTCGCAGGTCATCCGGTTCTATCTCCACTTCCACCTCTTCAGCCTCCGGCAAAACAGCCACAGTGACGGCGGATGTGTGAATGCGACCGCTTGCCTCTGTTTCAGGAACGCGCTGGACGCGATGCGTGCCGCTTTCAAATTTCATCTGGCTATAAATATTTTCCCCCTCGATGCTGAAGATGATTTCCTTGAAACCGCCATGACCGGTTTCGTGCTGACTGATAATCTCAATCCGCCAGTTTCGTCTTTCAGCATAACGTGCATAGGCGCGAAACAAGTCTGCGGCGAACAGGGCTGCCTCTTCGCCCCCCGTTCCTGCCCGTATCTCAAGCAGGATGTCCTTTTCATCATTCGGGTCTTTCGGTAAAAGAAGAATCTGAAGTTCACGCCTTCTTTTTTCCAGTTCAGCGCTCGTGGATTCCACTTCCGCCTCGGCAAGCGAGGCAATCTCCGTATCCGGGTCATTCTGCAATGCCTTTGCCTCATCCAGTTTGGCAAGCGTTTGTTTGTATCTGCCGTAAGACTCCATAATCTTTTGCAGTTCGCTATGGCGCTTTGCGACCTGTTTGAGCAATTCAGGATTGGAGGCAACCTCGGCGGAGCTTAATTTCGACTCCGCCTCGGCGAATTGTTTTTCCAGTTCTTTCAGATAGGATTCCATTTCCATCATTACCATATCTCCATTGGGAAGTATAAATACAAGTTGAAACGGGATATATCATCTTTGCGCCGCTATTTCATTGCATCTCCGGGGGCGAGGACGGTCAGGAATGGTGCCGCCTGCTCCGGTGTGATGGCAATGGCTGCCTTGAGGGAGGCGATGCTGACCTCCAACTGCTCATCATCCGGTGGCTTCGTTGTGAGATATTGTGAGAGGAGTCCGGGATACACCAGTATCTTTGTAAGCAGATTATTTTTGTGTCGGGAGCCAAATTTAATCACCTCGTAGGAAACGCCTGCTACAAGTGGCATGAAGAGGATGTGAGAGAGGATGATAATCACCTTGCGCAGGATGAACGGAAGTGTGTGGAAGGGGGGATAAATGAGCAGGAGGAGTTTCACAATGAAGGCAAACACAATGATACTGACAATGATGACAACGCCAAGAAAGGTCGTCCCGCAACGGGGGTGATGTGTGCCGTAGGAACGCACATTTTCAAGCGTCAGGGGTTTTTCTTCCTCAAAGGCAAAGACCGCCTTGTGTTCTGCGCCATGATATTCAAACACCCTTCGAATGTCTTTTGAGAGGGATATGACCCAGATGTAGGCGATAAGGATTGCGGCGCGAAAAAAACCGGCAATTATGTTATAGGTGATTGGCGACCTGTCCTCAACCAGATGGCTCGGATTGCTTCTGGAAAAGGAAAAAAGTCCCAGAAAATGTGTCAGTATGTTTGGAATGACGACCGTCAGAACCATGGCGAAGGCAAGACTGAATGTCATCAGTCCAATCATCCCTGCAACGCTTATCTGCCGTTTTTCAACGGCTGTGCTGGCACCGGATTCCTTCTGATTCTGTCCCGCATCCATCACTTCAGCCACCTTTTCTTTACCCGGCGCTTTTTTCTCCTGTCCCTCCCATTCATTAATGGAGAAATCCAGTCCTTTCAGCCCGATGACGAGCATCTCAAGAAGGGTTGCCACCCCGCGCAGGAGTGGTAAACTCAGGATTTTGATGCGCTTGGTGAGAGGTTTGTAAGGTATGCTTTTAATCTTGATGGTTTTATCCTTTTTACGAATGGCAATGGCATATCCCTGAGGACTTCGCATCATCACGCCCTCAATCACCGCCTGCCCGCCCATCTCTATCCTTTTTTCGACCTTTCCCAAAACAGCCTCCATCCGCCTCAGATTGACCATGAAGTCACAATCCGCCTTCGGCGGACACGAAGAAAAAAAAATTTATCTTTGTGACTTTGAGTCTTTTTGATGATATTAAAATCACAATTTATACGTGCTCAGCAAATGTCAATTCAAAATCATGAGTTGACACAATGCCATGTGAGAGACTATAAATTTAAGAAATATCAAATTTGTCCGGGCATGATAATGTCGCATCTTTATTTTTTGCAGGATTGATATGAGAATTCAAACTTTCTTTATTTGCCTGATTTTTTCATGCCTTTTTGCACAAACCCTCTCAGGTTATGAGGTGAAGGATTTTTACAGTCAGGATGAGGATTATTCAATCACAGACAACTTGCGCAATCCGGGGATGATTGGACCCGTTGCCATGGGGGATGTGAACGGGGATGGGTATGATGACGTGATTCTGGGTGCGCCACGCGCCACGGTTAAAGGTAATGCAGATACGGGCATTGTCTATATCCGGTTCGGGCTGAAGTTTGGTTCCGGTTCGGGATATATTCATGAGTTTTCCTATGATCTCACCACAACGGCGAGCCAGTTTTCCGACCCCACCATGTCCATGGTGAATCTGCCGGATGGGCATGGAAGACTGGGCGGTGTTCAGATTAATGGGGATGTGGCGGCTGGTCGTTTTGGCTCAGCAGTTGCGGCGGGCGATTTTGATGGCGATGGCATCAAAGATATAGCCATCTGTGCGTCCCAGAACATCACACCTGTGGGACCGGGTCGTGTGTATGTCATTAAGGGGCGCACGGGTATTGGAGGACTTGTGACCATCTCCGATGAGATGGCAAACATGCGCTGTTTTTGTATTACCGGACGCATTGATGGCGACCGTTTTGGAGAAGTCCTGTTTTTTACGGACATTGACCATGATGGCAAGGATGACCTTATTATCGGCACCCCTGCAAGCGGGAATGGCGGTGTGGTTGATATCTTTTACGGACGTCCCTTCCCCCCTTTTTTCACCCAGGGGGTGGATTCCCTCCCTCAGCCCCACACAAAAATTGTTGCAGAAGGAGATGGCGATGCACTCGGCTCCGCATTTGCCGCAGGCGACCTGACAGGTGATGGCATAGCCGACCTCTGCATCGGCGCACCCTGCCAGTCCGGATATGTCCCAAATGCGGGGAAGGTATATCTTTTCGCTGGCGCCAACCGTGACTTTCCATATGGGAAACCCTTTCCTCAGGGGACAGTTGACCTTGCCGTTGCCACAACCGAAGTTAAGATTCTTTCAAGGACAGGGAATGAACAGGTCGGAAGCGCCCTTGCCATCGGGGACTTCAATGGTGATGGATTGAACGACCTTGTCATCGGCGCCCCCGGTTGGAATGATTCACAGGGGACAAACCAGGGCGCCGCCTACGTCCTTTATAACGATGGGTCGCGTTTTCTCAGAACCGGTCGGGAGAGTATCGAAATATCAGAGGCAGAGACGCGTATTGTCTCCAGTATGACCGAAGAGCGTCTGGGGAGTCAGCTTGCGTTTTTTAATTTTAACCAGCACGCCGGTGATGACCTTGTCATCTGCGCCCCGCCTGCCACACCGGAGAGTCGTTTTCTTGCAGGCAAGGCGTGGATTATCCTTGGACGTCGCCCCTCAAATGCCCTGAAACAGTATATATATAACATTGATTGGATTGACCTCGCCATCTATGCAATGGGAGAGGAAGGCGGGGATTATATGGGTTCAAGCATCGCTGTGGGGGATTTCAACGGAGATGGTATATCTGATGTCTTTTTCACCGGCAGTGGCACCAATTCAGCGGGACATTCCGCATGGGGGCTTTTCGGAAGCGGTTCATACTACGTCAATCGCATTCCTGATGAGCTCTGGAACCAGTTTGAGTAATCCGGAATTTTATTTATCCACGAATCTCCACTATTTCGTTGCCTTTTTGCCATATCACCCTAACTGCCCAAAAACCAAGCATATCTGCATTTCCAAACTCAATAAAAACCATCGGAGACCATCTCAGAAAGAGACGTCTTGACCTTGGCCTTCTACAAAAAGACGTTGCTGAAATAATAGGGGTAACAGAGGTAACAATCAGTAACTGGGAAAATAATAAAAACAAACCACCTTCAAGATACCTTAAAAAGATTGAAGAATTCTTAACGCGTCAATTATAATTTGTACAAAAAGTGGAGACTGACCCCACTTGCCAAAAATCTGTAAACAGTTGGGAGAAATCCTTTTCTTCCACCTTCATAGGGAGAATCTCACTTCAGCGGTTGAATGCAATTGACGCTTATTTATCATGAATGACCCCATTGCACATTGCATAACCCCCATGACAATGTGGAAACCGACCCCCAAATTACAAAATCTCCACTGACCCCCAAATTTTACTAACACATGTTAAACATTATTATTTAAATGCTTCTTTTTCGTCTTTCGTCCTTTGACATATCTAATTAAAAGAATGATAGAAGCTGTTATAAATATAATACTTGTAATTAACTTAAATGTGTCTTTCTTCAGAACAATATATGATATCATCATGGAAATACCACCAATGAAATATAGCGGAATCAATAATTTTATTATAATATTATTCATTATTTGATTAATCCTTTGTATGGTAGAAATCATGATAAGTGTGATCTTCTTTCATCGTTTGGATATTGATGAAATTCAATGACTACAATCAATCATACATAGGATATATGCAAATGCACAAACGCCCGCTGGGATCCCGGCTAGTGGATATTCAAATCCAACAAATGTTGATACAAATCCTATAGCATTTGCCGTATGAGGGCAACCAAACATTGAATCAGAATAGCAGCGATCTACACAATCCCAATATGATTCACCCGGTCTGGGATAATCATCTGGAATATTTAAATTACACCATCCCGTACTAGGATCACATAAATAACCATCCAGGTATTGTAAACCAGACGGATCAATATATTTTAGTGGTTTATTTTTAACATAATTATATTGATGTTCGATATATGATGGAAAAGTTGATTGGGAAATGAATCTTCGTATTTCAGGATCATACCATCTTGCCCAGAAGTAATAAAGTTCCGGGATAGAATCATACTCCTTTGTTGTCAGATGATAGCCGGATTGGGCACCGATTTTGACATTGCCATAGGCTTCTTGGTCGATGGCTTCGACAACGCCACCGCTGAAGTTTGTGCGCAGGGCAACATTGCCGATTGCATCGTAATGATAATAGGCATCAACCCAGTTCCCGCCGCTTTTTGTGCTGATGCGGAAGATGTTCCCGATTACTCCCGGTCCAACCGTGAAGATGCGTTGCCAGTCCCATGAACCACTGCCCACTTTTTGCTTTTCCGCAATCACTGTCAAGCCATCATAATAATACATTGTCTTGATGTTTTCGTAAGGGTCCCAGCGCATTATACGGCGTCCCATCGCATCGTATGTGTATTCCGCAACTGTGTCATCAACGATGTTCTCCGCAACGGTCATGCGGTTGTCCGCATTCCATGAAAATATGCGCCGGCTATTAAAATTCGGATTGTGAACATGCTCATCAGTCATATTACCGTTGTCGTCATAGGAGTAATGAATCTCCTGCCCGCCCACACTGCGCTGGGTCAGCTGATTCCCGTCGTTGTATGTATATGATGTCGTCGTAGTCGAACTGCCGTCAAAATATTTCATCTGCGACCGATTCCCCGCTACATCAAATTGATACTGATACTCATATAGCCGCTGTGTCAATGCCTGATTCATCTTTTGTTCCGATTTCAACTGATTCAGGGCGTCATAGGTGTAATTCTTCGTGTATTGGAAAGTTGTAACGCCGTTTTGAGTGTCCCATGCAGCGCGGGTGCGGTTGCCGTTTGCGTCATAAGTGTATGCGATGGAATAAAGATCAGACTCAGGCTTCTCAACTGACACAGCGGAC
>Ga0172364_10000164_pt1 | contig 41049 bp, 40 predicted proteins | sample LakKivSesite10cm_FD_114545 | JGI IMG/M metagenome (GOLD analysis project Ga0172364, IMG submission 114545) | Sediment microbial communities from Lake Kivu, Rwanda - Sediment site 10cm | ecosystem: Environmental > Aquatic > Freshwater > Lake > Sediment | place: Rwanda: Western Province, Lake...
AACCTCTGACCTTTGGGTTATGAGCCCAACGAGCTACCACTGCTCCACCCCGCATCAAAATCGAATAACCCTTTCTTAATCTTTTCTCGGTTATAACCTTTTTTTAATTCTTTTTCAATTATTCTCGCTTCTTTTCTAGTGTTTGCTTGGCATTTATAAATTAATTTATATGGTCTCCAAGCTTTTGTAGAGGAATTGTGTCCGGAACCATGTTCCTTAAGCCTTCGTTTTAAATTACGCATAAAGCCTATATAAATTCTATCTTCTTTACGACTTTTTAAAACATATACCGTGTATTTCATTGAAAGAATTATGAGCCCGACGAGCCCTGCCTGCCGGCAGGCAGGTACCACTGCTCCACCCCGCATTGCGTTTATAGTTTATTATATAACCTTTGTTGAATCAATATAAAATAAATAAAACAAAACCGCCGATATGACGGCGGTGGAGGTATAGATGAGAAACCTAGCCTCTTTGGTCTCTTTCTCGTTTTTGTGCCTCTAGCTTCCGGATGATTCTACTTATTTCAGTTCTGTGTTTTCTCAGGGTCTCTATTATTTCAGTCAGAGGGTCTGCTGGCTGAGGAGGGATTTCTAGCTTCAGACCAGGAAAATAGAGTTCACCATCCGTTTTGATTTTCTCCTCGCTTTCTAGTTGAGCTACTGCCTTTTCGAAGCCGGTTCTGAAGACAGTCTCATCCCTAAAACCTAATTTATTGGCAACATGGTTAAATAAATCATTAGATGTCATGCCGCATGAAATGATGGCTTCAGTAATGCATGCCTTTATTTCCTTGACTGTGGGGGTTCGGGCCATGGCTTTTCTCCTTTGGGGGCTGAATGTGAAGCAGCAGAGCTTTTAAATTATATAATAATTGGGTTAGAGATTAAGTCATATAATAATTTTCTATTTTTGATGCTTGTTTTTTAGAAAAAAATTGTTAAGATAGAATATAATATTTTAAATGAGGAGCCAGTATAGCTTCCCGACCTCGATTTCATCGAGGGTCGAGGATCCTCGATCTCCCCGATATCCACTTCGGGAAGCATCAGGATAGTGATACCCGCCCACCATGATTTGCCAGTATAGCTCAGTGGTAGAGCGACGCCTTCATAAGGCGGAGGTCGGAGGTCCGAATCCTCCTACTGGCATTCTTTAATTTTTGCGGTCGCTAAACTATATTTTCTCTTTATTTTTTTAAAAACTTATGCTATAGTCTGACCAATGTTTGATTATACTCGCTTAAGACAAATCGCTTATATAGTTTTCATAGTGCTTTTCTTTTTGCTTTTGTTTACTTTATTTAGCCCAAAGTTACGTCCAGTAGAGACAGTTCCTTTAAGTCAAGTAGTGGATGAAGCCAAACAGAATCAAGTTGACGAAATCAAAGTCAAAGGAAATATTTTAACGATCAAACTTAAAAACGGCGTTGAACAAAAAAGTTTCAAGGAAGAAAATACTTCTTTAACTGATTATGGAATTGATTTTGAAAAAGTTAAAATTGATGTTGCTGATACCTCAAGCTCTAATGTCTGGTTAAATGTTTTGATATCTTTAGGTCCAATTTTGATCTTTGGTCTTTTTTTATATTTTTTAATGCGTTCAGCTCAAGGCGGAGCAAATAAAGCTTTTACCTTCACTCAATCCCAAGCAAGAGTTTTTACAGGCTTAGGTAAAAAAGTTACTTTTAAAGACGTGGCTGGACTAGAAGAAGCTAAAGAAGAATTACAGGAGGTAGTTGAATTTTTGAAGACTCCTGAGAAATTTAAACAATTAGGAGCAGAAGTACCCAAGGGAGTTTTATTAGTTGGCCCTCCTGGCTGTGGTAAAACATTATTAGCCAAAGCCTCAGCTAATGAAGCCAAAGTGCCATTTTTTTCTATTTCTGGTTCAGAATTTGTTGAACTTTTTGTTGGTGTAGGCGCAGCCAGGGTAAGAGATTTATTTGTTAAGGCTAAACGTAATGCTCCAGCCATAATTTTTGTGGATGAACTTGATGCTGTTGGTCGTCAACGCGGCACAGGACTAGGCGGAACTCATGATGAACGCGAACAGACTTTAAACCAAATATTAGTTGAAATGGATGGTTTTGATACCAATACCCAAGTCATTGTCATGGCTGCCACTAATCGGCCTGATGTTTTAGATCCAGCGCTATTGCGACCAGGTCGTTTTGATCGTCGCGTAGTTTTGACCCTGCCTACCAAAGAAGAGCGTTTAGCGATTTTAAAGATTCATAGCCGCAACAAACCCCTAGCGTCATCTGCCAAGCTGGAAAAAATCGCCTCTACCACTGCAGGTTTTTCTGGTGCAGATTTAGAAAATATTTTGAATGAAGCCGCAATTTTAGCTGCCAGGCATGGTCTAAAATTAATTGGTCAAAAAGAACTGGAAGAAGCTTTAGAAAAAACAGTTATTGGGCCAGCGAGAAAAACCAAGATTTTAAAAGGGCGAGATAAAGCTATTTCTGCTTATCATGAAGCAGGTCATGCTTTGGCAGCAGAATTGCTAAAATTTTGTGACCCCGTTCATAAAATTTCTTTAGTCTCTCGAGGTGAAGCTTTGGGGTATACTTGGAATTTACCCCAAGAAGAAAAATTTTTGATCACGAAAAGTAAATTTAAGGATCAATTGGGTTCGCTTTTGGCTGGTCGGGCAGCTGAAGAGATTGTTTTTTCAGAATCAACTACTGGAGCAGAAAATGATTTGCGTGAAGCAACTAAAATTGCTCGTGAAATGGTAGTTAATTTTGGTATGAGTGAAAAATTAGGTCCAGTTGTTTATGGCGAACGAGAAGAACTGATCTTTTTGGGTAGAGAATTAGCTGAACATCGCGTGATGTCTGAAAAAATTGCCTCCATCATTGATCTAGAAATTAAATCAACCATTGAAGAAGCACTTATGCGCGCAAAAAATATTATTGATCAACACCGAGAAGTTCTTGACGCTATAGCTGAGAGATTGATGAAAAAAGAAGAGTTGTCTCGTCGCGAATTTTTAGCTATATTTAAAAAGTACAGCATCAGTAGCGCTCACGAAAAATAATTACTAGGAATTTTTATGAAGGAGAGGCTAAAGCACTTGTTTGGCGAAAACACAATTTTTCAAGCCTCTCTCCTCATCTCGTTTTTTATCTTGGTGGCTCGAATTTTGGGATTAGTGAGAGATAGAATTTTAGCTTCTCATTTTGGTGCGGGTAATGAGTTGGATACTTTTTTCGCTGCCTTTAGATTGCCTGATTTAATGTTCAACCTAATTATTATTGGTTCTTTTGCTTCAGCTTTTATTCCTATTTTTATGGAATTGAAGCTCAAGGATCAAAAAGAGGATTCTTGGAGATTGGTGAGTATACTTTTAAATCTTTTGCTTTTTCTTTGGCTGATTGGATCAATACTTGTATTTGCCTTTGCTCCTTATTTTGTAAAAATAATTGCTCCAGGATTTTCTGGAACCGAACTAGAAACAACTATTCATTTAACGCGCTTGCTTTTGCTTTCGCCTTTATTTTTGGGAATTTCTACTATTGCTGGATCAGTTCTCAATGCTCATAAACGTTTCTTTTTAACTGCTTTAGCTCCATCTTTATATAATATCGGCATAATTGTAGGCGCTTTATTTTTTGCTCCTTCGCTTGGGATGTCTGGTTTAGCTTGGGGTGTAATTTTAGGCGCATTTTTGCATTTTGTGATTCAGTGGGGTGGGGTTTTGAAATTAAATTTTAAATATTTTTGGGATTTTAATTTTTTCAATCCCCATGTTAAAACCGTAATTAAATTGGCTATCCCTCGAGTATTTACGACTTCAATTTATCAACTTAATTTATGGGTGCAGACTGCTGTTGCTTCTTTTATGTTAGGCGGTTCAATTTCAGTTCTTAATTTTGGTCAAAACATTCAAGCTTTGCCTGTAAGTTTAGTGGGGGTAGCTTTATCTTCAGCCATTTTTCCTACTTTGACCGAGATTGCTTTGCGTGGCGGGAAAGAAGAAATGAGAGCAAAAATCATCAAAGCTTTAAAAATTATTCTTTTGGTGATTGTTCCTCTGAGTTTATTTTTGATTCTTTTGCGAGCCCAGGCAGTACGTGTCATTTTAGGCGCTGGTCGTTTTGACTGGATGGATACCTATTTAACTGCCAAAGTAGTAGGTTATTTTTCCATTTCTTTATTTGCCCAATGCTTTGTCTTTTTACTTAATCAATCATTTTTTGCTTTCAAAGATACGCGCACACCTCTTAAAGCTGCTTTTTGGGCTTTTATAGCTAATTTTGTTTTAATTTTCCTTTTGACTTCAAAAATTCAACATTTTCCTCATCTTGGCATTGAAGGCATTGCCTTAGCATTTTCTTTGGCCTCAATTTTAGAAGCTTCGATTTTAATACTTAATTTAAAAACAAAAATTGGTAGTTTCGGTAAAGAAATTGTCTCTTTTGGTTTTAAAATTCTAATTTTAAGTCTTGTAAGTGGCGTTTTTGTTCAACTAGTAAAAACCTTTTTAGGTAATACTCTCAATTTATCCTTTGGTATCAATGTTTTGCTTCAAGGCCTAATTTCTTTAATAGTTGGCAGTTTGATCTTTATCTTTTTAGCTTATTTTTCCAGGGTTAGAGAACTTGAGGAATTTAAGAGATTTTTTGCCAAAAAAGCACTTTAATATGCAGAAGTTTTTTTCTTGCTGTATAGGTTGCTTAATTTCCATGTTGTTTTTAACTATTTTGGCAGTCTCAGGCTTAGCTCTTTCTGGTGTGGCTACGATCCCCTATCTTTCTAAAATTCTTTATAAAGAACCACCTAAGCTTCCAAGGCCAGTTTATATCGATACCATTGGTTTAGAAGAAAGGATTTTAAAAGATGTGACTAAAAAGAATATTATCATTTTAAATGAGGGCGAATTTTCTTATTTATTAAAAAAAGCCACGAAGGAACAAAAAATAGAAAGTCTTAAAGCTAACATTGACGCTAACAAAATTTTGCTTTTGGCAGAAGTTAAATCAGGCAAAATCTTATATCTAACTTTTTCTCTTAAGCCAAAGGATTCTCCGGGCAATTTTCAGATTAGTGGTTTAAAAGTTGGTTATTTACCCTTGCCTATCATTCTTTTTCGTACTTTTTTACCTAGCAAAGGTATAATTTCTATCGCCAATATTTTTCCTCCGGGGATAAATATCAAGGATGTGAGATTAGAAGATAAAAAAATGTTCATTACACTAAAATAACGAATATTTTAGTCTTTTTTCAAAAATAATTATCTCTGGAAAATTATTTGATTTTGTGCTATAATATAAGATATGGAAAAAATCAGAAATCCTCATTTAGAGGCTGAAAATTTAGGGGAAATTGGCTTAAGAGAAGCAAGTGCTGAATTGCATCAAATTGAAGATTTTGGTAACGGTATCAGGCACGGAATCAGGCAAGATGACATTGAGATGGTAAATGGATATCTTGCCAAAATGATGGCTTTGGAAATAGTATCACAGATTGATCAAGAATTCTTAACATCTGATTTAGAAATACTGCATAAGTTTTGTAATGGTACAGTAGATAAAGAATGGGCTTATGAAGCCAGTCATAGCTTAGAAAGAACTATCACTGATTTTTTAATAAAAGAAAGACATTTAGGTGAATAAACGAAAGAATATGAATAAAAATATTCCAAAAATTAGAAACTTTTGTATTATTGCTCATATTGACCATGGAAAATCTACTTTAGCAGATAGATTTTTGGAGATCACTAAAACTGTATCCAAAGACAAAATAATTCCCCAATTTTTGGATAGATTAGAAGCTGAACGTGAGCATGGCATTACCATCAAGATGCAACCAGTCCAAATGCGCTGGTTTCCAGCGCATTTGGAAACTCTAAACTCTAAATCCGAAATCCTAAACAATGATCAAATTAGAAATATAAATGTTCGAAACAAAAGTTTAGAATTTAGAGATTCGCCTGCCCACAACGCTCTCGCTTGCGAGGCGGGCGGGAATTTAGGATTTGCAAGTTCAGAATTCATTCTGAACTTGATAGATACTCCTGGCCACATAGATTTTTCCTATGAAGTTTCGCGAGCGCTAAAAGCAGTTGAAGGCGCAATTTTGCTGGTTGATGCAACACAAGGAATCCAAGCCCAAACTTTATCAGTTTTGGAGATGGCAAAATCTTTGGGTTTAAAGATCATTCCTGTGGTTAATAAAATTGATCTGGTTCAAGCAGAAACCGAAAAAGTAACCAAAGAATTAAAGGGTTTATTGGGAAAAAATGCAAAAGTCAGTCAAATTTCTGCTAAAACTGGACAAGGTGTAGAAGAATTACTCGATCGTCTTGTTGCAGAGTTGCCCTCGCCTTCTTTTAAAAAAGAGAATGCATTAAAAGCCTTGATTTTTGATGCTAATTTTGATCCTCATCGAGGAGTAATTGCCTATGTACGTATTTTTGAAGGAGAGCTAAAAGAAAAAGAGAAAATTTATTTAGCGGGAACGAAGATTTCCTCTACTGCTCTAGAGATTGGTATATTTGGACCTGACTTTAAACCAAAGACCAAGCTTTTGACTGGCGAAATTGGCTATGTGGTAACTGATTTGAAAAGAATCAGCCAAGTTTTAATAGGCGATACCCTCACCTACTCCCCTACTCTAAAACCTAATTTTAAGGTGATAGAAGGATTTAAAAAACCACAACCTAGAGTATTTGCTTCCCTTTATCCTCAAGATGAAAATGAATATCCAAAGCTAAGAAAATTTTTAGAAATCCTCTCCCTTTCTGATTCTGCTTTCAAAAAATCTTTAGAATTTTCTCCACTTCTTGGTCGAGGATTCAAAGTTGGTGCCCTAGGGAGTTTACATTTAAAAATCATTCAAGAACGTTTAGAAAAAGAGTTCCATATCAATACAGTCTTAACCACACCTCAAGTAGCTTATAAATTTATTTTGGATACTAAAAAAGAAATTATAACTGATCGGCTAGATGAGATTGATTTTTCCCACGTAAAAAAAATTTTGGAACCAAAAGCTAAAATCAAAATTATTACGCCTTCAAAATTTCAAGGCCAGATTTCAGATTTATTAGTTAATAAACGGGGAAAATATATCAACACTGAATATTTAAGTGAATCACAGAGAATAATTTTAGAATATGAGTTGCCATTTTCTCAAGTTGCCAGTGGACTTTATGAAGAGATTTTATCAGTTTCATCTGGTTTCGCCTCAATGAGTTACGAAATTTCTGGTTTTAAAGAAGAAGATTTAGTTTTAATTGAGATATCAATTGCCAATAAAATTTTTTCACCTTTATCATTTTTGACAGATCGCAAAAAAGCCTACCCAATAGCTAAAAAGAAAATTGAAAAAATTAAAAAATTTTTACCTCAACAATTATTTGAAGTAGAAATTAAAGCCCAAATCGGAGCTAAAATTATAGCCAAAGAAAAAATTCCTGCTTTGCGTAAAGATGTTTTAGCAAAACTTTATGGCGGAGATAGAACCAGAAAAGATAAATTGTTAGAGAAACAAAAAGCTGGCAAAAAAAGAATGAAGCAATTAGGCAATTTATCTTTACCTTCTGATATATTTTTCAAAATTGGCCAGGAGATATAATTTTATTTACAGCTGATTTGTTTGATTAGCCATGTAGAATGATCAGCATTGTCTATCTGTTCATCTGTAAATTTCTTCATTTCAAAATCAAGATTTTTTCTTAATTTTATTCCCGTATCACCTTCCCATTTTAAAGTTACTGTTAATTTGGCGACATTTTCTATGATTGATGGGTCGGTAATTGTTTCAATAGAAGGACTAGCACCTTCTATTATATTTTCTTTTTCATTTTGATTGAGGCAATAAAATACTGTTTGTTCCTGCTCTGACCATTCAGTTAGACTTGAAGCAGTAAATCTTTTAGCTACTTGATCTAAGAAATTGCCCCATTTATTGCCATACTCTCCAAAATAAAATCCTTGGTCATAACAACCGGAAACCATAATATAGTTAACGATCTCTTTATCAGTCGCACCTTTCTGAACTTTTAGAGAAGTTGAATCCAGATTTGCATTGACAGTTATGACTCTAGATCCTAACCAATCATAAAACTTTTCAACCACTTTCTTGGGATCTGAAATTGAGGTAGTATTTTTTGAATCAAACAGGGCATTTTTTGAGCATTGGTAAATGGATTCTTCAGGTTGTTCGCTTTGGCTTTTAAGGCTAGAAATCTCATTTTTCAAGCTAGTTACTTCTTTGGAATAATTTCTAGATATAAAATAGAAAGTTAGACCAGATGAAAGAAGGATTGCTAAAATAATAGTTAAAATCGCAGTTTTGGTTGGCATAAATTATTGTTAGTTTGAAAATATAGCGATCAATTGATTGTGTCATATACATATATATAGTCAAGTGCTGTCTGTGGATAAGTGTTTTAAATAAATATTATTTGCATTGGAGAAAAACAACAAAAATTTCCTAAGTATAATTAAAAAAATTAGGTAATTTATTTTTTACTAATAAAATCCTTTTTAGGTGGGGAATATTTTGATTTGATTTTATAGACTTAATAGTTAATAATGTTGTTAGGCATTGATCCTTGAGAAGGAGGTGTTGCAAATGAGCAAAAGGCTCTCTTCACTTCGTATTTTCCCAATCGCTCCAAATGCTAAAGTTCCTGTAAGGGCTAGTCCCGGAGCAGTTGGCTACGATGTCTTTGCTTATGATGTACTAGATAGACATACGAAAGAACATATTGCTGATTTACCTGTCGCGATCAAACCCAGGGAGGCCGCACTAATAAGTATAGGCGTGATCATGGCAGTGCCTTTTCCCTACGAGGCTCAGGTGCGGCCAAGAAGCGGCTTAGCCAGCAAGTTCGATATCGAACTATCTAACTCTCCAGGAACAGTTGATCCTGATTTCCGAGGTATTGTAGGATGTCTTTTGAGAAACCGAGGTAAAAATCCTTTTGTAGTGGAACCTGGGATGAGAATAGCTCAATTAGTTTTCAACAAGGTAGAAATACCAGATCTCGTAGTCGTTGGTTCTATAGATGAGTTGGGTGCTACTCCTCGTGGCACTGGTGGTTTTGGCTCAACCGGGCTTATGGGGGAAGGCCTTGGCACTGAGGCTTATGATCAAGAACAGCTTCGGTGGGATGTGTATTTTATGAACATCGCCCTTCAGACAGCAGCAATGTCTAATTGTATAAGGGATTGCCCCAGATACAAGAATGGCCGAGTTAAGAGGAATAGGCGAGGAGAGTTTGTGGGTCAAGTTCGTCGCTATGGCTGTGTCATCGCCAAAAATGACCAGGTAATAGCCAGTGGCTACAATTGTCAATGTAAAGGTTCAGAACTTTGTGAAGAGGTCGGATGTTTGCGAGATGAATTGAATATCGATTCTGGGACAAGAATCGAGATATGTCGAGCAGTTCATGCTGAGCAAAAAGCATTGGCTGCCGCGGCTAATCGGGGTATCTCAGTCGAGGATGCTAGTCTATATGTTAATGCCGAGCCTTGTTTGTTTTGTGCTCGACAGATCGCCGAACTTGAGCTTGATGCTGTAATTGTTTTGGGTGGCGGATATGGGAAAACTCATGGTTTGCATGTAATCCAAAAAGCAGGTATCCGAATCAGGGTCCTGCCAAAAGAGTTTCTTTCATCTAGACGCAGGTGATCAATACCTGCGTTTTGTTTTTTAAAAATAATAAAAAAGGCCCGGCGGGACTCGAAGCTGAACAGCTTTTTTGTGAACAAAAATTTAAAGTTTTTTACTCGATATTTTCAAAGGCTAATTCCACTTTGGAGTTAATTCATACTTTCTTATTTGGCTCCGCGTTCGCGGAGTGGGTTCTCGCCCGCCATAAAAAAATCGTTAAGAATAAATCCTAACGATTTTTTTAAGGGCCCGGCGGGACTCGAACCCGCGACGCACAGCTTAAAAGGCTGTCGCTCTACCCGCTGAGCTACGGGCCCGGAAGAAATTTTCAATTATTGATTTACAATTTTGAAGTCAGAGCAGAAAGGATAGTGATAAGCGGGTGACCGGATTTGGACCGGCAACCTCGTCCTTGGCAAGGACGCATTCTACCATTGAACTACACCCGCATATTTTTAACAATCTTGCGATTTGATATCGATAGCTTACAACGATTATTCTACCATTGTCCTGATACTTCGACAAAAGTCGGAGGTCGAGGATCCTCGATCGCGAAGCGATCGGGAAACTACACCCGTCCCTCACCCAGTCCGCTAAAAAATTAGCGAGTTGGGTGAGGGGCACCTGCGTTTTATATTAATTTTTAGAGATTTCCCAAATTTCTCTAGAAAGACTAACATAAAAAAGTATCTTTTTCAAGAAACGAAGATTAAATAAACAAAAAATATTTTAGAAAGATTTAGTATCGTTCTTCAGGAGTTCTACTTTTATTTAAATATCCGCCGACAATGATTAAAATTACTGGCAAAAGCACCCACCAAGACATATGTTGGTAAACAAAATTGCCTAATCGAGATTGGAGAATAAAATTATTAAGCATTGGTTGAGGCAGTAAATTTAATATTGAAGCCACTAACAGACTAGCATAAGAAAGACTATAACAAAGATTAAGCATCAAACTTGAGCGACTATCTTTTTGCATACTAACTACAAGATCACTTCTGACAGCGAAGAAAATAATGATGGCGAAGAAAACTATTATTTTAATCCAAAAAGGTTCAAGATTGGCTTTGACAAAGAAACTGCCAATAAAATTTTGCCCCATAAAAAAAGCAGCTACTTTATCACCCCATATTTGAGTAACTACAGAAGCGATATAAACCGAAACTAAACTGGTGAGAATTTTTTCTTTTTGGAGAATGAGTGTATAAGCAACAAAAAAGATAAAGCCAGCGATAACGATTAAATCCCAGGTTGGAACCACCAATACCCCTGATTGCATAATTGAAATTATTTTATCACAAAGTTATTTTATTCGGAAACAATTTGTCCAGAATAAACATCAATTTTTTTGTTTAGCTGGTCTACTCCATCCTGACTTTCATATTTAACAAACCAATAAAGATAGTTCTTGTTTCCTGAACGATAAAGATTCAAGGTTATAGTTGATTGGGTATTGGTGGAACGAAAGATTTGACCACCATTCTGTTCAGTTAACTCCAAAGCTTGAGGAAAATCTGCTTTTTTAAAAGATTCATAACCAATTGGTGGAAGATCTGGTTGCAGATAATCAGTTTGCCAGACCAAAGCTCTCAAAAATTGACCCTCAGTATTGTAATTAATATTGAAATAATAATTCTTCTCTTGAGATGTGCAAAAAATAAAAGAATAAGTAATGGATTGAGGATTCAAATCTCCAGTAAGTTTAATAGAAACAGCACAGAGCGAAGCTGATGATTTCCATTCTTTAGCTTTATTATAAGCTTTAGTTTCAAAACTACTAAATTGATTTTGAGTTTCTGTAGATTGATCGAGAATCGTAGTTAAAGTAGAAGTATTTGTTTCAGTTGTAGTTTGGTCCGTGGTTGTTTCTTCTGTTGAGGTGGTAGTTTTTTTATTTCTGAAGATCATCAGAACTGCCACTAAAATAAGAGCTAAAACTAGAATAACAATTCCTGCCAATTTAAGAAAAGAAGCGTTTTGACGCATTGTTTTCATTGTAGCATAAAATCTTTACAATTAAGGTGTGATAAAGAAAAGAACTATTTCGTTATATCTTATAATCTTGTTTTTAAGTTTTTGCTTGGGGGCAGCTTTATTCTCTTATTTTCAGATTTTTGTGGATAAAATGATTATTTTGGGTTTAGTTTTAATTGGTTGTGCCATTTTGTGGGCCAAGGGCATTTTTAAATATATATTTTGGGGGATTTTAAGTTTTTTCTTGGGTTGGCTTTATCTTTCAGTTTGGCATCTGCCCCAAATTTTAGCAGAGACAGAAAATTTTAAAAGCAACGGTTTTGTTGATGGCTATAAAGAACAAATTGCTGGTTATATTTTATGTCCTTTGAGAACAGAGGAGGGAAGGATATTACTTGATATTTACCAAGATGAAAACAATAAAAATTTTTGTTTACCTGGGAATAAATTGGAAGTTTCTGGTGAAATAAATTCTGACTTGACTCCAAAAGAACGTTTTGTCGAAAGATTCAGTGGAAAATTAAAAGTTAAAAAAATTCAATTAATAAATTCAAAGCCGCAAGGTTTCCTGAGATTGAAATTAGCTTTTTTAAAAAATCTGTATTTAGCGAGAGAAAAATTTAGTCAAGTTTTATCATCTTTGATGAGGCAGAAAGAAGCTAGTTTTGCTCAAGGATTAGTTTTTGGCGGAAAGACTAATTTTTCTAAGGATTTTAAAAATAAATTAGCTCGAACTGGCACTTCTCATTTAGTAGCTTTATCAGGATTTAATATTTCGATTTTAATTTTCGCTTCTTTTGACACCTTGAAATTTATTTCTCCTATTTTAGGTTTTGCTCTGACTTCAGTGTTAATTTTAGCCTTTGTTTTGATGACTGGTGCTGCCTCTTCAGTTGTCAGAGCAGCTATTGTCGGCATGATGTTAATCTCAGGAAAAGTTTTAGGTAGACAAACTGATCATTTATTAATTTTATCCTTATCTTTGTTTTTAATGACACTTTTGGAGCCTTTTAGTTTAGTCTGGGATGTGGGATTACAGCTTTCTTTTGCTGCGTTCGTAGGTTTAATTTATCTGTCACCTCTCATCAAAGAAAAATTAATTTATTTTGGATTTCTAGGTGAAATCATAGCCGATACCATTGGTGCAATTTTATTTACCTTACCACTGGTTGCTTATTATTTTGGCAACATTAGCTTGATTGCTTTATTGGTGAATATTTTAGTAGTAGCAGTTATTCCCATCACTACATATTTAGTGCTTTTCGTAGGATTTTTCGGTTTAATATCTGGATTTTTAGGTAAAGTTTTAAGTTATATCACTCAAGTATTTTTAAACTATTCTTTGGGTATCATTGAATTTTTCGGTCAATTTTCTTGGGCGCAAATTAAATTAAATATTTCTTCCGCGATCTGGATTTTTGTTTATTATTTAATTCTAGGGTTAATAGTTTGTTTTTTATGGCAAAGGAAATTAAAAAATGAAACGCTCTAGGTTTTTTTATTTATTTTTCTTATTTTTAATTTTTGTTGGAGCATATTTTTATTTTGTTCCTAGGCAAAAACAAAGTCAGTTAGTTGTTTTTTGTAATGTAGGTGAAGGTGATGGTATTTTAATCAAGGATAACACTTATGAAGTCGTGATCGATGCTGGTTCCAAAGGTGGCAAAATGGTTCAATGTTTACAAAAATATCTTTCTTTTGATGATAAAAAAATCGAAAAAATAATTATTTCTCATTATGATTCTGATCATCTCGGTGGATTCTCTGATATATTTTCTCAATATGAAATTGGTGAAATTTATGGATTAGGAAAGACAACCAAACAAACGGAAACGTATTTAGAATGGCAGAAAAATATCCAAAAATTAGGTAAATCTGAACAAATTTTGATTTATGGCATGATTATAAAAACTCAAAATGCAAAAATTGAAGTACTATATCCATTTTATAATTCTGATTATTCAATAGTTAATTTATCAGATGTATTGAGACTTGATTTTTTAGGCAAAAAATTTTTATTTGATGGAGATTTGGAACTAAAAAGTTGGCAAGATTTAATAAATCATCGACTAGATTTGGGGGCAGATATTTTAAAAATTTCACATCATGGCAGTAAAAATGGTACTAATGTTGAAATTTTAGAGCAAATAAGACCAAAGGAAGTTGTTATATCAGTAGGCAAAAATAAGTACGGCCATCCAGCTGAGGAAATTATTAAATTATTAGAAAATCAATTGATAAGGATTCATAGGACTGACAAAGAAGGAGACATTGTATATAAATAAATTAAAAATCAAAAGTCAAAAATAAAAAATTATAATTTACATATTAATGCTTTTTACTAACGTTACTAATGCTCAAAGCTAAAATTTGATCTAAGTTAGCTTGGATTGATTAAATCAGGTATTTATCTTATAATAATTTTGCATTTTGAGATTTGAATTTTAAATTTTTACATTATGTCAGGACATTCCAAATGGGCGAACATCAAATTCAGAAAAGAAAGACAAGATGCTAAACGCAGCAAAAATTTTTCAAAATTAGCACGCGACATTGCTATTGCTGTAAAATTAGGTGGCCCTGATGAAGATACCAATCCAAGATTGCGCATTGTTTTACAAACTGCGAGAACATTTAATTTGCCTCGTGAGAATGTAGAGCGAGCAATAAAAAAAGGGATAGGCGAGGCAGGCGGACAAATAGAAAATTTTATACTCGAGGGATATGGTCCTAGTGGAATCGCAGTATTAATTGAAGTTTTGACTGATAATCGTAAACGGGCAATTTCCGAAATCCGAAGCATTTTTAATAAATATAATGCCAAAATCGCAGAATCTGGCGGAGTAAAATGGCTTTTTGAACAAAAGGGAAGAATTTTACTTTCTGAAAATCAGGATAAATCTAATGAAGAAATCGAAATGGCAATTATTAATTCTGGAGCCTTAGACTATAGTCAAGACGAGGGGGTAAACATTATTTATACAAAACCCCAGGATTTAGATAAAGTAAGAGAAATTTTGGAAAAACAAAATATAAAAATTGAGAATTTGGCTTTAATTTATGAGGCTAAAGATCTTGTTATCCTAGATGAAAATCAGAAAGAAAAAGTTGTTAGTTTTTTGGATGAGCTTGAATCTATAGATGATGTTTCTGAAGTTTTTGTTAATTTAGGCTAGAAAATTGTTTTTTATTAAAATTTTGTTCTAATATAATCTTATCTTTTAACTTTCTGTTATGCGTTTTTTGGGTATTGATCCAGGTACGGCTCGTGTAGGTTTTGCTGTGATTGAAAGAACTGATCAGGGTTTGAGAATTATTGATTATGGCTGCATTGAGCCAAAGAATAAAGAAAAAGCCAAACGTTTAGGGATTATTTTTGACCAACTCTCTGCTATAATCAAGGATAGAAAACCGGATGCAGTAGCAATTGAAAATTTATATTTTTTTAAGAATCAAAAAACTGCTTTTGCTGTAGGGGAGGCGAGAGGAGTGATAATTTTGGCAGCCAATGTCGCAGATAAAGAGGTATTGTCACCAACGCCTCTGCAAGTTAAACAAGCCCTAACTGGTTATGGCCGAGCGAATAAATCACAGGTTCAAACAATGGTTAAAAAAATCTTTAGACTTAAAGAGATCCCTAAACCTGATGATGCAGCTGATGCTCTAGCAATTGCCTTTTGGCTTTCCGCGGTAAAAAGATAAAAAATTCACCCGGTTAAATCCTCGCTTCGCGAGGAGCCCAAAGGGCTATTTAACTGGGTAAAAGGAGGCTCTTTCGTACTAAACCCACGAAGGGGAAAAATATGCCTAATTTAAGACAGAATATCATTACTGGTGAATGGGTGGTAATTGCACCTGAAAGAGCAAAAAGGCCAGAGGATTTTGTCATTGAAAAGAAAGAAAAGACAAAGGAAATGCCTAAAGATTGTCCTTTTTGTGTGCCCGGACCTGCTTATCAAACAAAAATTATAGAAACGCCGAATATTTATGTTATTCCTAATAAATTCCCCAGTTTTATTCCTGAAGATGCCATTCTTGAACAAGGAGGAGACTTGTATCCTTCTTATAAAGCTCTAGGATATCATGAAGTAGTTATTCTAAAAAATCATTTGGTAGATTTACAGGATATCTCTGTGGCTGTAATGGATGAACTTTTTTATTTATATCAGGAGAGGATAAAAAAACATTTGCAAGACGCGGCAGTAGAATATTCAATGGTTATTCAAAATCACGGAGAAGATTCGGGGGCGTCGATTGGGCATCCTCATTCACAGATTTTTGCTTCTTCAATTCTTCCAACCTATATTTCTAGAGAATTCAAGGGCGCGAAAAAATATTTCAGAGAACATAAAAATTGTGTTTTTTGTGATTTGGTAAAATTTGAGAAAGAAAAAGCTGCCCGAATAGTTTTAGAAAATAACACCTACATTGCTTTTTGTTTTTTTGCCGCTCGTTTCCCCTTTGAAATCTGGATCTTACCTAAAAATCATCAGAATTATTTTGAACAAATTGGCAAATCTCTACGCATCGGTTTAGCTCAAATAATGTCTTCAATTTTAAAGCTCTTGGATCGCAAGCTCCATGATCCAGCTTATAATTTCTTTATTCATACTTCTCCCCCTGAGGAATATGGAGGGAAAGAATTTTATCATTGGCATATTGAGATTACACCTCGACTTTCTAAATATGGTGGCTATGAATTGGGCTCAGGGACAATCATTGATATTGTATCTCCCGAAAAAGCAGCTTGGTTCTTCAACAATGATCAGATGGAGTCTTAAACCATTGAAAAAACTTAATTTTAAGGTAAAATAATAAAAATTAAAGAAATTTATGCCCAGTAGTACAACTCCTTTTGATTTATTAGCCTATAATTTTAATATTAAATATGAATATGCAAGAAATTTATAAGATGAATAGCAAACTCTGCGAGTTTGCCAAAAGGAGATGATATACCGGGTATGAAAAGAATCTGGCGCATATTTTCTGTGATTGTCGGCTTAGCCTTATTTATAGTTTTAGCTTATAATCACAATTTTCATCTCTGGCTGATTCAAGCAGTCGAAGCTGGTGGTGATTACAAAACATTACTTTGGCTTTTGCTCTTTCCTTGGGTGGTGACAGTTTTTTCTATCTCAAGGCAGCTTGTGGGTCTAAAAACTTATGGCATTTATATTCCTTCTGTTTTGGCAGTTGCTCTTTTTGCTTTAGGATTGCGTTTTGGTTTACTTTTTCTAGCTGTAGTTTTAATTTTAGGTACAATTTTAAGATATTTGCTTTTTTCTTGGCGGTTATTGGAATTGCCAAGGCGCGCTATCATCATGATTGGTGCTTCAGTCGCCCTAGTTTTTGTTTTATTGATTAGTATTAAAGAAGGATATTTTTTGAGTCGTTTGGCCCCTGCAGCTATTTTTCCAGTTCTCATTATTATTGTGGCTTCAGAAAGATTTATTACTTCGCAAATGCGACTTCCTTGGAAAAAATCTCTTTCTTTTACCCTCCAAACTTTTTTAATAGTGATTGCGGCTGTTTTTTTGATTCGCTGGAATTTGGTCCAAACATTTACCTGGGCTTATCCAGAAATAGTTATAATTTTAACATTAATCAATTTCTTGTTGGGTAGATATACTGGTTTAAGGTTAACAGAGCTTTTGCGTTTTAGAAAACTAATTTTTGGATAATGGCTCTAGATGAAATTTTAGGGATGAATGCCCGCAATTTTTTATTTATTCGTGAATTTAATTCTCGTGATGCTGTACGTTTAGTCGATAATAAATTAAAGACTAAACGAATTTTGAGATCTGCTGGTCTACCTGTACCTGAGACTTACAAAGTTTTTCGCAGATCCGATCAAGTAAGAGATTTTGATTTTGCAAGTCTGCCAGCGAGCTTTGTCATTAAACCGAATTCAGGTTTCGGAGGAAGAGGTATATTGGTTGTTTATGACAAGACCAAAAATGGATTTTTGCGTTCTGATGGTGGCTTGTTGACCATAGAAGAGATAAGATTACATATCTTAGACATTTTGGAAGGAGTTTATTCTTTGAGTGGTTTGCCAGATATAGCTTTTATTGAAGAAAGAATTAAAGCAGAAAAAGGATTGCGTAGATTAGCTTATAGGGGTTTACCTGACATTCGAGTGATTGTTTTTAATTTAGTACCAGTGATGGCAATGTTGAGATTACCCACTGAAGAATCTCGGGGTCGTTCTAATCTGCACGAAGGAGCTATGGGTGTAGGCATTGATTTGTCTAATGGATTGACTTTGGATGCTTTTTGGAGAGACAAAGCTTTTAAATATTTACCAAAAACAAAAATTAAGTTAAGAGGTAAAAAAATTAAATTTTGGTCTGAAATCTTGCTTTTAGCTTCAGAAGCTCAAGTAGCTACAGGTGCTAAATTTTTGGGAGTGGATATTGCTTTGAGTGAGAAAAGAGGACCGATAATTTTAGAATTGAACATCAGACCTGGTTTATCAATTCAAAGCGTTAATCAAGATGGTTTGAAAGCGAGATTAGAAAAAATAAAAAAGATCAAAATTTCTCAGCCAACAAAAGCCATTAATTTAGGTAAAGAACTTTTCAGGGCAGAAAAAATAGAAGAGCTAGAGGAAGAACAATCAACAATTGGTCTTGTGGAGGTAGTGGAGATATTACATCAAAAAAATAACATTAGGGCTTTAGCTAAAATTGACACTGGTGCAGATATCTCTGCAATCGATTTTTCTTTAGCTGAGAAATTGGGTTTAAAAGATTTAAGTTCTAAGGCTAGAACTCTAAGGGATGCCTTCAGGCAAAGTAATCATATCGCTGAAAACCTCCTTAGGAAAGAAATTTTAAAATTTCCTGAAGTGCGAAAAATAAGAACGGTTAAATCAAGTCTAGGAGAAGAATTAAGAGTGATGGTGAGACTCAAGCTAAAGATTGCTTCTCGATTAATTGATACTAATTTTTATCTTACTGAGAGATCGGGTTTAAAATATAAATTAATTTTGGGTCGAATAGCTCTGAAACAATTTTTAGTTGATCCTTTAAAATACACTTCGCGATTGCATCCATTCAGGATCAAGAAATTAGATGATGTCAGGCCTTTTTTTGCTCTTTATCCTCGACAAATTTTAGGTATCGGAGTTAATGCTTTTAATCGTCTAGGTCCAGAATCGTGGATTGATAACTACACCATAGTTGCTTTAAGGAATAATTTAGAGGATGAAATTTTTGATCGATCAGGAATAAAAATATTCTCAGCAGAGAAAGAAGGACTAAATGTAGATAATTTGGCTTGGAATTCCCAGGCTCTTTTAAGATCGCCTAATTTCCTAAAATTTATTGACGATTTGGGCAAATCTACGGCCTGGTTTATTTATTCTCCCAAAAAAGAAATTGAAAATTATGCTGCTAAATTTGGAGCAACTTTGATGGCTAATCCTTATAAACTTTATAAAAAAATCTCAGATAAAGATGCTTTTAGAAATATTTTAGATAAACTCCATTTTCCTTATCCCAGATCAGAGATTGTAACCTTACCTTTTGATTTTAAAAAACTTTCTCAAAAATTAGGTTTACCTTTGTTTGTGCAATTAAAGGCCGGCGGCGGAGGCAGGGGCAATTTTGTCATTAAGACTGAAGAAGAAGCTGCCGATCTAGCTCGTAATTTTCCCAAAGAAGAAGTTTTAGTCAATGAATACATCAGCGGTTTTTCTCCTTCGATCACTGGTTGCGTAACTCGCTTTGGTATATTTTATCTACCTCCGCAGATACAGATTTTAGATCAAAAAGAATTGATTCCTCAAATTCGAGGGACGGGTCAATTTTGTGGCCATGATTTTTCATCAGATTTAATTTCAGAAGACATCAAGAAAAAATCTTATCATTTTATTAAAAAAATAGGTGAATCTTTAAAAGACATGGGTTTTAAAGGAATTTTTGGTTTGGATTTATTATGGGATAAGAACAAAAGAAAACTTTATATTGTTGAGTGTAACCCGAGGCTTTTAGGTGTTCATCCTACCCAAACATTGATTCAACAATCACTGGGCGAGATTCCTCTTTCTGTTTGGCACATGCTTGAATTTTTGAAAGCACCCTATGAAGTTAATTACGAAAAAATTCAAGCTAAATATTTAACCCCAAAAATTGGCGCGCATTTGTTGATCCATAATCTTGAACCTAATCCAATCGAGATTAGAAAAAGTTTAAAAGCAGGAACTTATTCTTTCGATAATAGAGAATTAAAATTTGAAAGAGCAGAACATAATTTTTCTAGTTTAAAAGAGAATGAATTTATTTTAACTGATGGAGTTTCTAAAGAAGGAAGAATAATTAAAGATTGGAAACGAATGATAAGAATTATAACCAAAAATAAAGTTTTAAATGAGGATTTAATTAGTCTCAATGATTGGACAAAGGAAATGATTGAAAAATTGAAAGACACAATGGAAATTAAATCTATACAGGACTAAAATTTTATTTATTTTTCAATTTCTTTTTAATAAAGTTAATGAGAGCTCGGTCTGTACCAGGATTAGGATCGGGAGCAAAATTGATTTCCCAAAGATATAATTTTTTATCTCGAGTACTTTCTACTATATCTACCCCCCCTATAGTATAGCCAATGGCTTTTTTGGCTTCTATTGCCAATTTTTTCCATTTATCAGGTACTTTTTTAATCGATAAAACAGTTCGTTTAGCACCCAAAGAAACATTATTTTGCCATGCTTGTGGATCTGTCCTTGTGCGTTTGATAACTGCTTTTACTGCATCGTTAATGACGATAATTCTCATATCACTTTTATTCGGGATGAATTCTTGAAAAATATATTTTTCTTCAGGATCGAAATATTTTTTGATCAATTTTTTCAAATCTTGACGATTAACGGCCAGAAACATATTAAATCCTTTAGCTTTGCTGGTACTTTTCATAACTATTGGATAATCAATTTTTTGTTCAATCAGATTTATTTTTTTCATTGGATCGAAAGTAGTGTAGAAAGTTTTTGGAAAAAGAAGTTTTGCCCGATAGAAACAGATATATTGGAAAAGTTTATTTTTAATTATACCTATATTAAAATTTTGTAAATTAGGTAAATTGGGATAAAGCTTGATAATGCATCGATATAGCCAATCGTATTCTTTAAGAGCGACAAAGAAGATTAAATCAAAATCTAAAATATTATACTTTTCTTCAAATATGATCTCACTTTTATTTGGAGCTAGATAAAAATCCAGTTCATCCAGAGATGTAAAAATAACTTTAGCTCCTGTCTCTTTTTTCAGAAGAGAAAAAACTAATCTTCGCGAATTCAAAGGATCTTCTTTCTGTCTTTTTTTTCGGAATATGATTAGAATTTTTTTAGGCATAAAATTTGATTTTATCAAAATTAAGAAGTAATAAAGCTATAGCATTAGTATGTTCCGCGAAGGAAAAGTCATTATCTTTCTCCCGTTTTATATATCCATCTTTTATATCAAAATTTTTGATTAATCTTTTTTTAATTTTATTTACGAATTCATTTTCTTTGAAGCTACATAATTTATAACAAAGAGCAACCTCAATGTTGATATCTAAAGTAAGTTTTTCATAAATTTCTTTCTCATATTTTTTAAATTCTCTCAATATCCAATTTTTTCCTGAGACTTTATTTGTGTAGAATTTTGAGGCGCCAATAATAATATGAGTTAAACCATAAATATAATTTGTGAATAATAAGTCGTCCCATTTTTTATTTTCATTTTTAAAAATTTTTCTAAATAAATCTAAAAATTGTTTTTCCTTATCAAAATTTAATAAATTTTTTGAATGATATATGCAATTTACGGCAGAAACTACAGCGAATTTAATGAAAAGAGGGTTTGATAGAATAATATCAATCTGTTTCGCCCCCCTTTTTTTGAGCTTTTCTTTAAAAAAAGAAGGAAATTTTATTTTTAGAGTTTTAATATAATATAAAGACCAGAGAATAGAATGATAGGTATATACACTAATATATTTTTTCCATTGTTCTAATTTCTTTTTGTCATTAATTTTTTTAATTTTATAATTTACAAGATTTTTTAGATTTTCTTTTTCTAATTTTAAACTGTTTTTAAGATAATTTATAATTTTTCTTTTTTCTTTTTTTGTATTTTCTTTGATTTTTTTAAATTGTTCTCGTAATTTTTTCCTATTATCTATTTTTAATGCTCTATATAAAAAATGTCTTTGTTTATGGGGTTCGAGTTCGGTTAATCTAATTGTATATGTATCGATAATTTTCTGACTTACTCTCGTTCCAATTTTATTTGGCATATCATGGAAATATATTATTTTTTAATTTAAACTAACATATCCATTTTTTCAAGATAATCTTTAGTGTTTTTATTTTTAATTATTTTTTGTTAGGATAAAGATATCTCTTCAAATAAGGAAAGAATTTTATGATTAAAGTTGCAATTATTGGCGTGTCAGATAAATGGTATGACAAACAATGGAAAAAAGCGGCCAAGAAATTGGGGGCTAAGGTTTCTCTTATTAAAATGAAGGATGTGGTTTTAAGAATAGATCAGAAAAAAGGTATTCGAGCTCAATTCTGGGAGTATGATCGCAAAGAAAAAAAGGTGATCATTCGCGACTTTAAAGATTATGATATTTTGTTAAGACGATGGATGAAAAAATATTATCTCCAGTCTCTAGTTTTGGGATGGTACATGAAAAAAATGGGTAAAGTAGTTTTAAATTCTAAATTGGAAATGATTTTAGATAAAATTTCTCAAGCAATTAGGTTTTACGAAGCAGGTTTGCCTCATCCTTTAACGTGGCAAGCACTTAGATCTAGGAATGCCAAAAGATTGCTGGGGAAGGTTAAAAAATTTCCGATAATTATTAAGCCGCTTTCTGGGACAATGGGACAGGGGATTTACAAAGCAAAGTCTCGATCCGGAGCAATGAAAATTTTTACAAAAAAAGCTTTGCATGGACTTTTAATTCAAAGAGATTTAGATATTAAAGAAGATATTAGGATTATAGTTATTGGCAATAAATGTTTAGGGGCAATGAAACGAATTGCTCCGCCTGGAGATTTTCGCTCCAATGTCGCCCTGGGAGCGAGTACAGAACCTTATGAATTAACTCCTCATTTAAGAGAATTGGCTCTGAAGGCTGCTAGAGCTATGGGTTATGAGATTTGTGGAGTTGACATTATGTTTAAAGAAAAAAAACCTTATGTTCTAGAAGTTAATCGCACCCCTCAATTTCGAGGATTTACTAGAACTTTAAAAATTCCTGTGGCAGAAGAAATGCTTAAATTTGCCATTGAAGAATTTAAAAAACGAGGATCTGAAAATAAATCACAAATTTCCAAAATTGAATTTAAGAAGGATAAAAAAGTAGAGAAGAAAGAGAAAATTGAAAAAACAAAAATATTGAAAGAAAAAATGGAAAAAGAAGAGACGAAAGAAAAAATCAATAAAGAAATAGAAAATAAAAAAGAAAATAAATCTTCTAATAAGAAAAATAAAGATAAAAATCAAAAGAATAAAACTTAAATTATTGATACTGGGGTGAATTTCTTTTACCATAAGAGCAAATGCTAGCTTATATTGAGGGTGAAATTAAGGCAAAAGGAGTTAATTTTTTAATTGTTTTGACTCAAGGAGGATTGGGATATTCAATTTATGTTCCTCCCCGTGTGATCCAAGGTAAAAAAATCGCCCTTTTTGTCTATCACTATCAAACAGAAAAATCTGATGCCTTATATGGCTTTACTACGTTTGAAGAAAGAGAATTATTTGCTCGTCTGCTCAAAGTTTCTGGTTTGGGTCCTAAAGGAGCTTTAGGTTTGTTGTCTCTGTATGAACCCAAAGAACTTTTAAAAATAATTGAAGAAAAAGATATTAATAAAATGAAAATAGCTCCAGGTATTGGACCGAAAACTGCCCGCAAGATTTTAACTGAATTAACTGGTGCTCTAGATTTCGAAATCGAAGGAGAAGATTTGGTTAGAGAAGCCTTGATGAGTTTGGGTTTTAGTGCCAAAGAAGCAACTGAAGGCGTAAGATTTCTAGACGGATCAGAGAGAAGTTTAGAAGAAAAAATCACTAAAATTTTAAAAGAAAAAGGAAAAAATGTCTGATTTAATTTTAGATGACAAAGAGACTTCTTTTGATCGGACTCTTCGTCCTAAAAAATTAAAGGATTTTGTTGGTCAAGAAAAAATTAAAAAAGGATTAAAAATTTTTTTAGCTGCGGCTCAAAAAAGAAAAGAATCTGTAGAACATATTCTATTTCATGGTCCGCCAGGTCTTGGCAAAACTACTTTAGCTTATATTATTGCCCAAGAATTAAATGTGCCGATTAAGACCACCTCTGGTTCAGCTATTGAAAGAGTAGGTGACTTAGCTGCGATTTTAACCAGTTTAAGTGAACACGAAATATTATTTTTTGATGAGATTCATCGACTAAATCGTCATCTTGAAGAAATTCTTTATCCAGCCATGGAGGAAGGAAAGGTTGATTTAGTCATTGGTAAGGGTCCGTCAGCTCAAGTATTGCGTCTAGATCTGCCAGCATTTACTCTCATCGGAGCTACCACTAAATTTGCTGCTCTTTCTTCACCCATGCGTGAAAGATTTGGTATTGTTTATCGTTTAAATTTTTATAACGAAGAAGAAATTAAAAAAATTATTAGGCGTTCAGCTGAAATTTTAGGAATAAATATTGAAGAGGCAGCAGTTTCAGAAATTGCTAAACGTTCTCGTTTTACCCCAAGAATTGCTAATAGACTGCTGAAAAGAATAAAGGATTTCGCGGATGTGGAAAATAAAAAAAAGATTGATTCAGTTTTAGCTAAAAAAGCGCTAGACATTTTGGAAATCGATGAAATAGGCTTAGATGATCTAGATAGAAAAATTTTAGAAATTTTAGCTGATAAATTTGGTGGCGGTCCAGTCGGACTTAATGCTTTATCTTTAGCTTTGGTAGAGGATAAAAACACTTTAGAAGAAATTTGTGAGCCATATCTTTTGCAATTAGGGTTTATTAATCGGACACCTAAAGGAAGGATTATCACAGCACGAGGAATCAGGCATTTAAAAAACAAAAATTCTAAACTTTTCTAAATATGCCTTTGCTTAAAGGTAAAAAAATTTTATTGCATATTTGTTGTGCCTCTTGTGCTGTGTTTGTCGTGAATTTTTTTAAAAAAGAAGGTGTTGAAATTATCGGTTTTTTCTACAATCCCAATATTCATGGTGAAAAAGAATATCAGAAAAGATTACAGGATGTACAAAAACTAGCCAAAAAAGAGAAATTTATTTTGGAAATCCCAGACTATGATGTAGAAGAATATTTTGGTGAAATTTATGATTTTGAAAAGAAACATTACAAAAAAATAGAAGGCAGTAAATGCTTGCGTTGCCCGGTTTGTTATCGCCTACGTTTAGGAAAAACTGCTCACTATGCTAAAAACATCGGCGCAGATTTCTTCTCAACCACTTTATTAATTTCCCCCCATCAAGACCAAAGCACTATTTGGCAGATTGGGACTGATGAAGGAGAAAAATATGGCATACCATTTTATTTCCGTGATTGGCGCAAAGGATATTGGGAATCAGTGCATAAAGCTAGAAAATCTGGTTTAAATTTGCCAACTTATTGTGGTTGCATGTATAGTTTAAAGGAAAAAAGAGAATTACAAAAATCATGATTATATTGGTTGCTATTTACATTTTGGTCTTAATCATTTGGGCAGTTTTGAGTTATTTCCCTTTGAGAGATCTTTATGAATATGGGTTTGTTGGGGATGCCACCATGCGAGCAGAAAGAATTTATATTATTACTTCAGCCATTATTATAATTTTAGGATTTTTAGGAATAATTTTAGCTTAATGCTTAAAAAATTTTTTAAAGTCAAAACTGAACAATCTTTTGATGAAGGTGAAGAGATTTTTTTATTTTTACATCGACATTGGTTAGCTATGCTCCCCATAATTTTAGCAATGGTTTTCTTAATCCTAATTCCTGTGATTGCTTTCATTATTTTCTTTTATTTAGGTGGTTTAGATTATTTAAATTCTTTAGATTTATCCATTTCTCCTTCTAAAATTTTAGTTTTCTTTTTTGCTATTTATTTTCTTTTTTTAGATTTCTTTTTTCTTTCTGCTTGGTTGCAATATTATTTAGATGTGACTATTGTTACTAGTAACCGAATAATTAATATTGATCAGATTAATATTTTTTATCGCAAAGTTGCAGGTGCGAAATTTGATTTTGTGCAAGATGTAAGAGCTGAGGTAACTGGTATTTTACAACGAATTTTTAATTATGGCACAGTAATGATTCAAACCGCGGGGGAACAGCCCAATTTCATTTTAGAAAATATTCCCCAACCAGCAATGGTAGCACGTAACATTTTGTCAATTATTAGAAAAGAGGATATCGAGAAAGAAGAGCCTCTTTCAGCTGGTGGTATGTTAGAAGAACATGAAAAGGAAGTTTTAGAAAATTTAACCCAAAATACACCTCCCGAAGAAAAAATAAAAAAATCAGCTACAAAATTCGATCAAAAATCTTCATTTAGTGAGTCAGCCAAAAAGGAAAAAAAGGAAGAAGGAGAAAATAAACCATCTACGATAGAAGAGAAAAAATCAGGAGAAATTAATTTAAGTTAATATTTGTTTCTAATTAGTTTATGAAACTTTCTCTTTTTGATTATCATTTGCCAAAGAAATTAATTGCTCAAAAACCAATTTTTCCAAGAGATCATAGTAAATTAATGGTTCAAGATCGAAAAACTGGTAAAATTTCGCATCATTTTTTCTATCAATTACCTAATTTAATTAATGATTCTTATATTTTAGTTTTTAACAACACCAAAGTTTTGCCTTGGCGAATTTATGGCAAGAAAGAAACAGGTGGCAGAGTAGAAATTTTATTTTTGCGTTCACTAAAAAATAGAATTTGGGAAATATTAATCAAAAGTAAAGTCAAAATTGGCACAGAAATTATTTTGAATCGTAATATTAAATTTAAAATTTTAGATTTTGAAGACAATGTCTTTAGAATCAAAACTAATGCTCCTGAAAAAAATTTAGAGAAATTTTTGAGCAAAAATGGTCATACTCCTCTGCCTCTATACATTCATTCTCAAATTCCAGAAAGAAAAGCAAAAGTTTGGTATCAAAGTATTTTTGCCCAAAAGCTTGGTTCGGTGGCTGCGCCCACTACTTCTTTTCATTTCACCCAAAATTTATTAAAACGTTTAAAAACAAAAAATATTGAAACTATTTTTATAACTTTACATATTGGATTTGGCACATTTTCACCAATCAAAACCAAAAAAATAGAAGATCATAAAATTCATCAAGAATTGATGGAGATTTCCAAAAATACAGCTCATTTTTTAAATCAAAAAATAAAAGAAAGTAAAAAAATTTTAGCAGTGGGTACGACCGTGGCGCGCGCCTTAGAAAGTGCCACAAAAAATGGCAAAATAATTCCTTTTAAAGGAGAAACAAAACTTTTTATTTATCCACCTTATAAATTTAAAATTGTTGATTCGTTGATTACTAATCTTCATTTACCAAAGAGTTCTTTATTGTGTTTAGTCTCTGCCTTTGCGAGCAGAAAAAGAATTATGAAAGCTTATAGAGAAGCAATTGCTAAAAAATATAGATTTTATAGTTTTGGTGATGCTATGTTGATTCTTTAAAAATCTTTGAAGAAGTATAATTAATCTCGATTACTAAAAATAATGATAATTTAAGTATTTTCTTTGCTGCAATAATTTCCATCCCCCACTCTACTACATAAACCTAATTTTTAAGTTTATATTGACAACAAATTTTTGTTATAATAAATAAAGCTCTTTATGAAGTGGGGATTATTTTTATTGATTCTCGCCACCCTTCTTTTATTACCTAATTTTTCGTTCGCTAAAATCAATTTTAGCACATCACAAAATTTATTAATTCAAGAAATCAAAACCGAAGGCATTTCTGCTAGTTCTCATTATGGAGAATGGATTGAAATAACTAATTCTTCAAATAATGCAGTTAATTTGGCAGATTTTTGTTTGGTTTCTAAAAAAGAAACAAATAATACTTTAGCTTCATACAATTGCTTCCCTGTTGTCAATGTTTTACCTCAAGAGATCATAATCGTTACTTATTCTGGTTATGATTTTTTGCAAGATAATCAATTTGATCTAGACGCGCTCAAAGATGCGCTTAATTCTGGAGATAACTTGACAGATCTTTTGGGTGGATATTTATTTGAACTAGGAGATAATACTAGCTCTGTTGACGCTTCTTTTTTCTCCCAAAAAATTCCCAACCTTTTAAATATTTCTAAATCGCGTCTTTATTTAGGTGATGATAATGGTGAGATTTTTCTTTTTAAAAAGAATACTCAGGAAATAATTGATCAAACAAGTTGGCTAGAAGAAATTGACAAAGATAAATCTTTGGTGAGACCAGTTTATAATTCAGAAATTTTTCCATGGGAGATCACTACACCTTCGCCATTCAAAATTTTTCCTCTTTTTGTCAAATTAGAAACAGCAAACATCACTTATACTGAAGCTAGTTTTCAATTCAAGAAAATATTTGATCCTTTGATTAATGTACCAGAGAAAATTTCTCTTTTTGAAATTGAGGGCGGTAAAAATGAATTAATTCGAGAAGAAAATTCAATTTCTGAAAATATTAATTACAGCAATCTTTTTGAAGATACTTCATATAGATTAAACATTGAAGCTAAAATCTCTGAAAAAATTATTTTTTCTTTAGAAATTAATTTTCAAACTCTTAAACACTTTCCTAAGCTTTTACTTAATGAACTCTATCCTGATCCCAAAACTGGAGAAGATGAATTTATAGAACTTTATAATCCCAATAATTTTCCTGTTGATCTTAATTCGTGGTCGCTAAAAGACAAAGCTAACAATTCTTTTTCACTTTCCGGCCAGATTCAAGCCCAAGATTTTTTGATTGTTTATCCTACTTTTGCTCTTAACAATGATGAAGAAAAAATATTTTTACTTGACCCAGCTTTATTTATCCAGGATCAAGTAAACTACATTAATGCTTTAGATGGCTATTCTTACTCTCTATTTGAAAATATTTGGCAATGGTCACGCCTAATTACACCCAATGCCAAAAATCAAATTATTCCTTTATATTTGCCAGAAACTGTTGATTCCGCCAAACAAATTGAAGATAAAGTTCAAGTCAAAGGAAAAATTGTTATTCCACCGCAAAGTTTTGCTTCTTATTTTTATCTTGGAGAAGGCTCTAGTGCTTTAAAAATAGAATCGACTAATAAACTTAATTTTAAAGAAGGAGAGTGTCTTTTGATTTATGGAGAAATAAAACAAGAGAAAGAACCCTATTTAAGTTTAGAAAATTATAAAATTTTACCTTCATCCAGTTGCTTAAACATTAATTTCTCTCAAATTGAAAATTTTCATAATCTCGCCCAATTAATATCAACAGAAGCAGACATTTTTAGTGAAGGAGGTAGTTATTTTATTAATTTTGAAGGAACAAAAATTAAATTAAGAACCAGTAGCTTTAAATTGCAAAAAGGAAAAGCAAAGATTAAAGGAGTATTGGGATTTGGCGCTAAATATTATCAACTTTTTATTTTAAAATCAGATTGGGTAGAATATGAATCTTTATCAAAAAAAACACCAAGCCCTAACGGAAAATTGACAAAAAATCAGTCTCAAAAACAAGCATCTTTAAATGCTTTTAATTTAGGCCAAATCAAAAGCCAGGTTTATAATTATCAAGATTTTTCAGACCAAAGATTAAAAGAAGAAAATTATCCAGTTAGTTCATATGTTATTTGGTTGGCCCCTTATTATTTAGGGATTTTAATATTTGGGTCTCTTGCCAAAATTCTCTTTTTTGCCTAAGGTATTTTTATGCTCCAAGTTGTAGATAAAAAAGGAATGAAAATTTTAGCCCAAAATATAGCCCAGAGAGTTAAAGGCGGTGAAGTTTTTTTATTGATCGGTGATTTAGGCTCGGGAAAAACATTTTTTGTACAACAAATCGCTAAATTTTTAGGTGCAAAGAGAGCTAAAAGTCCAACTTTTGTCATTTTGAATATTCATCGGACACGAAAAAAAATATTTTTAGCCCATTTTGATTTTTATAGATTGGAAAAATCAGAAATTGCAAATTTTGAATGGCAAGAATTTCTCTTTAATTCTAAATATATTTGTTTTATTGAATGGGGAGAGAAAATCAAACCCTTTTTAAAAAATAAAAAATTTTTTGAGATTGATTTTAAATGGTTACCTCATAATAAGAGAGAAATTAATTTGTCTTCTAATTTAAAAAAATGGCTCAAAAATTCTATTTAATTATTTCTACTGCTAACCCAGAAAATAATTTTTTAGGTTTGACAGATTTAAATTTGAGATATTTCAAAAGGAAAAAATTTAGAGCCCCAACTTCAGAAGAATTTTTTAAAATTTGGAAAAAATTTTTGAATATCAAAGATTTTTGTAATATCTTCGCTATTATTGTACATCAAGGTTCAGGCAGTTTTTCTGGTTTAAGATTGGGAGCAACTGTTGCCAATGGTATAAAAATTGCTTATCCAAAAATTAAACTTTATAAAATAAAAACCAAAAATTTGAATGAATTTACCAAAAAGATTAATAACAAAAAATTCCAACCTGTACCTTGCTTTATTAAACCAGAATATCCACAGTCCAAATCTATAATTTAAGAGGTGGATTTTATTTATGTTTTTTGTTTATAATAAAACTTCATGACTTCAAAAGAAATTCATATTGATGAGAGAAAAGAGACAGAAAAGATTAAAAAGAAACTGACCCGCAGACAAAAAATTATTCGTTGGTCAATTGTTTTTTTGATAATTGTAATTTTTACATGCGTTGGCTTGATTGCCCTGTCTTTCAAAGATGTTTTTAAGAAAAATAAAGGTTTGCAAGCACCATTTTTCAAATTTTTCCAGAAAGTTAATCCCGCCAGTCTACGCGGAGAAGGTGATGGTAGGATTAATTATTTAATTTTAGGTTATGGTGGTGGCAACCATCCTGGTGCTTATCTCACAGATACAGTTATGGTGGCCAGTATTGATCCTTATAACAAAAAAGCTGCTTTGCTTTCGATTCCCCGTGATCTGTATGTTCCTATACCTGGATATGATAATAATAAAATTAATGCTGCTTATTCTATCGGCCAAGATAACAAAGAGCAGGGGCAAAATGGTCCAGATTTAGCCAAAGAGACAGTTTCTAACATCTTAGATATTCCTATCCATTATTATATTGTTTTAGATTTTAATGGATTTGAAAAAATAATTGATTTGGTTGGTGGTGTGGATGTTTATGTAGATGAAGATATTTATGATCCTTATTATCCTGATGATAACTGGGGTCAGGAAGTTTATTCTATTAAAGCTGGATGGCATCATTTTAATGGCGCTGATGCTTTAAAATATGCTCGTTCTCGTTATACAACATCAGATTTTGATCGTGCTAAACGTCAACAAAAAATTATGATCGCTTTGAAAGATAAAGTTTTATCTTTAAATTTTCTTTCCAACCCGGCTAAGGTTATTAGTTTAATGAGTACTCTGGGGGGAAGCATTCAGACTGATCTAATTCCTCAAGAAATAATTAAAAGTTTTGATTTAGTAAAAGATTTGAAAGAAGATCAAATTGCTACTAAAGTGTTAGATGATAGCAGTGTAGGATTACTCTATGCTGATAATGTTAATGGGATGTATGTTTTAAAGCCCAAAGATCCTACATGGGAAGAAGTGAAGGCTTTGGCTCACTCTATTTTTATCGAGCCATTTTTAGAAAAAGAAAAGGCTCAAATTTCCATCGAGAATGGTAGTGGCAATTCTGGATTAGCTTTAAAAGTTTCGGATTTTTTGAAAAGTCGTGGCTATCAGATAACAAATTTTAGTACTGCTGAAGATTTAACCTATAACACCAAAATTGCTGACTGTTCCAATGGGGAAAAACCATATACTTTGGAATTCTTGAAGAAAAGATTTTTTAATCCTGAAATTATTTCTTGCCCTCAAGATCTAGACAACCAAGTGGATTTTGTGGTAATTTTAGGACAAGATTTTGACTACACCAGTTTTGTCAACAACAAGATTTAGATTTCAATTTAAACGCTGGCAAAAGGCAGCTTTTATTTCTGTTGCTATTTTTTTGATTTCTATTATTGATTCTTATTTACAGAGCGCTTTTTGGAAATTTGCTTTTGCAATTATTTTACTAATTTTGGCTATTGGTTCCTTTTTCTGGCTCGAAAAAAGAGAAGATTGGCGAAGGAGAATTGCCAAATATTCCCTACCTTTCGCTTTAGTAGTAATCACTGCAGGTTATTTTTTGATTTTCCCTCCCTCCCTTTTTTCTTATGGAGTGGCGGTCTTTTCAGCCGTGGGATTCTATTTTTTTGCCTCACGTTTAAAGATCCCTTTGCCTTATAATGTTAGAGAAGAAGTAACTTATTACTGGTTAGATCTAGTAATTTTTTGGGTGGCTTTTCTTTCCTTTTTCGTTTCTTATTATTTTCTTTTTTATCTTTTAAATATTATTGAAGCTTATAGATTTTTATCTTTTTCTGTAATTTTATTAATTATTAGTTTTTATCTCATCTTTTTCAGCCTTTGGGCGAGAAATCGTCATTTACAAGAATCGATTTTTTATTCATTAATTTTCGATTTGGCTTTGGCAGAATTTCTTTTTATTTGGAGCTTTTTTAAAATGTCACCCATTGGTGGAGGCTTAATTTTTGTTTTGATTTTTTATTTTTTCTTAGAGACACTTAACACTTTTTTTAAGTATCAATTTGTGCGTCAAAAAGATATCATTCGTTTAGTCATTCTGATCTTGATTTTAGGTGCAATTGTGATGTTTATCTTCAAACCCTTTACTGTTACTACAATTTAAAATAATATAAATTTATGGAAATGGATGAAGAAAATGCGCTCGAGTCCTTAGCAACTAAAGCCAGTTCAAAACCGAGGAAATTTTTCATTTTTTGGATAGTAGGCACCATTATTTTAGCTTTAATAGTTTTGTATGTCTTTGTTGTAGCTATAGGTCTTTATTTCTTTAATTGGCGAACGAATTTCGTGAAGAAAACCGCTAAGATAGTTCCTTATCCTGCAGCTTGGGTTAATGTTTTTCCTGTTACTTTTGGAGAAGTTTTTAAAGAAGAAGCTCATGCTTTAAAATTTTATCAACAGACTTCAGCTGGGTCTATCCCCAAAGAAAGTACGATTGAAAAAAATACCATTGAACTCTTAATTAGGTATCGGGTCATACAGAAATTAGCTTCTAAATATCATTTATCAGTTTCTTCTAAAGAAATTAATGACACCCTAAATAAACTTTATGAAGAAAATGGTGGCAAGAAAAGTTTTGAACAGATTCTTTTACAATTCTATGGTTATAAACCGGGCGAAATCAATAATTTAATTTATCTTTCGCTGATGCAGGAAAAACTTGCCTCTTATTATGATGATAATCTTTTAAAAAAAGTTCATCTGAATCACATATTGATGTCTGACGAAACCAAAGCTAAAGAGATTTTGGAGAGAGCAAAAAAAGAAGATTTTTCCAAATTAGCTAAAGAATTTTCTGAAGATGACAGTACCAAGAATAAAGGTGGAGATTTAGGTTTTTTGGCTTATTCTGAGTTAGCCAAGGTAATCATTAAGGGAGACAATTTAGATACCAATCTTTATAAAGATTTCAGAGGAAAAATTTGGTCAGCTAAGGATAGTCAGGTTTTTCTTTTCCATACAGATCGAGGTTGGCAGATAGTTAAGATAGTGAATTTCAAAGGTTCAGAAGATAAAACTTTTGAAGATTGGTTTAATGAGAAAGCAAAGAAAACTTGGGTTTGGCGTTTGGCTTAGTTTTAATACATTTGTCCAGACAATCAGAAATGATATAATTTATAAGCTTTTGGTTTGTAATAAATTACAAAAATGGAAGAAAAAATTTATCCGTTAGCTATTTTAGGTTCAGGTATGGCAGGATTAACTGCTTCGATTTACGCCTCGCGTTATCGAATAAAACATATTTTAATAGGTGAAACCATTGGTGGTAATGCGATAGAAGCAATCACAATTGAGAATTATCCTGGTTTTAAAAAAATTAAAGGTCAAGAATTAATAAATAATATTAAAGAACAAGTTTTGGAATATGAGCCAGATTGGGAAGAAGCGCGAATAGAAACGATTGAAAATAAAGGAAAATATTTTTCTATAAAAACTAATAGCGGAAAAGTTTATAAAGCCAAATACTTAATTCTAGCTTTAGGTACAAAGAGAAAAGAATTGGGGGTTCCTGGTGAAAAAGAATTTCAAGCAAAAGGCATCCATCATTGTCCTACGTGTGATGGTTATTTCTATAAGGATAAAATTGTGGCAATAATCGGAGCTGGAGATTCAGGAGCGACAGCAGCATTCTATTTAGCAGATTTGGTCAAAAAAATTTATATCATTGATATAGTTAGTGAATTAAGAGCTATGCCTTTCTGGCAAGAAAAATTATCTCAAAGAAAAAATATTGAATTTAGATTGGGCTATCATATCAAAGAATTTAAGGGAAAAGATAGATTGGAAGAAATCAATCTAGAATCTCTAGATGGCAAAAAAGAAAATTTGAAAATTGATGGAGTTTTTGTCGCTGTGGGGGGCTTACTTAATACTGATATTGCTCATAAATTAGGTTTAAAACTTGATTCCAAAGGCTATATTGAAACTAAAAGCACCATGCAAACTTCAGATCCTCACATCTTTGCTGCTGGTGATTTAACTACAGGTTCTAATCATTTTCATCAAATGATTACAGCAGCGAGCGAAGGAGCGATTGCTGCTAATGCCATCTATCAAGAAGTACAGAAAAAATAAAAGCGACTATGCTTAAAGCAGTTTTAATAGATCTTGCCTTTTTTGTATTTTTATTTTAAGATATAAACGATGAAAATTAGATTTTCTGATAAAATTCAAATGGCAATTTTAGGGCTTTTGCAGGTATTTATTTTTTATTTTTGGTATCAATCTGTCATTAAAAATGGCATTGTAGTTTTTAACAACGTTTCAATCTCCGATTCTTGGTTTTTACCCGTAGCTGTATTTTTATTTTTAATTCTTAATTCTATTTTTGCTTTTCTCTTTTTTCAAAAAAATTATTTTTTAAAAATTTTTTTCATCTTTTTTAGTTTTTTAGTCACTGTTTTAGAACTAATTATTCTGACTTATTATATAATCATCGTTTAGAATGCATAAACGAACTATCGGTGACCGAATACTTGAGATTATTCCTGGTGGTTTAAGTTACCTTGTTTTACTATTACCTATTATTTTGTCATTATTTTTGCCTGCAGCTTTAGTAGTTTTTATCATTTGTTATGATTTCTATTGGTTGATTAGAAGTTTATTTATGGGTGTTTATTTAATTTCTGCTTATTATCATATGAACTATGAAAATAATATCGATTGGCAAGAAAGATTAGAAAATCTTTCCGATATTAGCGATTTAATTAGAAAAACTAGAAAAAGATTAAAAAATGCTTCATTTTTTGAAAAAAGAAAATTAAGCGAAGAGCTTAGATTACTCTTACATTTGAGAAATAATCCCACAAAACAAATTGATTATCGAGAACTATATCATGCAGTTATCTTCACCACTTATAAAGAACCATATGAAGTCCTTCATAAATCAATTTCCGCGGTCGCTGATTCAGATTATCCCAATGATAAAATTATTTTAATTTTAGCTACAGAAGCTCGTTCGGGTAATGAAGGACAAGAAATAGCTCATGAATTAAAAAAAGATTTCGAAGATGTCTTTGCTAAATTTTTGATAACCATTCATCCTGCAGAAATTGAAAGAGAACTCAAAGGCAAAGGATCAAATGCCTATTGGGCTGGTCAAAAATTAAAAAAATTGATTAATGAAATGAATGTAGATTATGAAAAAGTTATGGTTTCAATTTTTGACGCTGATACCCGACCATCCTATAGTTATTTCTCCTCCTTGACCTATAAATATTTATTACATACTGACCGCACTTACCATTCTTATCAACCAATTCCTCTTTATAGCAATAATATTTGGCAAGTACCACCAGTGATTAGAATTGTGGCTTTTGGCTCTTCTTTTTGGCAACTGATTGAATCTACCAGGCCTTATAGATTAATAAATTTTTCTTCTCAATCTTTGAGTTTAAAAACCTTAGTGGATATTGATTTTTGGGATCGATTTATTGTGTCTGAAGATTCACGAACTTATTATCGGGCTTTTTTTCGCTATCACGGAAAACATTCTTGTGTTCCTTTATTTAACCCAGTTTATATGGATGCAATTTATGCTGATACCCTATGGCAAACTTTAAAAAATCAGTATCTGCAGAAAAGACGGTGGGCTTGGGGTGTGGAACATTTCCCCTATTTGGTAAAAGAAGCGCTCACCCATAAAGAAATCCCATTTTTTAAAAGATGGTATTTGGCTTTTAGGCATTTAGAAAGTCAAGTTTCATGGGCTTCGGCTTCGCTTCTTATTGCCTTTGGTCTATGGTGGCCATTTTTACTTAATCCTTATTTTAAAACATCAATTTTATCTTATTATTTACCCATTTTAGCTCAAAGACTTTTAACAATTACCTGGATTGGTCTTATAATTTCTGGTTGGGTTTCAACTTTGCTTTTGCCTAAAAAACCAGTAAAATATACTAGCCTGGGGAAAATGGGCGTATTTATGAGCTGGGTCTTTGTGCCAATTACCGCCCTTTTCTTTGGCGCTTTACCTGCTATAGATGCTCAAACCCATTTACTCACTGGTAAATATCTAGGTTTCTGGGTTACGCCTAAGAGTTTAGTTAAATCTCGTTAAGCGGCATCTAGATCCAACAAGGTTCATCCGGTTAAATAATCAGCCCCGGGCTGATTGCCCAAAGGGCATTTAACCGGGTAAAAATTAAATTTCTTATGCCCAGTAATACAACTCTTTTTTATACAAAAACTGGACATTTGTTTAATAAATTCAACAAATTGATAAAAATAAAATTTCATAAATTAAGACAAACCCAAAGGGTTTGTAAAAGGAGATGATATACTGGGTATGGAGAAAAAAACATTTGTTCAATTTATCAAATTTGTTGTGATTGGAGTTTTAAATACTGGTGTTGACTGGATTGTATTTTTTCTTTTGCGATTTCTTCCTTTCTTTCAAACTGCTGAAACTTTTGCCAAAGGCATTTCTTTTGTAGTGGCTGCTACCAATAGTTTCATTTGGAATTCTTTATGGACTTTTAGACAGGAATTTAAAGAAGGTATGGCCGGGACAGAAAGTAAGATTGTTCGAGGTAGTTCTTATTATATAAAATTTATGGCTGTCAGCACTGTTGGCTTATTTTTAAACATTTTAGTCTTTAATTTAGCAAGAAATTATCTATTTAAAGGAGATAATAATTGGATGAGACTTCTTGCTTTAGCCCTTGCTTCATTTGTGGTCATTGTCTGGAATTTTTCTGTTAATAAATGGTGGACTTATAAGAGTTAGATATTTTGTGCTAAAATGTCAGTAATGGAAAAAAAGAGAGCCCATTTTTGGACTGCCTTTTTAGTAATTGTTATTTTAGGTTTTATGTTTTTGAACTTGATCAGTCTTGCCTTGACTGACTCTGGTACTACTGATGAAGTAGCTCACATACCAGCGGGCTATTCTTATATAAATCAATTAGATTATAGACTTAATCCCGAGCATCCGCCTTTGGCTAAAGTTTTAGCCGGCATTCCATTGCAATTTTTGCATTTAAAAGGTTTATTTTCCAACTGGAGTTGGGCTGAAATCAATCAATGGGAAGCTGGTTGGAATTTGATTTATCGGCTGGGTAATAATGCCGATCAAATTTTATCTTGGTCGCGATTGCCCATGATTTTGTTAACCATTGGCTTGGGGTTGACAATTTTTTTCTGGATAAAATCGCTTTACGGTAAAAAAATCGCTCTAATCATTCTTTTGCTTTATGCTTTTTGCCCCACATTTTTAGCTCACGGTCATTTGGTAACCACTGATATCGCGGCTACGTTTGGTTTTGTTGTAGCTGTTTGGAGTTTTGTTCATTTTTTGGAGAAAAAAACTTGGGGCAGTTTAGTTTGGGCTGGAGTTTTATTTGGTATTGCCCAAACAATGAAATTTTCTTGTTTTCTTTTAATACCAATTCTTTTTCTTATTCTTATCGTTCGATTACTTCTTTTTAAAAATGGTGAAGGTTTCTGGACTAAATTTTGGCCGCATTTTGGTAGATACATTTTAATTTTAGTTATTGGTTTTGTTGCAGTTTGGCTGATTTATACTCCTTTTACTTGGAATATGCCTCCTGAAGTTGAACATAAAGTAATTGAAAAAAATTTAAGACCTGATGATTCACGCACTTTAGGTCTGCGTAAATTCTTTCATCATTTTGAAAACAATAAAATTACAAGGCCTCTGGGACATTATCTTTTGGGTTTAAGTTTAGTTTTTGGTCGTACCGCTGGCGGCAATAATACTTATATTCTTGGTCATTATTCCAACAAGGGCTTTAGTTGGTATTTCCCAGTCGCCTGGATAGTTAAAATACCTTTAGCTATAGATATTTTTATTGTTCTCGGGTTAACTTTGCTATTTGTTTATGGTTTTCGAGGCAAGGAAGATAAATGGCGATTATGGTATTTATTTATCCCATGGTTAATCTATTGGTTGATTACTTTGAAAGGATCATTAAATATAGGGATCAGGCATTTATTACCTACCGTGCCTTTTATTTATTTATTTGTAGCCCGAACAATTCACCCAATAATTAATGCTAATGATAAATTCTCTTTTGTTAAACAAAGAAGTCTCCAAGTTTTTGTCGTTTTGCTTTTGGTTTGGTATATTCTTTCCTCGATTCTGAGTTATCCTTTTTATTTAGCTTATTTTAATGAATTGACTTGGGGCAAACCTAAATATAAGTTTTTAGTGGATTCTAATTTAGACTGGGGGCAAGATTTAAAACGTTTAGCTAATTTTGTTGAAAAAAATAACATCCAAAAAATTAAAATTGATTATTTCGGTGGTGGTATTCCTACTTATTACATTGATAAAGATAAAGTTATCACATGGCATTCTGATCAAGGGCCAGCTACTGGTTGGTTTGCTATTTCTGCTACCTATTTTCAATTTTCAAAACTAGCAGGAATTGAAGAAAAAAAATGGGATTATGCCTGGTTAGAACCAATTAAACCAATGACCATTATAGGCGACTCAATTTTAGTGTATAATATAACAAGTTACGATTTAATTAATTATCCGCCCAAACCCCTAACGCCTGAAATCAAAATTAGTCCGGAAGAAGCAGAAAGGAAACGTCAAGAAGGAAAATAAAATTATTAAAATGGAAACTTACCTTTCAGTAATCATTCCCGCTTATAATGAAGCACAGAGGATTATTCCTACTCTGGAAGATATAGATAAGTATCTTGCCAAAAAAGATTATTCTTGGGAAGTGCTTATTGTTAATGATGGTTCAACGGATGAAACTGCCAAAATTGTAGGAAATTTTTGCAAAAAACATTCAAATTTTAAACTAATTGATAATAAAATTAATCAGGGCAAAGGCGCAGTAGTCAAACAAGGAATGCTTCAGGCTCAAGGCGAATGGCGTTTGTTTATGGATGCCGATAATTCCACCCCGATTGCAGAAATTGAGAATTTTTGGCCTTATATCAAAGATTATGACATTATGATTGGTTCTCGTTATGTCCAAAGTGGGCTCATTAAAGAAAAACAGCCGCTAATCAGAAGAATTATTTCGCGAGGCGGTAATTTTTTAGTACAACTTCTTATTTTGCCGGGCATTGCTGATACTCAATGTGGTTTCAAACTTTTTTCAGCAAAATCCGTTGATGTAGTTTTTCCTAAACAGAGATCTATGCGTTGGAGTTTTGATATGGAAATTTTAGCTATCGCTCAGAAATTAGGTTTCAAAATTAAAGAAGTACCTGTAGTCTGGCGCAATGCTGCCTTATCAAAATTAAGGGCAATCCGTACAGCCTCAAGAAGCTTGAAAGACCTTATAGTTATTAAATGGAATCTTATAACTAAAAAATACTGATATTTTCTATCGTTTAATTCTTCACCCTCTTTAATTTTAAGAGTGCTCTAAGATATTTATTTAAACACTAAACCTTATTCGCGTGGTTTCATTGGTTTAGCTTCGTCTACCTTTAACTGCCGTTTGTTGTCTGGATTTTGAGGATCAGTGATTTCAAAACCATTAAGCTCTTTGATCGCTTTTTTAGCTTCTTCCTCATTGGGCATTTCTACGAAACCAAAACCCTTACTCCGACCTTCCTTGTCGGAAATTATAGATGCATCAGTAACTTCACCTTTTTCAGCAAAAAGATTTTTTAAATCTTCGTCTTTCAATGACCAAGGTAGATTGCCTACGAAAATTCTCATAAACTTACCTTAAAAAATTATTTTCTTCCCACCCCTTCGGCCTAAGAGATAGTTTAATTATAAAACATGTGAGCCTGATTTACAACTATTCGATCAAACTTTTAAGATATACTTCGTCGGACGTAGCGTAAATCAGATTTGAAGCAAAGGAAAAAGAATTATCAGCTAAAGCAAAAAGATCTTGGCTTTTTTGGAAAGAATGCAGATCTAGCGATTCAGTGTAGTAGAGTTCATTATTTAAAGAAAATAAAAGAACATAGAATTCTTGTTTTTTAAAGAGAGCTAAATCATCGATTTTTAAACTTAATTTGATGGCTTCTTTTGGGTTGGTCCAGCCCTTACCATTGGAAGAGACCATTTGCTTAAGAGTTTTTTGATCTTTAGAAAGTAAAAATAATCTCAAATTGCCTTTATCTTCTAGGAGGCTTACCCGAATGTATTCTTCTGAGCCTGTAGGTAAATTAGTGTCTTCCCAACTCTGTCCATCTTTGGAAAACAGATAATGGAAAGAATTCTTATCATTTTCTTTAACTGCATAAAAAAGAAGATAGCCGATGCTGGTCTTTTGTCCTTCTAGATCAGTAATAGTTTGATATTTACTAGTCCATATTTTTTCTGGATTAGTCCAATTGACTAGATCGGTTGAACGAAGATAAATTATTTCATTCAGTCTTTGAGAACTTTTTCCTCTTATTAAAAAAAGAAGATTGTCTGTATCATGTTTGATTAAAATTGGGAATTTATAGATGTAATCACCAGCAAAGGTATAAATACTTTGTTCTTCAGAAAACTGTATTTTTGGCGCACTGGAAAGAACAGTTTGTCCAGCATCAGGTAAAAGTTCTAAACTACTTGGTTTTCTATATTTGGGAATGATATCAGCTTGGGATTTTTTGATTATTGTTTGATAAATAAGTAACCCACCATCGAAAATTAATAAAATACCAATAAAAATCCAAAAAAATA
>Ga0172364_10000172_pt1 | contig 40555 bp, 26 predicted proteins | sample LakKivSesite10cm_FD_114545 | JGI IMG/M metagenome (GOLD analysis project Ga0172364, IMG submission 114545) | Sediment microbial communities from Lake Kivu, Rwanda - Sediment site 10cm | ecosystem: Environmental > Aquatic > Freshwater > Lake > Sediment | place: Rwanda: Western Province, Lake...
AGGTCGACTTGGGCGGCATCACGCTGCCTGTCTGCGCCACGGCCAGCAGCTGGTCCATCGTAGTGGCGTGAAGCGAGAATGCCACGGCGTGCCTCCCCGAGTCGACGAGCCTCACCAGCTCGGCCGTGCCCCTTATCCCCCCGATGAAGTCGATCCTCCCGCTGGTCCGTGGATCGTCGATGCCGAGGATCGGCCCGAGCAGGTTCTCCTGCAGTATGCTGACGTCGAGAGAGCGCACGGGATCGTCTGCGGGAAACGACCCAGGCAGCGCCTCCAGCAGGAACCACCTGCCTGATGTGTACATGGAGAACTGCCTGATGTCGGGCGCCCGCTCCTCAGGGGTCTCCTCGACGCGGAAGGACCTGCCTACGAGCCCGAGGAACTCGCCCGTGGAGAGGCCGCCGAGGTCCGACACCACGCGGTTGTAGGGCAGTATCCTCATGTGGCTCTTGGGAAAGACCACGGCAAGGAAGAAGTTGTACTCCTCCTGACCGGTGTGGCCGGGATCGCTCTCCCTCCTCTTCCTCGCGATCCTCGTGGCGGCGGCGCTCCTGTGGTGGCCGTCCGCGACGAACAGAGCGGGGATCCCCGAGAAGGCCTCGACGAGGCTGGAGATGTCGGCCTCCTCCTCGACGATCCAGAGCGTGTGCCTGACACCGTCCGAGGCAACGAAGTCATACTCCGGCCCGGACGAGCAGACCCGGTCGGCGACCGCGCTCACGGCCGGCTCGTCGGGGTAGGTCAGGAAGACCGGTCCAACCTGGGCATCGTCAGCCTCGATATGCCTCACGCGGTCGATCTCCTTGTCCTTCCTCGTCAGCTCGTGCTTCCTGATGACGTCGTTCTCGTAGTCGTCGACGGAGGCGCACGCGACGAGGCCGGTCTGCGAATGGGCGCCCATGACCTGACGGTAGAAGTAGAAACGCGGCGACTCATCCCGGCGGAGTATGCCGCCGTTCACGAGGGCCCGCAGGTTCTCGGCCCCGCGGGCGTAGACCCTGTCGTCATAGAGCCCGATGGAGGGGTCCAGGTCGATCTCCGGCTTCGTGACGTGGAGAATGCTCCAGGGGTTGCCCCCGGCCATCTCCCGGGCCTCGTCCGAGTCGAGCACGTCGTAGGGTGGCGCGGCTACCTTCTCGGCGTATTCCTTCCCGGGCCTGAGGCCCCGGAACGGTCTGACAACAGCCATCGGTATCCTCCGGGGTAGGTTCTTTCCAGCAGCACCGGCTACGGCGCGCCGGGCTTGCGGAAAGCTAAGGAAGAACGGCCCGACGGTCCAGAAGCGCGACCCTGGGCGGCCTGCCCGTTCCTTCCGAACAGAGCCGAAGTCCAGTGCCTCTCGGGCCCGAACCGCGGATCCAGCACGACGCTCCTGGCAAGCTCCGCCTGCAGTTTCCTCCAGGGAGCCACGGAAATCGACGAATTCCTGAACAGGCCGATCCCTTCCACGAGGACCCGCCAGCGCCACTCGGGCTCTGCCCTGCCCCAGTCCTCCACCATCGAAGGAAGATCCTCGACCCCTTCGCCCGCCCAGGCGCGCTCGAGCTTCGCTATCCCTTCGGTCAGCGGATCGTCGGCTTCCTGGAGCGGCACCTCCAGCGAAGTGCCCGCTCTTCTCCAGGTGCGCATCCTGAGGACCGCGGCAAGCGGCTCGGGGCCCTCGGCGAGCCGGAGGCATGCGGCCTGGTTCCCGAGCGCCTCGCTGAGCCTGAACAAGGGCCCGAGGTCCAGCTTCCTCGCCCCGTGGACGAGGCCGATGGCGATCATCCTGTCGCGGGCTTCCTCGAATCCGGAGAGCGCCAGGTCCCAGTTCCCCGTCCTGCACAGGACGTCAGCCCTCGCAAGGCCTGCCTGCGGGGCGCCCTCGAACTCGGCAAGGAACTCCTCTGCCGCCTCGAGCGCGGACGAGGGGTTGTCCAGGTCCAGGAGCAGCCTGATCTTCTTCCTCCACAGCGCCTCCCGCTCGCCTCTCGAAGACTCGGAGGCCAGCTTCGCCGTCACCATGAGCAGTTGACGGCCCGAGGACGATGGTGTCTTGTTACCAGCCATGACCCACCTTTCGCGGCTCCGGTGCCTGCCGGACCCGGGCGTCATCCGGCGCCCCGGCAGGAGACTACCCGCGATCACGGGCGAAGTTTCATCTCTTCGCCCGCCGCGCGCGCGGACCGGGGCTGCGGGTGTATCATGCCGCTGAGGGTCTATCGCGGCCATTTCAGGTCTCTGGAGCCGGTGTTCGCGGCCTCGCTGGAGGAGCTCCGGGCGGAGGGCAGGACAGCGGTCGTCGCTTCCGGAAGGGCCCTGCTGCTCCGCCTGCAGGAGATCCTGCTCGGCGGGGGCGGCGCCCTGGCAGGGATCGAGTTCTTCCCGGGCCTTCCACAGCTGGCGAAGAGACTGGCCCCGGCGGCCGTCGGCGACCCGGCCCAGCCGCGGGTCCTGGACCGCATCTTCATGGTCATGGAGGCCGCCGGAGGCCTGGCCCCCGGAGAGCCGTTCCGGGATGCGGCCGAGAGCCCCATGGCGGCACTCCCACTGGCCGACTTCCTCGAGGAGCTCCTCGACAGGGGAGCGGATTCGGACGCCTGCTCGGTGATCCTCGAGAGCCTCGACAGGGGATCCACCTCGGTAGAGAGGTCGCTGCTGCAGATACTCCGCCGCTACGAGAGCCTTCGAGCCGTCCTGTGCCCCTGCGCACCCGACGCCATCATCTCGGCGGCTCTCCCCTCGGGCCTCTTCGAGCGCTTCGCATCGTTCGTCTTCTACGGCATCTACGACCTCAATCCTCTCCAGAGGAGGCTCGTCGAGAGGATCGCGTCCCGCCCCGGAACCGAGGTGCGCTGGTTCACGCCTCTCACCCCTGCTCATGCAGGCCTGGGGATCGCCGAGAGAACCACGGCCCTGCTCGAAAAGGGGATCCAGATGCGCAGGAGCGACTCGGAAACCGGGCAGAGCTCATTCGGCGCATTCGGCGAGGACCTGATCGGGGGAAGGTCTGGCAGGGCCCCCGAGTCGGGCTTCCGCTACGTGCTGGCTCACGGGAGCTCGGGGATGGCCAGGGCGGTCCTGGATGAAGTCTCGACCTCGCGCGCCCGGGGAGTAGCGCTTTCCGACATCGCCGTGATCGGCAGGAAGTCGGCGGCGGCCCCGGTGGCCCGGCAGGCCATGGCGGAGGGTGTCCCCCTGCACCGCTCTCCGGAGGTGAGTCTCTCGGCGATCCCCGCTGGTGCGATGGCCAGGGCGGCAATCGAATCGCTCGAGCACGAGTGCCACCACCTGTACCTGCGGCGGATCCCGGCCACGGGCGCGCTGAGGAACGACTGCTCGCCCGGCGCGGACGAGATGGACCGTGCCGTCATCCAGGCCGGGATCAGGACAGGCGCGGGCGCCATGCTCGCCGCTGTCGGCGCCTCGGGCGCCTCGCCAGGGCTGGAACGGCTCCTGGGCCACATGGAGGCCATCGAGAGCACCCTGGGAGAGAGCGTCATCCCCTCCATCTGCCTGCCTCTTGTGCTGGAGGAGCTTCGGTCGATGGCTGACGAGGCCCCGGCGGAAGTCCTCAGGGCGGTCCCGGGGGTCCTGGCGACGGCCTGGGAGAGGCCCGTCCCGCGGAGCGTGTTCCTGCGCTCCCTGGCTCTCGCCCTGGAGAAGTCGAGCGTCCTGACCGGAGTCCCGGACGGCCACGGGCTGAGGATCCTCGATCTGGAGGACGCCAGGGGGCTGGAGTTCGACACCGTGATAGTCGCGGGGCTGGAGGAGGGTGTCATCCCGTCCTCGGGGTTCGACGATCCCAGGCTTGCGGCCGATCTGAGGAGCGGGCTCCAGATACCTTCCGCGTCGACGAGGGAGAAGGAGGAGGCGTTCCTCCTGGCCCTCGCCTGCGGAGCTGCCGCGAGGCGGCTGGTCTTCGTCCAGAGGATCACGGACGACAAGGGTGGGCCCGTTCAGCACTCGCCGCTGGTCGATCCGCTCCTCGACTCATGCGGGAGCGGTGCCGGGGATCACTTCCTCCCGGCGCCCCCCATGCCCGGTGCGTGCAGGATGCCCCCCCCGGTCTGGCTCCGCAGGCAGAGGACGGATCCCCTGCGCATCCTCTTCGACGGGATCGATCCCGGCCAGCGGGCGGTCATGGACGCGGCCGAGGGGATCGTGCAGCCGATCCTCCCCTTCCTTCGGGAATCCCTGCTCGCCGAGTCCGCGCGGAAGTCGTCGAAGGAGCTGGGAGCCTTCGACGGGATCCTCGGCCCCGGGGCGTCCTCTCTCGTCAGGAGCGGCGACCTCTCTCCCACCTTCCTGGCGGCATGGGGCAGATGCCCGTTCAGGTGCCTGGTCGAGAAGGGCTGGAAACTGGGAACGCCGTCGGATGTCGGCGCCGCCATCTCTCCGGATCCTCTCGCGAGGGGCGACTTCCTGCACCGCCTGGTCGAGCGCGTGCTCCTGGGGACGGGATTGCGGGCCACCGGGACGGACATCAGGAAGGCCATGGAGTCGATGCGTGGGTTCGACTCCCTGCAGGCCCGTCTGGGGAGCGCGGCGCTGCGCGAGGCCTTCGTCCGCGACACGACGGGTCTGGTGGTCTCCTTCCTGGCCCTCCTGGGGGAATACGGGACCGGCGTGCTGGGCGCTGAAGAGGAGCTGACGGTCGAGGCGGGGGGCTTCACGTTCCGTGGCAGGGCCGATCTGCTCCTCGAGTCGCCTGACGGGCTCTTCGTCGTGGATGTGAAGACGGGCAGGACGGCCCCCGGGAGGAGCGAGCTGCTGGCATCGATCAAGGGTGGCAAGGAGTACCAGATCCCCCTCTACTGCGCCGCCCTCGAGGGGAAGGGCCTCCAGGTGGCAGGCGCGGGCTACTTCTACTGCGCCCCGGTCCCCGCAGCCGTCACGTTCCGGGGAGGGGATCTCGGCGAGGTGATCTCCGCAGCTTTGCGGAACGCTCCGCTCGCCGCCGCCCTTGCCATGAAGGGCATGTACTTCCCGATCCCCGACAAGGGCTGCGAGCGCTGTCCCTGGTCCTCTCTATGCAGGCGTTCCGACTACTTCACGGGCAGGCTGGAGCGGATCATGGCATCCGACGAGAGGCTCGGCTGGCTTCACAGGTCGCAAGCCGGAGGAGAGGACTCCGATGGCTGACAAGCAGTTCCGCGGCGTCAGGCTCCCCGACCAGGATGCGAGAGACAGGGCCGCCGGGGCGCGGGGCGTCAACCTGGTCGTGGAGGCGAGCGCAGGCACAGGGAAGACACATCTGCTCGTGGAGCGCGTTGTGAGCCTGGCCTCGGACGGGGTGCCCCTTGACAGCATGGCCGTGGTAACCTTCACCGAAGCCGCGGCCGCGGAGCTTCGCTCCAGGATACGCCACGGCATTGCCTCCATGAAGCGCGGAGAGCGGAGAGAGGACTGTCTCCGCAGACTCCCCGGCACTCTGATCGGCACCATCCACGGTTTCGCCTCCAGGGTCCTGAGAGACTACTTCCATCTCACCGGCGTCGATCCGGCCTTCACCGCCGGCGAGCAGGCGATTCCCGGGGTCGAGCTGGCAAGGCTCTGGGACAGGTACCTGACCGCGCTCCCCTTCGAGACCGTCACCGGGTGCGCAGACCTCCTGATCGAGATGCAGGGCATACCAGCGATCGCACTCGAGCTTGCATGCATGCCCTGGGTCGTCTGGCCGGGCAGCTTCCTGCCGGCGGGAGCTCCCGTCGAGGTCCCGTGGGATAGATGGCTCGACGAGTGCTCCGAGCTGGACGAGCTGGTCCGCGGGGCCGACCGGACCGACAGGCTCGCCGCCTGTCTGCTGGCCGTGCTTCCACCCCTGTGCAGCCTTCTGCGGTCCAGGGCAGGGCTCCGGAGGATGCTGCCCACGCTTGCGGAGATCAGGCTGACCGGCGGCAGGCGCGGCTGGCCGTCCAGGGAGGGCTTCGAGAGAGCGAAGGCCCTGGCGGGCCGGCTCAGGTCGGAGATCCCGTCCGCCCTCCTCACGAGCCAGTTCGGCACGCTAGTCTGGCCGTTCGTAGAGGAACTCCGACGCCTGAGGGCCTCGGACAGGTCGAATCTCACGTTCGACGACCTGCTCCACAGGTGCCGGGACGCCCTGGCGGCTCGCCCGATCCTGAGGGAGGATGTCTCGTCCAGGTTCCGGAGCGTACTGATCGACGAGTTCCAGGACACCAGCGGAATCCAGGTCAGCCTCTTCAGGGAGTTCCTGTCGAGCGGCGGGAGGACCACGCCCGGAAGGCTGACCGTCGTGGGGGATCCGAAACAGTCCATCTACGGCTGGAGGAACGCCGACATCGAGGTCTTCAAGGCCACGGCGAGCGAGCTTGCAGTCGAGGGCGCCCGCGAGACCATAGAAGTCAGCATGCGCAGCACGGCGAATATCGTCCGGTTCGTCAACGCATTCGGAACCGCGCTTTTCGCCGATGTCCCGCAAGCCGAGTCGAGATACGCATGCGGCTACGCCCCCCTCGTGGCGAGGCCCGGGGCGGACGAGGGCGGGAAGGTCACCGTCGCACTCGTTCCCGAGACCGGCGACGAGGACGGGAGGCGCATGGTCGAAGCCGCATGGCTCGCCGATCGGCTGGGCCGCGAGATGGAGATGTCCCCCGGGAGCGGTGGCTGGGCCGTTCTCTTCAGGAGCATGACGGGGATCGAGACCTATCTTCGGGCTCTCAGCGCCAGGGGACTCCCATGGAGCCTGGACGCGGGGCGCGACTTCGTGAAGCGCCCGGAGACGGCCGATCTCAGGGCGCTCCTGTCAGTCCTCCTCGTCCCTTCCGACAGGGCCGCGCTCCTGACGGTCCTCAGATCACCCTTCTTCGCCGTACCCGACGAAGAGATCACCGCGGCGATCGGCGAAGGGCTCGAGACCTACCTGGACGCGCCCCCAGCCGTCCCGGCTCACGTCGGGCTGGCCTGCGAGCTGCTGGCGGCGCTCAGGGCGACCGCCTGCGCCGCTCCGCCTGCCGAGTTGCTGCAGGCCATCCTCTACCGTACTTCATTCGCGGCCTCGATAGCCTCCTCAGGCTGGGAGACCGGGCGCAGGATCGCCAACCTCAAGTATCTCTACGACTGGTGCATCTCCAGCGGGACGGCATCGACTGCCGATCTCCTCGAAGCACTCGGGGAGAAGGGCCAGGGAGCGTCCAGGCTCGAGGATCCCTCCACCCCTCCTTCGGACGACGGATCGATCACGATAGGAACGATACACGGGGCGAAGGGCCTGACCTACCCGAACGTGGTCCTCGTCGGGACGCTCCGCTCGACCCGCAGGTCCGGGACCGTGATGAAGGACGAGGCGGCGGGGCGGGCGGCAGTCTCGTTCCACGACGGCAGGGGAACCCCGCTAATGGAGGAACTGAAGGAGTCCGCGGGCGGGCTCTCCGACGCGGAGAGCAGGCGCCTGGCATATGTCGCCGTGACGCGGGCTGCCAGGGGCCTGATCGTGATGGCCCACCAGGAGGAGTCAGCCGCCAGGGGCTTCTTCGCCGGCGTGGTGAGGAAGGCCTGTCTGGCGGCCCTGAGCGACTGCCCAGGCTCCACCCGCTCCGAGGTGATCGAGGTCCTCGACTACCCCCGTCCAGCGGGGTTCAGGGAGCGGGTGGAGCCGGGGGCGGGTACCGGGGCGGTGATGCCCGGCCTGCCGCTGGAGATCCACACGAAGGAGGATCTGGACACTCCGGCGCTGAGGCTGGGGTCCGCCGTCCATTCGATTCTCGAGAAGATAGACCTGGGGAATCCCGCGGAATGGCTGGAGCGGAACATGCAGGGCTGCATCCTGCCTCCGGGCGTCGACCCCCGGGAGGCCGCCCGGCTTGCCCTTGCGCTCTTCGGCTGCCGGGGGCTCCCCGCGGACCTCTCGTCATCGCGCGTCGAGCGGGAGTACCCCGTGCTGGCGAGGGGGGAGTCCGGAAGACCCGAGGAGGGCTTCGTGGATCTCCTCGTCGATTCGGGGGAGATGCTGTTCGCGATAGACTACAAGACCGATGCGGCCGGTACGGAAGAGGAGATCCTGAGTGTCGTCGCCGACTACAGGCAGCGCCAGGAGAGGTACGGGAGGGCGCTCTCGGATGCCCTCGGGCGGCCCGTCAGCGTCTGGCTCGCCCTGCTCGTGCCCGGCGAGGCGAGGAAGGTCGGGGACTTCCCGGCTGGTCCGGGGAGGCTGCCCCGGCCCTGAGACGGCACGCCAGGATCGCCGAACCCACGGAATTGGCGAAGGCCATCACCGCCAGGGAGTCATCCGCCGTCAGATCCCTGGCGTGCACCGACAGTATCCCCTCCACGCTGTCGCCTGCGAAGAGGGGGACAGCCAGAGCGGGACGCGCCCCCATGGCTCTGGCCACGGCAAGGAACCGCTTCGCCCTGCGGGGATCCAGCGATTCGCCCACGGCACCGAAGTCGTCGAGGAAGACCGGCGAGCCGCCCCTTAGCAGGTCACGCAGGCCCGGCATGGCCGAGATGTTCATCCTGACGCTGGAGAGGTCGAGACCAGGCACCTCCTGATCGTCCCGGGGCCCTCCCTCGGGCACGCCAAGATACCTCACACCCAGCACACCCTCTTCCACGGGCACGAGGACGCCGAAGGCTATCCCAGCCTGAGAGAGGACCCATCCGACCGCCGCCAGGACCTCCTGCTCCGTCCGGAGCCCTCTCAGGGCGCTCGAGGCCTCGTTGAGGGTCCTGAAGAGCATCTCCGTCCTGCGCAGCGTGGAGATGTCCTGCACCTGGACCAGGTATCCGCCCCTTGGAGTAAGAGGGGACCTGATCTCCGAAAGGGTCTTCAGGATCCAGCCGATCCCCTTCCTGCCCCCCCTGGCGCCCTCGGTCCTGTCGAAGTCTATGCGGACCTCGAACGACACCGTCTCGCCCCGGCGGATCGCGTCGAAGCAGCCGGGGGGCACGAGGGGATCGGAGAAGAGGTTGTACTGGGCGGCCGACTCCTCGGTGAGGTCGAGCATCTGGAAGAGGGTGGAGTTGCGGTATATCGGGCGGCCGTCGAGATCGAAGAGCCCGAGCCCTATGGTCGATCTCTCGACGAATCCCCGGAACTGCTGCTCGCTCATCCTCAGCTCTTCTATGGCCTTGAGCCTCTCTACCGCCATGGCCACCTGGTCAGAGACGAACTCGAGCATCGTGACGTCCCTGCGCCCGAGCGCATCGGCCCGGTCGAAGCTGCACACCGCTATGCAGCCGGCGGCCTCGCCGCTCATCCTGAAGGGGACGCAGACGAGGCAGGCGGGCAGGCCCTCCTCCCCCGGGCAGAGCGCCCTCATCCTGTCGCCGGTCAGGAGGAGCGAGCGCCCGCCCTCGTCGAGCAGGCGGAAGGCCTCCTGGAGCAGACGGCCTGGAATGCCCCGCGACTGCTCGGAGCAGGAGAACGGCATGGATACGGCCCCCCCGGCGGTCTCCCTGACGGCGATGCAGAAGTTGCGCGTGTCCGTGAGGGCGGACAGATTGGCCCTCACCTGCCTGCACAGCGTCAGCAGGTTGTCCGAGCTGCTCGCCGCTTCCGCGACCTTCCTCTGGGCTTCGCGGACGATCTCGGCCTGCTTGCGCTCCGTGACATCCCTGGCCACACCCAGCAGGCCTGCCGCCCTTCCGGTTCCGTCCCTGAGGGCGTTCATCCTGACCTCCACCGGGACCTTCACGCCCTCCGCGTTCTCCAGCTCCATCTCGAGGGTAGTCGGACCGAGAGGCGCGGCGAGGTCCCCCGCACCCCTCTCCAGCTTGGACGCGAAGACCGATCTGACCCAGTCCCTGCTCTCCTGGGGGACCCACAGGAAGGGATCGTCATCCATGATCCTCTCCGGCGCGACTCCCAGGAGATCCCGGACCGAGGGGCTTATGTAGAGGAAGCGGAGGTGCGGGCCCATGACCCAGACGACGTCGCTGACGTTCTCCATGAGCGACTGGAACCTCTGCTGGATGCTGTGCTCCATCGCATCCGCATCCAGGCGCTCCGCCCAGGGCTCCCTCGCCGGCAGGCCGAAGACCGTCGCGGCAGCCTCGAAGGGGCCCCCCAGAGCCTGGTTCCCGATCGCTCCGGCTCTCTTGTAGACCCTCTTGCCCGACAAGTGGCCCAGCGGCCCGTTCCTCAGGCCCGACGGATCGAGTTCCCCGTCGGCGATGACGAAGTCGGCTGCGCCGGCGGCGCTGCCCGGCCCGAGCGGGCCCTTCCGGCTGACTATCAGCGCTATGGGAGAGGAGCAGTACGAGCGGATGCTCTCCAGGATCCCCTCGGCCCCGCCCCAGGAGACGTCGTGCCTGAGAAGGACGGCGTCGGGGAGAGCGACCGACAGGTATGAACCGAGTTTCGAAGGGTTGTCGGCGAGGAGGGCAACCGAGTCTGGAAATGCTTCCCTGAGCCTGGAAAGGAGAGCCTTCCCCGCGTCAGGATCATCGACGAGAAGAACCGTCTTCGGAGTCGCCAGCGGAACTCTCCCGATCGTCGCGCCTGACCCCGGGCGCTTTCTCTCCCTCCGGGTGCATTCCTAACGAGGGCGAAGGGCCGAGTCAACCGAGGATCGAGCGAGTCCGCGGTCCACGGAAGTGGAAGGGCGGGGGCCGGAGCCCCCGCCCTGACTCGATCAGTGCGCGTCAGCGAAGGATCGTAGCCCGCTGGACGCAGGTCTCTCCCCCGCCGGAGAGCCTAAGGAAGTAGATGCCCGACGCAAGGTGGGCATCGCCGAGGCTGACCGACAGAGAACCTTCTATCTCGCCCGCGAACGGGCTGGCGACCAGCCTGCCCGAGAGATCGTACACACGCAGGGTCACGAAGCCCTGGCCGTTCATCACGACGGCACCCGATGCCGCGAGCGGGTTGGCGCAGGAGAGCTGGAGAGGAACGGGCTGTGTTCCGCCCTCGACTCCCGTCCCCGTGACCGTGATCGTCCCGAGGTAGGGCTTGTAGTCGTGTCTGCGGACCGTCACCAGGATGTCGCCGGCGGTCGCGGGTGCCACGTAGAGGGTGATGCTGCCGTCCGTAGTGAACCCGCGCTCGTAGACCTCGTCGCCCTTCCAGAGGCATACCAGCGCGTCGTTGGTGGCACCGGCCACCGTGACGGTGACCGGACCCGTGCCGCTGATGCTGGCGGGGTGCGAGACGCTCATGGTCATCGGTATGCCGCCGCCGGGCTGCCAGGTCCACATCTCCGAGGATGGGTCGCCGAGCAGTGTGTAGGTCTCGAAATAGTACAGCGTCATGCCGCCGCCCGAGTAGTGGGAGTAGAGCGCGAGCTTGCCTCCGTCCATCCAGCACTTGGCCCAGGGGATCCCCTGGCCCAGGAAGTAGTCGTACTCGCCCTTCTGCTCGACGTCGTCCTCATCCCAGTAGCTGTAGGTCACGGAGCCGTAGTACCAGAGGCCGCCGCGGCCGGGAGTGCGTGAGACCGTCTCACCCCAGCACTGGCTGCTGTAGGCGAAGTTGCAGGAAACGCAGCAGTGCCCGATGACTCCGGGGTACATCCCCTCGTTGTTGAGGTTCGCGAAGTCGGAAGGTCCGTAGGCCATGTCCGCCCAACCCGTCTCCGAGCCATGGCCGGAGTGGGTCATCATGGACTCGCCCTGGTTCCATGCCGCCGTGACGTCCGCCGCCGTCGCACCGTAGGTGTGGGGATACAGCTTGTCGGCGGTGTAGCCGAGGGGTTCCGCGTAGTTGGTGATGCAGTAGTTGTGGGTGCCCTCGCTGATCGTGTACTGGTCGTTGCTGGCCACCCAGCCCGTGCTCTGGATCCAGTTCCCCGGACCCGCATAGTTCCACTGTTCGTAGTCGATCAGCCTCTGGGCCATGAGCATGCACTGGCCCACCGTCTCCACCGAGAACCTCCCGATGAAGGCGTCGGGGATGAAGCCCCCGTCGGGGAGGCAGACATAGTAGAGGTCGGACACTCCCGAGTACGTGGTGGCCGAGCAGCCGGGGATGAAGTTGGAGTCGCCCACGAGGAGGACGTACTGCGGAGGGTTCGGCCAGGTCTGGAGCGCGTTGAGTATGTAGGCCTTGATCTGGTCCGACGTGCTGCCCGTCTCGTTGGTCGAGACAAGGGTCACGGGGTATCCGCTGCGCATCTTCCATGTCACGAAAGCATCCATGGCCGTGGCATAGAAGTCGGGGTGCGCGATTATCAGGTAACCGCCCATCGGCGAGTCGGTCCCGTCGCCGAATGTGCCGTAGTTGGCCAGGGTGCTGGACAGGAGGGCCTCGTACCCGTTCGCGGCGTAGCGGCGCGCGCTCTCGAAGCTGCCGGCCACATCACCGCCGACGAAGCTGAGGCTGATGTCCGCGCTGGAGAGGACGCTCACCGTGCGATCACCGGGGTTCCACCGGACCGGCATGACCTCGACGAGCGCAAGGTTCCGGCCCCGCATCCCGCCCGCGTACACGATCCGCACCCAGGACGAGGGGAAGCTCCCGCCCTCGACATAGACGCTCCTGTCGAACTGGAGCGTGTAGCTGTCCCTCTGCTGGTCCTTGCGCACCGGCGGAAGCCCCGGCTGCACAGGGAACGTGGAGGGGACGTCGAAGGTGGAGACCCTGTTCTCCGTGACGCTCACGTCCACACTCGCGCCGATCGGGATCTCGATCCAGGCGCGATAGACGGGAACGCTCGGGAGCCCGGTCTCGGCCAGGTTCTCCGCCCCCGGGATGGAAATGCCGGTGTAGCTGCTTCCGTCCAGCTCGACCGTCGAGAACTCCGGTGCCGGAGTCGACAGGCTGAAGGCGATCCCGTCGACATCCGAGCTGACGGCGGCGAGCCCGGAGGCGAATCCGCAGGACGCCAGCAACAGGATCAGAGCGAATCCTGACTTCACCGCTGCTCCTCTCTGACTAGGTAATCCGTTCCGTTACCGAGGTGTGCCTTGCAGGTGCTAAGATACCTCTGACCGGCCGGCAGGCAAAGAGAGCACGCCGGCATTCGCTGAAAGGCCCGCTTTGGCACTGGAGTTCCTTCTTGCCGTTCTTGCCTCGCAGCCGATCCCCTCCGGGGATGGCATCGCCCTCGTGCTGTCGGGGGGCGGCGCCAGAGGGCTGGCACACGTCGGAGTCCTCCTGGCGCTCGAGGAGGAGGGCGTTCCGGTACGCGCGGTCGCGGGGACGAGCATGGGCGCTCTGGTCGGGGGTCTCTACGCCTGCGGCTGGAGCGCGATCCAGATCGACAGCATAGCCAGGAGCATCGACTGGGGGCTCCTCTTCTCCGCGACTCCCAGGCGCGACCTGACCACTCTCCCCCTGAGGCTCGACCAGGAGGGCGACATTCTCACTCTCGACCTGAGGGGACTGAGCCCGGTCCTTCCCGGAGGCGCATTCTCGACCCTCAGAGTCTCGGCGCTTCTCGCCTCCCTCACCGGCTTCAGGCAGGTCTCCACCGGCTCCTCGTTCGACTCCCTCCCGATCCCCCTGAGGATAGTCTCGTTCGACATCGAGAGCCGCAGGATGGTCGTCTGTTCCGAAGGAGTCCTCGCGAGGGCGATGCTGGCCTCGATGGCCATCCCCTCGGTATTCCCGGCCGTCAGGATAGGAGACAGCCTCCTCATCGACGGGGGGGTCGTCGACAACATGCCCGTGGACGTCGCACGGAAGACATGGGATCTCCCCGTGCTGGCGATAGATGTCTCGAGCCCGTCGGACCCCGTCCCCGAGGATCCCTCGCTCCTGCAGACCGGCTCGCTCACGCTGGACGCACTCACGTCCAGCCTCAACGCGCTGCACTCCGCACCGCCCGACTACGTCTTCCGTCCCGATCTCGGGAGCGCGAAGGCGTGGAGCTTCGGGGACGCGGAGAGCCTGATCGCGGCAGGCTACAGACAGGCACTCCGATTCCTCGACGCCAACCCGGGCATCCCGAGGGGGAGGGCCTCGCACTACTCCTGGCACCCGAGGCCGCTGATCCTCCACGACCTGCTCGTCGGGGGACTGCGGAGGTCGCAGGTCTCGGCAGTATTCCCGTGGATCGACCTGGAGCGTGGCGACACTCTGACCCCGGCCAGGATCCGGGAAGCGTCGGAGCTGCTCTGCGCCTCGGACCTCTTCACGAGGGTGGAGCCCGAGTTGAGGGCCTCGAGCGACGCGGGCGGCGCGGATCTTCTCTTCAGGATGGTCGAGAAGGAGCCCTCGTCCGTCGGGGTGGGCATGACCTACTCGAGCGACTTCGGGCTCGACGGAAGGGTCACCTTCAGGAACTCCAACTTCCTCGACAGGGGCAGGCGTTTCGTGCTGAGCCTCGGCGGAGGGGACAACTACGCATTCGGCGAGACATCGATCCTCGACAACTCTTCGAGGAGCAAGTGGTTCCAGCAGTTTTCCCTCTCCGCCCGGCAGCTGGGCGAGGACCTCTGGGACAGGGAGGGAAGGATCGGCTCGGGCATTTCGACGACCCTGGAGGCGGAACTCGCCGCAGGGATCTCTCTGGGGTGGTTCGGCCTGACGCAGGCCGGCCTGAGCGGGACACTGCACTGGAACACGGGGGCGGAGGACGGGCGGACGGCTTCGCTCTTCCTCAGGGGACTGACCCAGACCCTGGACGATCCGGCGGCTCCCGGCCGCGGCAGCAGGCTGCTGGCGGAAATCCATGTCGATCCCTTCCAGCCGGGCCAGATCCTGGACGTCAACTACCTGGCCGCCACACACGTCGCACGGAGGAGCATCATGACCCTGGAGGGAGCAGCGCATCTCTGTGCGGGAAGGACCGGCGTGTGGCAGTATGCCCGCTATGACATCGACTTCCCGATGCCGGGCTACCCGTGGGGCTCGATGCCTGCCAGGGAGAGGGTCGCCGCGGCACTGTCCCTCACCAGGAGGCTCCGCGGGCCGTTCTTCCTGTCGGGCCGCACCGCCGTCTCGTGGGACTGGGATGCCCTGAGCGATCCCGGAAGCGGCGAAGCCGTCTACGGAGCCGGTATCTCCGCAGGCGTCAGGACTCCCGCCGGGCCGGCAGCCATCTCGTGGGGCAGAGGATCGGGAGGCCGCACGCGGTGGATCGTCACGATCGGCGCGCCGGGGTACTTCGGCCCCGGCAGGTGAAGCCGGCGCTTCCTCAGGAAGGCTTCGGCGCGGGCTTCCCGCGGAGGATGCGGAGAGCTGCGGCTGCGGCTCCGAGGCCGTTGTCGATGTTCATCACGCAGACACCGGGGCTGCAGGAGTTGAGAGCCGCCAGAAGGGCTGAGATCCCCCCGAACGAAGTCCCGTAGCCTGTCGAGGTGGGCACGGCTATTACGGGCACCGGAAGCAGGCCGCCCACGACGCTGGGCAGAGCGCCGTCCATGCCTGCACAGACTATCGCCACGCTCGCGGACGACAGCCCCCCAACACTGCGCCCCAGCCTGTGGAGCCCCGCGACGCCGACGTCGAAGACCCTCTCCACGGCCACCGACATCTCCTCGAGCACGAAAGCGGCCTCCTCGGCCGCCGGGAGGTCGGAGGTCCCCGCCGTGACGACCGCGACAACTCCTTCTCCCCCTGGAGCGGAGGGTCCCCTCCCTGCCGCGAAGCAGCGCGCACGCTCACCGTGCCTTCCGTCAGGGATGGACGACAGGAGCAGGCGGGCCGACTCGTGCGGAAGGCGTGAGGCGATCGCGAACCCGGTCCTCTCCAGAAGGGACCGGAATATGGCAAGCATCTCCTCCGGGAGCTTCCCGGAGCCCAGGATCACCTCCGGCAGGGTCTGCCGGCATCCCCTCGACAGGTCCACCGAAGCGAAGCCGAGGTCGAGCGCATGCGCGCCGGCCACCAGCCCGAGAGCCTCTGCAGGAGCGAGCCGGCCAGCGGCGACCTCTCCGAGGATCTCCCCCAGGCTCCGGGGCTCGCGGCTCACCGGCCCTGCCCGGACAGGAGTATCACGCCGAGGGATTCCGCCGTGCGGTTCTGGAAGTGATGAAGCTCCCAGGCCTGCACGATGATCACATCTCCCGGGGAGACCTCGTGGGCGAATCCGTCAGGATCGACGAACTCCCCGTGGCCGGAGACGACGAAGTGGACCCTCTCCAGGCCCACCGACTCCCTGGATGTGTGGCCCCCGGGGGCTATTGACAGGTACCTGACGATCAGCCTGTTGCACCCGTCGCGGGGCCCGGCCAGGACCCTGCTCGTCACCCGGGAGAACCCCGGATCGGACATGTGCTGTGGCCTTACTCCTTCTGCGGACCTGAGGATCATCCTGCCCCTCCTGCAGGCGCGGGCCGCGAGGCCGCAGACCTTCTCGAGAAGTGGACCGGGTCGCCGGCAACTCCGGGAACGAGCCTTCTGCCTATGGCGGCGCACTGGTCGGCAAGGTGCGCAAGGGTGTCGTGGAGACGGTCCGGCACCGCCGCTCTCCCCTCGTAGAGATCGTAGAGCTCACGGTACCTGGCCGGAGTGAGACTGGGCATGACAACGTTGGCCCCCGCCCGGAGTCCCGCCTCCAGGCCGCCGCAGGCCTGGAGTGTCTGAAGGGCTGTCGTAGCGGCTATATTTATGTCCGGCATTAGAATGCGCAACAGCGCGGTCATCCTGAGAGTCAGGGCCACTCTCTCCTCCCTCGAGGGCGCCAGTCCCCTCTGCTCGTACAGAGGAGTCCCGGGGTGCTCGATCCAGGGTCCCATGCCGCACATGTCCACCTGAAGGTCCCGCAGGAAGAGAAGGTCCCCTGCCAGGTGCGCCGTGGTCTGGCCGGGGACGCCGATCAGGACTCCGCTCCCGGTCTGCCAGCCCGTCGCCTTCAGATCCAGCAGGCACTGCAGCCTCGCCTGGAAGCCCGGGGAGGGGCCGTCGAGGTGGAGGCGGGCGAAGAGCTCCGGGTCGCTGCTCTCTATCCGCAGGAGGTACCTGTCCCCGCCTGCCTTCCGGAGCTCCTCCAGTGACGCACGCGGATACTCTCCCATGGAGAGCACCATGCGGACCTCGTCGCCCCATCGCCTCTCCGCCCACTCCAGGACGAGCGAAGCCAGGGCGGTGTGGGGAAATCCGCGCAACTCCCCGGACTGGAGCAGGAAGGAGCGGAGGCCGGCCTCCCAGCCTTCGTCGAGGACTGCAGTGATCTCCTCGAGGCTCATCGTGTACCTGGGCAGGAAGGTGTTGCCGCTCCTCAATCCGCAGTAGAGGCAGTTGCGCGAGCACAGGTTGGAGAACTCCACCAGGCCCCGCAGATACACTTCCGGGCCGCATGTCCGCCTCAGCGTGGAGTCGGCGGCCAGGAAGAGCATCGCGTCGATGCCGGAGTCGCCGGAGAGTGCCTCCTCCAGGTCCTCCCTGTCGAGCTCCGGGTCCTTCCCGCCGGCCGCCCGTTCGAGCTTCTCCTCCAGGCCGGGGCTCACCTCGGACCCTCGCGGCCGGGAGGGACGAACTCGCCCGGGTCCGGTCTGAACGGCTCGGTCGCCAGCGACCTGCTGGCCATGCCCTGCGCGAGGAGGTCCCTGATCAGGCCCCCCACATCGGCGTTCTGCCAGTCCACCCCGTAGCGGGAGATGACCCTCGAGTGGGTATCGAGCAGGAGCATCTGAGGGATCGAGTCGATGGCGAAGTTCTCCCTGACCTCCCCGTCGTCGTCCACTATGACAGGGAAGCCCACGTCCCAGTCCCGGACCGTCTGTCTCCACACCTCGAGCGAATCGCACAACGGGACGTATGCCACGATGAACGAGACCGGCTCCGCGGGCATGCTGTCCCGGAGCCCCCTCAGCCGCTCCAGCGACGAGATGTCCGACAGGCGCGCGAAGTCGCAGAAGAGGATCACCAGGACATGCCCCTGCAGATTCCCGTAGAGGCTCAGCGGCCTTGTGGTGTTGAACCAGACATGGCCGGGCGGGAAGTCGCCCACGGCGATGTAGCGCTCGGTGCTCGGAGGCTCCTTCCTGAGACTGAACAGACCGCCTATGACCGCCGCAGAGGCAAGCAGCGCCACTCCGAAGAAGATGCCCGACCTGAGCCTGTGCCTCGACAACTCGGTCGGGAACAGCCCGCCATCGTCGCGCCGGAGGAAGCCCTTCCCCGGCAACTCAGTCCTTCCCGCCATCCAGCATGGCCCGGGCCGCCGCCCTTGCCTCCGCCAGGACCGTCTCCACCGGCAGGCCCGCGGCGAGGGCAGCGGCGGCACAGTCGGAGAACTCCGGCTCCGCGCGGCTGATCCCGCCTCCCGCTCCGGCGACCTTCACCCTGATGGAGCCGAATCGGGTCGACATCTCCCTGACCTGCCTGTCCAGGAAACTCCTCTCGACGATCCTCGACCGGATGCCCAGCGTGGGAGTGCCCGAGAACAGGAGGCCGGTGAGGGCCGCCGCGTCGTCCTTCCTGCAGATCACCGTGGCCTCGACCGCCGGCCTGCCCTTCCGCCCGATGCACTGCACGAGATAGAAGTCGAGAGCGCCGGCGGCGACCAGCGTCCTCTCCAGTTCGGGCCATACCCTGGGGTCCATGTCGTCGACAAGCGTCACCAGCTCGCAGACCTGCTCGACCGCCGCGCCTCCTCCTCCCGGGCGCCGGGCCAGGATCAGTCTCAGGAAGTCGGGGCACGGGAGTCCGCTGGAGCCTGCGCCCATGCCGACCGACTCGGGCACCCAGGGCCGGGGGTCATCCTCCCAGTCCGAAACCGCGGTCCTGACGATCGCGGCGCCGGTAGGTGTCGTCAGCTCCCCCTCGACGGGTCCCCTGCGGCATGGAACGCCCCGGAGCAGGAGTGCCGTGGCGGGTGCCGGAACAGGCAGCATCCCGTGCGCGCACTCCACAGTGCCACAGCCGGTCGCGACGGGGGTCGACCTCACCTCGTCGACTCCCAGGATGTCGAGCCCGGCGAAGGCTCCCACTATGTCCAGGATCGCGTCGACGGCGCCCACTTCGTGGAAGTGGACCTCCTCGACTGCACAGCCGTGGGCCTCGGCCTCGGCGCGGGCCAGGGCGTCGAACGCCCTGACGGAACTTGACGACACCGCCGGGGGCAGGCTCGAGGAACCGATCATGTCGGCGATCTCCGCGAAGCGGCGTGGCCGGTCCCCGGCCGGGACCTCGACCTCTACCAGAGTCCCCCTCAGGCCCTGAAGAAACACTTCGCCGACTTCCAGTCTCCATCCCCGGAGAGGCAGCAGCCTCAGGCTCTCCTCCAGAAGACGGCTGTCGAGGCCGGCGTCGATCATGGCTCCCAGCATCATGTTCCCGCTTATGCCGCAGAACGGATCCAGCAGAGCCAGCCTCATTCGAGCTTCGCCATCTCCGCGTCCACCATCTCGATGACGAGCTGGTCGAACGTCACGCGGGGCGACCATCCGAGAGCGCGGCGGGCCTTCCCAGCATCTCCCCTGAGGGCATCCACCTCCACCGGGCGCCTGTACCTGTCGTCAGTCCGGACATGGTCCCGCCAGTCGAGCCCGACCCGTGCGAAGGCCTTCTCAGCGAACTCCCCTACAGAGTGCATCTCTCCCGTGGCTATCACGTAGTCGTCCCCGGACGGCTGCTGAAGCATCAGGTACATCGCCTCGACATAGTCCGCGGCGTGGCCCCAGTCCCTGAAGGCATCGAGATTCCCCAGCACGAGCTCCTTCTGGAGCCCCTTCGCCGTCCGGGCCGCCGCGATGGCGATCTTGCGGGTCACGAAGTTCTCGCCCCGCCTGGGGGACTCGTGGTTGAACAGTATCCCGCTCGAAGCGTGCAGGCCGTATCCCTCGCGGAAGCTCACGACCATCCAGTGTGCATAAAGCTTCGCAGCCCCGTAGGGGCTTCTCGGACGGAACGGCGTCCCCTCGTTCTGCGGAGGAGGCGATGCGCCGAACATCTCGCTGGTCGATGCCTGGTAGAACCTGCACTCCCTCGTGAGGCCCACCTCCCTGATCGCGTCGAGAAGTCGGGCGACCCCGAGCGCATCGACGTCCCCGGTGTATTCGGGCATGTCGAAGGAGATCTTCACATGGCTCTGCGCAGCGAGGTTGTAGACCTCGTCGGGACCGCATCTCTCCAGGATCCTGTTCAGGGCGCTCGAGTCGGTCAGGTCGCCATAGTGGAGGAACAGACTGCTTCCGTATGTCCCCCCGTCCTGGATGAGGTGCTCTATCCTCTCCCTGTTGAAGCTGCTGGATCTGCGCACCACTCCGTGCACCTCGTATCCCTTCGCCAGCAGGAGCTCGGAGAGGTAGGAGCCGTCCTGACCGGTGATGCCTGTGATCAGGGCCTTCTTCATGTCAGGGTCCCTCCCGCGTCCGGCGCCGCAAGGACGCGCCGGCAAAGGACGATTGTGACATCGTCTTCGAAGTCTGCCGCTCCATGGTGGCTTCTGAGCTCCCTCTCCAGGATCCCGACCGCATCGTCGGGAGCGAGACCCGAGGTCCGCCTGAGGAACTCCTCCATCCTCGTCTCCCCGAACTCCTCCCCCGACCCGTCCATCGCCTCGCTCACTCCGTCCGTGTAGAGGAGGATCGAGTCGCCCTCGCGGAGCCGCCCGACTCCCTCCTGGTAGGAAGCGCCCCGGCGCACGCCGAGGACCAGGCCGCCATCGGCAAGGCCGGTCACGCAACCGTCGGAGCGGAGGAGGAGCGGGGGATTGTGGCCGGCGTTCACCCAGCGGAGCGTGCCTTCGCCCGGGTCGAAGACCATCACGAACAGGGTCACGAAGAAGTCGTCGGGTGTGCTGTCGCAGAGCAGGTCGTTGAGGCGGGCGATCTCGTCCGAAAGCGGGAGAGTGAGAGTCGACATCGCCCTGAGGGAAGCCTGGAGGTTCGCCATCAGGAGGGCGGGGCCCATCCCCTTGCCGGAGACGTCCCCGGCGGTCACCAGCGTCCTTCCGCCCTCCAGGCGGATGACGTCGTAGAAGTCCCCGGCCACGTCCAGGCAGAAGATGATCCTGCAGGCTATGGAGAGGCCCGGCGTGTCCGGCAGTTCCCTTGGCAGAAGACCCTCCTGGATGCGCCTCGCGATCGTCAGCTGCTGCTGTAGCCTGTCCTTCTCCATCTTCTCGTGGAAGAGGCGGATGCTCTCGATGGTCACGGCGACCTGCGCCGAGAGGCTCCCCAGCATCTCCAGCTCCACCGGGGAGTAGTCGTCGCCGCTTCGCTTGGGTCCTGCCGCGAGGAAGCCAGGGGCGCCGGAATGACAGGGCAGGGGGATGATGAGCGTGATCTCCTCGCGCTGCAGCCAGGCCTCCTGCCCGGGCTCCAGCTCGAACCTGCCGCTCGCCAGGACTTCGTCGAGAAGAAGGGGTCTCCCCCCCTCGCAGATCCTCATGATGAACCCGTCGCCCGAGCGGAACGGCGCTGCACGGGGGGTCCCGCCTTCCTGGACGAACACGTGGGTGCCGCTCTCCGAGGGGAGGACCGCACAGACGGAGCTGGTCCCGAGCCCGTCGCGGAGCCTCTCGTCGAGCATGGACATGAGAGCCGTTTCGTCAGCGATCTCGCGGCTGGCCGCGAGGAAGTCCTTCAGCAGGCCCCTGAGGCGCCTCCGCTCCGGGTAGATCCTGTCCTCCAGCGCTCCCCTGATCCTCCTCTGGGCCGGGCCGACGCCGAGGGCCAGCCCGAGAGAGGCCACGACCATGGGGGTGGTGCTCAGCGTGCCGACGGCCCTCATCAGCAGCCAGCCCACGAAGTAGACGAGCCCTCCGAGCACCGCGAGGAGAACGGCGTTGACAGCTACGAACAGAGTGCCGCGCCTGACCCTTGCCTCTATCTCCAGCAGCCTGTAGCGGCCGAAGGCGTAGAGGATCGTTACGGGGGTGAGCAGCAGCGCGAGCGATACGAGGTTCGTGAGAGCCAGGCTGAACCTTATCCCTATCTCGCTCCTGAAGGCGGGATCGAGGGCCTGCACCGCGGACACGAGCCCGAGGAGGCCCACGCCCGGGACGGAGCCGACGAGCACCAGCCTCGCCTGCCGGCGTTCGAGGTGGCTGAGCGCGTTCCTCACGCTCCGGCCGAGGAGGAAGTAGCCCCCGGCGAAGTAGGCGAAGCAGAGGAAGACCAGCGGCGGCGTCAGCAGGGCGGGCCCGAGGATGCGCACAACGAGGAAGGCGGGGGCCAGGGAGTAGATCAGCGCCAGGCTCGCGGCCCGGTGCCTGAGGTATCTCTGCCTGGCGTGCGGGAAGATCATCTGGAGGTGGACCCAGAATGAGGCGGAGAGCAGCCCGAACCCGGCGAAGAAGGAGTTGAGGAGCCCCCTGAAGGGCACCTGGAACCGGGAGTAGGCGGGATTGATGATCGGCTGGCCCAGCACCGTGATCGCCACCAGGGAGAAGCAGAACAGGGAGAGCACCCTGACCTGCGAGGAGAAGGGCCTCCTCGCGAAGGCCCAGACTCCTGTGAAGAGCATGCTAAGTGCTATGCCCACCCTGAGGCAGAAGAGCAGGACGAACTGGACCCGGAGTATGCCGGGAATCGACCGGGTCCTCACCGTTCCCTCGACGACTCTCCCTTCGTGGGTGAACGTCACCGGCACCTCGAGGCCGGCGGGAGTCGAGGGGTTGAAGCGCTCGAAGTAGCTCTCGTGCGTGGCCGGGATCCCGTCGATCGTCAGCAGAGTGTCCGCCGGGGCCGGGAGCGGTCTCGTCAGGAAGTCCTGCTGATCGACCTCGCTGAAGACCCCCAGAGGCTGTCTGTCCAGGTCGAGCATGCTCCAGATGTCACCCATCCTGACCATCGTGTCGAGGCGGGTGTACTCGTCGGCGAGGTAGACAAGCGAACAGGAGCACAGGAATATCGAGAGGATCCAGAAGAGAGCCCTCGTCAGAGCGTGTCCGGTCGATGCGGGAGCATCTCCGGCCGGCGCCTCCTCCGGCTGACGGGCCGAAGGCTCGCCGGCGGAGGAACCGCCTCTCATCCCATTCCGGACATGACCTTCCATCTGCCTGCCCTCGCAGCGTTCACAAGCCCAGGCAGAAGTATATGGGCGCAGGCAGCCGCGGACCACAGACGCGGGTTGGCTTGGGAGGTCGAAGCCTTTAGCATTCGCGCATGAGGATAGCAGTGATCGGCTCGAAGGGCGTTCCGGTGGCGGGCGGCGTGGAGATAGCAGTCGAAGAGGTCTGCGCCAGGCTGTCGGCCTCGGGCCACGAGGTGACGGTCTACGCCTCCCCCGGTGCGATCCCGTCACCGTCGGTGCACAGGGGATGTCTCGTCAAGCCTCTCGGGCCGCGGGGGGCGGCGTGGCTCGACATGCCCCTGCGGACCGTGGCGGCCGCGAGGGACGTCAGGCTGGCCGCAGGGTCGTTCGACGTGGTGCATATCCACAGCGTCGACCCGTTCCTGCTGGCGCGCGGCCTCTCCGCAGTCCTCCCGACGGCCGTGACATCGCACGGTCAGGCATGGAGGCTCGGATCGGCCGGACTTCTCAGGAGAGCCGCTTCTCTGCTGGCCGAAAGAGCCTTCCTCGCTTCCCCCCTCCCGGCCTCGGCGGTCTCGAAGGTACTGGCCGGCCGGTATGCCGGAAGGAGGGCCGCGCCCGTGGAGCACATCCCTAACGGGGCCAGGCTCCTGGCCGGCGGGAGCGGGGCAGCCCCGGGCAGGCTGGGGCTGAAGCCGGGCGGGTACGCGCTCTTCGTCTCGGGCAGGCTGATCCCGTCCAAGGGCCTGCACCTTCTCTTCAGGGCATGGCGCCTTCTGGACCCTCCCCTGGACCTGGCAGTAGCCGCCCCCACCGGCGACTGCTCCGCGTATGCCCTGCGCATGAGGAGAGAGGCTCCGGGGGGGACGAAGTGGTGCGGGGTCCTCACCGGTCAAGGGCTTGGAGACCTGATGCGGATGGCAAGCTTCGCGGTCTTCCCGTCCGGCATAGAGGCCCAGAGCCTGGCCCTTCTCGATCTGCTTGCGAACAGCCCGACCGTCCTCTACAGCTCGACTCCCGAGAACGTCGAGGCGGCGGCGGGGCTCGGCATCCCCTTCTCTCCCGGAGATCCGGAAGCGCTGGCGTCGGGGATCGAGCTGGCGATGAAGGGCGGCGGTGAGGCCTCCGATGCGGTCAGGACGGGCTTCATGGCCGGGCACGACTGGGATTCGATCGCCTCGGCTTACGAATCCTTCCTGCTGCGCGCAGCCGGCTTTGTGCCGCCCGCCGGGGCCTCCGTATAATCCGCGGCATGAACGAGGAAGCTGTTCCCGTGGCACCGGGCCCGTCCGACGGGCACCTCTCCAGCGCCCAGTACTGCTACAGGTGCGGGAGCATGCTGGACAAGGATCCGACCTGGTGCGGCAGTTGCGGTGCCACCCAGATCACCACCTGCAGGAAGTGCGGCCTTTCCTTCAGGAAGGAGGAGGGGCGCTGCCCTGGATGCGGCACGAGGAGGGTCAGGAAGCGCAGACGGAGGAGAAGCCTCAAGGTCTTCCTCAGGGAGTCCGCGGCCGTCTGGCTGGAGGAGCACCGGAGGATGATCCTGTTCACGCTGGCGGGATTCGCCGCGGGCATAACCCTGGGCGCGGTGCTGAAGGCGCTGTCGGAGAAGGCCATGCCGAACGGCGGCACCGCCGACGTGACCTCTCTGAGATACTGGGTCGACCCCTTCATCGCAGCAGGGAGAGTAGTCGGGCACGCCGTGGCCCGCGGCGTCTCGAGCGCCCTCGGCTGGCTCTACAACCTCGTCATCTCCCATTTCAAGACCTCGGTCCTCGGGTTCCTGGGGGCGGTGACCGGGTTGCTCGTCGCGATCCGGCGCGAGCGCAGGAGGCACCGTTCGGGAAGGCACTACTGACGCGCCCCGCGCCCTGCGGCGCACGTGGGCGGTCTGGAGGTATCTGACTTGAGAATCCTCGGCCAGAAGCTCGGAGACGGGACCCTCTCGATCATCGACGCGCCGTCGCCGGCCCTCGGCGACATGACGGTACGCGTCGCGACTCTGTTTTCGGCGGTCAGTCCGGGGACCGAGGGGACGAAGGTGACCTCGGCCAGGATGTCCCTGCTGCGGAAGGCGATATCCAGACCGGACCAGGTGAGGCAGGTGCTGGACGCGGCGCGGACCATGGGAGTCCGCTCGACCATCCGGAAGGTGAAGGCCAGGCTGGACGGGGCGACTCCGCTTGGCTACAGCCTCTCGGGCAGGGTGATCGAGACGGGACCGGGCGCACAGGGCTTCTCGAAGGGGGACCTGGTGGCCTGTGCCGGCGGCGGCTACGCCAACCATGCGGACGAGGCGGTCGTTCCGGTCAACCTCACCGCCAGGGTGCCCGCCGGAGTGGGAGCAGACGCGGCGGCATTCTCCACGCTCGGGGCCATAGCGATGCAGGGAGTCAGGCTCGCGGCGCCGCAGGCAGGCGATTGTGCAGTCGTCGTGGGCCTGGGAGTCCTCGGGCAGCTGGCGGGACAGATCCTGAAGGCCTCCGGCTGCAGAGTGCTGGGGATGGACATCTCCCCCGCCGCCCTCTCGCTTGCGGCCCGCTCCCGGTCGGTTGACGCCGCCGCGGCACCGGATCAGGCCGGAGAGGCGTCGGTCAGGGAGTTCTCGCGGGGCAGGGGTGCCGACATCGTCCTCATCTGCGCGGGAACGCCCAGCAACGACCCGGTGGAGCTTGCCGGCAGGATCGCGCGACAGAAGGGAAGGGTCGTCGTGGTCGGAGCGGTCGGCCTGACGATCCCCAGAGAGGTCTACTACCGGAAGGAACTGGCCTTCACGGTCTCCTGCTCCTACGGGCCGGGCCGGTACGATCCGTCATACGAGGAGGGCGGGCTTGACTACCCCTACCCATGGGTCCGCTGGACCGAGCAGCGCAACATGGAGGCCTTCCTCGACCTGGCGGCGGCAGGCTCCGTGGACCCGCTGGCCCTGGTGACCCATCGCATAGCGTTCGACTCGGCGGCAGATGCGTATGCCCTCATAGCGGACCGGACCGAGCACTTCTGCGGCATCCTGCTCGAGTACCGCCCGAAGACGGACGATGCCCGGACGAGGAGGGTCGATCTCCCCGCCGCATCGTCGATCGCCTCCCCGGGAAGGGCCGGGATAGGCTTCCTGGGATCGGGGTCCTTCGCGCAGTCCTTCCTTCTCCCCGCGCTGAAGAAGGAGGAGAGGGTCTCGCTGACCGCAGTCTGCACCCGCACTGGCCTGACCGCATCCGACACCGGGGCGCGCTTCGGATTCCGGACGGCCGTCGACAGTCTGGATGGCATCCTCGCCACGCCCGGGACGGATGCGGTCGTGATCGCATCGAGGCATGACATGCACGCAGGGGCCGTCCTGGAAGCCCTTGCCGCAGGCAGACACGTCTTCGTGGAGAAGCCCCTGTGCACGACGAGGGAGGACCTGAGGCGGATAGCCGCGCACGCAGTCTCGGCGGGCTCCTCCATGCCGGTGCTGCAGGTCGGCTTCAACAGGAGGTTCTATCCTTTCGCCTCGGCGCTCAGGAGCCACTTCAAGGGGGCGAGCCCCGTCTCGATGGTCTACCGGATCAACGCGGGCAGGATCCCGCGCGACTCCTGGATACAGGACCCCGTGCAGGGCGGCGGAAGGATCGTGGGGGAGGTCTGCCACTTCATCGACCTCATGCAGTACCTGTGCGGCTCCGAGCCCGTCCGTGTCTCCGCGGCATGCCTGAGGATCGGTGACGCATCCGCGGTCCCCGAGGACAGCATCTCGATCACGCTCGAGTTTGCGGACGGCTCCCTCGGGTCCCTCCAGTACCTGGCGGAAGGCTGCAAGGCGCTTCCGAAGGAGAGAGTGGAGGTCCACGGCGCGGGCAGGTCCGGGGTGATGGACAACTTCCTCCATGCCGAGCTCTACGCTGGTTCGGGGGCCTCCAGGAAGCACCTGCCCGGCAAGGGATATGCCGAGGAGATGATGGCCTTCGTCGACTCGATGTCCTCCGGGGTCCCGGCCATCCCGCTGCGATCCATCGTCGCGACGACGGAGACCACCTTCTGCATCCTGGACAGCCTCCGCAGCGGAGAGCCCGTGCCTGTCGACCCGGACGGCCTCCTGGGGGCGTAGCAAGCAGATGCGTGCGTCCTTCGAGCATGTGGCGACCGCAGTCTGGGAGTCGTCCCGTCGGAGCCGGTTCTCGGGGACCGATCCGTATGACGCCCTTCGATCCACCTTCCTCTCCGGGATCTCCCGGGGCTCCCGCCTGCTTCGCGCCGCTCTCACCCGCCTGGTGAGGACCTGCCCCGTCGATCTCCGCCGCATGCTCGGAGTGCCGACGGGCACAAATCCGAAGGCCATCTCGCTCTTCCTTTCCTCGGCGGCGGAGCGCCCGTCGCTCCCTGGCTCCGCGGTCGAGATCGCCTATCTGCAGGACCTGCTCCTCTCGATGGCGTCGGTTCCTGGAGGCAGGCCCGCCCTCTCTCCCGACAGGGGCCTCGTCGAGGGGATCTCATCCGAGTGTGCGGAGGGCCGCCTCCTCGATGGGAAGGCCATCGGCTGGGGCTACGACTTCCCATGGCAGGGACGCGCCTTCTTCCAGCCGGCCTTCGCCCCGACGGCGGTGGTCACCAGCTTCGCCGTGCGCGCATTCGAGAGAGCCGGATCGCCCGCCGCCGGCCCCGTGGCGCTGGCCGCGGCCAGGTTCGTGAGGGGATCGCTGCACAGGAGCGCCTTCCCCGAGGGCATCTGCTTCAGCTACTCGCCGAGGGACGCCACATGCGTGTACAACGCCTCGCTCCTGGCTGCAGGCATCCTGCTCGCGGCCGCCCGGCATGGAGGCCCGGACGCAGTGGATGACAGGCGACTGGCCTCCGAGGCATGCAGGTTCGTCATCTCCAGGCAGAAGCCGGACGGGTCCTGGGAATACGGCGACGGCGGGAGCTGGTCCTGGACCGACGGCTTCCACACCGGCTTCGTCCTCGAGAGCCTCGGATCGATCTCGGCGGAACTGGGCCGGGACGACTGGCTCGAGGCGGTCGGCAGGGGGATGGAGTTCTACAGGCGGCGCCTGTTCGACCCCGAGGGCACGGCCTTTTCTGCGCCTGGCCGGAGGTTCCCCCTCGACCCGCACTCCTTCGCACAGGGCGCGATCACCTTCTGCTCCCGGGAAGATCCGGCGCAGGAGGACCGGACCTTCGCTTCGAGGATACTCGCGAGGGCGGTCGACCTCCTCTGGGACGGGCGTCGGGGCGGCTTCATCTACTCCCGGGGCCGTGTCGGGAGGAACGCGGCCATACACTCGAGATGGTGTCAGGCATGGATGCTGAAGGCCATCGCAGAGGTCCTGGGCGATTCGACGGAGGCTCAGGCTTGAGGATCTGGTTCGACGCCGACAACGCGCCTCACGTGCTGGTGATGAGGCCCCTGGCCGAGGAGCTTCTCAGGAGGGGCCACGAGGTGTTCTTCACTGCCAGGGACAGATCCTCGACATGCGGGCTCCTGGACCTCTACCATCTGCCCTATGAGAAGGTGGGGGGGCGCTCCGTCACGGGCATGGCCGCCAAGGTGCTGGGAACGCTGGTCAGGGCGCTGGCCCTGGCCCGGACCGCCGCGGGGAGGCGCCCCGCGGTCTCCTTCGGGCACGGTTCGAGGGCCCTGCCGATCGCATCCCGCATCATCGGCATCCCGTCCGTCACGATGTACGACTACGAGTGGGTCGATCCGAGGGTGTTCAACAGGTTCTGCACCAGCATACTCCTTCCGGAGGCCATCGACGGCGCGAGATGCGCGGAGGCCGGGATCGCGCTGGATCGCGTGCGGAGGTTCCCGGGCTACAAGGAACAGCTCTACCTCGCGGGACTCCGGCCGGACGATTCGATGGCGGAGAGGCTGGGCCTCGCCTCCGGCCTGACCAGAGTGCTCCTGAGGCCGCCCGCGTCGGAAGCCCATTACCACAACCCTGCCTCCGAGGCGATCTATGGCTCCCTGCTGGAAAGGCTCGGCCGGGACGAGAAAGTCCGGACCGTGCTGATCCCCCGGAACCCGTCGGACGTCCCTTCACCCCTCCCTGGATGCTTCGTGGTGCCGGGGGAGCCGCTGGACGGCCCGAGTCTGGTATGGGCCATGGATCTCGTCATAGGAGGGGGAGGGACGATGACCCGGGAGGCAGCCGTCCTGGGTGTGCCCTCGGCGAGCTTCTTCATAGGGAAGGCCGGCAGGGTCGACGAGGCCCTGACCTCGTCGGGGAGGCTCGTTCAGCTCAGGGACCGGGACTCGGCCGATGCGCTCGAGTTCCATGGGCACGGGAGGCTTCCCAGGCTCGACGCCGATCCGGGGCTGGCGGACTCGATACTGTCGGCTATCCTGGATGCCTCCGGGCGCCGTTCGTGACGGCGGCTCCGCGGCGCGCCAGATCCTTCGCGGGCACCGAGACGCAGAAGGCGTACTTCCCGGCCGGTCCCCTGGGGATTCCGTCCACTATCTCCAGCCTCACATCGACTCCTCTTCCGATCAGGGACTCCAGTCCCTCCTTCAGGCGGAGTCCGTCCTCCTCCCGGTAGGCCCCGTCGGGCACGAGCCTGACAACCACCTCCCGGAGCGACGGCTGACATATCTGGGACTCCCGGATGTTGCCCACCTCCTTGAACGGATATGTCAGATTGGAGGCAGACAGCAGAGAGCCGTCCGGCATGACCAGCAGGTCCTCCCTCTTGGTATCCACGGCCGCGATCCTCGGAGAGCGCCTTCCGCAGGAGCATCCTCCCTCGAGAAGCGAGGACATGTCACCCGTCCCGTACCGGAGCAGGGGGAAGGCCAGGTTGGACAGGGAGGTGCCGACTATCTCGGCATGCTCGCCCGGCTCCGCAGGCCGACCGTCCTCCCGGACCAGCTCGAGCACGCAGTTCTCCCAGTTGACGTGCAGGCTGCGGCACTCGAATTCGCTGGCAGAGGCGACGCGCTCGGTGAGGCCGTAGAAGTCCCATGCGTGGCACCCGAAGGCGCTCTCCACAAGATCCCTCTGGATGGCGTTCATCGGTTCGGCGCCGAAGAAGACGCCAGCCAGGTTCCGTCCCAGTCCCGCCTCCGCCATCACGAGAGCGGCTGCCGAGAGCACCGAGGGGTAGCCCTCCAGAAAGGCCAGGCCGAAGGAGTCGAGGCACTCCGCGTAGTCGGGGGCATTGCCGGGCGAGATGTGGTAGGTCGAGAGGTAGACCTGTCTGGCAAGAGCGTTGACCCTCCACCAGGGCTTCCTCGAGGCTTTGACCGGGACGACGGGAAGCCCCCCCAGCATTCCCCTCCAGTCCTTCCCGATCCGGCAGCCGGCCCTCAGCCTGTGCCTCCAGATCAGTGCCCTCTCCATGTCCATCGAGCTCCTGGTCCAGAACACCTGCAGAGGCGTGCCGGTCGTCCCGCTCGTCCCGTGCCGGTGGACTCTTCCGCGGAAGCGGGGATTCAGGAAGGCGGAGGGATCGGAGCGGACTTCCTCCTTCCCCAGGGGCGGCAGGGAGGCCAGCACTCCCCATGGATCGCGCTCGAGGATCTCCCTGCGGGGGATCAGCCGGGAGTACCGCCGGGTGAGCGAAGCCGCCTCCAGGACCCGGCGCAGCCTCGACGTGCGATAGGCTCCGGCCTCGGCCGGATCCCACCCCTCGGCCCTGCAGAGGAACGAGACGAGGCCCTGGAAGCGCGGGGATGCCTCGTGCGCCCAGCGGGGGGCTCCAGCCGCGGTGACCAGGAAGTCCTGAAGCGGGAAGGGGAGCCGGCGGTAGAGGGGGTAGAAGGGGCCCGAGGCGACGCTCACGAGCCGCCTCTCCTGCCCAGCAGGGCATTCCACAGCATCCTGGCATGCCTCGGTCGGAGATCGAAGAGCACCGAGCACAGGAAAGCCGCGCCATGAAGCCGGGTGAGGCGGGCGACGGTCGAAGCCTCTCTCGAAGCGATGGCCCTCAGTCCTGCGCGATCGGCCTGCTCGGCCGACCCCGGGGCGCCCGACGCGGGGAGCTCCAGTCCCCCCGAGAGCTCCACCCTCAATCCGTCCGGATCGTACGAGGTCTGGACCAGCTCGAAGGTCGGGTCGGCTCCCGGCCCGAAGGTCACCACGGCGACGAGGCCCCGGTGCCTGAGTCTCCAGGCCCTGTCGCATGGAGAGGCTCCCGCCCTGTTGTCGAAGAGGAAGTTCCCGAGGCTGTAGAACACCGGCTTCCCCAGGATCGTCTCCACCGGCTGGACGACGTGGGGATGATGGCACACCACACAGTCGGCCCCGCACTCGACTGCTGTGCGGGCGAAGCGCGCCACGGCCGGGTGGACATCCTCGACGAACTCCATGCCGGCGTGGAGGGAGACCGCCACCAGGTCGCACCTCCTCTTCAGGGCGGGGATGTCCGTCCGCAGGTTCGACTCCGAGAGCAGTGCGGCTCCGGCCCTGGTTCCCGATGCGGTGAATGGACCCTTCTTGCAGTATCCCAGCATGCCCAGCCTGCGCCCCTGGACTTCCAGGATGGCGGGCGCCCTCGCTCCCTCCTCGTCGAGTCCGGCTCCGAAGACGGCGATCCCGTCCCTCGAAGCGAGGTATCTGGTGAATGCGATCCCCTTCCGGCCGGAGTCCATGCAGTGGTTGGAGGAGATGCACAGGGCCCTGAAGCCTGCGGCTCCGACTACGGGCCAGGCTGCCGGGAGCCCGAAGAGCGATGGATGGGAGTATGGCGCCGTCACGGCCTCCCGGGGGCGCACCGGCAGCTCGAGATTGGCGACCGAGAGATCGCACGATCGAAGGATGCGCGAGACCCCCGGGGAGATCCTGGCCGCCGGGTCGGGGAGGAGGCGGGCGGTCAGGCCCAGGTCGCCCGTGAACGCCACCCTCATGAGAGCCCCCGGACCCGGGCCCCATGCTCCTCGACATGCTCGATGAGCAGCTCGAGGTTCACCGCGGCCCAGAGGGGGATGTAGCCGTACCGCTCGGAGGCCCTGAGACTGTCGCGGCTAGGTCCGAGGTCCATGAAGTTCCGCGAGGCGAGTCGGTCGAGCACGGCTCCGAATCCGCCCGCGGGCGAGACGATCCACCTCCACACGGGCAGGGACCCGCTCATCTTGGGAAGGCCCAGGATCGCCCCGGGCAGCCTCCGGGAAGCCATGGCGCTGATCACGGGCTTCCTGGACATGACCCTAAGGTAGCTCCTCGGATCGAGCCCGCAGACGAGGTCCACGATCGGCTGGGAGAGGAAGGGCAGTCTCAGCTCGCACCCGGCCGAACCCATCAGCCTGGACCAGCACGACACGGTGTCGGAGATCAGATTGCTGTAGGTGACGAACACCCTCTGCGTGAGATGAGGCGGCATCTCGTCGGTCAGCATCCTCCGCCTGTGCTCGTGGAAGTCAGGCAGGGACTCGAGCCCCAGGGACCGGACGGCGATCCCGGGGTCGCACGGAGGATCGAGCGCAGGCATCATGTCTATCCAGGTGTCCCCCTCGCTGAGGCGGCGCACGAAGCCGCGGGCGGTGAGGGACTGCTGGCGCTGCCTCCCTCCGGTGAGACCGTAGAGGCCCAGAGCCATCTGGAGCGTGGCCATCCCCGTGATCCTGCCGAGCCTGAAGACGGCCCAGTACTTGCGCTGCCCCTCTCCGAAGAGGAAGTCGGCCCCGTAGCCCGCCAGCACAGGGCCGGAGGGAGAGAAGCTCTCCGCGAGGAGCTGGTTGGAGACGATCTGCTCGACGGGCAGAGTGCCCCCGCTCAGGCAGACCGCTCTCCGCAGGATCTCCAGGAAGCTCCCCTCGGAGACCCGCGCACCCGACCAGCCCAGCCCGAGCAGGGCCGCCGCCCTCTCGGCCCTCGGGCACTCGTCGTAGGCCTCCTCGTCGACCCCTGCCGTGATCGCGGCCGGCCTCTCGCCGTAGAGCGAGGCGACGAGGGAGGAGTCCAGCCCGCCGCTGAAGAAGAGGCATCCGCTCCCCTCAGAGAGGCGGAGGGTCTGCCGGGACAGCTCCTCCTCGAAGGATCTGCAGACCTCCGCGAGAGGCATCAGGTCCTGCCGGCCCCAGATGAATGGCAGCGCCCTCTCCAGGGCCGCTCCTCCCCTGGCGGGATAGCCTTCGTCGAAGATCACACGATAGCCGGCCGGAACCGACGAGATCTCGCGGAAGAGCGTCCTCGTCCCGGAGACGTATCGGTATGTCAGGTGCTCGGAGATGCTCCGCACATCGAGAGTGACAAGTCCGAGCCGTGCCGCGAGCCAGGCCGTGGAGTCGGACAGGAGCAGCTCCCCCGAGGGGGATACCGCATACCTTATCGTGCCCAGCCCCATACGGTCGCGAGTCGCGACCACCCTCCCGTCTTCCAGAACTCGTATGCAGTCGGGAAGCTCTACGGATCCGTCTCCTGTCCGCTCGACGCACACGGCGGGCCGCCGGGAGGCGGTCTCTCCGGTGCGGGGCGTCACGACGATGCCGAAGCTATCGAACCGAGCCACTTTCCCCCTCCATCTCCACGGCACCCGCCCACCCTCGTGGAGCCCTGAGGCGGACCCTGGGCAGGAGCTCCTCCCGGAGAACCGGCTCGCCGTCGAACAGGAGGCAGGCGGCGGCGGCGCCCGACAGCGTGAAGGGCAGCCTCTGCACCGCCGAAGCTCTGACGATGTAGGGTATCCTCCGGGGGTCCAGCCCCACAAGCCTGGCGCATGCGGAATCGAGGAGCACAGGGTCCGACGAGCACCCGACGAAGCCCGAGCGCACCGGCTCGGGGCCGAGCGGGCCCTCTCCCTGTCCTGCTTCTACGGCGTCCAGCAGGTGCAGGACCTTCCGTCCCGCCCCCGAGCGGACGACCTTCCCGGAAGCGTCGCAGTACAGCAGGGCCTTGTTGAGATCGCAGACCATCCGCCATGTGGTGTCGTTCCCGCGCCAGGCGCCGCCACCGGCAAGGCCCCTCGCGCCTGCCCCGTGCACCACCCGGAGGATCCCGGCCACCGCGGAAGCGACTGCACCATTCCGCAGGAACGGCCAGATCGCCTCCAGGAGGAGATGACGGATCATCCTCCCGGCCGTCCTGGAGGGATACTGGTCGCCCCCGGAGCCCGGGAAGCCGGCTCTCCAGTGAGGGAGCCAGTTCTTGTCCCCGTTGATGCCGACTATGTTCTTCGTGGCTCCGGTGATACCTATCTTCCCGTGGGTCTTGAGCCTCGCCGCGTTGATGACGAGATCCGCACTCATGACGGTCCGGGAGAGGAGGTATTCGTGCCTCCCGGGCGAGTGGCGCCTGCGTGTCTCCGCATCGTCGAAGCTGGTGCCGCGAAGCTTGCGCAGATCCCTGCCGAGGCCCTCGAACTCGCTGTCACCCGCAAGGTCGCAGATCACGTAGCCCGAAGGATCGCCCTTCAGAGGCCTGCGTCCCCGGATGACTCCCTCGTCGATGGTCCACGATGCCTGCCTGAGGTCTATGAAGGAGACGTCGAAACCGCCGGAAGCATAGTGGCCGACTGCTTCGTCCCATCTTCCCCTTGCGAGGATCCGCTCAGGAGAGCAATCGTGCATCGGTGCATCGGCCAGGACGACCCGGCCCGACCTGCCCACGCATTCCAGCGCCATGTCGATCAGGGGGTAGATGAGCCCCCAGGGGGTCACCACCGCCTCGGGCGATCCGCCCGGGCACTCGTTGAAGTCCCTGACGAAGTTGGGCTTCACCACGATCGTATGGCCCGGTCCGGCCAGTGGTGACAGGGGGCTTCCTCCTCCGTCCCGCCCCGTGACGTCGCGCACGAGCCGGTCCACGATCTTCCAGGCCCCGGGCGCCGAAGCAGGATCACGCTGTCCGGGCAGGCCTGAGAGGACGTGGAGCAGGTCCTCGTCGACGGAACCGTATGATCCGAGGCTCCGGACGGCTGTGAAGGGGTGCCGGGCGCTCACCTGCGCTCCTCCACCGCGGTCAGTATCAGAGAGGCGATCCTTGCCGAGTTGGCTTCGACCTCGTACTCCTCCATCGCTTTCTTCCGGTTCGCCTCGCCCATGCTCGCCGCCGCCGCGGGATCCTCCAGGAGGCGCAGGATGGCCTTCCTCAGGGAAGAGGGGTCTCCCGGAGCCGCCTCGATCCATCCGCCTTCGGCAGGCATCGAAGGTATCTCCCCCTTCGCGCAGGCAACCACGGCCATGCCCGAGGCCATGGCCTCCACTACGGACATCGGGAAGACATCGCGGTGGGTGGGATGAACGAGGACGGAGCACGCGGAGAGCAGGGCCGACTTGGCCGACCCCGTCACCAGCCCGTGCAGGAGGACGCGATCGCGGATGCCGCCCGCGGCCAGGGCCGACTCGACGGAGGCGGGGTCCTCGCCGGCCGGCACCGACCCTGCGACATGAAGCCGCCAGTCTCCCGGAACGGGCCCGGAGAGGGCTTCGAGCAGATCGAAGAAGCCCTTCTCACGGGAGAGCCGGCCGAGGAAGAGCAGTTCCCCCGGGCCCGGCCGGCCGCCCGCGATCTGCGCCGGCATCCTGGTCCCGTTCGGGACGATCGCGTCGGCCCTGCGCCAGCCCAGTGCTCCATAGTGCTCGTCGATGCCCTTCGTCAGGTGGACGATCCTGTCGGCCTTCCGTGACTGCGCGGCGCAGAGCCTGTCCCCGGCCCTGCTCAGAGCCGAGCGCAGTCGCGAGACCCGCACGGGCAGTCCCGAGGCAAGCTGCTTCTGCCACTCCCAGAAACCGCTCCTGGATGCATGGACATGCAGTATCAGCGGGCAGCGGCGGAGCCTCGCCGCATGAAGGGCGCAGGACACCACCCAGGGGAAGGACAGGTCTCCGTTCGCAGTGCAGTAGACGGCATCGTACCCGCCTGCCAGCACCGCCCCCGCGGTGGCCAGCGCGAGCTTCGCCGCCCCTGCGGCGCTTCTCAGGTCGAGCTTCTTCCTCTCGGGATTCTCCAGCCGTCTTATGGTGTTGGTCCGAATCACTATCTGCTCGAACGACCGCTCGAACGCCCGGCTGGACAGCAGGAGGGACGCCTGCGCGGCCACACCGCCGAAGGGTGGGGCCTGCGGGATCATGACGAGGAGCCTGGCCCTCCCCGGGCTCAAGGCCGTCCTCCATGTGCTCCGGCGGAGGAAGCTCCCTCCTCGACGAGAGAGGCGTAGAACTCGCCCAGCCTCTCCGCATAGGCGGAAGGAGAGAAGTCCCCGGACCTGGCGAGCGCCTTCCCCGCGAGCCCCGCCCTCAGCGACGAGCTGCCGGCAAGCTCGGAGATGCAGCGTGCAGCCGCATCCGGGGATCCCGGAGGGAAGAGCATCCCGTCCCGGCCGCCCCTCACCAGTTCCCTGAAGGGCGGGATGTCCGAGAGCATCACGGGCAGCCCCGATGCCATCGCCTCGACAGCCGCTATGCCGAACGACTCGGCGAAACTGGAAAGGGCGAAAGCGTCGTAGCCTCCCAGCAGAGCGGGCACATCCCTCCTCGTCCCGAGGAACCTGATCCTCTCCGACAGACCCAGCTCCTCCACTGCCAGCCTCACCGGCTGAACGTACCTCTCTCGGCCGTCGCCGACGAAGTCCAGCCGTGCATCCGCTCCGGAGGCAACGGCCCGGCCCACCGCCCTGACGAGGGTCAGCTGGTCCTTGGACCAGTCGAACCTGCTGACGCAGACGAGGCGCAGGCTCCCGTCATCCGGGCGGGGCCCCCGGAGGGCGGAAGGCAACTTCCCGAAGGCCGGATCGTAGCAGTTGGGAATGACGACGAAGCGCCTGGATCGGTAGCCGTCCCTCCTCATGTCGCCGAGGAGCGACTCGCTGACGGGGGCCACGGCATCGCATCTGCGGAGGAGGAACCTGCCGAGGAGCCTGTGGACACCGGACGCGTGCCCGTGCACCGAGCAGACCAGTCTGGCCCCCGACCAGCGCACGGCCGCCCAGGCGTGCAGAAGGTCCACGGTGCCGTTGCAGTGGAGGATCTGGATCCGCCTGGACGAGACGAACCTCGAGATGGCCCTCACCACGCGGGGGGAGAAGGGAGATCTCCTGCCGCACACGATGCTGTCGTCCGCGAGGCGCAGCGCCTCCCCGCCCAGTACGCCCGGAGATCCCGTGAGGCAGAGATGGACGCTCATCCGGTCCCTCGGAAGGCATCTGAGAGCCGTCAGGACCAGGCGCTCCTTGCCGCCGACGTTCAGCGTGTCGTCCACGAGGAGGACCCTCATCATGAGGGCCACCCGGCGGGAGAGGCCCCGAGTCTGTCGAGGCCTTCGGTCAGGCTCTCGAACCGCCTGTCCCAGGTTGCCGGGGATGCTGCCGATGCGAGCTTCCGGAAGTCGTCAGGGCCGAGGGCCAGGGAGGCGTCGAGCGCGGAGTCCAGGGTCATCTCCTCGCCCCGGTAGACGAAGGGGCCTATCGGATCGCTGTCGAGGCTCCGAAGGCCGGTGGCGAACACCGGCCTCCCGCACGCCATGTACTCGTAGACCTTCAGCGGGCTTACGCTTGCGGCCACCTCGTTGCGGACGAAGGGTGCCAGGCAGAGGGAGAACCTCTGCACATACCTGATCAGCTCCGAGTGCGGCCTCGGGCCCAGCAGGACGCCGCCGGCCTCCGCGACCTTCGAGGCCCCCTCCCTGCCGCTGGGTTCCGTCAGGCCGATGGCCAGGAGCACTCCGCCGCGGGAACGGGCCATGGCCGCGGCACGGCTCAGCAGCTCGAAATCGATGTGCCTGAAAAGAGTCCCCACGAAGCCGAGAACTGGGCCTTCCACCGAAGGCCAGTCATCCGGCGGCTTCGTCGCATCCATGTTGAACTTGCCGGGGTCGTATCCGTTCGGGATCACGAGATGCGCCCTGGCGGAGGAACCGTACCTGCCGGCCAGCACGGGTGACGTGAACACGCAGATGTCCGAGTTGGCCAGGAGCCAGCGGGTCCCCCTCCTCACCCTCCATCCGCCGTATGCGTCGGGCATGTAGTCGTCGACCATGTCGAAGAGCAGGCGCTTCGGCCTCAGGAAGCGGACGGCGTCGGCATACCTGGGGTCGTATATCCACATCAGCTCTGGCGTGAGACCCCTGCGGCGAAGGGCGCCGCGGATCTGAAGCGACCACGCACAATGATCGACAAGGCTGACCAGGAGGCTGTGCCTCAGCGGAAGGGCGATGGTCGGCGTCAGGACGGAGAGCCCCGGGAGGACCGTCCGGAGCCTCGGGAGGAGGAGCGGGCTCTTTCGCGAGCCCGAGAACGCGGCCGACCAGGACTCCGAGGGCTCCACGAAGAGCACCTGGACGCCCGAACCCGCGAAGCGGCTCATGAAGTGCTGTCTCCTGGAGGAGAAGCCCTCCCAGAAGCCTCCGATGCAGACTATCGCCCGCCTTCCGGCCGTCACCGCTGTCGCCCCGGGACCCAGGGGCCGATCCTGAACTTCAGTCCGCCCGGCGTGCGCGAGTGCATCGACAGGACTGCAGTCTCGACCACGGTGTCATACTTCGGTGAACAGGGGCCCCTCTCTATCCTGAAGGATGCATCCGTCTCGATCTCCAGCTCCTCTCCCTCCGAGAAGAGGCGGATGTTGTTCGCCCCGCCCGGCCCTATCGTCCAGCGCGGGTCCAGAGTGAGACGGACCGTCACTCCTCCGCTGCTCGCGGAGTCCGAGACCTCGACCGAGCCTTCGGTGACCGTCACGGACCTCGAGATCGTCCGGCCCCCGATCTCGATCCTGGCGCCGGCGGCAGCTCCACCGGCCTTCGCCGAGGCTTCGAGGAAGGTCTCGAAGCGCGCAGCCCCGGCGAGGTCGAACGGAGCCCCGACCGGGAACGAGTAGTAGTGGGGAGCGCCGTCGGGAACGGGCCCGTTGTGAGACTCCATGGACCTCAGGAGGCTCCTCGCGGCAAGATCCCTGTTGTACGAGCCCGAGCCCGGATCGATCAGCACCGGGTTTCCCCGGATCGTCAGGCACAACTGCAGGAGGTCCTCGTGGTTGTGCCCCCCCAGCCCATCCTGTCCGACGGGAATCGCAGCCAGAACCGCCTCCACTCCACCCGTCCTCAGCGATGCTACGCCGGACACCGGCCTGGACGAGGCTGCCGCCCTCGGAGCCGGAGCGGATCCGAAGATCGCGCGGTGCAGGGTCGTCATCATCGCAGGCATGTAGGCACAGCGCGGCGTCACCCACTCCCCGGAGTCGTCGTCGCCGAGCTGGGGGATCCCCCCCCGGGAGTCGGCAACGTCGAAGAGGAATCGGAACATCCCTCCGAGGAGGTCGAGGTAGCGGCGGGAAGGGTCGATCCCGGCCTTCTTCATGAGCAGGGCACCATGTGCGAATATGTCGAGCGCGTAGAAGTGATACGGGACGGATCCCTCGAACGACATCCCGTCCCACCTCGCCTGGCGCGCGATGCATCCCTCCAGGCCATCCGCGGCCCGGGCCTTCCACTCCGCGGAGAGCCGGTAGTGGGGAATGGCGGATGCGCAGGCCAGCAGTCCGCAGTGGTTGGCGCTGGTGTGGTTCGTGGTCAGGCCTCCGGGGCGGACCTCCGGATTCGCCGCGACGAAACCGGCGTGCATCAGCAGGAGCCCTGCGAGCCAGTCGCAGAGGCCCTGATCGGCGACGAGATGCTGCCACCAGAAGGACGACGCCAGGATCAGGCTCATGGCCCTGCGCGCGCACTCCATCGGCGACAACCAGTTGATTCCCCTGCCGGGCGGATTGCTTCCGGCCCAGTCGGACAGGAGATCCGCCCACAGGGCGAATGCCTCCCGGTCGGCGGCCTGAGCGGCAGCCACCCGTGCAGCCCACTGGAAGGACGATCTCGCCCAGGGCGCCTTCGGATCGAATCCGCGTCCGTATCTCAGCCTGGTGAGGGGAACGGGAGCCAGTCCGAAGACGTGTCCGGACACCGGGTCCGTTCTCCACCCGGCCCCCGACAGCCTCATGGGCGCGTCGCGGGTCAGTGCGGCGGAGGACCCGAGCAGGAGCCCGTAGTCAGGGGGCAGATAGTCCAGCCTCTGCATTCGAAGCCCCGACATCGAGCCGATTCTGGCACACTCCCTGCGGAATGAGAGCCAGCCCGGCAGTCGGGATATCATCCTGAAGGCTCCCCTGGCCTTCCCTAGCAACGGGGGGCTCCGGGGGTCATCCGGCCGGGCATCCTGCGAGCGCTCCGCGCCCGGCGGGCGGGCGGCTCTCGACCCTGCGGAGCGGCGAGCAGACCAGTGTCTCGGCCCCCGCAAGGAGCGCGACGGATGCGTAGAGGTGCGAATCGCCGTATCCGTTGCCGCCCGCGAGCATCCCGACCACCTCGAACACCAGCAGTAGCGAGGCGAGCCTCATGATCATCGCACTCGACTCGGTCCTGAGGGGCCTGTTCCTTATCAGCTGCCGCATCCCGGCCAGGAGGGGGACAATCACGAACAGCAGGAGGAAGCCGACGCCCATCATCCCGAAGAGCCCCACCAGGGAGATCACCGCCCCGTGGCCCCCGAACCCGGAGATCGTGGCGGTCTGGCCCCTCTGAGGTGCGGCGATGCCGCTGCCGAGGATCGGGTTCTCTTTCCACTGCGCGAAGAGGGCCTCGAAGCCCTCCAGGCGGTAGGCGTCCGACTCGAGCTGCCTCGTTCCCGTGACGATCTGGGCGAGCCTGCGGAACTGCGGGCTGGCCACGGTCTCTCCGTGGATCTTCAGCGTTGTGAGTATCAGATAGGCGGCCGCGATCACCGGCAGGGCCCTCGCCACCCGCCTGACGCCTCCGCTTGCCATGTCGATCAGAATGGCCAGCGAGGCACCGACGAAGGCGCTCCTCCCTCCCCCGTAGATCGTCACGAGGGCGCTCACCACCGCCAGGACGAGCATCCTCTTCCGGTGCGTCATGACCCAGCATGCGTAGGCTGCCAGAAGGCCGTATC
>Ga0172364_10000173_pt1 | contig 40535 bp, 37 predicted proteins | sample LakKivSesite10cm_FD_114545 | JGI IMG/M metagenome (GOLD analysis project Ga0172364, IMG submission 114545) | Sediment microbial communities from Lake Kivu, Rwanda - Sediment site 10cm | ecosystem: Environmental > Aquatic > Freshwater > Lake > Sediment | place: Rwanda: Western Province, Lake...
CCAGGATGAGTTCCTTCATGATGCTGAATTCGTCCCGGGCGTAAAGCCCCATCGTCTGCCTCTCGAGCTCAGCTTCGAAAGTCCGGCTTGTCTGATCCCGGTCGGGGAAGGTATCCTTGTCGAGTTTGTCCCGGTATAAGTCGAACCCGACGGTGAGTTTGTTGTCGAACCCGAAGAGTTTCCTGTCGAGGATATAGCGCGGTGTTGCGCCCAGCGTGTCGATGTTGATCTTCGTGAACGAAAAGAAGGAGGCGTAGTTGGAGGTCACCTCGCGATTGCCGTAGATCAGATTTGCATCGAGGCGGCCGAAGTTGCCGAGGATGGTCTTCACGAGCAGGTTGGCATCAAAGAAGTCGGCGCGTGCATCGTCGTCCGGGTGCTGGGCCTGTTTGCGGTTGGAATCGAGCTGCGCCTTCGTGAGGGCTCCCGGGAACTGGTTATCGGTCCTGTTGAAGCTGACCCCCAGGGAGACATCGAGGGCGTCCATCGGGTTGTAGCCGATGCTGCCGCCGGCGCTTCCCGAGGTGAACTTGGAGCGATCCCGGTATCCGTCGCTCGTGAGACCCTCGCCGCTGAGCGTGTAATAAACCTTGTCCGCGGAGCCCCGGATGCCGGCTCGCCCGTTGTAGGTGTTGTAGCTTCCGCCGATGAAGCTCACATCACCTCTCGGTTTCCCCTCGCCGCGCTTGGTGATGATATTGATGGCGCCGGCGATGGCCGAATCCCCATAGAGGACGCTGCTCGCGCCCCGTACGATCTCGATTCGCTCGATTTCGGAAAGCGGTATCTCGAGCCAGTTGACCCCCGCGAGATCGGGACGGTTGAGGCGCCTGCCGTCGAGCAGGACCACGTTTCGCAGATAGCCCGCCTCGGTGCCGAAGCCGCGCATGTCCACGATGGCCTGCGCAGCATTACCGCTGTAACTGGTGACGTTGACGCCGGCGAGCCCGGTCAGCACCTCGGGAACATTTGTGGCACCCGATTTCCGGATGTCGTCTGCCGTTATGACCGTGACGTTGGCGGGGACCTTCCGGATCTCCTGGGCATCCCTCGTGGCGGTGACCACCACTTCGTCCATCCGAAAGACTTTCTGTTCCCTAGGGGTTTGAGCCTGGAGCGGTCCGGCTGACACAGCCATTAGGACGGTTGACAGAAAGAAAACAAAAAAGTTTTTGAATAACATTTCTCAATAACCTCCTTCCCCTCGAAGTTGAGTTATTCAGCCTGTCAGATAAGTCTCCTGGCTCGCGGCACTGGGACCTACTCTCCACGCCTTCCCATCCGGCATGTCCTGCCTGCCGGACAGTGGCACCCGGTGGATTTCGTTCCGCCTACAGGTGCGGGGCAGCGCCGGTTTTAGACCGGCTTCCTTGATCTGACAGCGTTAGCAGCTTTGCTGCCGGCTAAAGGCTAGAGGCTTAAGGCAAAAAGCAAAAGATTGTGGAACCATCCATAAGCCATTAGCCCTGAGCCTTTTGCCCTTTGCCCGTTTTTTATGTCAACGTCACCCTGGGCAGACCCGTCTGGGGGTGCGGATCAACGAGAACGTCTGTTTCATAAACCTTTTGAATATTCTCTGAAGTAATAACCTCCCCCGGGGGGCCCATGCTGAAATATCTGCCATTCTTTAAAAGGAGGATACGGTCGCAGTACTGTGCGGCCAGGTTGATATCCTGAGTCACCACGATGACCGTGAGATTCTCCTTCTCGTGGAGCATCTTCATCAACTGGAACAGGGCCACCTGATGTTTGATGTCGAGGTAGGTCGTCGGCTCGTCGAGAAGCAGGATCTGGGGTTCTTGGGTCACGGCCCTGGCGATGAGGACCCGCTGCCTTTCCCCGCCGCTTAATTCGCCCATGCCTCGCCGGCTGAAGCCGGTCGTGTCGGTCATCTCCATGGCCCGACGGGCAATGGCAAAATCTTTCTGCCCTTCAAACCGAAGGAGCCCGAGATGGGGCGTTCTTCCCATCAGGACGATTTCCTCCACACTGAAAGGGAAGTACATCGAATAGTCCTGGGGAACAACACCGATCGCCTTCGCAAGAATCTCCCTTCCTATCTGCGAGATATCCCTGTCCCGGAGCCACACACGACCCTCCCGGGGCGTGAGGATTCCGTCGAGGATTTTAAGAAGTGTCGTTTTCCCAGAACCGTTAGGGCCGATGATGCCGAGGACTTCCCCCTCCCGCACTTCGAAGGTGACATCCCGGAGCACCCACTGTTCGCCATATTGAAACCCGACCTTGTCGGCGTGCATGATAATCATGGCTCAGAACCCCCTTCCTTTCCGGAGAAGGTATATGAAGTAGGGTGCACCGCAGATGGCAGTGATGACGCCGACGGGAAGTTCGCCCGGGGCCATCAGCGTCCTGGCGATGGTGTCGGCAACCACGAGGAATGATGCGCCGAAGAGAAAAGACGCGGGAAGAAGCATGCGGTGATCGGGGCCGAGCACCATCCGCATCAGGTGGGGGATGACGAGTCCGACGAAACCGATGATTCCACTGACCGATACGGCCACGCCGGTGATGAGAGACGCCGCGACGAAGAGAATTTTTTTGGCCTTCTCCACGTTGATGCCGAGCTGGAGGGCCGTTTCCTCGCTGACAACGATGAGGTTCATCGGGCGGGCGTAGGTGTAGAGAACGGCAAAACCAGCCAGAAGAATGGTTCCCGTGAGAACGATCTCCCCGGTGGTGGCAAGGGATAAATCCCCCATCAGCCAGAACATCACGTTGTGAACATCCGAACTGGTGCTCGTGGAGATCAGAAACATGATGATGGCGGAGAAAAAGGCATTGACGATGACTCCGGCCAGAAGCAGTGTGTTGGATCGAAGCTGGGCTCCGGTTCGGGCAATTCCGAAGACGATGATCACGGTGAGGACGGCGCCCAGGAAGGCGAGGCCCGGGATGCCCAAAGGAAGCAGGCTTGCACCGATGAGGATGCCGATGATGGCTCCGACGGCGGCTCCACCCGAAATACCCAGGATGTAGGGGTCGGCAAGGGGGTTTCGAAGAAGGGCCTGGAAGACTACACCGGCCATCGATAATGCCGCGCCGACGATGCCGGCAAATAAAATCCTGGGAAGGCGAATGGAAAAAATGATCTCTTTTTCAAGGTGGGTGAACCCGGCATATCCCTCACGCCAACCGTAGAAGAGGCCGGTTATCCCGCGGACGATGCCGATGTCGGTGACGCCGACAAAAAGCGACACGGCGATGGAACCGGCCAGGATCATCAAGAGCACGAAACTGATTTCAAGTACTTTGGGAAGATTTACCGTCCGGAAGACCATGGAGCCCCCCCGATTGATAAGCCTGTCTTATGGACCGGGCAAACCTTCGGGAGAAGACCGATGACGGCAGTGCAATGACCCGAATGAATAGACACGGAAGGTTTACCCCCCTCGAGGTTTCAGATGGATGGGTTTTCCGGCTCAGGACGACCTACTCACCTGCCTTCCCATCCCGGCTCATTCCGGGACAGTGGCAATCCAAGGCTTTCGTTTCCATCACGGCTGCGGGGCAGCGGGGGATTTTCACCCCTCTTCCGCGCATCCACCTCCAATTGAAACTGACTATATTTAAAACAATTTCTTTTGTCAACAACGGTTGAGGCACGGCCTTTGAGAGGGGATATTTCCATTGACGGAACTCGGCTGGCTGGCGTATAAAGCCCCGAGCCTGAGGACACCGTGAATTTCAAATCAAACTGAAGGGGATCGGGGATCAGAAATCTGTCATATGATTGAATTTATTGCACAATACTTTAATTTTCTGCTGCATTTCGACAAACACCTGGGTCTTATCCTCCAGAATTACGGGTTCTGGACCTACCTCATCCTCTTCGTGATCATCTTCTGCGAGACGGGCCTGGTGGTCACCCCTTTTCTTCCCGGGGATTCCCTCCTCTTCGTGGCGGGAACCTTCGCTGCCAGAGGGTCGCTTGATGCCGTCTGGCTCTCTGTTCTTCTCAGTATCGCAGGGATTGCCGGCAACACCGTGAACTACTGGGTGGGCTACCTGCTGGGCCCGAAGGTCTCGGCCGGGAAAAAAATAAGGTGGGTCAAACAGGAATACCTGGACCGGACGCACCGATTCTACGAGAAATACGGCGGGAAGACAATCGTCATCGCCCGTTTCGTCCCGATCATCCGCACCTTTGCGCCCTTCGTGGCGGGGGTGGGGACCATGACCTACGGGCGGTTTCAGCTCTACAATATCATCGGGTGTGTTGCCTGGATCCTCACCTTTGTCTTCGGCGGGTATTTTTTCGGCAACATCCCCATCGTAAAGGAAAACTTCACTTTCGTTGTTCTTGCCATTATCGTTATTTCCGTCATCCCGACCGTGGTCGAGTTGATCCGCGCCCGAAACTTCAAATCCTAAGAGGAGCGAGGACTGTAACAGTCCGGATTTTTAATCTTCCTCTCCCCTGGCCCCGATACCCTTTGCCCGTTGCCTTATGCCCGTTTTATTTAAAGAGCTTTTCGAAAAATTCCCGCTTCTCCCTCGGGTAGGAGAGCGTCCCCTCATGATCGATAATGAGCCGTCCCTCGGTGTGATCCAGTTCGTGCTGAACAATTCTTGCCAAGAAGCCGGTATAGCGTTTGTTCACCTTGCGTCCATCCTGGTCATAGGCCCTTACCTTGATTTCCGTGGCCCGACTCACCTCCACGCTGACGTCGGGACAGGAGAGGCACCCCTCGTTCATCGTTTCGAGGTCGCCGCGAATCTGGGTGATGCGAGGATTGACGAGGACGTCGTAATCGTCTTTGCTTTTCGGGGCCCCTTTTATGTCGAAATTCTTGTTCTTGAAGATGACGATCTTTTTGCTGATCCCGATCTGCGGTGCCGCCAGCCCCAGAGCATCGTCCCGCTTCGTGAACGCGTTGATCAGTGTGGCGATATCTTTTTTTGCCCGGGCGTCAAATGGAACGGGCAAGTCATCGGCCTGCCGCCTCAGCAAACGGGCCTCTTCATCAACGGTTGTTCCGTCTCTCCAGAGCATCCAGGTCTTCTGTGTCGTCATGGTTTCATCCCCGATCATGAGAATTGCCGTTTCGCTTCGGGGCATCCTTATAGCACGATCGCATGGCTCTTTCAAGGATGGCTGGAGGCGAATCGGACCTTGATCATTTCGCCTTTCTCTGTTAACTTGCCGATTCCATAACCATTTCGATTACATCGAGGTTGCCTTGATTGCTCGATTCATAGGCGAACGGGCCCGCAGGGCCTTCTCCCGGGCGATGACTTTCGAGGAAGGAGGTCATCCGGAACTCCCCGCCGGAACCGCCAGCAAGGACCGCCTCCTCTACCTACACATCCCCTTCTGCGAAAAACTCTGTCCCTACTGCTCCTTCAACCGCGTCGTCTTCGTGGAACCGCTTGCCAGGAACTATTTCCAGGCCCTGAGGAAGGAAATCGATCTCTACCGGGAGCGGGGTTACGATTTCAGCGGGATCTATGTCGGGGGCGGCACGCCCACGGTCCAGATCGATGAACTAAAAGAGACCCTGCTTCTGGCCCGCGCTAATTTCGATATCCGGGAAATCTCCGTCGAGACCAACCCCAACCATTTGACGACGGAGAATGTGCGTGCGCTGAGAGAGGCCGGCGTGAACCGGCTTTCGGTGGGGGTGCAGAGTTTCGACGACGGGCTCCTCCGGGCCATGGACCGCTATGAAAAGTACGGGAGCGGATCGGAGATCGCAGGCAGGCTGAAGGACACGCTCGGGGCATTTGATACTTTGAACGCCGATATGATCTTCAACTTCGCGACGCAGACGCCGGAAATCCTGGCGCGGGACTTGGAGACGCTGATCGATATCGGGATCGATCAGATCACGTATTACCCGCTCATGGTTTCCGATTCCACCCGGGAGAAGATCCACCGGACCCTTGGACCGGTGGACACGAATAGAGAAGAAAGATTTTACCGCCGGATCACGGCCCGGTTGATACCCCCCTATCATTTTTCCTCCGTCTGGTGCTTCTCGCGGAAACCCGCCATGATCGACGAATACGTCGTCGGTTATGACGAGTATGCCGGGCTGGGAAGCGGCTCCATCGGCTACATGGGCGGGACGTGTTATGCCAACACGTTTTCCATCGAGGATTACATCCGTCGTCTCGATGCCGGTGAGATCCCCCTCATGGCCGCGAGGCGCTTCGGCACCCGGGAGCAGGTCCAGTACGATTTCCTGATGAAGCTCTTCGGGACTGAAGTGACCTTGGGGGATCTGAGAAAAAAATACGGGAATATGCTCGGACGGCATCTCTGGCCCATGGTTTTTCTCTCCATGCTCGCCGGCGCTGTTCACTGCTCCAAGGGCCGTCTGTCCCTCACACCCCGGGGACGGTATTTCTGGGTCGTCATGATGCGGGAATTTTTCATTGCCGTGAATAATTTTCGTGACTTCTGTCGGGGGTATGATATTTGAGGGTTGTGTCGGAGCGGTGTAAAAGACACCGCCTGATTTGAAGGATGAAGGACGGGAAATATATGCAGATGGATGATCGGCAAAAAGAACTCCTGCGTCAACTGCCCAAGATCGATGAAATCATCCTTTTGCTGGAACAGAAAAAGATCTTAGAGAGAGCACCGAGGGAGATCGTGGTGAACACCTGCCGTTCCGCCGTCGGTGAGCTGCGCGAAGCCATCCTGAAGAGCAAGAAGGGCGGCAAGGGCTTCATAGCCCCCTCTTTGGACCAGGTTGCAGAAGCGGTTGCCCGTAAGGTCGAAAATCTTCACCGGCCCAGTCTCCGGCGGGTGGTGAACGCGACGGGGATTGTGCTGCACACCAACCTGGGACGCGCGCCGCTCTGCGAGGAAGCCCTTCATCGTGTGATCGATGTCAGCCGCGGATATTCGAACCTGGAGTATGACCTGGCGAAGGGCAAGCGGGGGCTTCGCTACGACCATGTCGCGAAGATACTCTGTGACCTCACGGGTGCCGAGGATGCCCTTGTCGTCAACAACAACGCAGCTGCAGTGCTTCTCGTTCTCAATACGCTGGCGGCGGGGAAGGAAGCTGTTGTTTCGAGGGGAGAGCTCATTGAAATCGGGGGCGAATTCAGGATTCCCGACGTCATGGAAAAAAGCGGCGCTATCCTCAGGGAGGTGGGGACCACCAACCGGACGCACCTTTCGGATTACGAAAAGGCCATCGGGGAAAAGACGGGGCTTCTGCTAAAGGTGCACACGAGCAACTTTTTGATCATGGGCTTCACCGAAGAGGTTCAGCTTCCGGAACTTGCGGACCTCGGGCGGAAGCGGGGTATCCCCGTAATGAGCGATTTGGGGAGCGGGTGTCTCATCGAGACGGAAAAATTCGGCTTGAAGAAAGAGCCGACGGTCCAGGAAACACTCAAAACCGGCGTCGATGTCGTCACCTTCAGCGGCGACAAGCTTCTGGGAGGGCCCCAGGCGGGGATTATTCTCGGGCGGCGCGAGACCCTGGAACGGGTCAAGAAAAACCCCTTGAACCGGGCGCTCCGGATCGACAAGATGACGCTTGCGGCCCTTGAGGCGACGATGCGACTTTATCTGCACGAGGGAGAGGCACTGACAGGCATTCGGGGTCTCCGTGTCCTCACGGAACCGGTGGAGGAAGTGGAGCGAAGGGCGAAAAAGCTGCTCAGACTTTTAAAGAAGGCAAAAATCGGGGGGTTGACGCTCTCGCTCAAAAAGGGAAATTCCATGGCTGGCGGAGGCTCCCTGCCGACGCAGGAGATCCCGTCGGTCCTCCTGAGTCTTCGATCCTCGAAACTTTCGGCGAACGCCGTGGAGCAGAGGCTGCGCCGATTCGATACCCCTATCATCGCCCGGATTGCAGAAGAGGAAGTTCTTTTCGATCTGAGAACCATCGATACCGAAGAGCTTGATATCATCCGGCGCGCCCTGGAGGGGCTTGCCCGGCCGTGAGATCACGCGGTCATGAACCGCGACTGACAAGAGGACTTGTTGAACATCGGGAAAGAGGAGAAATTTGAGTTTCACGTGACTGCGCCGGAGGCCGGTACGAGACTGGATGTTTTTCTCACGACAAACATCCCCTCCATGACGCGTTCCCGGGTTCAGAAGCTGATCGATCAGGGCCTGGTTCAAATCAGGGGCCAGAAAACGAAGGCTGGCCTGAAGCTCAGGGCCGGCGAGGCCGTCATCCTTATCAAACCCCCACCCGTTGAAGACGAACTTGTTCCGGAAGATCTTCCCCTCAGGATCCTCTACGAAGATCAAGCCATCGCCGTTGTAGAAAAACCGGCCGGCATGGTCGTCCACCCTGCCGCCGGGAATGTCCGGGGTACCCTCGTGAACGCCCTTCTTCACCACCTGAAGGATCTTTCAGGGGTGGGGGGCGTGTTGCGTCCAGGGATTGTTCACCGGCTCGACAAAGGAACGTCGGGGGTCATGGTGGTTGCCAAAAACGATGCTGCCCACAAGGGGCTTACGGATCAGTTCAAGAAGCGAGAGGTCAAAAAGGTATACCTGGCTCTCGTGTATGGTGACGTCAGGGAAAACGAGGGTGTTGTCGACTTGCCGGTGGGAAGGCACCCCAGGGACCGGAAAAGAATGTCTATTAGAAGCCCGAGGGGGAGAGAAGCACTGACGCAATGGAGCGTCGTCGAGCGTTTCGGCGACGTGACACTCCTCGAGGTGATGATCAGGACGGGAAGGACCCATCAGATCCGGGTTCATCTCAACACCATCGGACATCCCGTGATCGGGGACAGGACCTACGGGAACCCCCGACGGCTCGCATCGATTTCGGACAGGGGTTTGAGAGCAAAGCTCGCCGAGATGAAAAGGCAGGCACTCCATGCAGGCACCCTGGGTTTTTGTCACCCCCTGACCCGGGAACAGATGGAATTCACCTCCCCTTTGCCCGAGGACATCGAGCGTGTCCTCGAACGCCTCAGAGAAAGGAGAGACGAGGGATAAAAGGGGTGTTGGAATACTGGAATGATGGGTTGTTTTGTAAAGTTATCATCCCACGGGTCCCATTCTTCCATGATTCCAATATTCCATCCTTCATTTTTCCATGTTCGGATTTTTACAGAAAGGATCGATCAAATACCTCGAATCCGAGGCCCTTCTGAATGTGGATTTTATCGTCCATGGCTTCTGCACGCGATGGGGCGGTATCAGCCAGGGGGCATATGAAAATCTCAATTTCAGCTTTCGGGAGGGTGATCCGACGGATCGGGTCGACAAAAACTGGGAGATTCTGGCGACCGCCTTTGAGGTCCCCCGTCGGCAATTTTTTGTCGTCAATCAGATTCACGAGGATCGGATCCTCCTGATCGATGAAGAACATCCAAAGCCGAGTGAAAATCAACCGTTGCAGTATGATGCCATCCTGACGGACCGGCCGGGACTGGCGATTGGCATAAAGACTGCAGACTGTGTGCCGATATTAATGGTAGATCCGGTTAGACGGGTCATCGGTGCGGTCCACGCCGGCTGGAAGGGAACCTCCCTCGGAATTGCCGCGAAGGCAGTGGACGCGCTGGTGAGTCGTTATCTTTCAAAACCCTCTGATCTTATCGTTGCGGTCGGTCCGGCGATCGGTCCCTGCTGTTACCAGGTGGATGAAGTGGTCTTTGGATCCATGAGCGATCAGTCCGGACAGGATTCCCTTTTCCGTCCCTGCCGTGAAAAGGGAAAGTGGATGCTCGACCTTTCCCTGGCAAACAGGTTGCAACTGGAGAGGACGGGCATTCCTTCCGGAAACATTTTCACATCGGGTATCTGTACCGCCTGCCGGGGAGATTTCTTCTTTTCCCACCGGCGTGAGAAGGGCAAAACAGGGAGGCATCTGAACTTCATCATGATCCGCGGGACGGCGGGGGCTTCGCGATCAAAAAGCGCTTGACATGGTTATGGTGATGAGATATATCGCAGCCATCTCAAAGTGGCTTATAAATGCCCTTCCATTGGAGTAACCCTTAGAAGTCAGCTTTGCAAACCATCACATTCATCACCGGAAGCTCATTTATCATAGGTAGATTCTCGTAGTGCATATGGCACTTTTGGAAGCGGGATGATCAAGAAGACGTCCATTCTCTGTCAGCACGCGCAAATCGTTCCCATGAAGAAATTTTAAGACAACGAGGAAGCCTGTTATGAACATTGTCGAGATCAAGAAAAAAAACATCGGCGAACTCACGGTTCTGGCCAAGGAACTCAATGTGCCCGGTGCCGGCGGGATGCGGAGACAGGATCTCATTTTTTCCATTCTGCAGACCCAGGCCGACAAGAACGGGGCCCTCTACGGCGAGGGCGTCCTGGAAACCCTGCCCGACGGGTTCGGGTTCCTGCGGGCGGTGGACTACAACTATCTCCCCGGCCCCGACGACATTTATGTATCGCCCTCCCAGATCAGGCGTTTCAGCCTGAGAACGGGAGATACCGTTTCCGGAGAGGTGAGGCCTCCAAAGGAGGGGGAAAAATATTTTGCCCTTTTGAAGGTCGATACGGTCAACTTTGAAACCACGGAGTACGCCAAGGACAAAATTCTTTTCGACAACCTCACGCCCCTCTACCCAGAAGAAAAATTGAAGCTGGAAAGCGATCCCGAGAACTTCTCCACCCGCGTGATGGACCTCTTCACCCCCATCGGCAAAGGGCAGAGAGCGCTCATTGTTTCACCGCCCAGGGCCGGCAAAACCATACTCCTCAAGGACATTGCTCACAGCATCGCGGCCAACCACGAAGAAGTGACTCTCATGGTTCTCCTCATCGACGAGCGTCCCGAGGAGGTGACAGACATGGAAAGAAGCGTGAAGGGAGAGGTGATCTCCTCGACCTTTGACGAGCCGGCGACAAGGCACGTTCAGGTTGCCGAAATGGTTATCGAGAAGGCAAAACGCCTCACGGAACATAAAAAGGACGTGGTTATTCTGCTGGACAGTATCACGAGGCTCGCCAGGGCCTACAATGCCGTCGTCCCGCCCAGCGGCAAGGTCCTATCCGGTGGTGTGGACTCCAACGCCCTGCACAAGCCCAAGCGATTCTTCGGTGCGGCCCGGAACATCGAACAGGGCGGGAGCCTGACAATTATCTCCACGGCCCTGATCGACACGGGAAGCCGAATGGATGAAGTCATTTTCGAGGAATTCAAGGGCACCGGCAACATGGAAATCATCCTGGATCGCAGGATCGCCGACCGCAGGGTATTCCCCGCTTTCGACCTCGTTCGCTCCGGGACCCGGAAAGAGGAACTCCTGATCCCTAAAGAGCATCTCAACCGAGTGTGGATCCTGAGAAGGCTTTTGCAGGAGATGAACCCGATCGATGCCATCGAGTTTATCATCGACAAGATGCGAAAGACGGCGACCAACCAGGAGTTTCTGGACTCGATGAATCAATAGGACAGGCATCGGGCTTCAGGCATCAGGAGATAAGGAAAAGATTTTTCATTCCCGGGACCCGGTACCCTGAACCCTGAACCCGGCATCCCGAGCGAAGCGAAGGGTGCTGAAATATTTTTCTTGAAATTGCTGAAATTTTGATTATACTTCCAACCCTTGCGCGAACCCCGGATATCAAGGGGTACCGCCGGAAGGAGGAAAGAAGGTCATATGAAACAGGGGATTCACCCAGAGTACGTCGAAACGACGATCAGCTGCGTGTGCGGCAACGTTATAAAAACCCGGTCGACGAAGAAGGACATCAAGGTAGAAATCTGCTCGAAATGTCACCCCTTCATGACGGGAAAACAGAAGATCATGGATACCGCCGGTCGCGTGGAGCGTTTCAAGAAAAAGTACGCCGATGTGAAAAAAACCAAGAAAGAGAATGCCAAGTAAGCTCGTGAAAAAAGCATCTATTCTTTCCCCCTGCACCCCTGGCCCCGGATACCGGAACGCCGGGGTAAGGGATCACACCTGCCCGATTGACCTTTTTCCCTTACGGACCTCCCATTTCCTGTAGCGCCTCAATCGCACCAAAACGACTTTTCATAGACAGCCCCGGTACCCCCGGTGGTCGTCAGTCAATATTTCACCCGAAGGATGCCATGTTTAAGAAACTGAAGGATATCGAGAGTCGATACGAAACGCTGGAGAAGAAACTCGGCGATCCGTCCGTGGTCTCAAACCGCAGCGAGTACCAGAGGTGCGCGAAGGAGCATGCCGATCTCCGAGAGCTCGTTGATACTTTTCGCGAATATGAAAGGGTGAACGCCCAGCTCGAAGAATGCCAGAGGATACTCCGTGAAAATGATGAAGAACTCAAGGAGATCGCCAAGGAGGAATTACCACAGCTCAGGGAGAGGATCTCCATCCTTGAAGAGCGGTTGCAAATCCTCTTGATCCCCCGGGATCCGAATGACGACAAGAACGTGATCCTGGAGATCCGTGCCGGGACCGGTGGTGACGAGGCGGGGCTCTTTGCGGCCGACCTCTACCGGATGTATGCGCGCTACGCTGAAGGCGCGAACTGGAAAGTGGACATCCTGAGCTCCAGCGCGGCAGGCGGCATGGGCGGGTTCAAGGAAATCATTCTTCTCATTGAAGGAAAAGGCGCTTACAGCCGGCTGAAATACGAAAGCGGTGTACACCGGGTGCAACGCGTTCCCGCGACGGAGGCCCAGGGAAGGATTCACACCTCCGCAGCCACCGTGGCCGTCCTGCCCGAAGCGGAGGAGGTAGAGGTCCAGATCGACCCCAACGATCTCAGGATCGATGTGTTCCGTTCCAGCGGCCACGGCGGCCAGAGCGTCAATACGACCGATTCTGCCGTCCGGGTTACCCATATTCCGACCGGCCTTGTCGTCTCCTGCCAGGACGAAAAGTCCCAGCACAAGAACAAGGCAAAGGCCATCAAAGTGCTTCGCGCGAGGCTTCTCGGCAGGATGCAGGCCGAGAGTCATGCGGAGATCTCCGAGACGAGGAAAAAGCAGGTGGGGACGGGGGACCGCAGCGAACGGATCCGGACCTACAATTTCCCCCAGGGGCGTGTGACGGATCACCGGATCGGACTGACCCTCTACAATCTGGAGAAAATTATCGACGGGGACCTCCAGCACATCATTGACAGTCTCGCGGCTCACTTTCAGGCCGAGGCCATCAAGCACTCGGCAGCCTGACACGGGACTTTTCATTATCCCACTTTTACAGAATACCCAGGGGTCATGGTGCGTGAACCGATGACGATCCGCCAGGCCATCAGAGACGCTGAACGCCGATTCGGACAGAAGGGTTACTTATCGCCGGGGCTCGATGCGGAGATCCTTCTGGCCTCCTGTCTCGGCATGGAACGCACAGGCCTTTTCAGGGACATGGACCGGCCGGTAGCACCGCGGGAGCTGAAATCCTTCAACGACCTCGTTGCGCGAAGGCTCCGGGGGGAACCCGTCGCCTACATCGTCGGCCGAAAGGAATTCTGGTCCCTGGATTTGAAGATCAGCCCCGCGGTACTCGTGCCGAGGCCTGAAACCGAGATCCTGGTACAGGTTGTCCTCGAGACGGCAAGGCGTCCCGGCAAAGCCTCTCTTCGTATCCTCGAGGTCGGAACGGGAAGCGGGGCGATCAGCATCGCCCTGGCCAGAGAGCTCGAGTCGGCCCGGATCGTCTCGACCGATCTGTCTTTGGAAGCCCTGGGGATCGCCCGTAAGAATGCGGCAAGGCATGGTGTGGCTGACAGAATTTCCTTTCTCGCCTGTAATTTACTCGGGCCTTTTCGCGGATCCTTTGATATGATCGTTTCGAACCCCCCCTACCTCAGCGAGTCGGAATATGAAGGCCTCCCGGGTGAGATCCGGGATTTCGAGCCGAGAGGAGCACTTGTTGCGGGGCCGGAGGGGACGGAATTTCACCGCGCGATCATCCGCCATTCCGGGGCGTACCTGAAGGACGGCGGCTGGCTTTTTCTGGAGATTGGATTCGACCAGAAGGACGCGGTCAGTGCCCTGCTCGTTCACTCAGGGTATTATGATGCGGTCCGGTTCACCAGGGATTATGCCGGGATCGAGAGGGTTGCTGCGGTCCGAAGGAGGTTGAAGAAGGGTGGATAAATTCGTCATCAAGGGCGGCCGGATGCTCCGGGGTGAGGTGCAGGTCAGCGGCTCCAAGAATGCGGCCCTTCCGCTTCTTGCCTCCTCGCTTCTCTGTGACGGCTGGAACACCTATCACAACATCCCCGACCTGGTCGACATCAAGACGATCAAGAAACTCCTCGGGAACCTCGGTGCGACGATCGAAGGAGGCGAAGCACTCCGGATTAACACCGGGAATATCAAGCGTTGCGAGGCTCCCTATAACCTTGTCAGGACTATGCGGGCCTCCATTCTCGTTCTCGGGCCGCTCGTCGCGCGGATGGGGCAGGCGCGGGTTTCCCTTCCGGGCGGGTGCGCTATCGGGGCGAGGCCTGTCAACCTTCACCTGAAAGCGCTCGAAGGTCTCGGTGCCGAGATCGAGCTCCGGGATGGCTACATCGAGGCGAAGGCCCCCCGGTTGAAAGGGGCGACGATCTACTTCGACATATCGACCGTCACGGGCACGGAGAACATCATGATGGCTGCGGCACTCGCACACGGGACAACGGTTCTCGAAAATGCGGCCAAGGAGCCCGAGGTCATAAACCTGGCAGAGACCCTGAACAGGATGGGTGCGAAGGTAAGCGGCGCGGGAACCGATGTGATCGTCATCGAAGGCGTCAACAGCCTGCATGCCGCTGAGGCGACGGTGATCCCGGACCGGATCGAGACGGGGACATACATGATCGCCGCGGCGATCACCGGCGGTGATGTCACGATTAACGGATGTCAGCCGGGGCACCTCGATGCCCTCATCACCAAGCTCAAGGAAGCCGGTGTTTCGATAGAGCCGGTTCAGGGCGGCCTGCGGGTGACCGGCGGCAAAGAGATACGGTCCGTTGACATCAAGACCCTTCCCTATCCGGGGTTTCCAACGGATCTCCAGGCCCAGGTGATGGCCCTGATGGCCGTCGGAAAAGGGGTCAGCGTTATCACGGAGACCATCTTCGAGAACCGCTTTATGCACGTGGGGGAGCTGATGAGGATGGGTGCCCTTGTGAAGATCGAAGGGAGCCGGGCAATTGTCAGGGGTGTGAGAAAGCTCAGGGGGGCGCCGGTCATGGCGACGGACCTGAGGGCCTCGGCATCCCTTGTCCTCGCGGGGCTGGCCGCTGAGGGCCGGACCGACCTTTCGAGAGTCTACCACATCGACCGGGGATACCAGTCGATTGAGAAGAAACTTTCAGCTCTCGGGGCGGACATCGCTCGAGCGAAGGATTGACATGAAAATTATCGGGAGTTCAGACAGGCGTTTCAAAGCGGTCTTCGACCGGATCAGGAGCCGCGGCCGGGTCAGCGACAGGGCGCTCGAGGTCGCTGTCCGGAAGATCCTTGATGATGTCCGGCGCCGGGGGGACAGGGCCCTTTTTAAATACGGGAAGAAGTTTGACGGGGTATCCCTCGAACCCCGCACCATCGAGGTCAAGCCGGCGGAGATCAAAGAAGCCCTTTCGAAACTGGATAAGCGGGCGCTCAAGGTCCTCAAGCTTGCGGCCCTGCGTATTGAGAAATATCATAAAAAACAGGTTGCCCGCTCCTGGTCCTGCAGAGAGGCAGAAGGCATCGATCTCGGGCAGCAGATCCGGCCGATAGAGCGGGTGGGCATCTACGCCCCGGGGGGGCTTGCCGCTTACCCCTCCACGGTGCTCATGGCCGCCATACCGGCCAGGATCGCCGGTGTCCGGGAGATCCTCCTGGCAACCCCGCCTGGCCGAAGCGGCGTCAACCCCTTCATCCTCGCCGCAGCGGAGATTGCGGGCGTCGACCGTGTCTTCAAGATGGGCGGCGCCCAGGCCATTGCCGCCCTGGCCTACGGGACAAAGTCCGTCCCTGCGGTGGACAAGATCGTGGGACCGGGAAACGCCTATGTGGCGATGGCCAAGCGAATGGTCTTCGGGGCCGTCGGTATCGATATGATTGCCGGGCCCAGCGAGATCATGATTATTTGCGACGGAAAGGCCGACCCCGCCGTTATTGCCGCCGATCTCCTCTCACAGGCCGAGCACGACGAACTGGCAAGCTCCATCCTCATAACGATCGATCGCGCCTTTGCCCGGTCGGTGGCCCGGGAGGTGGACCTTCAGCTCGGAGAGCTTCCCAGGCGGAATATCGCGCGAAAGGCCATTGAGAAATACGGGCTTATCATCCTCACCGGTGATCTCGATGAAGCCGTCGCGATTGCAAACCGTTTCGCGCCGGAGCACCTGGAACTGGTGGTCGGGAATCCAAGGCGGATCCTACGGAAGGTATGGAATGCCGGGGCCGTTTTTCTCGGGCCCAGTACACCGGAGGTCCTGGGAGATTATCTGGCAGGGCCCAACCATATCCTGCCGACAGGGGGGACCGCCCGGTTCTCCTCCCCCCTTGGCGTTTATGATTTCGTGAAACGGACGAGCGTGATTTCCTTTACCTCCGCGGCGCTTGAAAAATACGGGCCCGAGGCCGAGGACTTTGCCCGGATCGAAGGGCTTGAGGCCCATGGCCGCTCGATTGCGAGGCGGTTAGAATCAAAAAGGCCTTGACAATTTTTGCCCGGAATTATTTAATTCACACCCTTAAAAGTTCTTTGTCCGTCGTCCTTGCATCCGCGGCGGCAGCCGGCATGGACAAGACAGACAAGACGACAAATTAGACAAAACAGACGCATAGAGCGGGCGTAATTCAGCGGTAGAATGCCAGCTTCCCAAGCTGGACGTCGTGGGTTCGAGTCCCATCGCCCGCTCCATTTTTATGTTTACTTCTGACCTGACCCATCTCACCGTTTCAATACGTTTTTTTGCTTGCATCGATCGTTTTTGTGTGTTAGAAAGCACCTGAAATTCGAATGGTTTATATTCGAGTGGGCACCGCCCACTTTTTTATTTTGTGGGTTCGTACATTCAGGATATAAACGTGGGGGGGGGGGGACGGATGAGCGACATCGTTAAAAATTATCGGCAAAGAATCATCGAGATCATCGAACCCATGGTGTCGGATGAAGGGATGGAGATCGTCGATGTCGCGTGCCTGCGGATGAAAACCCGGTGGCTGGTTCGCCTTTTCATCGACAAAGAAGGCGGCGTGACCCTCGCTGACTGCACAAACGTCAGTCATGAGGTGGGTGACTTGCTGGATATCTACGATATTCCGCCCGGTCCCTATACCCTGGAAGTTTCCTCGCCCGGACTGGATCGCCCTCTTGCCCGGGACAAGGATTTCATCCGGTACAAAGGGTCGAAGGTCAGGGTCCGACTGACCGGGAAAATCGAGGGGATCCGGAACTTCAGAGGCACGTTGGAGGATTTTCTGGAAGAAAACGGAGAGAAAGTCATCATCCTTACCGTGGATGGGAAAAAATACCGGATCCCGAGAGAATCGGTGGCGAAGGCGAATCTCGAATACGAGCCGTAAGCGTCACACCAAATCGGTGATCCGAAAGACGAGATTTTTTTGAGCAAAGAATGAAAAGCGTCTGTCCTGTGTGTGGGTTGAGCAAAACGGGAGGAACATTGCATGTTACCTGAATTGAAACGTCTGATCGAACAGATGGGCAAAGACAAGGGTATCGAGAAGGAGATCATCATCGAAGCCCTGGAATCAGCGATGCTGACCGCCGCGAGAAAAAAACTCGGGGCCCAGGTCGAGCTGGAAGCCCACTACAACGAGGAGGCAGGAGAGCTCGAGGTCTTCCAGTTCAAGACCGTTGTCGAAAAGGTCCTGGATCCGGAAACCCAGATATCTTTGCAGCAGGCCAGAGAGGAACTGGACGAGGAGGCACAGCCCGGGGACAGTCTCGGCATGAGGCTGGACGCCGCCTCTTTCGGGCGGATCGCCGTGCAGACGGCCAAACAGATCATCATCCAGAAGGTCAAGGACGCGGAGCGGGACAAGACCTATGAGGAATACAAAGACAGAAAAGGTCAGCTCGTCAACGGCTTCGTCCAGCGGTTTGAAGGCGGGAGCATCATCGTCAATCTCGGCCGCGCCGAGGCTGTCATACCCCCTTCCGAGCAAATAACCCGCGAGTCCTACAAGCGGGGTGAAAGAATCCGGGCGTATGTGATCGACGTAAAAAAGATATCCAAGGGGCCCCAGATTATCCTCTCCCGGACCCACCCGGGATTTGTCCGGGCCCTGTTCGAGGTCGAGGTTCCCGAGATCTCCGAGGGGTTTATTGATATCGTCAGTGTGGCCAGGGAGCCCGGCAATCGAACGAAGATCGCCGTCAAGACCAACGATAAGGACATCGATCCCGTAGGAGCCTGCGTGGGTATGCGGGGTTCGCGGGTTCAGAGCGTTGTACAGGAACTCAAGGGTGAGAAGATCGATATTGTGCCTTTCTCCGAGGATCCGGTGAAATACATCTGCAGTTCACTGTCGCCGGCGAAGGTCAGCAAAGTTTTCATGTACGATGAAAATAAATCCATGGAGGTCATTGTCCCGGACGATCAGTTGTCGCTGGCCATCGGCAGGAGTGGTCAGAACGTGAGGCTGGCGGTGAGGCTGACGGGGTGGAAGATCGATGTAAAGAACGAGTCGATGCTGGCAGCGCAGGCCGAGGAGGGTCCCAAGATCCTCTTGAAGATCCCCGGGCTCCAGGAAGCCGATGCAGAGCTTCTTTTCAAAGAAGGCTATAAGAGTATCTCCGCGATTGCCTCGGCGGACCCGGAGATGCTGAAGGCGATTCCCGGTGTGGATGAGCAAAAGGTAACGGAGTGGGTGTCAAGCGCTGAGCAGATCATGAATCAGCAGGTCAACAGGGACAGCGCATGAGATAACGCGGGAGGCTAATCTTTACGGCATCAAGACCTACGAGGGAGTTTCGATAATGTCCAAGACAAGAGTGTATGAACTTGCCAAGGAATTCGGGATGGACAACAAGGAGTTCATCGCCCGCCTGAAAAGCCTCGGCATCACCGTGAAATCCCATTCAAGCACGCTCGAGGAAAATGAAGTCCAGAGAGTCCGCGAGGAGTTTACCGCACCAGGTGCCAAGGAAATCGTGGAACAAAGGATTAAAACGACGGTGATCCGCAGAAGGGCTGTCCGTCAGCCCGTCGAAGAGGCGAAAGCTGCTGAACCAGAACCCGTTGAGCCGGCGAAGCCGGCGGTCACGGAGCCGCAAAAAAAGGCCGTTGCCGAGAAAAAGGAAGAGAAGCTAGTCAAGCCTCCGGAGAAGGCCGCCGAGGCACCTGTGGAAGTCCGGAAAGGGGTTCGGAAAGAGGCGCCGAAGGCGCCGGAGGAAAAGGCAGCAGAGGAGACCGACAAGAAAGAAAAGGTCACCATTGTGAAGCCGTGGAAGAAGACCGCCCAGCAGGAACCCGTCGAAGTTATCATGGATGAAGTCCCCGAGCGCAAAAGGGCCTTCATCAAACAGGTGGTTGCCCGTAAGGAAAAGAGGAAGGGCAGAGAGGTTGAAGAGGAGAGCGACCGGACCGCCAAGTGGCGGGAGAAAAAAGCCCCCGTCGTCAAAATGAAAAAGACGGAGATCACTGTTCCCAAGGCGATCAAGAGGAGGATCAAGGTTGAAGAAGCGATCCGGGTCGGTGATCTGGCCAAGAAGATGGGTGTTCGGGCAAGCGATGTGATCAACAAACTCCTCGGTCTGGGGATGATGGTTACGATCAACCAGTCCATCGATATCGATGCCGCCTCGCTTATTGCGACGGAATTTGGTTACCAGGTGGAAGCGGTGGCCTCTGAGTTCGATGAGGCCCTCTACAAGGCCGAAACCTCTCCCGCGAATCTGAGGCCGAGGGCGCCGGTCGTGACGGTCATGGGGCATGTCGATCACGGGAAGACGTCCCTGCTGGATGCCATCAGACAAACCAATGTCATCGATGGGGAGACAGGAGGGATCACGCAGGCCATTGGTGCCTACCACGTTCACGTCAAGGACCGCGATATCGTCTTTCTGGACACGCCCGGGCACGAGGCCTTCACGGCCATGAGGGCCCGAGGCGCCCAGGTGACGGATATCGTGATCCTCGTTGTCGCAGCCGACGACGGCGTGATGGAGCAGACGGTCGAGGCGATTAATCATTCCAGGGTGGCCGGCGTCCCCATCATGGTGGCCATCAACAAAATTGATAAACCCGGTGCCAGCCCAGAAAAAATCAAGCAGGAACTGGTGAAGCAGAATCTTGTTCCCGAAGAATGGGGCGGCGACGTTCTCTTCGCGGAGATATCGGCCAAGAAAAAAGTGGGTATCGAAAACCTTCTGGAGGTGATTCTGCTGCAAGCCGATATTCTCGAGTTGAAAGCCGATCCGGGCAGACCGGCCCGTGGTGTGATTATCGAGGCGAAACTCGACCGCGGGAGGGGACCGGTCGCAACGGTCCTCATTCAGGAAGGAACCCTTCGGGAAGGGAACGCCTTCGTGTCGAAAAGGGAATTTGGAAGAGTCCGGGCGATGATCAATGACCAGGGGCAGCGGATCAAAGAGGCCGGACCCTCCATGCCCGTGGAGGTGATCGGTTTTTCCAACGTGCCACAGGCAGGCTCAGAATTCATCTGTGTGGAGGATGAGAAAAAAGCGAGAGGTATCAGCGAGCATTTTATCAGGAAGGAAAGGGAGAAAGAGCTGGCGGCCACTTCGAAGATCACGCTGGAACAGCTCTACGAAAGGATCAAAGAGGGTGTTAAGGAATTGAACGTGATCCTGAAAGCCGATGTCCAGGGTTCCGTCGAGGCCCTGGCCGAAGCCCTGACAAAGCTGAGTACGCCGAACATCAAGGTCAGGATCATTCACAGTTCCACGGGTGCCATCACCGAGACGGACGCCATGCTGGCGTCGGCATCGGATGCCGTTATCATCGGATTCAAAGTGAGGCCGGATGCCCGTGTGGTCGAGGTCGCAGAAGTGGAAGGCATTGAAATAAAACTCTATGACGTGATCTACGATGTCATCAATGACGTTAAAGCGGCCATGGAAGGGCTTCTCGAGCCTGAGTACAAGGAGATGATCCAGGGTCACGCAGAGGTCCGCGAGGTATTCAAGATTACCAAAGTGGGGACCATCGCCGGCAGCTATGTCACCGACGGGAAAATTTCAAGAAGTGCCAACGTTCGGCTCCTGAGGGAGGGTGTGGTCATTTATGACGGAAAGATCCTGTCTCTGAGGCGTTTCAAGGAAGACGCACGGGAAGTAACCGCAGGCCTTGAATGCGGTATTGCCGTAGAAAATTTCAATGATGTCAAGGCGGGCGACGTGGTCGAGGCGTATACGAAGGAAAAGGTGGAGCGCAAACTTTGATTGGAATACTGGAGTAATGGAATATTGGAATAATGGGTGTGATCCAAGAAGGAAGCGTTTTTCCTACCCAATGTTCCAGCATTCCATCATTCCATGTCGAGCATAGCGAGACCGCATCATGGTTGTCGGAGTCGGCATCATCGATATCTGGATCCACGAAAGTAACTCTCTGAAGGCTAAGCGGGGCGTTCTCAAAAGCATCATTCGGAGAACGCAAAACCGGTTCAACGTCTCGATCGCGGAAATCGGGGACAACGACCATTGGAAAAAGGGAAGAATCGGATTCAGCATTGTTGGAAATGACAGACGTTTTGTCAATGGGAAGATCGACAACATTCTCCAGTTTGTTCAGCATATGCATCTGGCCGACGTCCTCAAGACGAAAATTGAGATCACCAATTACAGCGATATCGTCGAGGACCTTGAGGCAGATGAATTCGAGGATCTTTTAAATGACTTTCAAGAGGGCCGATCGGGTCGCGGATCTGATCAAGGCTGAGCTTTCGGATATATTGCTGAGGCAGATCAGGGATCCGCGGATCGGGCTTCTCACCATTACGGATGTGAAGATGAGTGACGATCTGCGTTCAGCGAAGATTTACTTAGTTCAGATGGGCAAGGACAAGCTGGATGCGGAGCTTCAGGCGGGACTCGAGAAGGCCAAGGGATTTCTGAAAAGGGAGCTCGGCAAGCGTCTCAGTCTCCGTTACATGCCCGATGTATTTTTCTTCTACGATAAATCATTTGAATACGGTTCCCGTATCGACAGACTCTTGATGGAAATTCATGAGAAAGACAAGACAAACACTCAAGAAGATCATTGATATCATCCGGTCGGGCAGGAGATTCCTCATCACATCGCATGTCCGGCTCGACGGGGATGCGATCGGATCGGAACTGGCGCTTTATCTCATACTCCGGGACATGGGGAAAGAAGCATCCGTTTACAATCGAGATGCCACCCCGCAGATGTACCGGTTTCTTCCAGGATCGGACCAGATTATAAACAGCATGGATACAGGGAAAATTTTTGATGCCGTTTTCATCCTGGATTGCAGTGACATCGATCGGGTGGGAGAGGAAGCGCCACGGGTGGGTGCCAGCCGGAACATCATCAACATTGACCACCATATCTCCAATGGGTCGTTCGGCGATCTCTCCCTGCTGGATCCAGCGGCCAGCTCAACAGGGGAACTTGTCTACAGGCTCATGCGGGAACTGGGGGTAAACATCACAAAAGATGTTGCCATCAATCTCTACACCGCCATCCTGACGGATACAGGGGCTTTCCGTTATTCCAATACGGATCGAAGGACCCTCAGGATCGCCAGCGAGCTCGTCGCGAAGGGTGCGAATCCCTGGTGGATCTCCCAGAAGGTCTACGAGAATCATCCCGCACAGAAGATGAAGCTCCTGGCGAAGGCGCTCGACACGATGGCGTTTTTCTGGGACCGGAAGATCGCTGTCATCCATGTCACCAAGAAGATGCTCGAAGAAGCGGGGGCCCTCTGGGAGTATACGGAGGGGTTTGTCGAATTCCCCCGGTCCATCGAAGGGGTTGAGGTGGCCGCCTTTATCAGCGAAATCGGTGATCGCTTTTTCAAAGTCAGCCTCCGCTCGCGAGGGAACATAGACGTGGAGAGCATTGCAGGCGCCTTCGGCGGCGGGGGACATCACAACGCCGCGGCATGCAGAATCACCGGAGATCTCGAGGCCGTAAGAAAACAGCTCGTAGAGGCGGTTATCAGCAATGCAGCTGAGCGGAGTCGTCGTGATTGATAAACCGGCCGGTATGACCTCCCACGATGTCGTACAGCGCGTGAAAAAGATACTTCGTGTGAGGAAGGCAGGACATACGGGCACTCTGGATCCGCTTGCGACGGGTGTTCTCCCTGTGTGCACCAATGAGGCAACCAAGCTGGTGCCGTTCCTGGCGGAGGAACGCAAGGAATACCAGGTGACCATGCGGCTGGGCATCACGACCGATACCCTCGACATCCAGGGGAAAATCCTGACGCAGAAGGAAATCGCCGTGGACGATCGCGAGATTGAGCGGGTCCTCATGGGGTTTACGGGAAAAATCGAGCAGCGCCCGCCCCGCTATTCCGCCATTAAATACAAAGGAAAGGCGTTGTATAAATGGGCCCGGAAGGGGCAGCCCGTGGATGCCGCGCCGAGGCGTATCATGATATACGGGATAACCCTTGAGTCGATTCAAGTTCCCGATGTGGTCTTTCAGGTTTCCTGCTCCAGGGGCACCTATGTGCGGTCGCTGTGCTCCGATATCGGGGACCGGCTGGGTTGCGGTGCCTGCCTCTATGCCTTAAGAAGGACGAAAAGCGGGCCCTTCGTCGAGACCATGGCGGCCTCCCTCGACAGAGGAGAGGAGGACCGCCTCAGGGACAGCCTGGAACAGAAGATGGTGACCATGTCGGAGGCCCTGTCCGAACTGGCCCAAGTCGTGGTTGAGGATGCGATGGCGGACCGATTGCGGAGAGGTTTCCAGCCGACAGTTGAAAGCCTCACGGGAAAGGAAATCCCTTCTCTTGCTGCCGGAGATGTGATAAAGTTAATTACTCATGATTTCAAGCTGGTAGCACTGGTGAGGATGATCCGTTCTTCCGATCAGATGGTTTCTGCCGACCCGAAGGAGCGGTTCATGGAGATCCTGAGAGTGTTTAACGACTGAGGAGAAGAGAACCAGATATATTCTGAAATGATGGTGAAACAACATCTGGAAAGAAAATTAAAAAAGGGAGGATCAGAGCGGTGTTGGATTTGGATAAAAGAAAGGAAATCATCAACAACTACAAGACCCACGACAAAGACACAGGCTCTCCGGAAGTGCAGGTCGCGCTTCTCAGCGCGCGGATCGAGTATCTCACGGAGCATTTCAAGGTCCATAAGAAGGATCATCATTCCCGCAGAGGGCTGCTGAAACTTGTCGGGCAGAGAAGAAGGCTTCTCGAATATCTGAAGGACAAAGACGTCAATCGTTATCGTAAGCTGATTGAACGCCTGGGGCTCAGAAAGTGATGCAATAAACATTCATGGGGCCTCATGCACACTCGAACCGGAGGTCCTACTTTGAGTTTAAATGAAGGGGTGTACAGAGAATGAATCAAATATTTAAAGCGTCCTTTGCAGGAAGGGAGATTTCCCTGAAAATCAACTATCTGGCCGGCCAGGCCGACGGCGGTGTTCTCGTCACATACGGAGACACGGTGGTTCTCGTCACCGTGGTGTCCGCCAAGAGCCGCAGGGAGGGCCTGGACTTCATGCCGCTGACCGTGGACTATCAGGAAATGACCTTTGCGGCGGGAAAGATTCCCGGCGGTTTTTTCAAGAGGGAAGGCCGGCCCAACGAGCGGGAAATTTTGACCTCCCGGATCATCGACAGAGCCATCCGGCCTCTCTTTCCGGATGGATACCGCGATGAGACGCAGCTCGTCGCCACCGTGCTTTCTCTGGATAATGAAAACGATCCCGATGTAGCCGCCATGCTGGGCGCGTCCGTTGCACTGCAGATATCGAGTATTCCCTTCGATATTCCCATCGCCGGCGCAAGGGTCGGGCGTATCGACGGAAAGTATGTCTGTAATCCTGCGGGCAAGCAGATGGAGGGCAGCGACATTGACGTTTTCATGGTGGGCCGAAAAGTGGTCCCCGGCACCGGGGGCCGTCCCTTTGATATCAACCTGGTCATGGTGGAAGGAGGCGCCCGCGAAATAGACGAAGATGTCGCCGTGGGAGCCATACGGGTTGGATTGGAGTCCATCCGGCCTCTGATTGAAATACAGGAAGAGATCAGGAAGGCTGCCGGCAAGGCCAAGAAGGTCGTCGAGGCAATCCCGATCGAAGGAGACCTCCGGCAGAAGGTCGTTTCGGCAGTCGAAAAGAAGATGCGGGAGGCCTACGTGATCCCGGTGAAGCAGATGAGGCACTCCACACTGGAGAAAATCCGGGAGGAGGTCCTCTCGCAGATGACGGCAGATGATCCTAAACGCGGCCCCCAGATCAATTTCGTCCTTGATGAACTGGAAAAAAAGATCCTCCGGGAGATGATCCTGCAGCAGAAGCGCAGAATCGACGGTCGAAGCAACACCGACATCAGGCCCATTTCCTGTGAAGTCGGGATCCTTCCCCGGACGCACGGGTCGGCCCTATTTACAAGGGGCGAAACGCAAGCCCTGGTTTCGATCACGCTCGGCACATCGTCCGATGAGCAACGAATGGATTATGTCACGGGTGAGGAGCACAGGGCATTCATGCTGCACTATAATTTCCCGCCGTACTGTGTGGGCGAGGTGAGACCGCTGAGAGGCCCGGGCAGACGGGAAATCGGTCATGGCGCCCTGGCCAGGCGGGCCTTGCTCCCGCTCCTTCCGACGCCGGAGGAGTTTCCATACACGATGCGGATCGTCTCCGACATCCTGTCCTCCAACGGGTCCTCTTCGATGGCCTCCGTGTGCGGGGGAGCCCTGTGCCTCATGGATGCCGGGGTCCCGGTCAAAGGGATAGCGGCAGGAATCGCCATGGGACTCCTGAAGGAAGGTGAGAACGTGGTCGTGCTTTCCGATATCCTCGGAGATGAAGATCACGCCGGCGACATGGATTTCAAGGTCTGCGGCACGGAAAGGGGCATCACGGCCATGCAGATGGATATCAAGATCGATGGTATCACGGAGGACATCCTGAGGAAGGTGCTCCATCAGGCCAGGGAGGGGAGGCTCTTCATTATCGGGAAAATCAAGGCGACCATCGACAAGCCGAGGGAGAGTCTGTCCGTCTACGCACCGAGAATCACCACGATCAAGGTGAAGCCCGACAGGATCCGGGACGTCATCGGCACCGGTGGGAAGAATATCCGCCAGATCATCAGTGAGACGGGCGTGAGCATCGATGTGGAAGACGATGGCACGGTGATGATTGCCTCCAATGACGCGGAAGCGGCCGAGCGAGCCATCGCAATGGTCCGATGGCTGACAGAGGAGGCGGAAATCGGGAAAACCTATCTTGGAACGGTCAAGAAGGTCGTTGATTTCGGCGCCTTCGTGGAGATCCTGCCCGGCACAGAGGGGCTGGTCCACATCTCCCAGCTCGACACCAGGCGGGTCAACAAGGTGACCGACGTGGTCAATGAAGGGGACAAGATCCCCGTCAAGGTGATCGAGATTGACCGGAGCGGCAAGATCCGATTGAGCCGCAAGGATGCCCTGGGGGAGAATGTACCGAAAAACCGTTCTCGATAATGGGATAAAGGTCATTTCGGAACAGATCGACCACGTCAGATCCGTGTCCATCGGTGTGTGGGTCCGATGCGGCTCACGCTATGAGAACGAAGACATCAGTGGAACGGCCCATTTCATCGAACACATGCTCTTCAAGGGCACGGAGAAAAGATCAGCCTTTGATATCGCCTCGGAGATCGATTCTGTCGGCGGAATCATGAATGCCTTCACGGGCAAAGAGCTGACCGCCTTTTACGTGAAAGTCCCCGACTATCGCCTGCCACTTTCCATCGATCTCCTGGCGGATATCTTCAGCCACTCGCTCTTTGACCCACAGGAGGTCGAAAAGGAAAAGTCCGTCGTGCAGCAGGAGATCCACATGGTGGAGGACACGCCGGACGAATATATCCATGATTATTTCGAAAAGGTCTTCTGGGATCACCACCCCCTGGGACTTCCCGTCCTCGGGACGAAGGGATCCGTCCAGGAATTTACGAGGGAGGCACTTCTCGAGTTCTTCAAGCGGAATTACCGGGGTGAGCACCTGGTGCTGACTGCTGCCGGGCGTCTGGAGCATGAGGGGCTCGTCGAGCTGGTCAGGGGTGCTTTCGGGGTCATGGAGGGATTTCAAGAAGGGGTTCAGGAGCCTGTGCCGACCCCATCATCGAGAAGGGCCTGTGTTGAGCGGGACCTTGGGCAGGCTCACCTGATCATCGGGACACCGGCACCGTCCACTGCGGATCCCAGAAGATTCGCAGGAATCCTAATGAATGCGATCCTCGGCGGGAGCATGAGCTCGAGGCTCTTTCAGGAAATCCGGGAAAAAAGGGGACTCGCTTACGCCATCCGTTCCTACATTGTTTCCTACCGGGATGTGGGGATGCTGAACATCTATGTGGGGACGCCTCAGGGCAAGGTCAGGGATGTCATCGGACTGATCCTGGATGAGTTGAGGCGGATGAAGAAGGAGCATCTGACGGACCGGGAAATGGTACTGGCCAGGGAACTGATCAAGGGGAATCTCCTGCTCGGGCTTGAGAGTACGGACAATCGGATGTCCAAGCTCGCAACCAATGAAATTTATTTCGGGCGCCACATTCCCTTCGAGGAGATCGTTCGTCACATTGATGCCGTGCAGAAGGAGGATATCCGGGGTCTCGCCGCTGAAATGTTCGATGCGTCGACGCTCTCGATGGCCGCACTCGGAAACGTGTCCGAAAAGGACTTGGAAGGCGCCGCTCATTTGTAGCCATGGAAAAGATTCAGGTGTCCATCGAGAAACTGCCCGGTTGTGATGACATTGAGTTCCCACGATACATGACGGAGTGCGCAGCGGGGATGGACGTCTTTGCAGCCGTGAAGGAGACGGAAATCCTCCAGCCGGGGGAAAGGAAGATCATTCCGACGGGAATCCGGATCGCCCTTCCCGCGGGATACGAGGCCCAGATCAGACCGAGAAGCGGACTGGCGATCCGGAACGGGATCACGCTTCTCAACACTCCCGGGACCATCGATTCGGATTATCGCGGTGAGATCGGGATCATCATGATTAATCACGGGCGGGATCCCTTCGAAGTCAAACGGGGTGATCGCATTGCCCAGATGACCGTCCATCGGGTCTGCAGGGTTTCGTGGCATTCGGCCTCTTTCCTGCAACCCACCGTCAGGGGGGACGGCGGTTTCGGGCACACCGGGTGAAGAGATTTTTTTCTGATGGGGGATGGTTGAAACCATGAAGAAGCGGAAAGTCCAGAAGACCTATCAGGAGATCAACGAAAAGATCCGGCAACGGAAGGTTGTCGTGGTCACCGCCGAGGAGATGATCGACATCGTCGAGCGGCACGGCGAGGTGGAGGCCGCCAGGAAGGTGGATGTCGTGACGACGGGGACATTCGGGCCCATGTGCTCCTCCGGGGCTTTCCTGAACTTCGGTCACGCCTCTCCCCGGCTGAAGGCCATGAAGGTGTGGCTCAACGACGTGCCGGCTTACGGCGGCATTGCGGCCGTGGATTGTTACATCGGTGCGACGGAGGTTGTTGAGGGCGACCCCCTCAACAGCGTCCACCCGGGAGAATTCAATTACGGCGGCGGTCACGTCATTGAAGACCTGGTGGCCGGCAACAGCATCCGGCTCAGAGCGGAGGGCTACGGCACGGACTGCTACCCCGCCCGCCGGTCCGAACGGAACATTATCCTGCGTGACTTGCGGGACGCCATCCTCTTCAACCCGAGGAATGCCTACCAGAATTACAGTTGTGCCGTCAACCAGTCGGACAAGGCGATTTACACCTACATGGGGGTCATCCGGCCCCGCATGGCGAATGCGAATTATTCCACATCGGGGCAATTGAGCCCGCTATTCAACGACCCCTATTACATGACGATCGGCATCGGAACACGAATCTTTCTGGGCGGCGCGCAGGGCTTCGTCGCCTGGCCGGGCACACAGCACAACCCGCGGGTGACGAGAGGTGAAAATGGCGTGCCGAAAAGCGGCGCGGGCACCATCGCAGCCATTGGCAATCTGAAGGACATGAGTGCCGAGTGGCTTGTCGGTGCCAGCATGCTGGGATACGGGGTATCGCTCTATGTCGGCATCGGCATCCCCATACCCATCCTGAATGAGGATCTCGCGAGGTATACCGCCGTAAAGGATGAGGACATCTACACTCAGATTTACGATTACGGGAAGGATTATCCGCACGGGGGCGAGCTCAAGAGTCTCGGCGAGGTCAGCTACAAGGCGTTGAGAAGCGGGAAGATCGTCGTAAACAACAAGGAGATTCCCACAGCCCCGCTGTCCAGCTATTACAAGGCAAGGCAGATTGCCGAGATCCTGAAGACCTGGATTGAAAAGGGAGAATTTATCCTGGGAGAGCCTCAGGAGCTTCTTCCCTCCGACGGTCTGCCGCAGGCGAGATAAATTTTGATTGTCATTCTCGCGGCCGGAGGCAAGCCGCCTATTTTCCAGAACTCCACAGACGGCAGCCGTTATCCCCTTTGGGCAAACCTCCGGAATCTGCCGCATGGACGGCTCCATCATGTCTCTATCGCGATGCGGTAGGGGAGGTCAGGGACAAAGCCATGAAGCTTGGAAGAAGGTTCATCGTGATCATTCTTCTGGTGATGGGTTTCCTGATCCTCTTTGGCAAGAAGGGGCTCATCGACAATTATAAGATGCGGCAGAGGGTTGCGGAAATGAGCACAACCAATGCTCAGATGCTCAAAGAAAACAACAAGTTGAAGCATGAAATTATTCTCCTTCGCAAGGACCCTAAATACATCGAGCAACTCGCCAGAGACGAGCTCGGAATGGTCAAAAAAGGTGACATCATTTACCGAATGAGCGACGAAAACAAGCCATGAAATAAACTGTCAAAAAGTCAGATCTCGGGGCGAAAATGGAGTCCCCCGATGATTCTTAAATGAAACCTTCCCCGGCAGAGTGAAGGTCTTTTATCTTTAGTCCCAGTAACTTGCTTGCCCCCACCCAGGTTCAACCTCCCCGATTTCTTAGAGATACCCGAAACATGGCACATTGCTTGCTTAATTTTATGGCCGTTGGTCGAGGACTGTGAAGTGCATTGTGTAAATGCATCGAACAGCGGCTTCGAAAAACGCCTCGGCCATGAGGGGAAAGCTTAAAAAGCCCAACCATGATTTATTAATATAACCTGGACTCCGAAAGAGGATTTCATGCGGACATTCAAGAATTTGTTCTCGGGAAAGAAGAAAATTGCCGGACTGGATATCGGATCGAGTTCTTTGAAGCTGATTGAAATCAGTGAAAACTCGGAGGGTTACACCCTGAATAACTACAGTCAGGTCCCGCTCCCCAGGGGGGTCATTGCCGACGGTCACCTGGTCCAGCCGGGGGTTCTCATCGACCGGCTGAAACACCTCTTCAAACAATCCCGCTGCCAGACCAAAAATGTAGTGACGTCCCTCTCCGGTTATTCCGTCATCGTGAAGAAAATCGGGTTTCCCTCCATGGACGAGGCGTCGCTCCGTGATTTGATCAGCGACGAAGTAGAGAAGTACCTGCCCTTCGGTGACATGAAAGAGGTGAATTTCGATTTCCAGATTCTCGGGGGGAGCGATGTCAACCCGGGTCAAGTGGATGTACTGCTCGTCGCATCAAAAAAGGAGGTCATTGAAAGCTACGTCGGTGCCGTCAGGAAGGCCGGCCTGGAAGTGGCGATTGTGGATGTGGACTCCTTTGCGCTGGAAACGATGTATGAGGAGAATTATGATTTTGCCCTCGACGACGTGGTCGTGCTCGTGAACATCGGCGCCAGTATGACCAACATCAATGTCCTCAAGGCGGGTGGTTCTATTTTTACGAGGGATTTTTCCATGGGCGGATACACCGTCACGGAAAACCTGCAGGAAAAATTAAAGGTTTCATTCGAGGAGGCCGAAAGAGTCAAACTGGGAGCGGCCAAGGGAAACGGCCAACCGGACAATAATCTCCGGGAAGACCTGACCAGTTGTGCCGAGCCACTCCTCCTCGAAGTTGAACGATCCGTGGATTATTTCAAGTCAACCTACCCCGGAAAGTATATCAAACAGGTTCTCCTCTGCGGGGGCAGCGCGAAACTGGCTGGATTGGATCGCGCCCTCACGGAACGGTTGAATATCGATGCGGAAATTGTGAACCCCTTCAAGAAAATTTCCTATGACCGGAAGGTATTCAGCCCGGCGGATATTGAGAATATCGGTCCGCAGGCGGCTGTCGGCGTGGGTCTGGCCCTGAGGAGGATTGGAGACAAATGATTAAAATAAACCTTCTTCCTTATCGAGAAAAGAAAAAAGAGGTCCACACAAAACGTGAGAGGCTTGCCCTCTTTCTGACCATCGGTCTTGTTCTGCTGTTTTTCGGCGCGGTTCACCTCTACATGGTGCAGAGCCTTGACAAGCTGAGGACCGAGGTCCGCAAGAGCGATGACGAGCTCAAAAAACTTGCCCAACTCACCATGGACATCGGAAAATTCAAAAAGGACAAGGAGCTCCTCGAGAAAAAACTGCAGATCATCAACGCTCTGGATCACGACAGGCTGGACCCCGTCTATCTCCTCGATGAGCTGACCGGCATGGTTCCGGCCGGACACCTGTGGATCAAGGCCATGACGGAGACGGACGTCGAGATGAAGATTGAGGGTTTTGCAAAGGATAACATCACGATCGCAACGTTCATGAAGAACCTGGAAAAATCCAGATTCTTCCGATCGGTCGATCTTATCTCATCCAAGCAAACGGAGCTCGTGGGTTACAAGGTGAAACAGTTCACGCTGTCCTGCGGCCTCAAGAAGGGATTGTAAGAATGGCACTCACATTAGACGACATCAAGAACATGCCGCCGAAGCGGAAGGCCATGCTCCTCATTGTGGTTTTTCTTCTTCTCGGATTTGCTTACTACTCCGTCTATCTCCAGAAGGCCCTCTCGGACAAGGGCAAGCTCGAGGAGAATCTCGCCAGCCTGAAGCAGCAGATTGCCCAGAAGCAACTGGTGATAGAGGAGATGAAGCGGTTTGAGAAAGAGATCGCCAACCTGAAGAAGGATCTCGACATCGCCATGGCCAAGCTTCCGGAGCAAAAGGAGATCCCGGGCTTGCTGATTTCCGTCTCGGAAGCCGGTGGATACGGTGGCGTGGAGTTCCTTCTTTTCGAACCGATGGCACCCGTATGGAAGGAATTCTATGCGGAACTCCCCGTCAAGATCACCGTGAATGGCGGATATCACGACACGGCCCAGTTCTTCGAGCGTGTCGCAAAATTGCCCCGTATCGTCAACATCTCCAACATCGCGATGGAAAAGGCGAAAAACGAGAGCAAGTCCAGTCTCACGACGACATGCCTGATCAAGACTTACATGTTCGGAGAGAAAGCCGAGGCGGCCCAAAAAGTCGACGACAAGACCAAGAAGCCACCGGAAAAGAACATCAAGCAACCGCAAGGATAATTGATCATGTGCAATCATTTTCTGCGGCCCGTATCAGGGCATCGAAACAGAACGTTATTGAAAAAGGCCAACATGTGCTGGAAGGGGTCCGCCGTGTTTTTCTTCTCGGCCATGCTGATTTCATGGCCTGTCCAGAGTTTCGCTCAAGCAGAAAAGGCGGCTGAAACTCAAAAGCCGGCGGATGAGGCAGCCTCCTATCATTACGATCCGAAGGGTAAAACCGATCCCTTTAAGCCCTTTCTGAATCTCGAGGTGGCCAAGGTTACGACCGGCAAGCCCAACCGGAATGTCCCAAGGACACCCCTCCAGGAGATAGGGCTGGACCAGTTCAAGATGGTCGGCATCGCCCTCGGCGGCAACAAAAAGGTGGCCATGGTGGAGGATCCCAAAGGGAAGGGCTATATCATCTCTGAGGGAACTCACATAGGGCATAACATGGGCCGGGTCGTCGAAATACTCCGGGACCGGATGATCGTCGAGGAAAGATTCTTTGATGGAACGGGAAAGAACAAGACGCAGCGAACAGTCATAAAGCTTCATAAAGACGAAAAAGAGGGTAGATTATGAAACCGAAAAGAATACCAAATTGGATTCCTTATCTGATCGCGCTTTGCACCGTTTTCGGATTCGCAACCGTTCTCTACGGGACGGAAAGCGCATCTCCGGTACAGCCCCAAGGTCTGAGCACCCTGGAGGATGTGATTTTTGAGCGACTGGAGGGCAAAGAGCGAATTACCTTCGTTGTATCGAAGCTCACGGGGTACAACGTTGCGCGAGAATCGGCCGAAACGCTGGCCGTGAAACTCGAGAATGTTCAGGTCCCGCCTGACAAGATAAAGAAGCTCAATGACGTGACGCTGAGAAGTGTGGACCGTATCGTGGCAACCTACGAGACCGTCGACGGCAGAACCTGGGCCTATTTCAAGATCAACATGAGGGAGATGGCACCCTACGTTGTGAAAGACGAAGCCAACAAGGTCTTTGTGGATATTGATGTTTCGGCCCTGGCGCAGAAGAATCCGGCCGAGGAAAGAAGGGATGTCGCAAAGGCTGAGAATGTCGAGAAGGCCTATGCACCGGCTAAAAACGGCTCACGGACGACCGTTGCCGGCGAACGACAGTACACGGGCCAGACGCTCACCGTCGATTTCCAGGATGCGAACATCAAGAACGTTTTCCGGTTGATCGCCGAGGCGAGCGGTCTCAACATCGTCTCAGGCGATGATGTGAAAGGGACCGTGACGATGCAGCTCCGGGAAGTCCCCTGGGATCAGGCCCTGGAGACGATCATGGATGCCCATGGTCTCGGGATGAAACGTACGGGCAACGTCATCACCGTCCTGTCGGCGGATAAGGTCAAAAAGGCGGAGGAGATGAGGCTCAAGGAGGCCGTGTCCCGTGGCAAACTGCCGCAGATCTCCATCGAGGCCCAGATCGTCGAGGCCAATGAAGCCTTCATCCGGAAACTCGGTGTTCAGTGGGGTGCCGGCGCCCTGGGATCCTGGAACAGCTCGTCAGTCGGTGCCCTCGGCGGCAGCGCCGGATATGCACCGACCCCGACGTCGTTGCCGAACACCATCAACACCTATCTCTCGAACCCCCCCTACTCCGCGGGTTCAGGCGTCGGTGTGACCAACAGCAGTCTGGCCGTCAACTTCCCCTTCATCTTTTCGGGCGTACCCACCTTCGGTGTGATCGCCGGTTCCAGCAAGTACATCCTGGATGTACAGCTTCATGCCCTGGAGTCCACGACCGAGGGGAGGATCATTTCGTCTCCCAAGGTGACAACCCTCGACGGCATCAAGGCGACGATCAAGCAGGGTGAGGAAATTCCCTACGTGATCGAGTCGGTCTCCGGCGGTGTCGTCACAAGAACGGTACAGTTCAAAGAGGCGGTTCTGAAGCTGGACGTGAAACCCTCGGTGACACCGGAAGGAAAGATCGCCATGGAGGTCAAGGCGAACAATGACTTCGCCGATTACACACGGCAGGTCCTGGGAAATCCGCCCATTAATAAAGAAGAAGTGGATTCCACCGTCGTGGTGAAGGACGGAGACACCCTTGTCATCGGCGGCATCCGCAAGCTCAACGAACAAAAGACCGTGGCCGGGGTTCCCTGGTTCATGAATATCCCCTTTCTGGGGTGGCTCTTCAAGGCCGAGGACATCAATAACACCAAGAGGGAAATCCTGATCTTCGTGACACCGAAGATCCTCAGAGAGGCAGAAGGCCTGGCTAAGAATTGACCCTCCTTTCAGTCGTGACTTTCCGGTTCATTGCAAGCCTTCATCCCGCATCGATGCGGGATGAAGGCTTGCAAAAAACCTCCCTCACCACTTTCAATCATCTACTGCCTGAGCTCCTGGTCCGGTATTGCAGCGTCCCATAATAAAACACATAAAAATCAATTACTTAATATTAACACCTCCTCTGGATCCACCCTTCCTCCTGATTAAAGTAAGCGTCTATTATTTGACATGCGTCAAATAAATGTCTATTATCACCATACATTCCTTCCCGGTTTACGGGCCAAGATCAAAGCGCAGCAGACCACCCGATGGCTGCAAGGATAACCAGGGTGAGGCCCATGCGGCTTTGCGGCATTTCATCCTTGACACACCCCGGGGGGTGTGTTACGGATCATCAGGCAGTAAGATATGAATGTTATTGATCAATTGTCTCAGCTTTGGCACGGCCCTCAAAGGAGGTTCCCTTGAAGGACGGAAATCTCAAGGAGATGACGGATCTGATCTGGGAGGCCGAGTATTATCTGAACCAGGGCTCGTACCACCTGGCCATCGATCTCGCCCAGGAGCGACTGGAGATGTATCCCGGTGACGTGGAAGCCCGGGTCATCCTCGGGTACGCGTGGTTCAAACTGGGGGAACTTGATCGCGCCCTCAATATCCTTCGGGGGTTGGAGGAGGATTTTCAGCGCTGGTCCTACGTCTTCAGGTACATGGGGGATATCTACCAGAAAAAAGGACTCCTGGCGGAGGCCAGGAAATCTTACCAGCAGTTTCGAATGCTCAACCCCGAAGAATCTCTTGCACTGGAGCTCTCCGAGGGTGTTGCCCCCGGGAGGGATGCCGCGGCCACACAGCGCAGGGAGGATGAGGCGTCCCCGGAAGGGACGGACATTTCGCGGGTGTCGCCGGAATTTCGCACGCTGACCCTTGCTGACCTCTGCATTGAACAGGGTCACTTTGATCAGGCCCGGAATATACTGGAAGAAATTCTCTCGAAGGATCCCGGCAACGAGAAAGTGAGACAGAAACTGGGAAGTCTGAAGAACCTCCTTTCGGCAAAGATCGAGAGCCGCCACCCCGAAGAAAGCCGTGAAGAGGTTGTCCGGGAGCTCAACAGGTGGCTGAAAAACCTCGAGAGAACGAGGGATCATGGTGCATAATTCCATCCACCGGGGAAGCCGGTTTGCTGCTATTCACGCCATCATGGCCAGCCGGGGTGTGGAAGCCGTCCTTTTTCTCGATCTCAAAAACATTCGCTACCTTACGGGTTTCTCGGGCAGTGACGCGGCCCTGATCGTATCTGAAGAACAAACGGTCCTGCTGGTCGACGGCCGTTACACCACTCAGGCCAGAAAACAGACCCGCCGCATCCGGGTTTTCGAATACCGGGAGAAGGTGGCGGGTATCGTGCAGGTTGCCTCCAGGCTGCGGGTGAAAACCCTTGGTTTTGAAGCGGCCGCTATTACCTATGACTTTTACACCAACCTCTTAAAAAAGCTCAAAAGCATCAAGTTAAGGGCAATCACTGAAGACCACCTCGGAGGGCTTCGGTCCATCAAGAGTAGGAGGGAAATTGCCTTTATAAAAAGGGCCGTGCAGATTTCGACGCGAGCTCTGGAGTCCACCCTTCCTGTTGTTAAGCCCGGTGTGCAGGAGACGGATATCGCGCTGGAACTGGATTACCGGATACGACAGGAAGGCGCCGAATCCCTTTCCTTCGAAACCATCGTCGCCTCGGGGGAAAACGCAGCCCTGCCCCACGCAAGACCGGGGTCCCGCAGGCTCAAGAAGGGGGATCTCGTGGTTATTGATTTCGGTGCCGTTTACGGGGGTTATCACTCCGATGAAACCTGTACCTTCGGAGTCGGGCGGTTGAACCACGCCCAGACAGATGCTTACGAAGCCGTCAAAGAGGCCCATGACCGGGCGATGGATGCCGTCAGGGCCGGCACCGCGTGCAGGGAAATTGATGGCATCGCCCGTCGGTGTCTTGAGAAGAGGGGATACGGAAAATATTTTTCCCACGGCACGGGACACGGGGTAGGGCTTGACGTACACGAGGCCCCGCGTCTCTCGATCGCCTCGAACGGTCACCTCCAGGAGGGTATGGTCGTGACGATCGAACCCGGCATTTACATTCCGGGCCGATGGGGCATCCGTCTGGAGGACAAACTACTGGTTAAGAAAGACGGCCATGAAGTTCTCACCCGATTTCCAAAGGATTTGAGGATCCTCTGATACCCCCCTCCTCTCCGAAGTCGCCCCTCCCCGGTCCCGATGATGCTGCTGCCCGTCATTCGCTTTTACATCATGACCGGGCGCCGCAAGAAAATCCTCTTTCTTTTGCCTTTTGTCTTGAGTCTGATGCCGATCATGGAAACCTGGCGATATCTTCCCTTTGCGGAGTCGGGCGCCTTCGAGAACATGGCGACAGATGAGGCGCTGCTTCGCCATGCCGGTACGGCACCCGCTGTCCCCACCCTTCGCTTTTTCGGTTGGGATCCGCCGGCCGTGTCTCTCGGTTATTTCCAGGACGCCATGAAAGAGGTCAACCTTTCGTACTGCCGTGAGCACGGCATCGATGTTGTACGGCGGCCCACGGGGGGAAAGGCCGTTTTTCATGATTGTGACGTCACTTATTCCCTTGTTGCCGGGGAGAATCATCCCCTCTTTCCCCGGGGGATCCTCGGGACCTACCAGGTGATAAGCTCTGCGATTCTGAAGGCCCTTTCCAAACTCGGTGTGGAAGCGGAGATGACGGCTGATGGCAGATCGCGTGCCCCCGATGGGCTGGCAGCATTCTGCTTTTCCGTACCTTCCCGGTACGAGCTTCTTGTGGAGGGTCGCAAGATCTGCGGCAGCGCCCAGACACGCTCAAGGGGCGTTTTCTTGCAGCACGGATCCATTCTCGTGGACTTCGACCCGGTCAGAACAGCGGCGGTGCTTCTGGGTTCGGGGGAGAGCGCGGAACAGAAGATAAGGGAAATGGAAAGGGCTGTGACGTCCCTCCGGGGCCATCTCAAAGAGAAGATAAGCCCCCTGGGACTCACCCGGGTTCTTCTGGAAGGTTTTGAGGAGGTATTCCACGTCCGAATCATGCCGGGTGAACTCACACCGGAAGAGAGGACCATGAAAGCACGCCTTCTCAGGGAAAAATATACCCTCGAGAAGTGGAATATAGAGGGTCAGGGCCCCGGTTAGGCCGCCAATCCCTAACCTGACAGGTGCCGGCATTTCTCCCGGGGAAAAACGGTCCCGACGGATATGGTATGATCGACTCCGGGAAATCGGAAAACGCCCCTTTTTATCCTGATGCTTCCAGACAGCCGGTGGCTTGCTATTTGCTCCGATCTTCCCGTGAAGGCGGGACCGATGTCTCTTGCGGGTCTCGAGTAGGAAGGAGGCTATGGTAAAGTTTATGTTGACAAAAGGGAAATATTTGAATAAAATCCTCAAGTTTTTAGTCGTCTAAAGGAGGGTTTTCGCGTCAGGTCGGTCTCGATGTGAGGTATCTTGCGTCCGGATTGATCAAGACCGGGTCCTTCTTGCAGCAACGCAATCATAGAATAATTAATGAAGGGAGCGTGTTTTTTTTGGAGGTTAAGGTTTTTGATAACAATGTCGACAAAGCGTTGAAGGTTCTCAAGAATAAGCTGTCCAAGAACGGTTTGTTCAAAGAACTCAAGCTGCGCCGGGCGTACGAAAAACCTTCCGTCAAGAAAAAACGGAAGGCCATCGAGGCGCGCCGGAGACTCGCCAAGGTCCAGAGAAGAAGGTATCGATAAACAATTTACAACCGGGCAGACGGTGCGAGGAGGCCCCTCACGGACTCGGAATAAAGAGTTTGCCCATCCTATTTCAACCTGTCTTTTTTCTCTGAATTCCTGAGGCATCAAAGGATGGATGATAAGCAGTATCTGATCGATGCCCTTTCGATCAGTGAATCCTGGCGGATGTTCCGGATCATGTCCGAGTTTGTCGAGGCCATCGAGGAACTCTCCGAAGTCAAACGTGCGGTAACTATCTTCGGGTCCGCCAGGGCAAAACCCGAGGATAAGTATTACGTCAAAGCAGAATATCTGGCCCGTCTTCTTGTGCAGAAGGGATTCAGTGTGATCACCGGCGGCGGCCCCGGCATCATGGAAGCGGCCAACAAGGGAGCGGCCGAAGCCGGCGGGACTTCCATCGGTTTGAACATTCGCCTGCCCCTCGAGCAGGTTCCAAATCCTTACGCGAACCTCAGGATCAGCTTCAAGTACTTCTTCATCCGGAAGGTCATATTTGTCAAGTTTGCCGTGGCCTATGTGATTCTTCCCGGTGGCTTCGGGACCATGGATGAGCTCTTCGAGGCGCTCACCCTCATTCAGACCAGGCGTATAAAAAGCTTCCCCGTCGTTCTCATGGGGAGTGAATACTGGCGGGGACTTGTGGACTGGCTGAAAAATACCATGGTGGCCGAGGGCAACATCGCCCGCGAGGATCTGGACCTCATCCAGGTTCTCGATGACCCCGAGGAAGTTGTCCGGCACATACAGAAATTTGTTATTCTGTAAATTTCTTGCCTTTGCCCCGTCTTCTCATTACAATTCCAATCCCATCGGACTCTTGAATAGCGGATCTTCCATTGACATACTCGAGACACCCTGTCGCTGAAGACAGGACCTTGCCTCGAAGACCTGGAATCCTGTTGGAGTGTCCCATGATCGCCAGGGGAGAAAAGAAGCATCAAGCAGAGGGAACACTGAATAAAGCCCTCAGTGAAATCGCAAGGGGGATAACGCACCCCTGTTATCTCCTGTACGGCGATGAGGATTACCTCATCGAGGAAGCCCTCAAGAAGATGGTTGATCTCCTTTTGCCGCAAAAGTCGCGGGACTTCAGCCTCTTCGTCATGGAAGAGGATCCCGTGGAGGCCCAGGACGTCTATAGCGATATCCTCACTCCTCCCCTGCTCCCCGGGAGGAAGGTCTTCGTCTTCAAAAATACCCGCCTCTTCTATTCCCGATCAACAGCCCCGGAGCTCATACGAAGGGTCGTGGATAACCTCGACACCCATCCGCCGATCGCGGCAAGGAGTTTCCTGGCTTTTCTCTCCATGGTCGGGTGGAGCCTCGAAGACCTCAGGGATGGGGGATGGACGAAAATAACCGATGAGGACTGGGAAAAGGCCCTTGGGGAAGATGTGGATGGGGACCGTGAAAAGTGGGTACCCCGCATCGTGGATGTATGCCTGGCCCATTCCTCTTCAGGCGGGGCGCCGGTGGATATGGCCGGAGGAATCGAGGAAATCATCTCCGGCGGGATGCCCGACGGTCATGTCCTGATCTTTACCGCCGACACCGTGGATAAGAGAAAGAGGGTCTTCAAGGTGGTTGCCGACCGGGGTGTCGTGATCCCCTTCGTCAAAGCCAGAGGCGAGGCGCAGCAGAAAAGGATGCTCGTTGATAATGTCGAGGCGTTCCTGTCGGAGCGGGGCAAAAAGCTTTCACCCGATGCCTGGGAAGCCCTCGGCCGGAAGACGGGCTTTCGATTCCGGGAATCCGTGGAAGCCATGGAACTGCTTGTGACGTATTGCGTAGATCGCGCGCTCATCGAGGAGAAGGACGTCGAGGAGGTGATCGGGAAGACCCGGGAAGACACGGTCTTCGAGCTTATCTCAGCGATCCTGGAAAAGGATCTGAATAAAGCGCTTACAAATCTCAAGGATCTTTTCCGGCAGGGAGTCCATCACCTCATGATCCTGACCATGCTCAGCCGGGAGGTCCGCCTTTTGCTCCATGCTAAAATTGTCCTGTCCTCCGGCAGGCTGCGATC